>Ga0310695_10000489_pt1 | contig 103369 bp, 107 predicted proteins | sample RumenRJG_04DNA_FD_203882 | JGI IMG/M metagenome (GOLD analysis project Ga0310695, IMG submission 203882) | Bovine rumen microbial communities from Lethbridge, Alberta, Canada - RJG_04 (v2) (version 2) | ecosystem: Host-associated > Mammals > Digestive system > Stomach > Rumen | place: Canada...
ACATGCAGGACGAGTTGCCATGAAGTATTCAGAATATGCTTTTGTTATATCCATATTTTTTGAAACATCTGTAGTCCAGATATTTACTTTGACCACTTCCTCTTTTTTGATTCCATTTTTTTCAAGGAGAGTTACAAGTTTGTCAAAGATGTATTTTGCCTGAGCATATGCATCACCCTCGCCGTAAACTGTGCCTTCTGGAGTAACGGCTGTCGTTCCTGAAACAAATGCAAAAGGACCTGCTACAGCGATGCGTGCGTATCCTGCAACGTCTTCAAACTTTGCACCACCATGAATGTTTTCTCTTGGGAATTCCATAATTCTCCTCCTGTTTTTGAGCCGCTTTTGTTCAGCTCTTTTTCATTTCTGATTACGGTATAGAATTATTTTTTTATATTGTCAATGTAAATTTTCATAATTATGAAAAATATAGCATTTTGAGTACCGATTTTTCATATAAATTTCATAAATTTGTAAAAATAAGAACTAAAAGAAATTAGATTTCATGCCTGTGAAAACCTTGAAACCTCTTTTTTCTTGTGGTAGAGTAAATTTCTGGAGCATTTCATGGATTTGGAAATAGGAAAAAAAATAAAGAGTCTTAGAAAAAACGGTAAAATTACGCTGGAAGAACTTTCGGAGAAAACAGATTTTTCCGTCGGTTTTTTGAGCAATGTTGAAAATGACAAGACCAGTCCTTCGATTCAGCAGCTGCACAAAATCTGTGAGGCAATGAACCTTACGCTGAACGATCTTCTGTCACAGCCTAAACCTGAAGCTGATGCAAAAGTCGTAAGAAAAGATGACAGGCAGAAGCTTTTTGAACAGGATGACGGCGCTCTTGTTTATGAAAGCATCACACAGGGAGATACTAAAATCAAAGGCTCATGCATGACGATTTCTTCGGATGTTATTTATCCTTTCGTTCCTCACGATCATGATGAACTTGGAATAATCGTCAGCGGCTCTATGGAAATGAAAATGGACAATAAGTCATTTTTTCTTTATCCGGGAGATACAATCTACATTCCAGCTGGCACAATGCACTCCGCAAAAAAAACTAGCAAAGGACCGTGCGTAAGTTACTGGCTTAAAAAATCTGAATAACGGTTTTCGTTAGTCCGGATTTTTAGTATAATTATTGGCTATTATGAATTACGAAAATCCGTTGATTGTACAAAGTGACCGAACTCTTCTTTTGGGAACAGCGGGAAAAATGAGTCTTGAAGACAACATGGTTATCTGCAGCAAAAAAGGCTGGAAGGGCTTAAAAATCAGTCTGAATAAAAAACTGCGGGAAGAATTTAAAGAACAGCTTAAAATTCTGAACATGGGGCTTGAAAACCGCCTCAATGACAACGTAGAACAGTTTTCCGGCGGGCAGAGACAGGCTCTCACCCTTTTAATGGCTGTCATGTCAAAACCTGCCCTGCTCCTTCTTGATGAGCATACGGCTGCCCTGGATCCTGCGAATCCGCAAATTGAATTTACGTTTACGATTGAAAAGGTATATCCATCAGAGAAAACTGCGCAAAACTAGTTTTATTATAATCATGACTTCCACTTTTTGAGTAATGATAAATTTGCATCAGTTACCATACACAAAATGTTAGGATTAATTTGAAAAATAGAAGATATCAATCCCATTCCAGGTCCACTTGCTAAATCAATGATATTCTTTTCCTTACTTAATTCTGATAATAAATGATTAGTGACTGGATTTTCGATAAATTTTTTATCACTAAGTTTGTGATAGAAAAAATTTGAGTCCCATAAAGACAATTCTTCTTCTGAAAAGAAATCTCCATCATCTTCATTTCCAAAACAAGGAATTCCCTCTGTAATATTAGTTGGCTGTTGATTATAGATTTCGTTAAACATTTTCTAAATTATACCATGTTTTCTGTTAATTCGAGATAGATTGCTTTTTCACTGCCATAATAAACATTAATCCACATTCAATTTCTCTCTATACAAAATATATCTTGGCCCTTCTTCACCAATAGTGCCAGTAGCTTTGAAATCACATTTTTCTAAAACCTTCTGTGAGGCAGGATTATCAGGATCTGTTTCCGCTTCTACAGCCTTCACTTCTGGATGATTAAAGGCCCATTTTATTGCAAGACTTGCAGCCTCTGTTGCATACCCTCTTCCTTGAAATTCATCAAAAATGCCATAACCAATTTCCGGATTCTTATCAGCCTCTAAGCCTTTATAGCATAAGTTACCGATATATTTTCCATTCTCATTTTCGATAATCCACATTGCATACCAGTCCCACAAATCCGGGTGGTCAATGCACCCCTGAAGCATTTCTTTATACGCCTTTTTTAATTCTGGATCATTTTCTGAAGCTATCTGATTTTCCATTTGCTCTTTACTTGCAGGATATATTTTTACTCTTTTACCTTCTATCATTTATTACTCCCAATGATACTCCATTTCTTTGCAACGATTGCAGGCATCTTCAAAGCCAAGTTTTTTATACAGGGGATAACCCATTGGAGCAGCCGTGTAAACGTTCATAATATTTCCGACATGCTTTTTATAATTTATCATTTTTACATCTCCGCAATCTTTCGCAATGTATTTGCAGTGCGTATTGTAATCATTTCCCCGATGCCAGAAGCCGCAGTCTTTTTACACCAGTTGGCTTTTGCATATAGTTTGCGATCAAATGACCAGAAGGCCGAATTTCCACAGATCTCAACTTTTTCAAGTTCCGCAGACGGCTCACCGATTTTTTCTGCAACAGTTTCAATGCTGTAAGGTGTAATGGCAAAAATCAGATTGTCATAAATATCTTTGCTGTCACTTCCCCACCAGACCGGCGCTTTTGAAAAAAGACATTTCAATTCATCCTGAGGTATCACAAAAACGGGAATCTCAAGGTTGAAAGTCTCAAAGATGATTTTACGAATCTTTTCTGCAAGTTTTACAGCATCTGTCTCATCATCAGAAAAAATCACATTTCCGCTGTTCAGATATGTTTTTACATCTGCAAAACCTTTTTCGCCAAGGGCAGTTTTCAGTTCAGGCATGGAGATTTTATTTTTCCCACTGATATTTATTCCGCGAAGTAAGGCAATGTATCTAGACATTTTAATATCCTACTTCCTTTTCTTCAGCTCTCGTCTCACCATTTCCAAATCACTACTTGTCAGAATTGGAATCAGCTTATTGATTTCCTCAATTGACTTATCCCACCAGCAGAACTTTTCAAGAAGTTCAATCATTTTGTCATCAAAACGTTTTTTTATTGTGCGGCAAGGATTTCCGACATTGATTGTGTATGGCGCAATGTTACTTGCAACTACGGCATTCGCTCCGATTATGGCACCGTCGCCAATATGAACGCCCGGCATGATTACGGCATTCTGCCCAATCCAAACATCGTTACCGATGACAGTATCTCCCTTGAGCGGCAAATCTTTTTTCAACGGGGCATCCATGTCCCAGCCCTCCAGCGTGTAGAAAGGAAAAGTTGAAACTGCATTCATCTGATGATTCGCTCCATTCATAACGAATTCCACACCCGCTGCAATCTGACAAAACTTCCCGATAATCAGCTTGTCACCGTTCCATTCATAAAGATGAGTCACATGACTTTCAAAATCGGAATCTGCAATATAAGTAAAATCACCAACGATAATGTTTGGATTCTTAAGAGTGGGTTTTACATAAATCTCTTTGTCATAACCAGCTATAGGATGAATTGTCATTGGATTTGGAATCTTGCCGTCTTTCATTCTGAAACCTCAATTCAATTATAACAGAAAAGCCTACTCAAAGCACTGAATAAATCCCCGATTAATGATAAAATGCCGCGTAAGGAAATTTTATGGAAATCAGCAAAAAAGATATGAAGATTCTGTTGAAATCTCAGCAGGGAGAACTGGATGCCGTACTCATGTACAACGCTCTGGCCGAAGATGGATTTTTTATCCCGCAATCGCACATGGCGAATATGCTGCCGTAAAAAATTATGCACCGGTAGCCGAAAAGTTCCCCGAAGTTGAAAGCGTAAAAAATGATGAAAAGCGTCACGGAGATACGGTGAAAGGATTGTTAAACAAAGAACAGGACGGTCAGTTCCCGGAAGGCATGTTCAGATTTGAAAAGAGAATTGAACACTAGAAGAAAAAAGCATTGTATCACCTTCCGTTTTCGGAAGGTCGGCCAGTCAATTTGACACATGTTGTTTACGCTGGTCTTGGTACTGAGTTCAGATTCTGGTTCTCAAGCATTGACTTAGAATTTATGTAGAAACTAGTTATCTGCCCTTCTTTGTACCCACAAACCAAAGAAGAATTCAAAGACTTCAACTTTGATGAATACATTATTCCTTCGTTCCGCGTAACCTGGAATATCATCAGCGGCAATATAATAGACCTGGGAATTGGTGCTTCGTTCGACCTCTACATCAAGAACAAGAACGAACAGGCTTTCGCCCTCACCAGCCACAAAAACGGCATCAAAGGCGACCACACAATCCTGTATCCTTCTTACTTCTTCGGGGTTAAGATTAAATAAATTATTTGAGGGGAGAATTTCTCCCCTCAGACTAGTCGATTAATGATTGAAACTCCCCCTTTCTACTAACTGACTTCCATCTATTAGGAATTCCATTTTACCAAAAAAAACAATACAAAGTTAACATATACGCCATGTCTGATTTTGCAATAAAGAATATAACGTAGAGATATTTTTTCTCTATTTTTCTATATCCAATAGTATTATTGATTATTCTTCTTATCTATTTAATTGAAATAATCAGATTAATTCTTATTGGACGAAAAAAACTTTGGAAACTTTGGGTTTTAATACTTCTTTTATGTCTTATTGTAGCTCCTTTTATAGGTTATGCTGCGGTTATTCCTATTGCAGTACTAATGATAACAGTTTTTTTTATACATACAAAAAAATAACATCATAATTATAAAAGAAACTCACAAGAATATTTAATTTACAAAATATTAATTAGTTTTTCTTAAGAAGTTTAGTACAAATTATATTTATTAAAAGCCATACGCCTAATCCTAAAGGTGGAGTTATAATACAACCTACAACAGATAATATTGCAACTACTAAGAAATATAGTATAGCCATACCAGCAGAATCCTTTAATACAATTAAAGAAATAATTATTGACCATAGTATGAGAATCACGCCAAAAACAATTATGACGACCATTTTATTAACCCCTTAATATAATATAAAATATTCTTATGTTTTTCAATATAATTACTATCATTCCCTGATATACCATTCTTTTATTATTGAAAAACAGAATAACTGATTCACGCTTTTAACTAAAAAGAAAATATAAATCTCTACTATATTTATAATTGTTTCGTTTTTATAATTATTAAATCACTTAAAAATATAGTTAGAAAATTTTATTATGAATAATTCATATATAAGAAGTACGCTTTGGTAGTTTATTTTCAAAAAATAACTACATTTTGCCTTATAGAAGATGCTAGAGTTAGAGATGTATAAAACTATAGTTGTATCACCTTCCGTTTTCGGAAGGTCGGTCAGTAACTCTACTTTATTATAGTGTTACGATGTCTTTTGCACCTACAAGTTTTTCCTGTAAATCAGGCTTTTTCTGACATAGCAGACAGCATGAAAACCTCTGGCTGAATTTTTAGATACCCATCATTTATTAAAAATCTTCTGAGCTAAGTATAAGCTATTCAACAACTACTTCATCTCCGGACCGTACATAACTCAACTGATCGCCCATGATTTCTTTCATCTGATTGAAAACCGGAAGGCCCGTGCAGTGACACGTTGTAAAGTGAGCCTTGTATGATTTGAGACGGTTTGCAATTTCTGAGACTTCTGCGGTATCGGTTTCAGAGAACTCGGTGCGTTTCATAAGATGGAAGCCGCCGATTACAAGGTCTGGGAGCAGTTCTTTTCCGAACTTACGCTCTAGAGTTTCCATCACGTTCAGAATGCCATTATGCGCACAGCCGCAGAAAAGGATTTTCTTTCCATCAGCTGTCAAAAGCAGATTCTGTTCATGTTTGAATTCATCCTGCTTATACTCGACACCGCGCAGTTCACGCAGACGTTTATTTGTAGAAGGCAGAGGGAAAGCTCTTTTATCAACCGTAAAAAGCTGAAGTTCGTCATCAATCTTTGTGTCACCTTCCAGAAGCTGAACCTGTGGCAACGAAAGAATTTTTTTATCAATTCCGATATAGCGGAAGCCCTTATCTTCTCCATCGTAGGCGTAATAGTCACCACCTGCATTATGCTGCATGTAAATTTTTGCATTTGGATTAAGTTCCATAAACGCAATAATCCCGCCCGAATGATCATAATGTCCGTGACTCAAAATCACAGTATCAACAGCAGTCAGGTCCACTCCAAGCTTTTGAGCATTCCGTAACACAACCTCGCTCGGACTCGTGTCAAAAAGAAGTTTATGATTTTCAGTTTCAACATAAAACGAAAGCCCGTGAGCCGCTTCGCAACCAGTTTCGCCCAATTCATTTTCTACAAGATTTATGATTCGCATTAGCTCTCCCCTTTATCTTTCCATAAAAAACTCAACCTGCTCACCAAGTTCGCCAGCTGATTTTTTTCTAAATAGCTTTTACTGCCAAATTCATCTTTTTTATTTTTTGCAGAGTTGGTAAAATTATACAGTCAGGGAGCAGGGCTGCACAGGGGTTAAAATGAAGAAATTATTATTGTTTTGTCTGATGTTTTTTAGTGCAATAAATGCATTTTCAAGGGAAATTAAAGTTTCTGTAATACCTGGCGTAAGCTGGAATAAAAAACACACTCCTCAATTTGCAATTTGGATTGAAGACACAGAAGGAAACTATATCTCTACTCTTTATGTCACAAAAAAAGCTTTCAAAAGAAACTGGATTTTCGCTCCAAAGGAAGGAAGGCCAGAATCACTTCCAGTCTGGTATAACTGTTCAATAAATGATTCCAATAAAAGCCAGGAATCAAATGCAATTTTATCAGTAGATGCAGTTTCAGGCGCAACACCAAAAAAAGAAATTAGCTTTTCAAAGAATATTACAGACAAAAGCTGCGTAATCAAAGCAGAGTTTAATATCAGTTTTGATTACAACGACTCATACACTAAAGCCAATTCTTCTGTAAATGGACAGCCTTCTATTATATATGAAGCAAAAATCGAAGAAGGGACAAACGGCAAAATAGAGCTCAAATATTCAGGCACAGGTTCTGTAAACGGCAGTGACGGTAAGATTCATAAAAATACACCAGGACTTACAACGGCAACTTCAATTGCACATATTGACTGCATTTTGCATTCTTCGATTTAATCTTTTTGCAACTGCAGCACATTATCCAGGAAAGTGGCAGAACTCTTTTCATTGACTATAATTTTTTTGCCTGCTATTATATTCCCACTGTACCGATAGGTAAATAAAGAGGGGACTATATGAAAACAATCGAGACAAAATCTGCACCGGCGGCAATTGGACCATATTCACAGGCTATTCTTGCAAACGGATTTCTTTATACTTCGGGACAGATTCCTCTTAATCCGGCAACAGGAGAAATCGAAGGAACTACTATTGAAGCACAGGCGGAACAGGCCATAAAGAACATCGGCGAAATCCTTAAGGCCGCAGGAACTGATTTTTCTAAAGTTGTAAAGACAACATGCTTCCTCGCCCGCATTTCAGACTTTGCTGCCTTCAACGCAGTTTATGAAAAGTATTTTGTCTCGAAACCTGCGCGTAGTTGCTTTGAAGTTTCTGCCCTGCCAAAAGGCGCACTTGTTGAAATTGAAGCAGTGGCTGTTGCAGAGTAAATCATAAATTTATAAGGGCAGATGCCTGCCCTACTCCTCGTCAAAATCCCTAAAATCCATTTTCTTTCTGTCAGTGCGTTTTTTTACGCTTTTGCCGCCAGTGTTTTTGCTACGTAAATCGCCGCTGGTCAGGACGGAAATGGATTTTTCGCTGGATTGGCGGCGTTTTTTTGCGTCAGGATCAAGGAGCTTCCATGAGTCTTCCGATGTTTTAATCAATATGTCGTTTGCACTGTTCAAATGAAGCGCAAACTGCAACTGGCTGTTTTCTGCAAGATATTCAACACAGACTTCCAGATCCTTTAAACAGATTCCAGCCTTGTTCTTTCCCTGAATCTTTGTGTTTTCGCGCACTCTTTTGGCAAGAATTGCTTCTGTAATAAGGGATTTTTCTTTCATCTGCTCAAGCGCGGCAGCAATTTCCTTTTGAATCGGAGACAAATCGTTCATTTTCACTTCTCTATTTTTGGATTATGTATGCAATTTTATTATATTAATCTTACAATACATAATCCATTATGAAAATGGTAAAGCCCACGTCATCCGTAAGCAAGCAGCCCGGCCAGCAGGCAAAATCTATTCAGCTTCGTTGATTTCAAAGTCTGCAATCATGTTCTTTGAGACGTCTTCAAGGGCCTGTTCCATTCTGGAAAGAACTGTGTCTATCTGCTTCTCTGTTATGACTGCCGGCGGTTCAAAGCGGATTGTTTTTGAATTTACCAATGTTCCTGCGGTCATTACTCCGCGGCTAAAAAGTCCTTTGCTTACTTTATAGCCCAGTTCATTTTTTGTAAATTCGACGCCAATCATAAGGCCTGTGCCACGGACTTCTTTTATAATTTTAGGGTACTTTTTTGCAAGTTTTTTAAGGCCGTCTATAAGTATTTCGCCCTTTTTCCTGCACATTCCAGGAACATCATGATCTATCATATATTTGATTGTAGCTATTGCAGCTGCACAGCAGACTGGGTTGCCGCCAAAAGTAGGTGAACCTAAAAGCCACGGGTTGTCTATAAGTTCCTGGCTCCACAAATGCGGACGGCAGATAAGACCTGTAATCGGCATTATTCCTCCGCCAAAGGCTTTTCCGTATGTCATGATATCCGGAGTTACTCCTTCGTATTCGCAGCGCCACATTGTTCCGGTGCGTCCCATACCGGTCTGGATTTCGTCAAAAATCAGGCAGATTCCGTATTTGTCTGCAAGGTTCCTTAAATCCTGAAGATATCCGTCCGGCGGAATTATTACACCTGCTTCTCCCTGAATAGGCTCAACAATGATACCGGCAATGCTTTCCCCTACACTAAGTAAATTCTGAATTGAACGTTCCATTGCCTTTGTTTTTCCATACTGAACATGAAGAACCTGCTGAATCATCGGCATATACGGCTTACGGTAAGTGTCTTTTCCAGTAACACTAAGGGCTCCCAGTGTCTTTCCATGAAATCCATGAATTGCAGAAAGGAACCATTTTCCTCCTGTTGCAATGCGTGCAAGTTTAAGTGCCATTTCGTTTGCTTCTGCCCCGCCGTTTGTAAAAAAACAGTACTTTAGATCGCCTGGAGTTATGTCGGCCATTGCTTTTGCAAGATAACCGCGAAGAGGATCCAGCAATTCCTGGGAATGAAGCGCCTGATGTTCAAGCTGGGCTTTTACTGTTTCAAGGATTTCAGGATTTCTGTGTCCACAGGTGTAAATTCCAAAGCCCCCAAGGCAGTCAATGAACTTTTCGCCATAGAGACCTTCACAAACAGCATCATGATCGCTCCATTCCACTACTGCGTCATTTGTAGAAACTGACTTACGGTATTTAAGCCAGCCGGGGCTTACATAATTATCAAAATAATTTAGAGTCTGCTCTGTAATTTTTTCTTTTGTTTCATCATCAATCGAATCCGACTTAATAAAACTGATAACCTTTTCCAAATCCTTTGAAACTCGACCGTAACTTTCTTTTGACATAAGCAACCCCTTAAAAACAAAAGGCGATGACACTGCTTTCTTTTGAAACAGTATCATCGCCTTTGATGAATTTTTACTAAAAAAAATGGCGACAACCAGAACACTGGTTATCGCCGTTGATAACCCTACTCTACCATTCTGAATTATTTTATGCAAGTAACAGAACCCAATTGTGCTCCTAGTTCACATACCAGCCGGGAGAACCGCCCTCCAGATTAATGTTAATCTGCTTAACTTCCTGATATTCTTCAAGACCATGGATACCAAGTTCGCGGCCAATACCGCTCATCTTGTAACCGCCCCACGGAGCTTCGTTAAAAGTAGGCGCAAAACAGTTTATCCAGGTGATTCCAGCCCTTATTTCGCCTATTACGCGGTGGGCGCGGCCTGTATCTTTTGTAAATACGCCCCCTGCAAGTCCGTACGGAGTGTCATTTGCCATAGAAATTGCTTCCTGCTCTGTCTTAAAAGTCTGAACAGTTACAACCGGCCCGAATATTTCTTCGCGGACGATTTTCATGCGGCTTGTACAGTTGTCAAAAATTGTTGGCAAAACAAAAAAACCCTTGCCGCAGCCTTTTTCTGTATAGCGCTTACCGCCGCACACAAGAGTTGCCCCCTCCTCTACTCCGGACTTGATGTAAGACAAAACCTTTTCCATGTCTTTTTCTGTGATGATTGGCCCGATATCCGGATTTTTCATTGGATCGCCGATTGTCATGTGTTCAACTTTTGCCTTGAGTTTTGAAACGAATTCATCGTGGATTGATTCTTCAATAATGATGCGGGAGCCGGCAGCACAGACTTCACCCTGGTTAAAGAAAATTCCAATCATTGCCCATTCCACTGCGGCACCAATATCTGCATCGGCAAAAATTACATTCGGAGACTTTCCGCCAAGTTCAAGGCCGATTTTTTTTATATTTGCAGCCGCACTACGCATAAGACTCTGCCCTACTTTGGTTGAACCAGTGAATGCAATCATATCAACATCTGTGTTTTCTCCAAGTTCCCTTCCTACGTCTGCATCCCCCTGAAGAAGATTTGCACAGCCACCGGGTAGGCCGGCTTCTTCAAAAAGTTCAAAAAGATGAATTGTAGAAAGCGGTGCCTTTGGACTTGGCTTAAAAACAACGCTGTTTCCGGCAGCAAGTGCAGGAGCGAGTTTCCAGCAGCTCATCAAAAGCGGATAGTTCCACGGAGTAATCTGCGCTACTACCCCAACCGGCTCATGAACCGTATAGGAATGCATTCTTCCAAAACCGGCATTTACATCGTAACCGCCGCCATAAGGCATTTTTAGAGCCCCGGCATAATAGCGGAAACAGTGGATTGCATCAGAAATGTCTCCTTCTGCCTCCCTTAAAGGTTTTCCGCAGTCAAGGCAGTCAAGTTCAGCAAGTTTTGCGGCGTCCCGTTCCATAAGGTCTGCAATTTTAAGAAGCATATCCCCCCGGGCCTGGCTGTCCATGTCGCGCCATTCACGGGTTTTGTAAAACGACTTTTTTGCCGCCGCAATGGCATTCCTTGTATCTTCCAGAGAAGATTCATATATCTTTGCTATGACAGAACCGTTTGCAGGATTAATAACATCCAAAGTTTTTTTCTGCGAGCCTTCTACCCAGTTTCCCCCAATGTAAAATTTCTTTGCCTCCATGTGTAACCTCCTGCATGGGCATAAAAAAAAAGGCGATGAGCCCAATCTGTATCGGGTTCATCGCCTTTGATCTGATGTTTTTATGTTACAGCCTGAGAGATTTTTTCACAAGCATTTTTTTTGTGCATATTGCACAAATTTTCAGACATCCTTTTGTTATTTCAGTTTCTTTACGAAAGAAGAATCAATCATTTCGCCACAGTCCTTTGATTTTGACTTAATTGCCCCAAGATCGTACATAAAGTCGCGGATAACATTCTGTGTATAGCCCCAGTAAACGTAATCAGAAGCTGGAGTAAGAGCCTTTACTCCTTCTTCTTTTGTAGGAATGATAAGACCTGCCATTTCTGCTACAAATTCTTCGGCATCAACACCAAGTTTTTCTCCCATGAATGCGTTTGCTTCTTCTGGATTTTCCTTCCAGTAAGCAACTGCATCGTAGAATCCCTGAACGATTGCCTGAACAACTTCAGGATGTTCCTTACAGACTTTTACGCTGGCACCAAGAGAATCTGTAATCAAGTCTGGGTTGTCAGCAGAAGAATAAAGTGAAGTTCCTCCTGCGGCCTTTGCATTTGAAAAGTATGGATCCCATACAGCAGCGGCATCACATTTTCCGGCAACAAAAGCGCTTCCAGACTGAGCGATAGACATATCAACAATCTTTACATCATTCTGTGTCATTCCGTTATCTTTAAGAAGTGTAAGAAGAAACATGTGGTCTACAGAATAAATCTGTGTGGCAATTGTTTTTCCCTTAAGGTCTTTTGCAGTTTTGATTTCAGGCTTTGCAACAATACCTTCACAACCGTTTGATTTGTCAGAAACAAGTACAATCTTAAAATCAGCACCTTCCATGAATGGAGAAATTGTTTCAGGACTGGCAAAAGTTACAAAATCAATCTGACCGCCGATAAAAGCGCTTGTACTTTCTGTTGTAGAAGAAAAATCTGTTACAGAAATTGATGCGCCGTTCTTTTCAAAGAAGCCTTTTGATTCAGCAAGATAATAAAACATATTTGTTGGCCATGATGTTGTTCCCAGAACAGCCTTTGGAAGCGAAGATTTTTTAGTACATCCGGTAAAAGCAAGAGCTGCAATTGCAGTCAAAATACAGATAATTTTTTTCATAGTTGTCTCCTTAGTTTTTTAAGATTTATTTTCTTTTATTTTCATACATCAAATACATGATGTCAGAAGCAATTTGAGCACCGGCAAGGGCTGTAATTTCAGTTGGATCCTGAGAAGGAAGAACTTCAACAAGATCTGCGGCAACAACATTCAAGCCTCGCAGTTCGTACAGAAGCTTTCTCATCTGAGCGGAGGATGGTCCACCGATAACCGGAGTTCCTGTTCCAGGAGCAGCGGAAGGATCAAGGGAATCAATGTCAAAGGTCAGATAGACAGGTATATCTCCGATAATGGACTTAATTTTTTTTGCAAGGTCTGCCATGTCCATGAACACAGCATCCTGGGCGTAAATAATGTTGTATCCGCATTCTGTCATTTCTGTACGGATAAAAACCTGTGCAGAATGAGCAGGATCAATACAGCCTTCTGCCTGAAGGTCGTATGCAAAGTTTGCGTGGCTTATGTTTCCGTCTGTAGAAGGTGTTGAATCCTGGTGTGAATCAAAATGAAGCAGAGCAAGCTTGCCGAACTTTTCGCTTGCAGCACGAACCATTCCGTAAGGAATTGTGTGATCTCCGCCTAAAGTCATAAGTCTGGCACCACTATCAAAGACTTTCTTTGCAGTCTCATAAGTTTCCTTAAGCATCACTTCTGTTGTTTTTGGACCAATGTAATATCCAACATCACCGCAGTCCACAATTTTTGCTGTTTCAAAAAGCTTGTAATCCCATGGATATTTAAAGCAGCAGGCTAAACCGCTCTGACCTCGGATTGCTCTTGGTCCAAAACGGGCTCCCGGTCTGTTTGTTACGCCAACATCAAATGGAACTCCCATAATGGCAATATCCACGTCCTTAAGGTCCTGTGTATAAGGTGTGTGGTTGAATGTTGGAATTCCTCCGTAATGAAGATGATCTTTAACAATGTATTCCATAAGTTTCCCCCAAATAAAAAAAAGCAAAGGCACTGCGGCAACTGTCTGTTCCGCCAAGCACCTTTGCTTTATGGTTATCTGGATTTTTCCACCATTCATGCACTAAAACAATACTATTTTTAACAAATATTTTTATTCACCATGCACAAAAGAATTTTCTTACATCATCAATTCTGCAATAGGACTTCCAAACTGCTTCAGTTCTTCAGTCTTTCTCAGTCCTGTAATTTTTGCAGATATATAACCTTCCTTTTCAGAAGTATTTTCTGCCACCACATTTCCCAAGCTGTCTGTTATGATTGAATGGCCAAAAAAACTGTTCTGCTCTGTTGAACCAACTCTGTTTGTGGCAATCACAGGAACTGAATTATCAAAGCTTCGTCCTTCAACTGAAAGCTGCCACTGATGAAGATATGGCGCTTCCCAGGCAGCAATCACGATGATAGCGTCTACCTTTATCATTCCGTAAAACCGTCCCATTTCCGCAAAGGCACTGTCCCAGCAGATAAGGAAACCGGTTTTTCCAAGAGCTGTTTTGCAGACAGCAAAACTCTGGTTTGCTTCAAAAAAGTCTTTTTCAGAAGAAATAAGATGAGCCTTTGAGTAAATGTGCTGCACTTCACCTTTTGAAGAAATGAAATAGACTGCGTTCTCTACAATCCTCTTTCCTTCTTCATTGTAAAAGATAAAAGGCCCTCCAATCACAACCTGCAGGTTTGCTTTTGAACATTCTGCCGCAATAAGACCAAGAGCCGAATTAACCTCCTCCTGGGAAAGCGTATCCAGAAGCTCCAGTCTGTCATAACCAAACAGGGCCATTTCCGGAAAAACCACAAGAGCCGCATGGGAGTTTTCACTCCGAATCTTCTGAATAAAACCTATTGCCTTCTCCACATTTGCTTCCAGTCTGCCATCAATGTAATCCATCTGGACACAAACAACCTCATTAAAAATATCCATGTATACCTCAGTTCGTAACCTCTGAGTAAAAAAAAGCGCTGGATTTCCTTTCTAGACTTCCAGCGCCTTTGCTGTTTAAATCTTAAACTTAAAACATTGTCTTGTATAGAACCAGAAGGTCTTTTTTTGTGACTTCTTTTGGATTATCCAGGGTTGCACAATCCGAAAGTGCCGATTCCGCCAGTAACTCAAGATCTTCTTTTTTTACATTCAGCTCATTAAGCTTTAGGGGAAGATCTGCCATGGCCTCAATTTCCTGAATCATCTGACATATATGACTTACGGTTGAATATTTGTTTCCGCAAAAATCAGGAGAAAATGCTCTTCCCAGCTGAATCACCTGTTCCTGGCTTAAAGAAGAACTATTGAAATCAATTATATATGGAAGAATCAGCGCATTTGCAACTCCATGAGGAATATCGTAAAAAGCGCTTAATGGATGTGCCATGGAATGAACAATTCCAAGACCTGCATTAGTAAAACTCATACCTGCTATAAAACTTGCCATTGCCATAGCCTTTCTTACTTCCAGATTCTTTGGATTTTCTATCAACTTGATAAAATTTTCTGAAATAAGACTGATTGCCTTAAGAGACAAAGCTGTCGAAAACTCGTTAGCACCTTTTGCCATAAAGGATTCAACCGCATGAGTAAGAGCATCCATTCCAACAGCAACACTCATTTTTAATGGAAGACCTGCCATAAGTTCACTGTCCAGAATGGAAGCTACAGGAACTCCCATTGAACACATACAGGCCATTTTGCGCTTTTCCTTAAGGTTTGTGATTACATAATCCATTGTTGTCTCACTGCCAGTACCAGCGGTTGTAGGCAACGCAATAACTGGAAGTGGCGGATTTTCATTCTTATCAACGCCCTCAAGAGAAACAACATCCTGGTTTTCCGGATTATTTATCACAACTGCAATTGCCTTTGCGGTATCAATTGAAGACCCCCCTCCAACTGCCACAATTACATCAGCCTTACTTTCTTTTAGTGCAGAAACACCGGCAAGAACATTTTCCACCGTTGGATTTGGCTTGATTTCTGCAAAAATATCATAAGGAAATTCGAATTCCTTCAGCACAGCTTCCACCAGAGAAGCAACACCGCAGTCTACAAGACCTTTGTCGGTTACAAGCAGGGCTTTTCTGAATCCCCGCTTCTGAAGTTCAGTTTTAAGTTCACTTCTAGCCCCTTCTCCAAAGTAAGAAGTGCCAGAAAATACCATTCTTGTCACCATAAGCTTTACTCCTTAGGTTCTGAAGAATAGAGCATTTCGTTAATGCTCTTACGAAGCTGGATAAACTCAGGCGTATCCTTAAGTTCTAGACCTCGCTTGTGAGGAAGATGAACCTGAATTTCCTTGATTACACGACCAGGACGTGCTGACATTACATAAATCTTGTTGGCAAGGAATACAGCTTCTTCAATATCGTGAGTAATGAAAACAACTGTCGGGTGTTCCTTTTCCCAGATTTCCCGCATCAAAAGCTGCATTACGCTTTTTGTATGGGGATCAAGAGCACCAAAAGGTTCGTCCATAAGAAGAACTTCCGGCTGGTTTGCAAGGGCTCGGGCAATTGCAACCCGCTGCTTCATACCGCCGGAAAGCTCCTTTGGATATGATTTTGCAAATTTTGAAAGCCCGATAAGATTCAGATAACGGTCAGCGATTTCCTGCTGCTTTGCTTCATCCATTTTCTTAATTTTCAGGCCGAATTTTATGTTATCTTCTACACTCATCCATGGGAACAGTGTGTAAGTCTGAAAAACCATTCCACGGTCTGGACCAGGACCTGTTACCTTCCGGTCATTTATAATGATATTTCCCTTTGAAGGAAAATCCAGACCTGCCAGCATTCTTAAAAGAGTTGATTTTCCGCAGCCAGAAGGTCCGACTATACAGCAGAAATCGTTATCCTGAATATCAACAGAAGCATTTTCGATTGCAACAGTCTGCTTTTTTCCGCTTGTATAGATTTTATCAATGTGACTGGCCATGATTTTACTTGAAGCAACATGTGCGCTTAACGGACGGCCAGTTGTATCAATCTTTTCTATTGTATTTCTTTTGAATCCAAACATTTTGACCTCCTAAGCGTTGGCATCATCCCAAGGGAACATCTTTTTTATTGCAAAGGCAAACAGACGGTCTGTAATAAGCCCGAGAATACCAATTACAATAATTCCACTGAAAATGCTTGCAGTGTGCAGGAACCTCTGAGCCTTAAGAATTGAATAGCCAAGACCAGAATTAGAAGCTACAAGCTCCGCTACTGTAAGATATGTCCAGCCCCATCCAATCATCATGCGCAGAGTAAGCATCATTTTTGGAGCCATTGCCGGAATAAGAACCTTTGTAATTGTTGTCCAGCGGGAAGTTCCCAGAGTATAGCTGGAAGAAAGCAGGTCATCGCTTACAGAACGGGTGTCATCTGCAATCATCAGCATAAGCTGAAAGAAACAGCCAAGAAAAACAATAGCGATTTTTGCAGCTTCTCCAATTCCGCACCATACGATTACAAGAGGCACAAAGGCAGGAACAGGCATGTATCGGACGAATTCACAAATCGGCGCAATCACAGATTCAACCGGCTTAAAGCTTCCGCAGAGGATTCCAAGAGGAACACCCGCAACTACCGAAATAATAAAGCCCATTGTAATTCGGAACACACTTGTTCCCATGTCAGTCCAGAGAGTTCCAACCTTGGCTTTTGAAAAAATGTCCTGAATGACTTTTACAGGAGAAGGCAGAAACAGTTCCTTAACACAGCCGCTTACTGCAACCAGCTGCCAGATTACAAAAATTGCTACAAAGGTACAGATTGCTGTAATTGTATACTGCTTTCTGGAAATCTTTTTTCTAAGGCGAAAATCGCCTTTATCCTTTTTTTTCATAGACAGCCCCACAAACTAAAGCAATGCATCTTCACCGGATTCCTTTGTATGAATCCTTATTACTTCTTCTACAGGCATGATGAAAATCTTGCCATCGCCTTCTTTTGAATGACTGTTCACATCAAGCACAATCTTTACAATCTGATCAACATCGTAATCAGGAACAATCATATCTATCATCTTTTTGGCTACAAAGGAATTTGCATACACATCATCTTTTGCATCCTTATCATCAACACTTGAAAAATGAACTCCCCGTTTTCCACGACCAAGAACTTCCTTTGTGCTCATGGCGTAAAATCTGTTTTCTGTAAGGGCGGCCTTTGTCTTGTAATACAGGTTTGGCCGAATGATAATCTGAATCTCTTTCATGTTATTCTCCCTGCAGGTATATTCCTACAATTCAGCCTTTCCGGTACTTACTGTAATTGCCTTTTCAACTGGTGTGATGAAAATCTTTCCGTCACCAAAGGCACCGTCTTCGCAGGAACGGGCAAACTTCACAATGATGTCTGTAACCTTCTGAACATCTTTATCCTCTACTACAAGCTGAATCATTTCTTTTGGAATTTCATCGTAATATACGTCTTCTACCTTAAGGCCACGCTGTTTTCCGCGACCAAGAATTCCAAATCGTGTTGCAGCACGGAATCCGGCATTACAAAGTTCTGTTAAAACAGAATCACATCTTTCAGGTCTAACTACGGCTTTAATCATTTTCATAACAGTTTCCTCCAGAAATAAAAAAAAGGCGCGGAATTACTTAAAAATCAAAGTAAATCCGGCGCCTTTGCCTAAATAAATTAATTTATGCAGATTATTCTGCCTTTAATGCATAAAAACAATGCAGTTTTTAACAAAGTTTATTGTGCATGATACACAACCTTTCATTTCTCATATTAAGTATGGCAAAAGCCAGCTTAAACTCCAGGATTGAATTAACAGAATCCAGATTGTCTTCCAGAATTGCCCTGATTTTGTTCAATCTGTAATTCATTGTATTCCGATGAACATTCAGCTCCTGTGCAGCATTTATTACATTACAGTCAACCTCGATGTATTTTTCCAGAGTTCTGCACAGCTCCCCGTTCTGGATTCTGTCTGCTTCCAGAAGTTTCCCGATTCTTGTTTCAACAAAATTATCAAGAAACTTTCCGTTTGTAATCTGACTTAAAAGGGAATAAATCCCCATGCTCTCGTAAAAATAAATATCCATCTTTTCAGGCATTATTCCACAAAGATCAACTGCAGACTTTGCTTCCTTATAGCTTTTCTTGAAATCTTCAATGTATTCGTAGGTAGAACCGGCTCCGCACACAGCCTCCAGACCAAACCTGAGTCTTGTTCTTGCAATTACATTTTTAGCCACATAATGAATTTTTCCGTTCTTTATGAGATTTTCTGGAACTAGAGCCACAACATCCTTTGTCTGTTCAAAAACAAGCAGCTTTTCCGAAGTTATTAATCGTAATTCATTGAGAAGAGTTTTGTTCATGTCGTCATAGATTTCAGAAAGATTTCCTTCTATTGCTTTTTCAAGACTTTCTGGAGTAAGCCTGAAATCAAATATAGAAAATTTCCCGGAAAGATTAAGTCCAAGATAGGAAGCCTGTTCCATGACTGATTCTGTATTCAGCTTTTCTTCTGTAAGAATTGTAAGAAAAAGCCGTTCCACTGTTCCTATTGTAGATTCTTCCCGCATAAGCTGATTGCAGATAATCTGGCTTAAATCCACTATTGGTAACTTTACTGACAGTTCATACAGCGGAAGAGAATGTTCATCGCAGTATTCACGGATTTCGCCGCAAATCTGCCCCTGATTTATGGCAAGACCGGAAATTTCCTTTTCGCTCCATTTTTCTACAAGATTCACAAGAAGCTCCGGATTGCTTGTGATGCTTGAATGGGTAATGACAACAAATTCCTGGCCGTGAATGAAGTCTGCTACATTGAAGTTTTCCCTGATGCAATCAACACTATCGGCAAAATAAATCCATCTGATATTTCTCTTTACCCCCTCTTTTCCGGCAACAAGTCTGAGTCCGTCCTTAAGTTTGGGAAATTTCAATAAGTCGTCGCAATTCATAGAAAACTCCAAAAAAAAAGGCGACAAATCCGCCTTGAAAACAGATTCATCACCTTTGATGGTTTAATGATAATGCTACGGAAGAATGTAAACAAGTCATAAGATTTGTTTAAAATGCACAAAATATACTAAAATATTTATGCTAAAATTCCTTTTTTGAGAGTTTTCTTAGTGCTAAAGTTTAATCCGTTAGTAAAAGCCCACGGGGCGTTGTAACCGAGTTTGCATAGCAAACATCGCAGGGTGTCCCCGCAGAGGGGGTAAGACGCAACGAAGTGCGGCTTAGGGGGAGACTTCCCCCTCGCACCCCCTGAATAGGTGGTTGCTTACGCAACATTTACTGCGGGGGAGTCTTCCCCCTTACACACAAAGGAGTAAATTATGTCATTAAAAGATTCTTTACCAAAAATCGTAACAAGTGAAGTTCCAGGCCCTAAGTCGGCTGAAATTATTAAGCGTCGTGAAGCAGTTGTGCCAAAAGCTATCCGCTGCATCTATCCTTGTGTGCTGGAAAAAGCTGCCGGGGCCATGATTCAGGATCCTGACGGGAACCTTTTTCTTGACTGGGTTGGTGGCGTTGGTGTTTTGAATGTTGGCCACACTCACCCTGCTCTTGTTGAAGCAGTTAAGGCTCAGGCTGAAAAATATTTCCACGGTATGTTCAATATCGTTACTCACGAAGGTTATGTTGAACTGGCAGAAAAGCTTGGTCCAAAGGTTCCTGTAAAGGGAACTCACAACAAGGTTATGTTTGCAAACAGCGGTGCAGAAGCTGACGAAAATGCCGTAAAGGTGGCAAAGGCATACACGGGCCGTTCAAACATTATCGTTATGAGCGGAGCTTTCCACGGACGAACTCTTCTTACTATGGCCATGACTTCTAAAAAGGCTTATGCCGCAGGTCAGGGACCACTTCCTGGCGGAGTTTTCCGGGCTGATTTTCCTTATCTTTACAGAAAGCCGGAAGGGATGCCTGAAGAAAAAGCAATTGATTACTATGTTAGCCGTTTGACTGCTGTATTTGAAGAATGTGCCGCTGCGAACACAATCGCAGCCATCGTAATTGAACCTATTCAGGGCGAAGGCGGATTCATTCCTGCTCCAATTGAATATGTAAAGGCTGTGCGCAAAATCTGTGACGACAACGGAATCATGCTGATTGCAGATGAAGTTCAGAGCGGTTTTGCCCGAAGCGGTAAGCTTTTTGCCAGCGAATACTGGAAAGAAGCCGGCTGTGCTCCAGACATTCTTGCAACTGCAAAATCTATTGCAGGCGGTGTGCCTTTAGCTGCTGTTATTGCCCGGGACGAGGTTTTTGATTCTGTTCCTGGCGGCGTTATCGGCGGAACTTACGGTGGAAACGCCCTTGCCTGTGCTGCAGGTCTTAAGGTGCTTGAAGTTATTGAAAAAGAAAAGCTTGTTGAACGGGCTAACGAAATCGGTAAAAAGATTTTTGCACGCTTTACTGAATGGAAAGGAAAGTACGAATGCGTCGGGGATGTTCGCGGTCTTGGTGCCATGATTGGCGTTGAGTTTGTAAAGGACAAGACTTCTAAGGAACCAGACGCTAAGCTTGTAAGCGACATTATCCAGTTCGCCGCTCACCACGGACTTTTGATGGAAAACGCCGGCACTTACAACAACGTAATCCGCTTCCTTGCCCCACTTGTAATGACAGACGAACAGCTTGAAGCAGGTCTTAAGATTTACGAAGAAGCAATTGCGGCTTGCGCTGGGAAGTAGGAAAAAACCGCTTTTTAAGAATAAGTCTTAAAATCGATGAAGTGAGAGCGGAAAAGTGCCGGACAGACTCATTTTGAGTGGCTTTTGGTGAATGCCTTAAAAAGAATCAGAGGATTTGCGAAGCAAACCGCATGATTTTTTCAAAAAAAACTCAACCGTGAGGCTGGTCCGGAGTTTGCAGTGGTAACGGAATCGATTTTATGATTAACAAACTGCATGTCAGGAGGTTTTGATGCCAGTTCCATTGATTGAGATTAAAGATGTAAAAAAATCCTTTGACGGCACACAGATTGTCAAGGGAATGAATCTTACAATTTATGAAGGGGAATTCCTTACACTTCTGGGACCTTCTGGCTGCGGAAAAACTACTCTTCTTAGAATGATAGGCGGATTTCTTGAACCGGATTCCGGGGAAATTCTTCTGGAAGGAAAAAGCCTTCTGGGAGTTCCGCCATATCTTCGAGAAGTAAACACAGTATTTCAGAGCTATGCCCTTTTTCCAAACCTTAATGTACGGGAAAACATTGGCTTTGGCCTTAAAATGAAAAAGCTTCCAAAAGAAGAAATTGACCGCAGGGTTCAGGAAATAATCGAAATGTGCAAGCTGGAAATGCTCGCTTCCAGAAAGCCTTCAAAGCTTAGCGGCGGTCAGCAGCAGCGGGTTGCCATTGCCAGAAGCCTTGTAAATGCTCCAAAGGTGCTTCTTCTGGACGAACCTCTTGGTGCTCTGGACCTTCAGCTTAGAAAACAGATGCAGATCAGCCTTAAGCGGCTTCAGCGAAAGCTTGGCATGACTTATGTGTATGTTACTCATGACCAGGAAGAAGCCATGACCTTAAGCGACAGAATTGCCGTAATCAATAACGGCCGCATTGAACAGCTTGGGACTCCTTCTGAAATATATGGAACTCCGGCAACATCATTTAGCGCTCGTTTCCTTGGAGAATCAAACTTTTTTGACAGTGAAGATGGAACAGAAATCAGCGTAAGACCGGAATTTATTCAGCTTCTAACAGTTCAGGAAAAGGATTCAATTCCTGCGTTCATTAAATCAGTTAGTTTTCTGGGAGCTTTTTCCAGAATCACAGCAGAAACCTGTCAGGGAAAAGAAATTTTCAGCCTTGAACCAAGCGGTTTGAACAGCTGGAATCCTGGAGATCAGGTATTTATTAAATGGGACAAAGAAAACCAGCAGAGCATCAGAAAGGATGCATAACGGAGGAATATATGAAAAGACTTGAAATCGTAATCAGACCAGAAAAGCTTGAAGAACTTAAGGACATTCTTAACCAGTTCAAGATTGGCGGTATGACAGTCTTAAGTGTAATGGGCTGCGGAAACCAGAAAGGCGATGCTTCCAGTTCACTGAAGGGACTTAAGGTTCACAACATCAACCTTATTCCAAAAATCCTCTGTATTGTTGCAGTAAAATCCGAAGATGTTGAAAAAATTCTTGAAGCTATCTACGAAAAGATCCCTTCCGGAAGAGTCGGAGACGGTAAGGTTTTTGTTGAACCAATTGAAGATGTAATGCGAATCCGAACAGGAGAACGGGGCGAAAAGGCTCTCTAATCCTTCAAAAAAATCACACAAAGGAGGTTTTCCATGCTGGAACTTAAAGACATTCAGAAATCCTTTGACGGCGTTCAGGTAATTAAATGTGTGAACCTAAAAATCAACGACGGGGAATTTGTTTCTTTTCTGGGCCCATCCGGCTGTGGAAAAACAACCTGTCTTCGTATGATTGCTGGCTTTGAACATCAGGACAGCGGTTCCATAATTTACAACGGAAAACCTCTGGACGGACTACCTGCCCACAAACGAAAGCTGAACACTCTTTTTCAGAACTACGCCCTTTTTCCCCACATGACTGTTTTTGAAAACATCGCCTACGGCTTAAAGGCTCAGGGGGTTAAAAAATCGGAAATTGCTCCACGGGTAATGGAAGCCCTTGAAATGGTTCATCTTAAGGGGTTTGAAGACCGGTATCCTGCAGAAATGTCTGGCGGTCAGCGGCAGCGGGTTGCTATTGCCCGGGCTGTAATTAACCGTCCGCCTCTTCTACTTCTTGATGAACCTTTAACTGCTCTGGACGCAAAGCTTAGAATCGCAATGCGGTACGAGCTTCGTTCTCTTCAGCGCAAGCTTGGAATTACTTTTATTTACGTAACCCACGACCAGGAAGAAGCCATGACTATGAGCGACAGAATCGTAATCATGAATGGCGGTGTTGTGGAACAGGAAGGAACTCCTTCAGAAATCTATTATCATCCTAAGACAAAGTTCGTTTCTTCTTTTATTGGGGAAACTAACCTTTTTGATGCAGTTGCCACAAAGTGCGGCGGAAAGCTATTGAGTCTTGAAGACGAAGCCGGAACCAGCATTGGAATTGACGATGAGACTTTCCGTGACGGAGCGGTTGTAAATGTTTCTGTGCGACCGGACAAGGTTTGCTGGAAGAATTCTTCCGATGAATCTGATAAAAACATTCCAGAAGGGTTCGCTGGTTTTACCGGAACTGTAAAGGATGTAATTTTCAGCGGAAGTCTTACAAAGGTTTTTGTGGAGCTTTCCAACGGTGCTGAATTCAAAATCACAAGACTTTCTGCCTGCAAGCTGCCTGCTGCGGGAGAAAAAATCCAGCTTTTCTGGAAGCCGGAAGACTGCGTTGTAATCCACTCACCTGCAGACGAAATCCACCAGGCAATCGAAAATGTTGACCTTGGCGAATGGGTCCGAAAGCAGAATCAGGAGCTGGCAAAGATTCTTGGAATCCAGACCTTTTAGTTTCCTTTTTTCTTCTAGATTTTTTTCAGCAGTTCCTTTATGTAAAGGGCTGTCTGGATCATGTATCTGGTTTCACCGTCGCTTAAATCAACATTCAGAGTGTCGCAGATTTTTCTGATGCGGTAATTTACTGTATTTCTGTGAGTTGAATTTTCTTCTGCTGTCTTCTGAACCTTTCCGCTGGAACAAAGATATAGCCGCAATGTATTCAGATAATCATCCAGCTTTTCCTTTCCGAATTCCTTAAGAGGGCCAAGAATGTTTTCGTACATCCGTTCAAGAACCCGCCGGTCCTGCACTTCTCCTAGAAGCTGAAAAACACCAAGTTTATCATAATCCCCTGAAAGAGTTTCCTGATTTGCCATCTTAAGGGCAAGCTCCGCGTGACGGTATTCTTCTTTTAATTCACGGGCTGTAGAACAGACTCCAGAAACAGAAATTCTACTCTGCACAAAATTCTTATCTTTTCTGGCAGCCTTTTCTATCTGTTCAAGATGCTGATGTCCATCATCGTGGAAAACATAAACAATATTGTTTTCGTATAGAAAATAAGAATATTCTCCGGCATGAAGCCCTGTCTTTACATTGAAGGAATAGTCCATGTAACGGGTAAAACCATCTTCATCCTTTTCCGCAAGAGCTTCTGGCAGTTCCAGAAGTACAATTGAAAATTCCTTAGCGCCGGCAAAAGCTGTATTTTCCAGCTGAACAACATTAAAATCCTTCTGATTGAAAATCGCATTAAAAAGTGTCTTTTCCAGGCTCTGACCCTTCTGGCGGTCGTTTACAATGCGGTTTCCGTAATCCTGCATGATATCAATAATGTGAATTTCCCAGGGCATTGTTAAAAGAGGCAGCTGAAGCCGCTGGCACAAAAGCAGGATTTCCTCTGGAACTGAAGGAATATATTTTCCCAGGTTCAGGATAAGTCCGCTGGCTCCCTGTTCACTTACAGCATTTATAAGTCTGGAAAGATATTCAACGATGTAGGAATCCTGACTTTTGCCGTTGTTTTCTGCAAGCCGTCCTATTTCCATTCCGGTTGTAATAACCAGCTCACCACCACGAAGGAAGTTCAGGGTTGAAACATCTTCCGTATAATACATCCAGCTTACAGAACGAAGAGAGCCTTCCTTTCCGGAAATCATTTTAAGGCGGTAGACATCCGCTGTTGAATTGAATAAAGACTGTACTGAAATTGCCATAACTTAATTTTACTAAATTTTGTGCATTTTGCACAAGTTTTATATGCATATTTATGCCCGATTTTCTAAAAATACTGCTTTTTATGTGCTAGTATTCATCCAACAAACATAAAACTGTGGCAGGAGGCTATCATGAAAAAAACTATCACAACTGTTTTTGCAGCACTTACAGCTGCTCTGGCTTTTTTCTCTCTTTCTTCATGCAAAGAAAAAACTGAATCATTAAATCTTCTTGTATGGGAAGGCTACGCAGATCCTATTTTTACAAAGGGATTTGAAGATAAGTATGGCGTAAAAGTAAACGGAACTTACTTCAACACAAGTGATGACCTTGTTGCAAAGCTTAAGGCTGGCGGCGGAAAATCTTACGATCTTATTTCCCCTTCTGGTGATATGGCCGGCTTCCTTGTTCAGTGCGACATGGTTGAACCAATTGATATTTCACAGATTTCCAGCTGGAAAGACATTAACCCTACTGTAATTCTAGATGATGTTGAAAAAGACGGAAAGGTTTACGGTGTTCCATACCTTTGGGGACCAGACTATCTTATTTACGATGGTGATGTTTTCAGCAAGGCACCTGATTCTTGGGGTGTTTTCTGGGATCCTGCTTATGCCGGAAAGGTTTCTCTTTACGACGATATTTCAAACATCTACATGATTGGCCAGATGCTTGGACTTGATAAAAAAGATAAGACTGCACTTTACAACATGACAGACGAACAGCTTGCTTATGCAAAAAGTGAACTTGTAAAGCTTAATCCTGCTGTGCGCAAATACTGGGCAAGTGCCGGTGAGCTTAGCGACCTTTTTGCCAACAAAGAAGTTTCTGTTGCTGTAGGCTGGCCTTTGACTGTAAGCGATGTAAACGCAAAGGGCCGTAACCTTAAGTGGACTATTCCTAAAGAAGGCTGTACAGGATGGATGGACCGTCTGATGATTGTTAAGGGTGCACGCCACGCAGAACTTGCAATGAAGTACCTTGATTACATCACCAGCCCAGAAGGTCAGGCTTTGAGTTCAGAAGTTACTTTGTACTGTGTTGTAAACCCTAAGGCAAAGGAATTTGAATCAAAGGAACTTCAGGAAGCTACTTATGTAAACGAACTTGATTCTTTCTTTAAGAAAATCAATTTCTGGCAGTATGTAGAAGCCCGTGACAAGTACAACGACATCTGGACTGAAGTAAAAACTGAATAGAAAACAAAAAAAATCAGGGCAGATGAACATAATCACCTGCCCATTTATGGAGGAACCATGAAGAGTATTTTTAAGTCAAAGTTTGCGATTTTTGGTGTTATGGCACCGGCTGCCATTTGGCTTATGCTGTTCCTGATTCTTCCTTATGCAAACCTTTTTGTATACAGCTTCTGGAAGAACGGTGCTTTTTCTGTAGTACATGAATTCACTTTGCAGAACTACATCAAGTTCTTTACAAGAAGTGCAACAGGCGGGGCTCCCTACCTTATTCTTCTGAACACTATTACCCTTTCACTTTGGGTAACTCTTTTCACTTTGATAGTAAGCTTTCCTTTAAGTTACTACATTCGTTTTTATGTAAAAAAATACAAGCAGCAACTTTATATGCTTGTTATCATTCCTTTATGGGTAAGCTATGTAATGCGTGCTTATTCCTGGAAAATCATTCTTGGAACAAACGGCATTCTGAACAGCTTTCTTATGGCAACACATCTGGCAAATGAACCTCTAAGCGTTTTTCTTTACAGCCGGATTTCTGTCATCATTGCTATGACTCATATTTATACACCATTTGTGCTTATGCCAATTTACACCAGCCTGGAACAGCTTCCAGAAACTTTAATCGAAGCTTCCAGCGATCTTGGAGCAAGTCCTTTAAGAACCTTCTGCAGGGTGATTTTTCCTATGAGTCTTCCCGGCATTATTACAGGAGCAACCTACGCCTTTGTTCTTTCCATGGGGGACTTCCTTGCGCCTTCACTTTTAGGTGGTCCTACAAGTTCAACTCAAATTGCAAATATCGTACAGATGCAGTTCGGTACTTCAAATAACTGGCCTTACGGAGCAGCTATCGGAATCATCATTCTTATAATGGTTATTGGTCTGCTTGCCGTAACTGAACTTTTACAGAAAAAGCTTGTTCACTCAGCAGGAGGTTCAAATGGAATCCGTTAGACAAAAGCCAACAAAAGGAAAAGTTTTGTTCACCCTTCTTGGAGTGCTTTCCCTTGTGTTTCTTTATCTTCCAATCGTTGTTGTTGCCATCTATTCCCTGAACCCAGACAGCGTAAATTCTTTTCCAATGAAAGGAATCAGCTTTAAGTGGTTTGGAGTTATGGTCCGCGACCGCATGCTGATGACTTCTCTGTGGCATTCTGTTGTGGTTGCTATTCTTGCAACCTGCTGTGCCATCCTTCTTGGAGTTCCTCTGGCCTTTGTTATGTACAGAAAGAATTTTCCGGGCAAAGCCTTTGTTGAAAAGGTAGTTCTTTTGCCACTTATTCTTCCTGGAATTCTTACAGGTATCGCTATGCTGACATTCTTCCAGCTTCTGGGAATCCAGCAAAGCATGGGAGCTGTAATAATCGGTCACACAACCTTTTTGATTGCCACAGTTATGCCTCAGGTTTACACAAGACTTAAAACCCTGGACAATGCAATTCAGGAAGCCGCCCTTGATCTGGGAGCAACTCCTGTAAAGGCGTTTTTCTATGTAATTCTTCCAAATGTAAAAACAGCGATTTTTTCTGCTGCCCTGCTTTCATTTACTTTAAGCATGGATGAAATCCCTGTAACCTACTTCCTGAACGGAACTTTCAGCACACTGCCAATTACAATCTGGGGCATGACCCACAACGGCATCACACCAGAAGTAAATGCAATTGCAACATTGATTCTGATTGTATCCCTTGGGCTTGTATATCTTTCAACAAAACTTAAGGATTCAGACTAGGAGCTCTATATGAAAACATTTAAAATCGTTCCACAAATCACTGAATATTCAACAACAGCAGAGTTCTGCTCGGATTTTGAGCTTGGTACAAAGGATCTTGTATTCCTTTCAAAATCTACAGAAAAATATTTTGAAAAAAAGCTGAACGGTGCCCATGTAATTTACCGGGGTGACTACGGCAAGGGTGAACCAACTGATCTGATGGTAGAAGCAATCTACAAGGACATTAAAGATCTTGACTACGACCGTGTAATTGCTGTTGGCGGCGGAACAATCATTGATGTAGCAAAGCTTCTTGCCCTTAAAACATTTTCACCGGTGGTGGATTTGTTTGACAAGTCAATTCCTGCAGAAAAAACTAAACAACTGGTGATTGTTCCTACAACCTGCGGAACAGGCTCTGAAGTTACAAATATTTCGATTCTTGAGCTTACACAGCGAAGCACAAAAATGGGTCTTGCCTGCGACGCACTTTACGCCGATTACGCAGTCCTTATTCCGGAGCTTTTGAACGACCTGCCTTACCAGTTTTTTGCAACCAGCTCTCTAGACGCCCTTATTCATGCTATGGAAAGCTATCTTTCTCCAAAAGCCACAACTTTTTCGGAAGAATTCAGCTTTAAGGCAATCGATAAGATTCTTTCCGGCTACATGAAAATGGTAATTTACGGAAAAGACGTCCGTTTTGATCTTTTAAACGATTTTCTTGTGGCCAGCACCTATGCGGGAGTTGCCTTTGGTAACGCAGGCTGCGGTTATGTTCATGCCATGAGCTATTCCTTTGGTGCAACTTATCACGTTCCTCACGGGGAAGCAAACTACACACTTTTTATGGCAATTTTCAAAAAATATCAGAAAATGAATCCTGCGGGAAAAATCACAAAGCTGAACAAGTTGCTTTCTTCAATTCTTGGCTGCCAGGAAACAGAAGTTTACGACCGTATGGATAAGGTTTTAAATGAAATCCTGCCCCTTAAAAAGATGAGTGATTACGGTGCAACAGAAAAAGACGTTGCTGTTTTTACACAGAATACAGTTGAAAAGCAGACCCGCCTTACCGCCAACGGTTACCTGCCCTTTGACGCAGAAACTGTTTCAGAAATTTATTCTTTATGCCTGTGATTTCTTATTGAACAAAGAAATTAATTGCAATAAAATTAGGATATTCAAAGGCGAATTTCCTTTTTGGGGAATTCGTCTTTTTTTTTGCATTTTTGGAGGTATTCAAAATGAAGCTCTCTCCCAGAGAAACAGAAAAACTTATGCTAAGCTACGCCGGCTTTCTTGCCCACCAGCGAAAAGACAGGGGATTAAAACTGAATTATGTAGAAAGCGTGGCTTATATTTCCTATGAACTTATGGAAGCTGCCCGAGAAGGAAAAACCGTAACAGAACTTATGAGCATAGGCTCAACATACCTTACTTCAAAAGATGTCATGGAAGGTGTCTGCGATATGCTCCACGAGGTTCAGATTGAATGCACGTTCCCGGACGGCACAAAACTTGTAACAGTGCATAATCCAATCCGGGAGGTGTAAAAATGAAAATCGGCGAAATCATTTCATTCAACAAAGAAATTGAACTTAACTCTGGAAGAAAAACAATAACCCTTGAAATCATAAACACCGGCGACCGTCCTATTCAGGTGGGAAGTCACTTTCATTTCTGTGAAGCCAACAAGCTTCTTCAGTTTGACAGAAAGGCTGCATTCGGTTACCGACTGGATATTCCAAGCGGCATGAGCGTACGCTTTGAACCAGGAGAAAAGAAAACCGTCCAGCTGTGCGAACTTGGCGGAAAAAAGCTGCCGCAAAAACATCAGGTAAAATAACGGAGGCAAAAGATGAACAGAATTGACGGAAAAAAATACATTGCAATGTTCGGTCCTACAACCGGAGATAAAATCCGCCTTGCCGACACAAATCTTCTTATTGAAATTGAAAAGGACTTTACAGTTTACGGTGACGAAATCAAGTTTGGCGGCGGAAAAACAATCCGTGACGGTATGGGACAGTCGGTTCACACAACAAGTGCCGACGGAGACCTGGATCTTGTAATCACAAACTGCGTCATTCTTGACTATACGGGAATCTACAAAGCCGACATCGGCATTAAAAACGGTAAAATTGCGGGAATCGGTAAAGCCGGAAACCCTGACACTATGGACGGAGTTACTCCAGGAATGACGGTCGGTGCATCTACAGAAGCCCTTGCCGGAGAAGGCCTCATCGTAACAGCCGGCGGAATAGACACGCATATTCACTTTATTTCTCCGGAACAGGTAGACACCGCACTTGCCGCAGGAATTACAACAATGATTGGCGGCGGAACCGGCCCTGCAGACGGAACAAACGCCACAACCTGTACTCCTGGCCCATGGAACATGGCGATGATGCTTAAAGCCGCAGAAGCTTTTCCAATGAACATCGGCTATCTTGGCAAGGGAAACTGCGGCGACACAAAAAGTCTTGAAGAACAGGTTCATGCAGGCTGCTGCGGACTAAAAATCCACGAAGATTGGGGCGCAACACCGGCTGTAATAGATTCAGCCCTTAAAACCGCAGACAAATATGATGTTCAAGTCTGTATTCACACGGACACACTGAACGAAGCCGGCTGTGTAGAAGACACTCTGGCCGCAATTAACGGAAGGACAATCCATACCTACCATACAGAAGGTGCCGGCGGCGGACATGCACCAGATATTCTTAAAGTTGTAGAAAGCTCAAATGTCCTTCCAGCCTCTACAAACCCTACAATGCCTTTTACGCAGAATACGCTGGACGAGCACCTTGATATGTTGATGGTCTGCCATCATCTTGATAATAAAATCCCTGAAGACATTGCCTTTGCAGACAGCCGCATACGGCCGGAAACAATTGCCGCCGAAGACGTAATGCACGACATAGGAGCCCTTTCCATCATGAGTTCTGACAGTCAGGCAATGGGACGTATAGGCGAAGTAATTACCCGCACCTGGCAGACAGCCCACAAAATGAAGGAAGAACGCGGTGCACTTCCACAGGAAACAGGAGACAACGATAATTTCCGTGCAAAACGCTACGTTTCAAAATACACAATCAATCCTGCTATTGCGCAGGGAATCAGCGAATACGTAGGTTCCATTGAAAAAGGAAAGCTTGCCGACCTTGTTTTATGGAATCCGGCTTTTTTCGGCGTAAAGCCAGACATAATCATAAAAGGAGGAGCAATCATAATGAGCAAAATGGGTGACTCAAATGCATCCATTCCAACCTGTCAGCCAATAACCTACCGTCACATGTTCGGCTATTACGGAAAAGCCCTCCCCATGACCTGCGCAACATTTATGAGCCGCATTTCTGTAGAAGAAGGTCTGCCAGAAAAACTTGAACTCAAGCGCCTGTGCCTCCCTGTAAAAAACTGCAGGGACATCGGCAAAAAAGACATGAAATTCAATGATGCTACGCCAAAAATCACAATTGACCCGGAAACCTACAAGGTAACGGCAGACGGAAAACCAGTTGTAAGCAAACCAGCAAAAAAACTGCCACTTACACAACTGTATTATTTGTTTTAGACAGTTCACTGTCTGACTAAAGGAAGTAAATTATGCTATGCGAAAAAATTCTAGGAACTCTTTCTGAACCTCAGTATAAAGGGAAAATTGTCGACTATGTTGATATTGACTGGCACGAAACATACAACAAACTTCTAAGAAAAACCAGCCGCGCAGGACGTGACGTTGCAATCCGTCTGGGAGATGAAGTCCTTAAAACAGGTATGAAACCCGGCGACATTCTCGGTATAGATGAAGACGGAACCCTGATTGCAGTTGATGTACTGCCGGCAGATGTCCTTATTGTTACATTAACTGAACCAACGCCCTTTAACGTTGCAAAAGCTGCCTATGAAATAGGAAACTGCCACGCTCCCCTTTTTGCAGGTCAGGAAGAATTTCAGTTCGTTACGATTTTTAACGAACCTATGGAACATCTTCTGCATCACCTTCACGGTGTAAAAGTTGAACGAAAGACAGAAAAACTGGATTTTTCAAAGCAGATTTCTTCAATCGTTGGGCACGGACATCACCATCACTAAGATTATGACAGCAGCCTGGTTTGAACTTTTACAGTTAAACGACGCCACTTTTCCTATTGGAAGCTACTCCTTTTCCTGGGGGCTGGAAACCTTTGTCCAGCAGGGAATAATCCATGATGAAGGAAGCACAGCCCGATACATAGAAAGTGAACTTGAAAGCAGTTTCCTCTACAGCGAACTTTTAACCGTCCGCCTCGCCTGGGAATACAGCGCAATTCCCGAAAAACTTACTGAAGTAAATGAAATTTACGGAGCTTCAAGAAGTCCCTATGAACTTAGAGACGGAAGCCGAAAATTAGGTGCCCGTTTTGTAAAAACAACATCCTCATTTACAGAACAGATGCAATCAGAAGAAAAATCAGCTTCCGAACCTCTGTTTTTCCCGGTTGCTTACGGAGTCTATTGCGCCACCAGAAACATTCCTTTGGAAGACATTCTTTCTTCATTTCTGTACAGCCAGACAAGCGCCCGCATTACCACCTGCGTAAAGCTTGTGCCACTAAGCCAGACAACCGGTCAGCAACTTCTGTTTAAGCTCATACAGAAATTCCCGCTTCTCATACAGAAATGCATGGAACTTTCAAAAGATGATTTATGCCGCTCCGCCCCCGGAATAGATATACGGGCAATGCAGCATGAATTTTTATATTCAAGACTTTATTCAAATTAAGAGGTATATATGCAGTTTACAAAAATTGGAGTTGCAGGCCCTGTAGGTTCCGGCAAAACCGCACTGGTTGAAGCACTTACCCGACGCCTTGCAGAAAAATATTCAATCGGTGTAATTACAAACGACATTTACACAAAAGAAGACGCAGAATTCCTTACCGCGCATTCTGTTCTTCCTCCAGAAAGAATTATCGGTGTAGAAACAGGAGGCTGCCCGCACACCGCAATCCGTGAAGATGCCAGCATGAATCTGGAAGCTATAGATGAACTAAGACGGCGCTTTCCAGACATTGAACTTATATTCATCGAATCCGGCGGAGACAACCTTAGCGCAACTTTCAGCCCGGAACTTGTAGACTCAACAATTTTTGTAATCGACGTTGCAGAAGGCGACAAAATCCCAAGAAAAGGCGGACCAGGAATAATGCGCTCTAACCTGCTTGTAATCAACAAGATTGATCTTGCGCCTTTAGTAGGTGCCAGTCTTGAAGTAATGGAACGCGACAGCAAAAAAATGCGCGGATCAAAGCCTTTTGTCTTTACAAACATCCGCAGTGGCGAAGGCGTAGACAAAGTAATTGAATTTCTGGAGCACGACGTTTTCTTTTCAGACTATGAATAACTTTAACCATATTTCAAAATTACAGCTAAGAGTTTCTCAAAATTCCAAAAACAAAACCGTTATCAGCGAAAAGTTTTTCACATCGCCATTTAAAATAATGAATCCTTTTGAACGTACAGACGGAGGAATAATGGTTTTCCAGCAGACTGCAAGTGCAGGCATTCTTGCCGGAGACTCTCAAGAACATTCTTTTTATATAGAAGAAAACGCAATTCTGGAACTGGTAAGCCAGTCCTTTGAAAAAATTTTTAAAATGGAAGACAGTGGCAAGGCAGAAAGAACAATAAATATCGACATAGAAAAAGGCGGAACCCTCATCTACAGCCCACTTCCATGCATGCCGTTTGCAGGAAGCAATTTTACTTCGCGGACAAAAATCAACCTTCAGGATGATTCAAGCAGACTGATTTATATAGATACACTTTGCGGCGGACGTAAGGAACACGGAGAACTATTTGATTATAAAAGCTACCGTAACCTTATTGAAATAACCAGGAATTCCACTGCCGATGACAATACCGCAAAATCTGAACTTATTTACAGGGACAATACAGTTTTTGAGGGGAGTAACTGCGGACTTTACCCAGAGAGAAAAGAGTTCCTGAAGTCGCCTGCAATGTACGGAAATTATTCCCATCTTGGAACAATGCTTCTTTTTGGCTTTAATTCCAAACACGGAAGTGCCCTTAAGCCGACAGACCTATTTGAATGCCTTAATCTTCCGGCAAAACTTCTGTATACGGCAGAAAATCTTGAACTTCAACTGGGAAAGCCTTTAGTGAGCGTAACTCAAACAGCCGGCAACGGAATTGCCGTACGGCTTCTAGCAAATTCCGCAGAAGAAGTTCAAGATATTTTTAACAGGATTAAAAAAGAATTTTAAAAGTTTCTGGATTTTTAAATTTCAGCAACCCGATTATAAAATCAACTTCTTTTTGCAGACAATCTTGTAACATTCATTGCACAGAATCCTGCAAGAAGAATGATTACTCCAAGAATTGCATCTTCCATGCTTATGTCAAAAAATCCTTCGCCGGCAGCTGCACTAAAAATACAGTCAATAAGCCACATAAGGGAAGCGCCCCAGAACATAAACATTCCAAGTACTACGCTGCGTTCTTTTTTTCCGTTTTTTTTCTGAACAAAAAATACTGCTGTACAGATAACTGCCGCAATAATTGTCATAATTTCACACATAAAATCTGTCCTCCTTAAGAAAGCTGAGTTTTTTTTGACTTTTTAAGCAGATGACTTACAAAAAGCCCTATTCCCCAAACCGCAGTAACAAGAACCGCCATGGAAACGCCAACCGTAGACATTTCATTAAGCATTTCTACCGTGTCTGCAGGGTCGTTCATTGCAGTAAGAAACGGCGGATAAAAAACAACTTCTCCATGATAAATATGCTCTATGGCAAGAAGAAAACTTCCCCCGTAAAGCATTTTCTGTAAAATCGAAACTTTGCTGTTAAAGCTTTCAAGTTTTAAATTTTTTTCTGCCTCTGAGATTGTACTTTTAGTAACAACTTTTCCGTAAATGCCTTTTACAGCACTCGTCAAAACCGCTTCTGTAAGCGGAACAAGAAAACATGCCATTGTAAGCCTCCATTAACCTATGCTCATTTTAGACTGAATCAAAGCCTCATCTGCATCCTTTGTAAGACCAGAAAGGCAAATTTCACCCTTATCTATTACGTAATACCTGTCAGAAATCCCAAGGACAAAATCCAGATACTGTTCAACAATCAGAACTGTAATTCCTAACTGCTTATTTACTTTCTCAATTGCAGCAGCAATATCTTCAATTACGCTTGGCTGAATTCCTTCTGTAGGTTCATCAAGAATAAGAAGTTTAGGATGACTGACCAGCGCCCTTGCAATTGCAAGCTGCTGCTGCTGTCCGCCGGACAGGTTTCCTCCTTTTCTGTGAAGAAATTCCTTGATTATCGGAAAAAGTTCAAACACTTCTTCTCCAACTTTTCCCTTTCCGCCGTTTACCTGTAGCCCAAGTTCCAGGTTTTCCTGAACGGAAAGCTGCGGAAAAATATCACGCCCCTGCGGAACATAACCAATTCCAAGCGCAGCTCGTTCATAAGTTTTTAAGCCAATAATTTCCTGACCGCTCAGCTTAATGCTTCCAGAAGGAGTTTTTACAAGCCCCATAATTGATTTAAGGGTTGTACTCTTTCCAACTCCGTTTCGCCCTATCAGACATACAATTTCCCTGTCTGGAACAGAAAATGTAAGTCCTGGGATTATATTAGATTCGCCGTAACAGGCTGTAAGATCTTTTATTTCAAGCATATTAATCTCCTATAACGCTCCATCTAAGCCTCCGCACTGCTCGGCTTAGATTCCGCTCTTATGAAACTTGCCGCGGCCTAGATAAACGGCTTTTACTTTTTCGTCGGCAAGGCATTCTGCGGGGGTTCCTTCTACAAGGATTTTGCCTTCGTGCATGACAGTAACCGTATCTGCAACCTTCCTTACAAATTCCATATCGTGCTCAACAACAACAACCGCATGCTTTTTTGCAATATTGCGGATTATCCGGCCAGTGCGTTCAGTTTCAGGCTTACCCATACCAGCAACAGGTTCATCCAGAAGCAAAACTTCCGGCTCTTGAACAAGAAGCATTGCAATTTCAAGCCACTGCTTCTGACCATGACTAAGTCCGCTTGCCTTTTCGTTCTTTTTATCAATCAATTCAACATTTGTAAGGATTGTATCAATAAAATTCTTCTGCTCCTCTGTTGCCTTAAAAAACAGCGAGCTGAAAACTCCCTTGTTTCCTTTAAGAGAAAGCTCCATGTTTTCGTAAATCGTTAAGCTCTTGTAAATGCTAGGTGCCTGAAACTTTCTTCCAAATCCCAGGTTAATAATTTCAAATTCGCGCATTTCCGTCAGATTGATATTTACGCCCAGTCCGGCCATAAGCGGATTTCCGTGGAACACAACGCTTCCTTCGCTCGGCTTTGTCTTTCCGCAGATAATATCCAGCATTGTCGTTTTGCCGGCACCGTTTGGCCCGATAAAAAAGTGAACTTCATGTGGAAAAATCGCCGTAGAAACATCGTTTACAGCCTTAAATCCGTCAAATTCAACGGAAATATGATTAATTGTAACTACAGGCGGAATTTTATATTCCTTAGGCTTTTCCATTACATAACCTTCGTTATGCATAGGCATTTTGATTGGACCTTCTGGAGTAAATGCGTCAATAATTGCCTTCTTCAAACTCATATTACACCTCCATTACAGCAGAAGAATCCGTTTTATTTCCCATCTTTTTTTCAAGTGTCCTTCCAAGCCAAAGCTTTAAATCCATGTATACGCCTGTAAGCCCCCTTGGCAAGAACATTACGACTACAACAAACAATAGACCTATAAAGTACGACCAGATTTCAGGTAAATTTTCACTTACAAGAGTCTTGCACAGATTTACAACAAAAGCCCCTATTACGGCACCAATTAAAGTTCCCCTTCCTCCTACCGCAACCCAGATAGCCATATCAATGGAGTTTCCAATGCTCATTTCGCTAGGACTTATAATTCCGCTGAACGGAACAAACAGCGCACCGGCAACTCCGACTGCAAACGCACTTAATCCGTAAACAAAAGTCTTGTATTGGGCAACGTAATATCCGGAAAAACGTGTTCTGTTTTCTCCATCCCTGATTGCTACAAGAACACGCCCGCACTTGCTTTTAAGAACCCATGAAAAAAGAAGATACGTAAGCACCATGAACAAAAGCGCAACATAGTACCATATGTATTTTGTCATCTTTGAATGCAGGGAAAGCCCGAACACGTAGGTAAAGTCTGTAAGTCCGTTTGTTCCGCCCGTATACTGCTGAAGACCTATAAAAAGAGTTACAAAAACCAGCGCCAGCGCCTGACTTAAAATTGAAAAATAAACGCCTTTAATGCGATTTGTAAAAGTCAAGAATCCTAAAATCAACGCAAGTGCAGTCGGCACAAGCATTACCATAAGAATTGCCCCTGGAGCATATTCGTAAATTTCCCAGAACCACGGCAAAGTCGTTCTTCCAGACCAGCTCATAAAATCAGGAAGTTTTCCATTGCTTGCAATCAGCTTTAAATACATGCCGAATGCATAGCCGCCAAGCCCAAAGAATACACCGTGACCAAGACTTAAAATCCCCGTATATCCCCATATAAGATCAAGCGCCATGGCAACAATTGCATAAGTAATGTATTTACCAATAAGACTTACCCTGAAAGGAGTGATAAACAACGGCAGAACAGCCACAATTAAAACAACAATTCCAAAAGCAAGGTTTTTCCCCTTTTGTGTAAGCCCGTCAATAGTATTGGCAGGGCCAGCCGCAAAAGTTTTATATAAATTACCCAGTTCAAATCTCACATCAAGCCTCCATAATTAAGGTAAAGCTTTCCCTATTCGTCTAGCGCACGGGAATGAATTACAAAAAGCCCCTGCGGCTTTTTCTGAAGGAACAGAATTACCAGCAACAGTACAAGCGCCTTTGCAATATTTGCACTAGTTCCTGCCTGAATTGCCGAGTTACTCATGCCAATCAATAAAGCTCCTGCAACAGTACCGGCAAGACGACCTACACCGCCAAGAACAACAACCATAAAAGTATCTACAATATAGTTCTGCCCCAAAGTCGGTCCAACAGAACCCAAAAGACACAATGCACAGCCCGCAACGCCTGCAAGTCCGGAACCGATTGCAAAAGTATATGAATCTATCAGATTTGTCCTTATTCCAAGGCATTGAGCCATAGGCCTGTTCTGCATTGTGGCACGAACTTTTTTACCGTAGCCCGATTTATACATAAGAAAATACATTAAAATCATGCAGACAATTACAAGCCCGATGATAAAAAGTCTTTTATAAGTCATTACAAGTCCTGCATCATCTGCAGAAGCAAATAACGTTATATTTCCGTTTAAGAATGATGGAGCAGAAACGTTAACATTTGGAGCTCCAAAAATTGATCTTGCAAGCTGCTGAAGTACAAGCGAAACACCCCAGGTAGCAAGAAGCGAATCTGTTTCGCGGCCATAAAGTCTTCTAATTACTATTTTTTCAAGAAGAAGCCCAAAAACAAATGCAGCAGCAAAACTAAAAACGATTGCTACTGGAAAATAAAAATCAAATGCACCCTTTGAAACAAATTTCAAGAAGAAATTCTGAACAAGATATGTTGTATAAGCTCCAAGCATTATAAATTCGCCGTGAGCCATGTTGATTACCCGCATCAATCCAAAAGTGATTGAAAGCCCCAGCGCAGCAAGCAGAAGAATGGAACTTAAACTAATACCGTTAAATAAAACTGTTAAAACTGAGGTCATAAAAACCTTCCTAAAAAAAGAACAAACCCAACTACCGTAAATAAAAAACTGTTAGAAAATCAATATGTTTCCAAAACCAGGTGGTTAAGCCTTTCGAACTGAGGGATGTCGAATGCTAACCACCATGATTTATGCTTTTATCACTCCTATAACAAATTAACTGTTACAGGCCTTTAGCCCATGAATAAGTAGAAAGATATGGATCCGGTTTTACAGCACCAGAAGTTGCCCAAACTTCATCAATAAGACCTTCTCCGTTAATCTTACCGATACGAACAGGCTTGTAGATGTGCTGGTTGTCACCATCCAAAGTAACAGTTCCTTCAGGAGCATCAAAAGTCATTCCCTTTGCTGCTTTTTTAATCTTTTCTACATCAAATGAACCTGCTTTTTCTGCAGCTTTTGCCCAAAGGTATACACCAATGTAACCAGCTTCAATCGGGTCATCTGTTACACGCTTAGCACCATAAGCAGCCTTGTAATCAGCAACAAATTTCTTGTTCTTTTCTGTAGCTGTTGTCTGATAGTAGTTCCATGCAACATAGTGACCTTTAAGGTTATCAATACCTACACCGCCAACTTCTTCTTCTGCAATAGAAAAACTCATTACAGGACATTTTGCTGCAGTAAGACCTGCATCTGTAAGCTGCTTAAAGAATGCAACGTTTGAGTCACCGTTCAATGTGTTGATTACACAGTCAGGTTTTGCAGCAGCAATTTTAGAAACGATTGTTGCATAGTCAGTATGTCCCATCGGAGTATATTCTTCACCGGCACAAGTTCCGCCAAGATGTGCAAGCTGAGCCTTAATAATCTTATTTGCAGTTCTTGGGAATACATAATCAGAACCAACAAGGAAGATTTTCTTTCCGAATTTTTCAACACAGAAATCAACAGCCGGAACAGCCTGCTGGTTAGGAGCAGCACCCATATACATGATGTTAGGGCTCATTTCCATACCTTCATACTGAACAGGATACCAAAGCAGGGCACCAGTATCTTCTACAACAGGTTTTACAGCTTTACGGCTGGCAGAAGTCCAGCATCCAAAAATTGTAGCAACTTTATCATTCTGAATAAGTTTACGTGCTTTTTCTGCAAAAATCTGCGGTTCAGAAGCACCGTCTTCCTGAACTGCAACAATTTTTTTACCAAGAACACCACCAGCGGCATTAATTTCATTGATAGCAAGCATTTCTGCATCGCGAACAGAAGTTTCTGAAATTGCCATTGTTCCGCTCAAAGAATGAAGAATACCGACCTTTACAGTGTCACCAGCATCTTTTTTTGAACATCCGGCAAGTGAAAGTGCTGCAACAGCAGCCAAAGCAGTAGAAATAATTTTTTTCATCAGCGTAGTCCTCGCTTTTATAGAATTATTTGTCCGGCCAGAACCCGGTTTGCTAAAAGCTCCGGCACAAACATCATGCAAACCGCCAATAAATCTCGTCTCGCAGCAAAAAAAAAGGTGTCAGAGATTTGTTCTTCCTTGAAGAAATCTCTGACACCTTTGTCTTATGGTCTTTATGCTACAGAAATAAAAAAATACACTCAATGTGCAAATTTACTAAATTTAACTGTATTTTTTATGCATAATGCACAAAATACATAAAAAATCATGACATCCGTTGATAGCAAACCATATACAGAAACATACATTTTCCTTTACAAATGAAAATTTCCATTATAACATTGTAATATTCCAAAAAAATTATGTCAAAAATTCTATATTTTTGGCTTTTTATAAGGGAGTACGTCATGAGAAAGATTCAAAATAAACTTATAACAAGTTATTCAGTTATCGTTATGTTCTCAATTCTGCTACTTTCTGTACCTATGCTTAAAACACAGATTTCAGAAATCAAGACGAATATCAATCAGACGGCAGCACTTCAGATGTCAGCATCTGCAAATTCAGTAAATGCATTTATTAAAGATGCAGTCCGCGTTGTAAAGGATGTTTCTCTTTATCCAAAGCGGACAAAATTTACACTCGAAACTGCTCAAAAAGATTTTGATGCCCTGATAAAAGATGATCCGTCTCTGTTCTGTCTTTATTTTGCAGATCCAGTTCCAATGAACCAGGGTGGAAAATTCTATTCCGGAGACGGCTGGATTCCGGAAGATGATTATAATAAAGAAACCCGCGGATGGTATGCAGCCGCAAAAAAATCAAATAAGCCTGAAATTTCAGAACCTTATGTCGACATGTCCACACATTCCCTGATTACAACAATTTCTTTAAGCGTAAAGGATGATCATGGAAGATTTATTGGTGTAGTAGGCCTCGATATTCTCCTTGAAGTTCTTAACGACATGGTTGCCGGAAAGAAAATTTCAAAGCACGGACAGACTTTTATTCTTGACGCAAGCGGAAAGTACCTTACAAACAGCGATTTTAACAAAATCGTAAATGCAAACTTCTTTGACGACTACAAGAGCCTTGCAAAATACAAGTCAAACCTTAAGGACGACCTTTTTGTAAAGACAAACGCAGCTGGCGGCTATTACTTCTGCGGTCAAATTATCAGTGAAGAATCAGGCTGGATTCTTGTTACAGTCGGACCTTCTGCAGAACTTTATGCTTCCCTTCGCAACAACATCATTCTCATCGTATTAATGTCAGTATTAAGCCTTTGTGTTTCTCTTGCAATTGCATATCTGTTCTCGGCAAAAATCGTAACTCCAATCAAGACAGTAGATTCAACCGTAAACCAAATTGCTTCTGGAAACGCAGACCTTACACAGCGCCTTAAGGTAGACAGCAATGACGAAATTGGAAGCCTTGAAACCGGCTTCAATAGATTCGTAGAAAAACTCCAGGGAATAATTTCGCAGATTCAGGGTTCAAATTCTGAACTAAAAGATGTAGAAGTCCAGCTTGTAGACAGCGTAAATGACGCATCAAGTTCAATTACCCAGATTCTTTCTAATATCGAAAGCGTTGGAAACCAGGTAGCAAACCAGGTTAATGCCGTATCGCAGACATCAGCTGCAGTCGCTGAAATTGCAGAAAACATCAACAGCCTTGAAAACATGATTCAGAAACAGGCAAACGGTGTTTCAAGCGCAAGCTCTGCCGTAGAGGAAATGATTGGAAACATCAGCTCAGTAAACATGTCCGTAGAAAAAATGGCTCAGTCTTTTGCCCAGCTTGAAGAAAGTTCCAAAAACGGAATTGATCAGCAGAAATTTGTTGACCAGCAGGTTTCAGAAGTTTCTGAACAGTCAAAGACGCTGCAGGACGCAAACTATGCAATCGCAAACATTGCGAGCCAGACTAACCTTCTTGCAATGAACGCTGCGATTGAAGCCGCACACGCAGGCGAGGCAGGAAAAGGATTTGCCGTTGTTGCCGACGAAATCCGTAAGCTTTCGGAAACTTCTTCCGAACAGTCAAAGAAGATTGGTGCCGAGTTGCACAACATTGTAGAAACCATTAATGCGGTTGTGGCGGCGTCGGCAAAAAGCACGTCCAGCTTCAATCAGGTTTCTACCCTTATTTCTGCAACAGACGAACTTGTCCGCCAGATTCGTGCCGCAATGGAAGAACAGGACGAAGGTTCAAAGCAGATTCTTGAATCGCTCAAGCTCATGAACGACAGTACTTCAGAAGTTAAAACTGCTTCCAGTGAAATGAAGGAAGGAAACCAGATGATTCTGAACGAAATAAACAACCTTCAGAATACAACAATGGTAATCAAAGAAAGCATGACCGAAATGTCTGAAGGAGCAAAAAACATGAACCAGACAAGTGCTTCGCTTTCTGAAATTTCAACACAAGTCCGGGAATCAATCGCCAAAATTGGTCAGGAAATTGACCTGTTCAAGGCATAAAACAAACCAGTTCAAAAAAAGGGGCTGACTAATAAGTTTAATTTGCGGTGGTCAAGCTTGTCGAAACCTCATTTGGTCATTTCGACAAGTTTAATGACTACCATATGCATCGAACTTATTAGTCAGCCCCTTTTTTCTTTATAAACTAATCCTTAATTATCGTTTCAAGAGCAAGAACCATCATGTCCTTAAAAGTCTTTTCCCTTTCTTCTGCCGAAGTTTTTTCGCCCGTAAGAATGTTGTCGCTTACAGTAAAAATAGAAAGCGCCTTGCGCTTAAACTGAGCCGCAAGCGTAAAAAGTTCCGCAGATTCCATTTCTATTCCAAGAACACCATACTTTTTCCAAAGCCGCCAGTTTTCATTAATGTCATAGAAAAAATCACTGCTGGTAACAAGACCAACGTGAACGTTCAGCCCTGCTTCCTTTGCCTTTGTGTATGCATCATACAAAAGCCCAAAATCAGAAACCGGCGCATAATGAAGCCCGCCAAAACGCTGATTCAAAAGAGAAGAATCCGAACATGCTCCGTTCGCAACAATTACATCGCGAACCTTTACATATTCCTGAATTGAACCGCAGGTTCCTGTGCGTATAATCTTCTGAACATTATAAAACTGATAAAGTTCCGTTGCATAAATTGAAAGTGACGGCTGCCCCATGCCGGAGCCCTGAACAGAGACCGGAACGCCTTTGTAAGTTCCGGTAAAACCGAACATTCCACGCACTTCATTATAACATTTTGGATTTTCCAGAAAATTTTCTGCTATAAACTTTGCCCTTAACGGGTCGCCAGGAAGAATAACACGCGGTGCAACAGCCCCTTCCGGCGCATTAATATGTGTACTCATGTTTAAAATTATAAGGTGTAATGCAAATTTTGCAATAAATAAAAAAATAATTTTATTTATTGCAAAATGTTTGATATTATGTATATGAAAAATTTACATAAAAAAACAAGGTGTTTTATGAGCAACAAAATTATCTTAAAAGCAGAAGATCTGGACGGTTACCTTACAAAAGAAGATCAGGAAGATCTAAACCGGCTGGATGAAATGTTCAAGGAAACAATGAAATTCTTTGAACCAAAAAATGAAGCAAAAATAATAGAGGGATATGACAGAATGGGCCATGAAATGCAGAAAATCTGCAAATCGCACCCGCAGGTTAAAGTTTATTCCTTTGAAACAGACGTTCAGGCACAGGCAGAAGCTAGCCGTGTAATTTCAAAACTAAGGGATGAACGCACTGATCATCAGGAATTCATGTATTACAGCCAAAGGGCATACGAAATGCTTTTCCGAATGGCATATACAAACCAGTCAACAGACAAAAAAGGTCATATTGTAGTAAAAACACCAGTTACCTATCCTGTTCAGAATTACGCAGTGCACAAAATCCCGGACATTGATCATAAAATAGAAAACACAGTAATGTGCGTCATGTTAAGAGGAGCCCTCCTTCCAAGCATGATTGTTTCAAAAGAAATCGAAGAATTTTCATCAAAAGGATACATTACGCCTTTTGCACTTTTCAAAATCAGCAGAAATGACACAAAAAATGAATCAGACATGGAATATGTTCTGGATCTAGATAAATCTTTCTTCAACCTTGAACAATTGAATGGCAAAGACCTTATTTTTGCAGACCCGATGAATGCTACCGGCGGTTCCCTTGTCACTGTAGTAAAATACCTTCAGAGTCAGGGCGTTGAGCCAAAATCAATTGCATTCTTTAACACTATTTCTACACTTAAGGGAAGCATCCGCGTAACCAGAGCATTAAAAAACTGCACTTGCTATACACTGTGGCTTGACCCGGTAATGAATGAAAAGGCATACATCATGCCTGGTCTTGGAGATGCCGGCGACCGCCTTAACGGCTGTGACACAAAAGACCATGCACGCAACATAATTCAGCTGCTTGCAGATTACGGTCACAACATTTCAAGCCTTTACCGTTCACAAATGTTCGAAATTGAACGTACAGTTTTAGGATAAGCAAAATACAGCGTACATTGTATTCATACAGTGCTACGCTGACTTTTTATAGGAGTATAAATAAAATGGATTTAATTTATGGAATTAAAGACCGCCCGAGATTTTTAAAAGTATTTCTGTTTGCCGTTCAGCAGCTTCTTGCCATCATGGCAGCAACAATCGCAGTACCGGCTATTGTAGGAAACGGCCTTACCGCTTCTGCAGCCCTGTTTGGAGCCGGCGTCGGAACAATAATTTACCTGCTGTTCACAAAGAGCTCAAGCCCGGTATTCCTTGGCAGTTCTTTTGCCTTTATCGGTTCAATGTTCAGTGCCTTTGGTGGTGCCGCTTCGGTTTCTGTGGGCTACTGGGGACTTATAATCGGTGCAGGAATGGCCGGCATTGTATACATCATCATTGCTGCCATTGTTAAATTCTGCGGAGTTTCATGGATTGACCGCATCATGCCACCTGTTATCATCGGGCCAACAGTAGCAATAATCGGATTAAGCCTTTCTGCAAATGCAATCGCCGACTTAATGAATCCTACAGTAAAAGGCGGCAGCCCTTACATCGCAATTATCTGCGGACTTCTTACACTTGCTGTAACAATGCTCTGTTCAACTTACGGAAAACGCGCAGGCCGCCTCATTCCATTCATCATCGGAATCCTTGCTGGCTATGGAGCCGCTTCTGTTTTTGCCTTGCTCGGTCACATTCTGGACGAACCTTCCCTTATCGTAATTGACTACAGCGCAGTAACAAGCCTCAATTTCAAATCGCTTGCAGGATATTTCTCAATGCCAAAATTCGCCGTCCTCTTAGGCGGATCAGAAGGCTTTAAAGGAATTACAGGCTCATACCTCCTTACAATTTTTGCCGCTTACGTGCCTGTAGCATTCGTGGTTTTTGCAGAACACCTTGCCGATCACAAAAACCTTTCTGCAATCATCGGAATAGACCTTTTAAAAGAACCTGGACTTACACGCACACTTCTTGGAGACGGAGTCGGAACCTTTGTTTCTACAATTTTCGGCGGCTGTCCTAACACAACATACGGCGAATCAATCGGCTGTGTTGCAATTACACGCAACGCCTCAACAATTTCAATCTGGGGCTGTGCATTCCTCTGTATCATTGTAAGCCTTATCAGCCCTCTTGTAGCATTCCTTGAAACAATTCCAAAATGTGTAATGGGCGGAGTCTGCGTTGCACTCTACGGCTTCATCGCTGTTTCCGGTTTCAAAATGTTCCAGAAAGTCGATCTTAACAAAAACAAGAACCTCTTTGTTGCCAGCGTAATCTTCATCACTGGTGTAGGCGGCATGGTAATTAAATTCGGTCAGATAGAAATCCGAACAGTAGCCTGTGCCCTTATTCTTGGAATCCTTACAAATGTAATGCTTTCAAAAGAAGAAAACTAGACTTTAAAAGCAATTATGCCGGAAACATCCGCAAAAGCCGCTGTTCCGGCACAACGCTAACCACTGATCATTCATAAATCGGTTCAAAATCTTCCGCCGGGTGCCCACAAATCGGACATTCAAAATCCGGTGGAAGTTCTTTTCCCTCATATTCATATCCACAGATTTTACATCTCCAGCCCTTAATCTTTTTGCCTTCCTCAGCCGGCGCTTTCTTTTTAGGCTTTACATCCGACTGATATTCAGCATACGTAAGCGGCTTTTTATCTCCAACAGTCCGAGCATCCGTAACTTCTGCAATAAAAAGACTGTGGCTTCCTAAATCCTGAACAGAAACAACCTTGCATTCAAAAACCGCGCAAACTTGATCAGTAATGTAAGGGCAACCGTTTGCGTCAGTTTTATACTCAATTTCTGCAAATTTGTCTGCATTCCGTCCGGACTGGTAGCCGAAGCGCTCAATCGTACTGAACGTACAGTCCCTGCTCAAAACCGAAAGCGAAAAAACTCCGGATTTTTTAATCATTTCACATGTAAGATTCTGATTAATGCACGAAATTGCAAGCCTTACCGGATTCACCGCCGCCTGAAAGCACGTATTTGTAATGCATGCGTTAATTTTTCCCTCTGCCGCCGTTCCCAAAACAAAAACGCCATAGGAAAGATTATAAAAAGCTGTCTGATCCATTCTGCCCTCCAGAAAATAAAAATCTTCAGACAAAATTGTATCAGACTTAAATTAGAAGTAAAGAAAAAAAATATTCATATTGGTAATTTCATGTTGCAATTGTATCTTAAACCTTTCCCTTATATTCAAGGCAGAGCATTGTTACATCATCAAACTGCGGCGCTTCGCTGGTAAAAGTTCTTACTGCCTCGCCGACATGTTCAACAATTTCTTGCGGGCTACTGTCTTTTACTTCATTTAAGGAACCTACCGTTCTTTCCATCTCAAAAAGTTCATTGCCTGAATTTGTTGCTTCCGGGACACCGTCTGTATATAGGAAAATTTTTGAACCCGGCTCAAGCTGAATTTCGTATTCCGAATATTTCATTGTGTCAATTCCACCTACAGCAAATGCATGTTTATCCTTAAGAACGGTAAAATCTCCGTCTGCATTTTTAATGATAGGATATTCATGACCGGCATTTGAAGCGATGATTTTTCCAGTAGAAATTTCAAGAATGCCAAGCCAGACAGTTACGAACATGTTTTCTTTGTTGTTTTCGCAGATTTTTTTGTTTACGGTTTCAAGGACATCCTTAGGGCTCTGCCTGCTTAAAGCATAAGTCTGAATCTGGCATTTTGCCATCATCATAAAGAGAGCTGCAGGAACGCCCTTTCCAGAAACATCCGCCATAACAATAGCCAAATGATCGTCATCAACAAAGAAGAAGTCGTAAAAATCACCGCCAACCTCTTTGGCTGGAGTCATTGAAGCATAAATGTCAAATTCTTTCCGCTCTGGGAAAGCTGGGAAAACCTGAGGAAGCATATCCGCCTGAATCTGTGTCGCAACATTAAGCTCCGTACTGATTCTTTCTTTTTCTGAAAGGATTCTGGAATTTTCCTGTATATATTCGCGTAGTTCTTTTTCCATGGTAACAAAACAGTCCGAAAGCTCTTCAAGTTCATCTCCGGTGTGAATATCAGGATTTATGTGCTCACCGCTTTCCATATTTGAAGCCATGCTTTTTGCGGCATTTCCCAGTTGCTTTACAGGCTTTATGATTCCGCGCTTTATAAAAAGATAGAAAATAGACATTCCAACAGAAACAACTACAAAAACGCTTAAAATAATTGCAAGAAGATAAATTAACAGGGTATGTCTGATTCCTGGCATGGAAAGGTCAACAGCGGCAATTGCAACAGGCTCGCCTTTGCTGTTGAAAATCGGAGAACTTGCAATTGCAATAAAACCGTAAGTATCATCTTTTGTAATAAGAAGTTTTTCTGGTGGGTCTTTCTTCATAACGGAAAAAGACATTTTCTTGCCGTTTTCCATATATTCTTCCTGATAACCAAGCGGACAGGCGCCTTCATAAGTGTCTGCATCCCACACATAGACAAGATAATCTTCTTTTGGAACGTAGATATAATAATAAAGGATTTCTGTATTTGCCTGAAACGAGCGAAGAAAACTTTTTACGCCGCGGTAATAATCATCTTCTTCAAGATTTTCAAGATAAGCGGCAATTTTGTCTCCATCAATATATTCAGAAGCAGCCTTTGTATAACCGAATGCCAGTTTTGTATAGGACTTCATTTTTTCCCTGTAATACTGAATTCCTACATTGATTGCGGTTAAAACAAGAATCAGCATCGACATAATAAAAACGCCACGAAGCATTTTCTTCTGAATTTTACTCATATTATTTCCCCTGAATTGATTTCTTTCTGATAAAAAGTGCAAACCCAACAGAAATAAGGCTGATTAAGTAGCCCAGCAGAATTGAATATAACTGCGGCAAAAACTGATTTCCCCTTATTATGTATAAAAGAAAATCAGTCAACCACATAACCAGAACCCATTGGATAAAATAAACATGCGTTGTTGCCCGACTAATCTGAACAATCAGGTATAAAACTCGCTCGGGAAGTTTTGCTGCAAACAGATTATAAATTCCAAGCAAAGCAAGAACGGCACAGATTGAAGCAAAAGTGTCTGCAATCCCCATGTGATAGTAACTGTTCTGCCCTTCGTCAAACATTCCGCTTGCATTTATGATTCCTTTTGTAAACCAGATAACTGCGAAGATAAGGCACGGAACAGATAAAATCATATAGAGCTTTTTCTTGTCTGCATCTGAACAGGAAATAAGTTTTTTTCCAAAAATATAGCCGGAAGCAGGAACAATGAACCAGCTTAATAGAGGAAAATCGCTGAAAACCATTTCTGCAGAATCTTCAACTGCAATAAAATGACCGAGCAATACATTTAAAATCTGATTGTTAGCATCAAAACCGGATAAAAATATTCCTGCAATCCTCATAATTACGGCCGTCAATAAAATCCCTAAATCAGGAAGTTTTAAGGCTTTTAGCAGTGCCATTAAAATCAGACTTAATGAAGCAAACTGAAGGACATCGTTTCCAAAGACCCTGTACCATAAAGGTTCAATATACTGTTCTGCACTGTGAGTAATTAAATAACCTGTAATAAATGGAAGAAAAAAACGCAGGATATTTAAGGCAAAGCCGACAAGTAAAAGTTTTAAGCCACGGTAAAAAAATCCTTTAGCAGAATGACGTTTTGAATAAACGAACCCAACCCCCATTGCAAAAAGAAACATAGGGGCAGCAAGAGGACCTCCAAGGACGGAGTCATAAAAAAAAGGAAAACCATGCGCCAAAACCTCATCTGTAGAACATTCAATTACCGAATGAATTGGAGCAAGATTTATAACTACCAAGAATTTTGCAATGTCAAATTCAAGCTGTCTTCCTGAGTTTATATTTTTCTGAAACATACAATAAGTATAACATAAGTTTTGGATTTTACATTTAAAACTTGACAAAGGGAGGGAAAAACGTTACATTGATTATGCAACCTTTGTTGCATAACATTTCTATTATTTTGGAGGTAATCGCGATGCCACCAAGAGTAAAATTTTCAAAAGATGAAATAACAGCCGCTGCCCTGGAAATCGCAAGAAGAAATGGTATTGACGCTGTAACAGCACGTGACGTAGGAGCAGAACTGGGAGTATCTTCAAGGCCAATCTTTACATGGTTTGATTCAATGGAACAGCTTAAAGAGTCCGTTTGTGAAGCCGCTATTGATATATGGAAAAACTACCTTCAGCAGGGACTCGCCTCTCCCCGCCCGTTTTTAGGAACAGGAAAACAGTACATTCGATTTGCCAGGGAAGAACCTAATTTATACAAACTTTTATTCCTTTCTGCACCAATCGGAAAGACAAACGGTGCCATTGAAGCTATAAAAATGACTATGGAATCGGCAAAAGCTTCAATTATGAAAAACTACAATCTTAACGAAGCAACTGCAAACAAATTCATGCGGAATATGTGGCTTCTGACCACAACTTTTGCAACTCTGATTGTAACGGGCAGCTGCCCATATAGTGATGAAGAAATGGAACAGATTATGTGCGAAGTAAACGCTTCACTTTATCTCGGATATAAAAAATTAAAAGGTCTTGCAGACGGCACCTTTGATTTTAAACAGCTTTTTTCAGATATACACGACGACAGAATATAGCAAAAATTTCTAGATTTTCACAAAATGCAAAAAAAAAGCGGGCCATCGCAACATTGCAGAATGTAGCCCGCTTTTTTTTTGAAGTATGAAAACCCTAATTTAATGTGAACTTTACTGGGTACCTGTATTTTACAGCGCAATTTTTGCCGTTTACGTTTGCGGGAATACAGGAAAGTCCCTGCAGAGCGTTTACGGCAGCCTCTGCAAAACCGTGACCAGGATCCTTTAAAACCTTGATTTTCTTTATGGTTCCATTGCTGTCTATAAAAAGTTCCAAATAAACGATTGCTTCAATTCCCTGTTTCAGAGCCATTGGCGGATACACAATTCTAGAAAGCACTTCTCGTGTAGGAATGACTGGAATCGAAGAAATTTTATGCTGCGGAAGATATTCAATTTCTTCTTTTACTTCCTTTTCTGTCTCTAAAACTTTTTCTGCGGCCTTTGGCTGATTTGCAACCGTAACAGATTCTTTCTGCTGAACCGGCGGCTGAACATATTCCTGAATGTCTACAAGTTTAAAAACATCTACTTCCCGGAAATCTATAGTTTCTGCATTATCTTCCCTTTCTGAAAAATTGAAGATTAAAAACACAGCCGCATGAAGAATCAACACCAATACAAAAACCAGCGGACGGGCAAATTTTGTATAGTTTGAAATTATGTCAAAATGCATTTTATTTTTCCTTAACAACAAAACTTACTACTCTGTGTTGAAGCGACTGCAAAACAGAGACCACAGAATTTACATATTTGTAAGGCGTATCTTTATCGGCAATTATGTGAATGCGGACTTTCGGATTATCGGAAATTGCACTTACAACAGCCTTTTCCAAAGAAAGCATATCAAGCTGTTCGCCATTTGCAGAAATAATTCCGTTTTTCTGAACCCATATTTCAAAGTTCGAATCTGCCTGTGTCCGCTCAAGAACATCGCTCTCTGAATAATTGATTTTTTCTTCATAGCGCTGGTTCATAAGCGAAATCAGCATAATGAATATGAGCAGCAGAAATCCGATATCTGACATTGAAGAAGTCGCAATCGAAGGATTTCTTCTTTTTCTTTTTACGTTTACCATAAGCTATGCTCCGTTATCCATTCGGAACGAAAAATTTTCAACCTTCAGCCTACGTACTGTTGAAATGACATCTACAACATTCTGATATGGAGTTTCTGGCGAAATTGTAAGAAGAAATGTCATGTTAGGCCATTTTTTTAGCTTTTCTTCGATTTTGCATGATAATTCTTCTATTAATATGTTCTTTCCGTCCATCAATATTGTGCCGTCTGCCTTAAGAGTGCATTTTATAATGTCCTCTGTATTTACAATAATCGGCTTGTCTTTTGAAGGTAGATTCAGCAGAAAGCCCTTGTTTACGTTAAACCCCGCAATTACGATAAAGAAAATTATCAGCAGGAATGAAAGGTCGTTTAACGAACCGGAACTTCCGGCATCTTCAACATTATGTCTTACAAAACGCTTGATCATTTTTCTGTCCTAGGATTCAATCAATTCCGGTACAAGATCATTAATTGCCTTTGATGTTTCTGCGGCAAATTTGTCTACTTTCTGAATAAGAAGGTTGTAGGCAACCAGCGCAACGATTGCAATGATAAGGCCGAATACAGTTGTAATCAGGGCTTCATAAATACCGCCTGCAACAAGTTGGGCATTAACGTCGGTTGCAACTGCGATTGACTGGAAAGCTCCGATCATGCCGGAAACAGTTCCCAAAAAACCTGTAAGCGGCGCAAGTGAAGAAAGCGATGTAAGATAATTAAAACCGTTTTCCATTCGGCGAAGGCGTTCCTGAGCTTCTGCTTCTGCGGCGCGTTCCATTCGGTTTTCGCCGTATTTTGCATTCTGCAAAAGTGCAAGAAGAACTGATGCTACAGTCTGTTTGTGCGTACATGAAGCAAGAAATTCTTCGGCTTCATGTTTTTTTCCTTCCTGAAGAAAAGACTTTATTTTATCTCGTATTGAAGCAACTTCGCAGTCATGCCATGCAAGATATATGCAGCGTTCGATTACAATAGAGATTGTAGCAACTGAAAATGCAAGGAGAACCCACATGAACGGTCCGCCAAGTTTGAACAATTCGATTAAACTAAATCCTTTTTCCATAATTATCTCCTAATATAATTTCCTAAAATTTTACCTTAAAGCCAACAGACGGAATCGGCATTCCTATGCTAAAGTCTGCTGACTCTGAAACATCGCTCTTTTTTCCCGTATACTTGTTGTAAGATTTGTATGTCTTCGGCGAATACAGGTTTACGAATACGTCCTGCAGGGCATAATACACTTCACATTCAGCCTTGTTGTTCTTTGTTTTCCAGGTTTTTGAAAGGCGCAGATCAACCGGGCAAGACAAATCTGTTCTTAAAGAATCACTGTAAACAGAGCTTCTTGTGTAACGCTGAATTACAGTTCCATCTTCCATTCTTGCAGCATAGCAGGTTATGTTTCCAACGTCATCAAGAGGCGCACCTGATGCAAGTGTTCCCTTTACTGTAAATGTCCAGCCCTTGCCAAAATGAAGGTTGCTTACAAGATTCAATGTATGAAAGCGGTGGTAGCTTGGATAATACCATTCGTCCATCGGCTCTCCGTAAATTGTAGATTCAGCATGTACATCTGATTTTATATTTGCCGGATTGTTCATGCGTGCATAAGTAAATGAATATGAAAGATATCCGTCCCATCTGTTGCCGGCCTGCTTTTCTATCATTGTGTCTATACCAAATACATGGCCTTTTCCGTCTGAATCTGCGCTGAACTTTGCAACCTGATAGTCGCTTTCTGCCGTTGTGTAGGAATAAGTATAGATTCTTGAAAGGTAATATTTATAGTAAGATTCGAGTTTGAAATTCCAGCCGTTTGTAAGCGCAAGATTTGAACCCAGAACTGCAAAAATTGCCCGATTAGGATGTTCGCTGTACTTGCCCATACCCATTTCATCAGTAAGAATCATTGTTTCGCGCGGTATAGAAACAAACAATCCTGAGCCGGCAGTAAATGCAACTTTATCAATACTTCCAATCTGTCTCCATGGCGTAACAGTTACAGTAGCACGAGGACATACATCAGGAACAAAATTTATGCTGTAACATTCTGTCGGGTTCCAGAGAGTAATAAATTCTCCCCTAATACCAATTTCTGACTGAATTAAATCATTGTCTGCACCAAAGTTCCATGAAACAAATGCTGAATTATCAAGAATATAGTTTCCCTCGGCTGTAGTTGAAAATTTGGCATGCCTGAAAAGATTTTCGCCGTTAATTTCAATGTCGTTCCAGCCGTCAACTTTTTCTTCTGTATCACCGAAAACAAAGACTTCTTCAATTCCGGCACAAAGATGATTGCGGGCGTTCAGTTCAATTTCTGCTTCAAATCTTCCTGTAAAAAGATGAGAAGTAATTATTTCCCCGTAACTTGATTCCAAACCAGGAATTGTATATGAAGCACCGTTTTTTACACCTGGATAAACTGAAGAATACTTATTTACAAAATCAAAGTTATATCTGACAGTTCCGCTTTCCTTTACACTCATATCCATATCTTCCGACATCCAGTTATAAGAAAGAAGCCCATGCAGCATAAGTTTGTCATTAGGAAGATATTTTACGTTGATTCCGCCCAAAGCCTGATAGATGTCATAATCCATTATTGCCCTAGTCTTAAGTCCGTCTTCTTCTTCCTCCTGATCAATTCCAAGACCATCGCTCCCAAAAAATCCTACCAGAGAAATAAACAGTTCCGGATTCGGAGTAAAATTAGCCTTAAGAAATGCGTCGCGTATATAAGGAGCGCGTTCAATCATATCAAGATCGTCATTGCCTAATTTTTGATAAGCCCATACAACAGGATCAAGATAACTAAGATGGGTTCCGGCAATCATTCCTCCAATATTTTTTCCAAAAGGAATCTGTACGAATGCATCTGCGCAGGTTGTGGAAACACAGGCATTCATATGAAATTTTTCATAATCAGGAATCAGCGTTGTTGCTTCCATAATGCCGGCACTTGCACGTCCATATTTTGCAGGAAAGACACCGTTAGAAAGTTTAATTGAATCTATAATGGAAGGATTGAAAATTGAAACTCCCCCGCCCCAGTGCCATGGGAAAATAGTATACATGCCGTCAAGCAGACAGGCAGTTTCCCTTGGTTCACCGCCGCGAACAGAAGGTTCCGATCCCCAGGCTCCGCTAAAAGAAATTCCAGGCAATGTTCGGACAGAAGTCATACAGTCTTCTGCAATACCTATGTTTGCAGTAGTATGCATCTGTTCTTTTGTCATTACTGTAGAAACACCGACTTTTTCTTCTGTTTTTTCCGGTGCATTGCGATTTACAATAAGTTCTTTGCCTTCTATAACATCAGAAATACTCATATTGATTAAAAGAGTATTTTCTATTCCCGAAAATTCAACAACAACTTCCTTATATCCCGGAAGATTTGCCTTTACTTTTCCAGAAGAAACAGAATCCGGCAGATTGAGCACCGCATTTCCATCTTCGTCTGCTACAGCATTGATTTTGGAATTTGATTCCAGCGCCAATTTAACCCCTTCAAGAGGAAAATCCAGTTCTTTATCTATAACTGAAATTTTTAGTTCACCGGCAAACACAAAAGATGTCAAAACCAATAAAATCATCCCCAATACCTTTTTCATGGGTAAGCTCCTTAAAACTATCAGTATTAAATGTTTTATATGTTGCGCAACATTAGTTATACAACATGCGGAATACTATGTCAACAACGACTCACGTCTGTTCAGACAAGCTATAATCAGATATTAGAAATTAAATTGAAAAACTAGAATACATTTTTAACAAGATGCAGAATTGCGGGGATGAAATGCAAGGTTATAAACGTCTGTAACAAATTCTTGACATATAAATCTGCAAATATTAGCATATATATAGTGAATTTAGCGTTATGAAAGTTAATATTAATCTTACATCGTTTTTTAGGGATCTTTTTTTAGTTATAAGCGAGTCAACACTTGTATTTGCTATAATTGGAACTATTTTTGCCAAAACTGCGCCAATTTCATATTCATATTTTTTTCTTCCTATATTGATGGGAATTATCTGCATGATTCCATGCATTCCTGTTTATCTTCTAGAAAACATGACCATTCCGCAAGTTATTATACAGCGCGGAGCAGAACTGATTGTCCTTGAATTTGTGTGCATTTGGAACGCAAAGCTGCTTGCAGGAGAATTTCTTGGAAAACCAGGGCTTTGCGCTGTTGGTGCCTGCGTCCTGATTTTTGACGCCCTTTCATATTTTACTGCCTATAAAATGGAAAAAGCAGAAACAGAACGCATCAATAAGAAAATCAAGGAACTGGAAGAACAGAAATCTAAAAATGAGGCAGAACAGCAGGCTCCTGCACGCGGAACTGAAGCCAAAACTGAAAAAATAGAAGTCTACGGCGACCACGACAGCCGCACAAAACTTTCTCTTGAAGAAATTCTTTATTTTGAAGCAGATGCAGATCTTGTCTTTGCATATACAACGAAAGAAATATTCCAGGTAAAGCAAAGGCTTTATCAGGTAGAATCACTTTCGCGCAATACAGGAATAGTACGGGCTTCAAAGTCTTACCTTATAAATCTTAATAAAATTCAGTCGGTACGCACGGCACTTAACAGCAGGCTTTATGCAAAAATGCCAAACGGTGAAGAAGTGCTCATAAGCCGCAAATATGCTCCTGCTCTAAAAGAAGCAATGGCCTGCTAGATATAACGCCGCACAAATAATCAGGCTTGCATTTCATACGGTTTTGCCTGCATCTTGTATTAATCACATTCTATTTTTTTTCTTGTCAGATTATAATTTCTGTAATATAAATTATATATGTTGTGCAACATTTGTTTTATATTTTATGAGAGGATTATATGAAAATTCTTGTTCTGAACGGAAGTCCTAAATGCGAAAAGAGCGATACAATGCAAATTACAAATGCGTTTATCGAAGGTATGAATGAAAAATCAAAACAGAATGTGCATATTATAAATGTAATAGAAAAGCACATTGAATTCTGCAGGGGCTGCTTTGCCTGCATGCGGAACGGGGGAACATGTCAGCATAAAGACGACATGCGTGACATTCTGAATGAAATATTGGAGAGCGATGTTCTTTTGCTGAGTTTCCCCTTATATGCCTACGGAATGCCGGCTCCACTTAAAGCGCTGATTGACCGCACCCTTCCCCTTTCTTCTATGACAATGCAAAAAACAGGCGACCGCTACGAACACGTTGGTCAGGCTGATTTTTCAAAACTCAAATATATAATGATATGCGGCTGCGGATTTCCGAACAGCAGGCATAATTTTGAACCTGCCGTTGCGCAGTTCAAATTAAGTTTCCCGGACAATGAAAAGCGTACAATAATAACTGTCCCGGAAAGCCCTATGTTTAATGCACTGGAAGCAGCTCCTGTAACAGGGCCAAGACTGAAATTAGTAAAAAAAGCCGGATTGCAGTATGCAGAAGCAGGTTCTATTTCCGATGATTTGCTGGCAGAAATTAATTCTCCTATGATCCCAGAAGAAGAATATGCAAAAATCGTCAATCAGAGCGTTTAATTCAGGAATATAATAAAATGATGAAAAAATACATTATTGCAAGTTATCTTGTTTTTTGGTTTATGGTATTGGGAATCTGCGGAACAGCCAGTATGGTATTCCATTGCCCGCCTGTTGTAATGAGGATTCTTTCAAATGTGTGCGCGTGGGCACCTACAATCGTTCTTCTTGTCGGATTTAAAAAATTCTGCCCGGGAATTACTGTAAAACAGTTTTATAAAAAAGCATTCGACGGAAAAATCAGCATTGCAACTCTTTTGATTGCTGCATTTATAACTGTATGCGCAACAATTGGAACTGTATCAATTCTTTCTGCAATTCAGGGAAAAACGCTTTCTTCATATTTTAGCCTTGGGACCTATCCGTTTTGGGCTTCATTCCTGTTTTCTATAACAACAGGCCCCACAGGAGAAGAATCCGGCTGGCGTGGATACGTACGCCCTTATCTGAATGCAAAATACAGTTTCTTTAAAGCTTCGTTACTTCAGGGAATTATATGGGCATTCTGGCATACAGTCCTCTGGTTCGTAGATTCAGATTTTATGGGATTACAGATGATTCCTTACATTCTTTCAAATGTAATTGTAATGAGCGGTCTTTGTTTTATCATGAATTTCTTTATGGAAAAACATGACAATCTTGTTTACGGAATCGTGGTTCATTTCTGTTTTAATTTCCTGTACTGCTTCCTTAAAGTAGACATCTGGTTCTATGTAATTCTATCTGTAATTTATATTGCGGTAATTGCTGTTCTGTGTCTTATAAAAGCAAAACAGACAGGAGCACAAATTGCGTCGAGAGACAAGTTATGGAAGCAGCGACCGGAAGCCTGACCGTATTATTTGAAGATCCATTCTGGATAGGACTTTTTGAGCGCATTGAAAACGGAAAGCTGTCCTTTTCAAAAGTGACTTTCGGCGCAGAACCAAAAGACTATGAAGTAATGAACTTTATGCTAAAACACTACAGCGAGCTGAAATTCAGTCCGGCAGTAGAAATTGAAGTAAAGCAGACGGCAGATAATCCCAAGCGAAGGCAGCGCAATGCAAGAAAACAAATGCAGAATACAGGCTTAGGAACAAAAGCCCAGCAGGCATTAAAAATGCAGCATGAAGAAATAAAGACAGAGCGCAGACAAATCAGCAGAGAACAACGAGAGGCAGAAAAACAACGCTGTTTTGAACTGAAACAGCAGAAACGTAAAGAAAAAAAACGCGGACACTGAGTTTAGATGGTGGTTTCGACAAGCTCAACCACCGTTAATTAGTGGCATTCGGCTTACAAGTCTTGGAGGAATATGAAAAAATTAATCGTTTACTACTCAATGGAAGGAAATAGTCATTTTATTGCGGGAAAAATGGCGGAAAAAATTTCAGCAGACACATTAAGGCTTGTTCCCCAAAAAGCATATGTTGACAAGGGCTTTGCAAAATTCATTTGGGGCGGAAAAAGTGCCGTAATGGCAGAAAAACCAAAATTAATGCCCTACTCCGTAGATTTTTCACTTTACGATGAAATCATCATTGGTTTTCCTATATGGGCAAGCACAATTACACCTCCAATCCGAACTTTTGTATGCGACAACCTGAATGAACTCAAAAAAAAGAAAATTTCTGTTTATGCATGTCAGGCAGGAAATGGAGCTGAAAAAGCAATGGCAAAATTGCAGGCTCTTCTTGGGATAGATGAATTCAAGGCGACTGCTGTATTTATAGACCCAAAAACCCGCCCGTCAGAAAAAAATGAAAAAATTCTTGATGAATTCTGCAATAAAATACAGGGATTTTTTGAAAGCGACTTCGCAAGAGTAGATTTTATAGAAAAAGACAACGTTGTCTTCCACACATGGAAGAAAGAAGCCCATTTTGATGACTACCGCGCCCCTGTAACGGCTTCGCTTGAGCTTTTGCGGGCACATAAAGACAGCATTTTTATCGTAGATGCACGAAACGGCTTTGAAGACACAAAAGAAGACGTTGAATGGGGCTTTAATTATTTTCTGCCGGAAATGAAAAAAACCGGATGCAAGCTCTGGGGATTTATCTTGCCGGAATTTTCGCGTATTGAAGGCGAAATTGACCTTTGGACAGCAGAAATTGAAAAGAATTTCCGTGTAATAAGGGGAACGTCATACGATGAAGTGTTCAAACTGGCGTCAGATTGTTATGAACAGTGAAAAAATGAAACTGAAAAAACTTTCTTATGAATTGACAGTGTGCAAGGTAAAAAGCACGGCTGACCTTGATTTGGAAAGGGAATTTTATTTTATCGGAAAAACTGATGAAGAAATTTCTCTTGTATGCAAAAGCGAAGATACACCGGAAGAAACCATTGAACGTGATGACGGCTGGAAAGGCTTTTACATTCAGGGCGTTCTTGATTTTTCGCTGATTGGAATTCTTTCAAAAATTTCAGGCATTCTTGCGCAGAATAAAATCGGAATCTTTGCGGTATCAACTTTCAACACGGACTACATTCTTGTAAAATCCAAAAATTTTGAGCGCGCATTAAAAATCCTTGCGGAAGAAAGATACGAAATATTTTGAAGTGTGAAATTGCAGGACTCTATATTCTTCATCTCAATTAGGAGATCATTATGAAAAAATACAAATATCTTAAAAGCAATGCATTTACCTTAGGAAACTCTCTTGGAAATCCAGCTGCCTGCATTTTTATGGAGAAAGCAGATTTAACAGACACTCAGAAACAGCAGATTGCAAGAGAACACAAAGGCTTTGTAATGGAAATGGTATTCTGTGAACCTTCCGAAAAGTTTGACTGCAAGCTTAGTTATTATTCGTCAGAATGCGAAGTGGATTTTTGCGGACATGGAACAATAGCAACCATGTATCCAATGATAAAAAATAATCCAGAACTTATAACTAAGAATGTAATTCAGGCAGAAACAAATCAAAAGGGAATTGTAAAAGTGTTCAATGCAATAGACACAGAAGATGCAGTATACATAACTGCTCCAGATCCTGTTGAACACAAAGTAAAGCCGTCTCTTAAAAACATAGAAGGCGCATTGGGATTGCCAGACGGTTCTATAAATCAAAATCTCCCTGTACGTATGATAGATGCCGGATTGCGTACACTTATAATTCCGCTTAAAGATTTTGAAACAGAAATATCTATTTACCCTGAAGAAAACCAGCTTAAGGAATTCTGTTTTAATAATGACATCGACATTATCCTTGTTTTTACAAAGCAGACAGAAAACTCAACTGCATTTGCACATACAAGAGTTTTCGCCCCTAAATTCGGCTATCTGGAAGACCCTGCAACAGGTTCCGGTAACAGTGCCTTTGCAAACTACATTCTGAGCGAAAAACTTTGGGACGGAAATCCAATCTGCATTGAACAGGGCGGAAACAACCGTATCTTTAATTCCGTAAAACTAAAATATTCAGACGGAAAAGTTCTTTTTGGCGGAAAAGCAACAGTAAGAATCGAAGGAGAATATCTTGTCGATTCAGAGTAATCAAAAAGGAGAAAATAAAATGATAAAAATTACAAATCCAAAAAATACAGCCGTTTTATATGTACACGGCAAAGGCGGAAAAGCCGAAGAAGCAGAGCATTATAAAACTTTATTTCCGGATTTATATATCCAAGGACTTGATTATAAGACAAATTCCCCATGGGAAACAAACAAAGAAATCGAAGCAGCCGTAAACAACCTGAAAACTTCTTATGAAACAGTTATCCTGATTGCGAACAGCATCGGAGCATTTTTTTCTATGAATGCAGACATTTGCAAGAAAATTGAACATGCATATTTTATTTCACCTATGGTCGACATGGAAAAAATGATTTCAAATCTTATGCTATGGACAAAAGTCACAGAAGAAGACTTAAAACGCGAAAAAATCATCAAAACTGATTTTGGAGAAGATTTGTCATGGGAATACCTGTGCTATGTTCGCGAACACCCGCTTAACTGGACTGTTCCAACCGAAATTCTTTATGGTTCAGAAGATATGCTCATTTCTTCTGATTCAATCAAATCTTTTGCAGACAAAACCGGCTCAACGCTTACCATAATGCAAGGCGGAGAACACTGGTTCCACACAGAAGAACAGATGAAATTCCTGGATGAATGGATTAAACAGGCATCTAATTAAGCGCATTTTTATAAATGGAAGCCAGAGCTTGGATTTTCTGCTTAAGCTTTTCGCGGATAAAGGCCGGTTCAATGCATTCGCATTTTTCGCCCATAGAAAGAAGCATGTCGTAGGAATAATCGCTTTCAACAAACGGATAGCTTACGATAAAATGCTCGTCGCCGTCTGGAATAATCTGATCCTGAGCGCAATAATCTAAAACGCGGTCAATTTTTGATTTATGAATCCGCAGTTTTATTTCTGTTATGTGCTCAGGATTCACATTTTCAAAATCCAGGACAGGCGGTTTGTATGGGCGCGGGGTAAATCTTTCCTCTGTGATTTTTAGCTCTGCCATGCGCGAAAGCTTAAATATGCGCCAGTCGTTCCGCACAAGGCAGAAGCCGTAAAAATACCAGTTGATTCCTTTGAGCACAAGACGGTACGGCTCCACAGAACGTTCAGTTTTGTTGCTGCTGCCGTCAAAATATGAAAACGAAACAAGCTGATTTTTCTGGAGCGCAGTTTTAAGGATTTCAAGGTAAGGCGTAATGTTTCCGCGACCGTACCACGGTTCCATGTCGATTATAATCTGACTTGCCTTAAGCTCAATTTCGTCCGCTTTTTCTTTTGGGATAAAGCTTTTGACTTTTGCCATTGCGCCGGCAAGTTCGTCACTTTTTATCATCCCGGAAATACTGGACAAGCCCATAAGAAGCGCCGAAAGATCATCCGAAGAAAAGACTTTTTTGTCGACCTTGTAAGACGGAAGAATTTCAATGCCGCCGCCAACACCCGGAACAGCGCAAACCGGAATTCCTGCCAGGTTGATAGATTCAATGTCGCGGTAAATTGTGCGCTCGGAAACTTCAAACATTTTGGCAAGTTCGTGCGCACTTACCCGCTCTTTTTCAAGGAGAATCATTATGATGCTTACAAGCCTGTCGATTTTCATAATTATATTCTGAATTGTTGACATATAGTTGTCAAGAATAGGATGTTAGAATTGGGGCATAAACTGCAAAAAGCGAGGGAATTGATATGATTACTGTTTACATTTATCTGATTACAACAATGGCAGACTGGGAACTTGGGCATGTTACTGCCGAGCTTAATTCAAAGCGATTTTTTATGCAGGACGCGCCGGCTGTATGCGTTAAGACTGTTGCACTTACAAAAGAGCCGGTCAAAACAATGGGCGGTATTACAATCATTCCGGACTGCACAATTGAAGAAATTGAAGTGAATGAAAAAAGCGTGCTGATTTTACCGGGAGCAGATACCTGGGGCGAAGAAAAAAATGCGAAAATCATCGCAAAAGCAGCAGAACTTCTTGAAGCAAAAGGCTGTGTTTGCGCAATCTGCGGTGCAACAGTCGCACTGGCAAATGCAGGTCTCTTGAACAACCGCCCGCACACAAGCAACGGCGCAGGTTTTCTTGAAATGTTCTGCCCTTCATACAAAGGAACGGCGTTTTATGTTGATGCACCTTCTGTCTGTGACGGAAACCTGATTACAGCAGGCGCAACCGGCGGACTTCTGTTTGCAAAAAAGATAATAGAACACATTGGCGTTTTCAGCACCGCTACCCTAGAAGAATGGTACGCTTATTTTTCAACCGGCGAAGCAAGTCACTTCTTTGCACTTATGCAGAGTGTGAATAAACAAAATTAGGAATCGGTTTTTATGGAAGACAAGAAAATTCTTTTAGACAACATTGCAAAAATCCACACGACGGAAATGGGAGCAGATAGAATCAGGCGGAATCTTGGGCTTGATAAAACCTCGGCTGCTGCCGACCCGGTTGAATATTGCAGGCAGAAGATTCTTTCCAGCGGTTGCAATATCTACAAACAGGGAAAAAATTGGTACTGCGAGACCTGCGGAATCAGAATCACCGTGAATTCTTACAGCTATACAATTATCACTGCACACAAGATGAAGTAAAAATGACACGACCGGAATTTGATGAAATAAAAAGTTTTGAAGAATTCTCAAAATATTACTGGTACCGCGAGGAACTGCAAAAAATCTGTCGTTCGCTCAGACTTAAATCTGACGGCGGGAAGATTGAGTTGAACAAAGTAATTCAAGCACATTTTGCAGGCGAAAAGATTTTGCCGAAGAAGAAAACAAGCAAAGCCGCAACTGGAAAGAAAACCGGGAACAAATTCGTTTCAGAATTGACATTAACAACCGGGCTGATTGAATGTAAGTTTACCTTCGGAAACCGCTTCCGCAAATTTTTTGCAAGACAGACAGGAATCCAGAAGTTCAAGTTCAATGCGGATATGGTTGCCACCGTCAAAAAGGTGAAAGAAACCGGCGACACGAGTTTCACGCTCGGAGACCTGCTCGACATCTATTACGGCAAAAAGACTTATGCAAAATACGACAAATCAGCGTTACAATGGAATAAGTTCGTAAAGGATTTTTGCGCCGACAAAGCGACTGCACTCTTTTCAGAGAGGCTAAAGGCAGCCGCCGCGCTATGGAAAATCGTGCGGGAATCGGATAAGCCGAAAGTTTATTCGCACGAACTTTTTGAAGAATATAAAAACATAATGTAACGGTGGTTGAGGCTCTCGAAACCACCTGTAATGAAGTTGCTTTCACAACATTTACAGATTTCGACAAGTGGTTCCTGAGCCTGTCGAAGGGCTCAATGACCGTAAATTAATGATATAGTAAAACCATCTTTGTAGGAGGGACACAATGCCAAGACCACGAGACAAAGAATCACTGCTTACTGCAGCAAAAGAAAACTACACAAAACTGACTCAGATGATTGAGGGAATGAGCGAAAAGGAACTTTCTACCCCGTTTGATTTTTCGGGCGACGCTAGCAAAAAAGAAGCTCACTGGAGCCGCGACAAAAACGTGCGCGACGTTCTGATTCATCTTTACGAATGGCACCAGCTGATGATCAGGTTCATCGAAAACAATAAAAACAAGACCGATGCAAAATCTGCAATCACCTTCCTGCCTTCAGAGTACAGCTGGAAAACTTACGGCGCAATGAACGTAATGTTCTGGAACCGCCATCAGAGTACAAGTCTTGAAGACGCAAAGAAAATGCTTGCCGAAAGCCACAAAAAAGTGCTTTCTCTTGCCGAAACATTTACCAACGAAGAACTTTTCACAAAAAAGTATTTCTCTTGGACTGGCACAACAGATTTAGGCTCGTACTTTGTAAGTTCAACCGCAAGCCACTACGACTGGGCAATCAAAAAAATAAAGGCACATTGCAAGCGGGTTTCGTAAGGGTTTATTTATGGAATTTAGAAAATATAATGGTGATTATAATTCTCTCTGTAATTTTCTTGTTGAATTGAATCAAAAAAGCAAAAATCATATAAACTGGAACTGGGCGCGTTTTGAATGGATGTATGAACATCCTGAATTTGACAAAAATTCACTTTCTTCAATCGGACTTTGGTTTGACGGCAGTAAAATTATCGGTGCAGCAATTTATGACATGTATTTTGGAGAAGCATTTTGTGGAGTTCTGCCGGAGTACGATGACTTGTATCCTGAAATCTTGGATTATGCATACCGCGAATTAAAAGATGATTCTGGGCTTGGAATTGCAATTTGTGACGATGATTTTAATAAAATAAAGACCGCAGAAGATTGCGGTTTTGTCCGATCAGAGCAGTCGGAACAGATTATGAAGTTCAATCTTCTGGAAAATTTTTCTGCACCGCTTCCGAACGGGTTTTACTTTAAAGAGCTGAATCCAGTAAAAGAGCCGTACGATTTTCAGTGGCTTTTGTGGCAGGGTTTTGATCACGGAGAAAATAAAGAAGAATTTGAAAAGACCGAAAAAATTGTTCCTCAAATTCGCAGACATTTTAACAGCCATTTGAGTGTGGCAGCAGTGAATTCTGCTGGAGAATATGTTTCTTATTGCTGCCTGTGGTATAACAGCAAAACCGATTATACATATATTGAACCAGTCTGTACCGTTCCTGCATATCGTGGAAAAGGAATCTCAAAGGCAGTGATTTTTGAAGCCTTGAACCGGACAAAACAGCTCGGCGCAAAACATGCAGTCGTAATTTCCGATATGGATTTTTACGAAAAACTTGGCTTTAAAAAAGACAGGCATTTTTCATTCTGGTGGAAAAAGTAGAGGTCGCAGTGCATTTTATAAACGCTAAAACAATTCTAACTTCTCACACCATGAACATCTACCGCGGATGTTCGCATGGCTGCATATATTGCGACTCGCGAAGCAAGTGCTATCACTTTACGCATGAATTTGAAGATATTGAAGTAAAGCAGAATGCACCGGAACTTCTAGAAGAAACACTCCGTAAAAAACGCAGGCGTTGTATGATTGGAACCGGATCAATGTGTGACCCATACATCCCGCTTGAAAAAGAACTTGGACTCATGCGCCGATGTCTGGAAATTATAGAACATCACAACTTTGGTGTCGCACCTCAAACAAAATCAGACCTTATCCTGCGAGATTTAGATATTCTTGACCGCATAAATCAAAAAGCAAAAACTGTTGTGCAGATGACACTCACCACCGCAGACGATTCTCTCTGCCGTATTTTAGAACCAGGAGTCTGTCCCTCAAGCCGCCGCTTTGAAGTTCTCTGCGAGTGTCACGACCGCAATATTCCCACAGTCGTATGGCTCTCCCCTTTTCTCCCGTATATAAACGACACAAAAGAAAACATCGAATCTCTTTTGGATTACTGCATCCGTGCAAAAGTCCATGCCATAATCTGCTTTGGAATCGGCGTTACAATGCGCGAAGGAAACCGCGAATATTTTTATGCCGCCCTAGACCGTCACTTTCCCGGCCTAAAAGAACGCTACATCAAAGACTTCGGCTGGAACTACATGCTTGCAAGCCCCAACGAGCGCGAGCTTATGAGCCACATCAAGCAAGTCTGCCAGAAGAACAATATTATGCTCGGAACAGATTCCGTTTTTAACTGGATGCTGCAGATGCCGGAAAAGAACATTCAGCCAGAACTGTTTTAGTTTTTGCCGGATTAACTGTATTTCATCTGTAAAACCTGCATCTTATCTGAAACTTTGGTACACTTTATCGTAAATGGCGTAAAATCAGCTTATGCTTGAAAATCAGATTATAAACAAGGCAATTGATTATGTTTTCTCTCATGCGGGCGAGGAGCTTTCGGTAGAAACGATTGCGGACTATTGCGGCTATTCAAAGTTTTATCTGGAGCGGCTTTTTAAGGCAGAGACCGGAGAAAGCATTTACAGTTTTATAAAACGCTGCAAGGTGGAGCTGAGCGCTTTCAGGCTTAAGGTGGAAAAAGACAGGAGCATCACGGACATCAGCGGCGACTACGGATATTCGCCTTCAAATTACGCGGTGCTGTTCAGAAATCATTTTAACAAGACTCCGGCGCAGTTCAGAAAGGACATCGAGGAAACTTCTTTTTATCATCCGTTTTTTCATATCAAAGACAACGAGATTGAAACTTACGAAGAATGTGCAAAGAAAATCAGAATTGAAACTCTGCCGGATTATTTTGTACTTTACGAGCGCCGCAAGGGAAATTACCATCAGCTGGAAGACGACTGGTGCAATTTTATGAAACGGTACGGAGATTTTTATAACGATAAAACTCTTTTTATTGAATGTACAAAAAACGATCCTTCCATCACAGATCCGGACGAATGTATTTATGATATCTGCATGACGGTAGACCCGGAAGACCCGCGGATTAAAAATGCAGTTCAGAAAACAGCCGCTGCCGGAATCACAAGCCGGGCCGGAACGCCGACAGTGCCAAACACCATGAAAATCGAAGGCGGCAAGTTTGCAATTTACCGCTACGAAGGCTACCCCCAGCAGATTTACAGTGCCTACCAGAGCTTTTTCTGCAACTGGCTTGCAGAAACCGGCAACCGCGTAGACAGCCGCATGGGATTCGACATCTACCGCCGCATCGACACCGACACGCTCTACATGGAGCTGGACATTTGCATTCCGATTGTGTAAACGGGGTGTTGCGGGGTGTCCCCGCAGAGGGGGTAGCACGCAACGAAGTGCGGGCGCAGGGGGAGGCTTCCCCCTCCTTGTGACTACTTCCTCAAATATACCATTGTGGCTGGTGAATTTTATTTTTATAAATTCGCCAAAATCATCGGAATATAAGCAGAATCTATTATGCTGAAGGCAAAGCACTTTTTGCCCAGGTCTTTTAATGATGCTCCTATGTGATAAATTGTTACGTTATCAATAATCAGAAACCGGTCGTGTGCCATTACCGTATGATTCAGAGTGAGTGTTGGATATTGAGCATTGAAAGTCTGCACATCCTGGGCTGTAATTTTTGTTTTTGGATCTGTGTAAATAATTACATTGACGCCTTTCTTCTTTTTAGCAAGCCGCAGGAGGATTGATAAATCTACATAGTTATCAATGAGAATTATTTCTTTTTGTGCTGCCGCAAGAAAACTTTCGAACTTGGCATAGGCATCAAAAATCTGTCCTTGGAAGAAAACGCCCTGAGTTTCTTTTACATTGTATTTGTCCATTAAGAAAAAAAGTTCTTTTATCTTTTTATCCGTCTCCTTGTGATGCAAATCTGATTCTAAAAGATGTTTTTTGATATTATCCAGTTCTGCAAAAACATGAGAATTGTTTTGAATAAAATGTTTCATTTCTTTGAAGGTTCTGATAAGCATTTTACTCTGAGTGACGGCGAGTTCACCTTTGAGAACAGTCATAAGCATGTAGATTCCCTGCTCGGTGAAGGCGTAAGGTGCATATTTTATGTTACTTCCACGCCCCTTGTTCAAGGTCAAAATTTTTGACCTTGAAAGTTCTTGAATTTCTTCTTCACGTAATTGAAATCTAAAATCCTCATCAAAACGTTCTATGTTGTTTTTAACCTGTTGATTAAATGCTTTGGTTGAATAACCATAGATTTCTGCTAAATCAAAATCCAGCATCACCTGTTGACCGCGGATAACATGAATCTTTGAACGAATAGAGTTTTCTTCCAAAATTGAAATTTCATTTTCCATACCATATTCCTTATGAGTCATTTTGTGTTTCAGCACCTGTCCAACCTCGGGTCTGAATTATGGTAAAGAAAATTATAAGAAATAAAAAAATGCTGTTGTAACTGCACATACTAAAACTGCAAATTTATTGTTGGATATGGTCTTCTGTGCAGAAACTTTACAAATTAAATATAGTAACTTTTGGAAGTAAAGTCATCTGTTTTTTTTAATAGCACGAATTCAGAAGTTAATTTTCCCACCCGTCTATATACTCGCGGCAAGAGGTATAAAGATGGACATTCAAAAAATCAAAAAACAGAAGGTTGCGAATCTTTTGCAGTTCGCAATTCCTACTACAGTCGGCATGATTCTTACTACGCTGGTTACGCTGACCGACGGTTATTTTACAGGAAACTATGTTGGTTCCGCTGGGCTTGTAGCGGTGAATCTGGGCCTGCCGATACTGTATCTTTATCTTGCCGTGGGGCTGATGGTCGGAGTCGGTGGAAGCGTAATTTCTGGAATCGAAAACGGTGCGTCCAACCGCAAAAAAGCTAACGACATTTTTAATCAGAGCCTTGTACTCACGCTTTTGGTTACGGCAGGCATTTCAATTTTGCTTGGGCTTTTATTTAATCCGGTGATGAAACTGCTCCGTGTTCCAGATGAAGTCGTTCCGCTTTTCCACGATTATTATTCTGTGTTCCTGATTTTCTGCCCACTTATGGTGCTGGATTCAGTCTTTGGAATGTTTATGCGCGCAGACGGAAAGCCTGAGGTTTATATGGGAATCAACATTCTGACGGTGATTTTGAACGCAGTGCTGGATTATGTTTTTGCGGCAAAACTCGGCTGGGGAATCCGAGGAATCGCATTCGCTTCGCTTATAATTCTTTCGCTTTCTGTTGTGCTCTGCTCGGTTTATTTTTTGAAAACAGGAAGATCCGCGGAACAAAAAGGCCTTCATCTAGCAGGATTCAAGTGGCACAGAACAGAAATCGCGCACACTTTCCTGAACGGAAGCTCGGAATTTATCGGTGAACTTGCGGGCTGCATCAGCATGTACTGCTACAACTTTGTTCTTTTGAAATATTCGGGGGAATCCGGCGTTGCGGCCTTTACGGTTTTGAGCTGGTCAATCTATGTTTTCAGCATGATTGCAATCGGATTCGGTGAGGGAATGAGTCCGCTCGTAAGCTTCTGCTTCGGTGCAAAGGAATTCAAGTTTGGCGTGCAGCTTAGAAAAATCACAAACCGCTTTGTGTTTTCAATCGGCTTGATTTTTGCAATCACTTTGTTTTTCGGTGCAGAAGTTTATGCACGCATTTTCGTAAGAGAAACTGAAATCATCAGCATGGTCGTTCACGGCTTTAAACTCTTTGCGCCGATATTCTTGCTTCAGGGCTTCAACTTAATCGGCTCAATGTATTTTACTTCCTGCGGCATGGCAAAAGAATCCGCTGTCATTTCAAGCGCACGCGGCCTTGTAATTCTTTTGATTTCAATCTTCGTGTTCTCAGCTTTATGGGGACTGAACGGAATCTGGCTCACCGCTCCCGCAACAGAACTTTTGACTCTCGGAATTACAGAGTATTTTGTATTCAAAGAAACCAAAATGACTTCAAATTCAAATTTTCCCCTCTCCCGCCCGTAAAACATGATTGACAGAAAAAAAACTCCGTGTTAAAAGTGTATAGTTACTAAACTATATAGCAATTAAACGGAAGAAATATGAATGATTTAATCAGAGATTTTGGCTGGCTTTGCGAACGTATAATTCTTAAATACGCACAGATTGAAAAACTGCCGCAGAAATATTGCGGCAATCTGGTGCTCAGTCAGTCAGAAATCCACATCATTGTAATAATTGGCGACCAGCCTGGGATCGGCATAACCCAGCTTGCAAAAATGCGGGGAATTACAAAAGGTGCAGTTTCCCAGATGATTTACAAACTTGTAGCCAAAGAACTTGTCATAAAAAAGGTTTCACCAGATTCCGATGCCGCAGTAAATCTTTTTCTTACAGAAAAAGGCGAACAGGTACGAAAAGAACATCGCAAAATGCACGAAACCAGGAGCGAAATGTTTCAGAAGCTTATGAGTTCAATTCCAGAAGAAAACCTGCTTTCAATGACAGAATTCTTAAAAGAATTAGACAAAGAAATTGAAAAAATATAGGAGGATGAAATTCAAAGAATTATTGCGCATAAGTGTATAGTTACAATACAGTTTAGTAATTAAACATATCAAATTAACATAACGTTCATTGAACTTGCGGTTACAGAACTTTTCGAAATATCAAAATGACCATACCTTGGAGGTAAAACATGAAAACTCTTTATTTCAGCTCAACAGGAAACTGCCTGTATTTTGCAAAAGAACTTGGCGGAGAAAATTTTGCAATTCCAAAATTGATTTCGGAAAACAAATTTTCTTTTAAAGATGATGTAATAGGCATTGTATTCCCGATTTACGGGCTTTGCATTCCTCCATACATCGAAGAATTCTTTAAAAAAATCGAAGTTGAATGCAATTATCTTTTTGCAATCGCCACTTACGGATTTTTCCCGGGAGCCGTCTGCACGGAATTAAGAAAACTGACTTTAAAAAACGGCCGCAAATTCGATTACATCAATAAAATCAAAATGGCAGAAAACTGCATAACATTTGCCGACATGAAAAATCAGCAAGGTGACAGCAAATCTCAGCAGCAACAAATCAAAACAATAATAAACGAAATAAAAAATAAAACTAATTTTGTGCAAAAAGATTCTTTTTTCCATAAAATCATGACCGCCCATCACAAAAAGAATTTTGAATATCCAACAGGCACAGGTATTACAGACAAAATAACAGTGAACGACAACTGTGCCGGCTGCGGACTCTGCACAAAACTCTGCCCTATGCAAAACATAACCATAACAAAAGGGAAACCATCTTTCGCACAGAACTGTATAAGCTGCGGCGGCTGCATTCAAAACTGCCCGAACAATGCAATTCATCACAGCGAAGAAAAAAGCTCTGCCCGCTACCGGAATCCTCATATAAAGGCAGAAGAACTGATTATACGAAATTAACTACAACAAATTTTAAAAAAAATAAAATTCTCCTTGACAAGGTGAACGCTCGTTTACTAAAATATAAACAGTAAACGAGCGTTCACCGTTTAATCGAACAGGAAAAGTTATATGACTGATACAAAAGAAAAAATTCTAGAGACTGCCCTAAAGCTTTTTGCCAAAGACGGATATGAAGCCGTATCTGTAAGCGACATTGCAGACGAACTTGGCATAACAAAAGGAGCATTGTACAAGCATTACAAAAACAAGCGGGATATTTTTGACAGCATCCTTGTCCGTATGGAACAAAATGATGCAAACCAGGCAACAGAACACGATATGCCAGAGACTTCCCTGTCAGAATCAGAGGATAAATACAAAAACGCCTCAATAGATGACATGGTAGAGTTTGCAAAATCAATGTTCCGTTACTGGACGCAGAATGATTTTGCCTCGCAGTTCCGCAAAATGCTCACTCTAGAACAATTTCGCAGCGAGGAAATGAAAAACCTTTATCAGCAATACCTTGGATCCGGTCCTCTAAACTATATGACAGATTTGTTCAGCAGTGCATGTCTTTCTCATCCGCGGGAGAAAGCCGCAGAATTTTATGCGCCAATGTTCCTTCTGTACAGCGTCTATGACGGAGCGCAGGACAAAAATGCAATACTTGAACTTCTAGATTCATGTATGGAACGCTCAAAACAAAATCTTAACAAGGAGATGTGATAAAACATGGAAAACAACATTACATTCCGCAAAGAAATACAAAATGACTATCAGGCTGTTGAAAATATCGTAAGGGAATCATTCTGGAACGTATACAGACCAGGCTGCACAGAGCATTATGTTCTGCACATGCTTAGAAACGATCCTGCATTTGTAAAAGAACTGGATTTCGTTATGGAAAAAGACGGAAAACTTATAGGACAGAACATCTTTATGCGTGCACACATAAAATCTGACGACGGCAAAGAAATTCCAATTCTTGCAATGGGACCAATCTGCATTACGCCAGAATTAAAGCGCAAAGGCTATGGCAAAAAACTGCTGGACTGGTCACTGGAACAGGCAAAAGCCTTAGGTTACGGTGCATTATGTTTTGAAGGCAACATAGACTTCTACGGAAAAAGCGGGTTCACTTATGCAAGCAGCTTCAAAATCCGCTACCATGGACTTCCAGAAGATGCAGACTCGTCGTTCTTCCTATGTAAAGAACTTATTCCAGGCTACCTGAACGGAGTAACCGGTGAATACGCACCTCCAGAAGGCTATTATGTGGCAGAACAGAACCCTAAAGAATTCGAAGAATTCGATTCAAAGTTCCCGCCAAAAGAAAAGCTTAAGCTGCCAGGTCAGCTATTCTAACCAGTTTTGCGGACACATAAGCTAAATGCGCTTATGCTGTCCGCAATGCAACAAGCACTTTAATCAAAAATAACGAAAAATAATAAACGCAGGCATACGGCTGATTCATCATGCAGGAAAAAATGATTCCGAGCGAACTGAATGCGCCTGAAAAAATCAGTTCCATATTTTGCTTCCACTTTTCCTGAACATTCTGAAACGCAAGTTCAAGCGCTCCAAACAAGCCGTTCATGCAGACAAGCGCAATAAAAAATGCCCTTACAACTTCATTCACAAGCACAAGATTCTGTAATGTCACAATAAAAATCTTACCGTCAGAGCGGTTTGCACACACAGGAAGCACAAAAAGTAAAAATGTCATAAAATCCATGATTCCAAGCAGCAATGACCTGAACACCCTGGATTTGTTTTTACTATGAACTTCGGCAATATCAAGCAATTCTTCCGACGAAAGCAGTGCATCAATTGAATCGTCAAACACTTTTGCAAGCATCTTAAGGGAGTCAAGGTTAGGATATCCTCTTCCCGCCTCCCATTTAGAAACCGCAACCCTGGAAACGCATACTTTTTCTGCAAGCTGTTCCTGAGTCAGACCTTTTTTTGTCCTCAAATGCTGAAGTTTTGTGTTAAAATCCATGTTTTCATTATAACACATCATTCTATTCAAAGTCTTAAAAATTATACTTGAACATCAAAGCCGTCGGCGAAACATTCATTTCAAAGCCGGAATTTTTCTTTTCAGACGAAGGCTTAAACCACAATGAATTTACCAATGGAACCAAAAATCCTATACCGGTTCCTACTGCCGCTCCGCAAAGTACGTCTGTCATAAAATGATTTCCGCTCGCAATCCTTAAGCCAGCCGTAGCAGCCGCCAGAGAATACGAACCCGCAATCACCAGAGGCTTAAATCGCGAATCAGGAAAATACTGACAGTACATGAACGTCGTAAAACTGGCAGCCGCAAAACTTAAAGTTGTATGCCCGGAAATAAAAGAATCGTCCCAATCATCGTCTTCAAACTTATCAACTGGGGCTCCGTTAAAATACATATAAGGACGGGCCCTGCTTACATTCATCTTGATAAGTTCCTTTACTCCGTAAGCCAATGCTATTGTTTCTGCATATTCAAGCCCGATTTTCCAATAATCTTCTTTTGGCGCCGCAAACATAACAGACGGAGTTAAAAGCGTAAGAACTGTAAAACCGGTTCCTGCGTAATCCAAAGTTTTTGAATAAGGATTCATAATAAGCCGGTCAAAACTGTTTACGTCATCCTGATTCAATTCCAGCTGCTTTAGTTTCATCCTGTATTCAGAAATCAAGTTTTCTGCGGGCAAATTGCAGAGCATTACAAGACTAGACAAAACAACAGCAATTGTTTTCTTAAACGTAAAAAAATTAATAAATAGAGACATTTGTTTCTCCTATAAAATTACACGGATGCAATTTTTATCATGCTTTCTGTAGCCAAAATCTCGCATATCAACAAAAAACAAACCATAAAATTCTGTTTACATTAACGATACTTTTCGTAACAAAGCAAAATTCAGCTTTTCCCCCACTTGCAACACCAGCCCCTTTCCTCCTAACATATATGCAACAAATATTTCTGCACCTGGGGAGAGTTAAAATGATTGAAATTAAAAATCTTACAAAAGAATTTAAAACCGCTGTGCGCGAAGAAGGCGTTTTCGGAATGTTCAGGACGCTTTTTTCTACTAAGTACAATATAAAAACCGCTGTCAATAATATTTCGCTCAAAATTAACGACGGAGAAATGGTCGGTTACATCGGTTCAAACGGCGCCGGAAAATCAACTACAATCAAAATGATGTGCGGCATTCTAACTCCAACTCGCGGTTCTATAGAAATCGACGGAATTGAGCCTTACAAAAAGCGAAAAACAATCGCTTCCAAAATAGGTGTCGTATTCGGACAGAAAACCCAGCTCTGGTGGGACATCCCTCTCATCGAATCGTTTAAAGTCCTTAAGGAAATCTACAGAATCAGCGACATCGACTATCAGGAGCGTCTCCAGTTTCTTTACGATGTCCTTGGAATTAAAGATTTTATAAAACAGCCGGTTCGTACCCTTAGCCTTGGTCAGCGAATGCGAGCCGATCTTGCCGCCGCGTGGCTTCACAATCCAAAAATCCTCTTTCTTGATGAACCTACAATCGGACTTGATGTGCTTGTAAAAGAAAAAATCCGCAATGCCATAAAAATGATGAACGAAAAGTTCAACACAACCGTAATTCTTACGACCCACGACATGCAGGATATCGAAAATTTGTGCAAACGCCTGATTATAATCGACAAAGGCTCAATCATTTACGACGGAACTCTGGAAAATGTAAAATACCGTTTCGGCGATTTAAGAACTTTGACCGTAACACTTCGCGAAAAAAAGTCAGACTCGCAGCTTTATAATTACGAAGGAAAACTCAAATTCCTAAGGGACGAAGAAAACGAAGACAAACTCATCATCAAATTTAATGCCCAGGAAATTACACTGGAAACCGTAATAAACTACGCGTTCAACCAGCTTGGTGCTACCGACATGAAGGTTGAAGAAATCGGCATTGAAGATGTAGTTAAAAAGCTTTTGTAATCGGTACGCCCGCGCAAAGTTTTTTCAGGAGATTTTATGTTTAATAAATACAAACCGTTTTTTAAAGCCGGAGCAATGGCTCAGATGGCCTATAAATTCAATCTGTTCAGCTGGTTTTTAATCTCCATTTTTGAATGGATTTGTCTTATCTGCCTATGGTTTTCTGTATATAAGGCAAGCGAAGCGGGAATGGATTCCGTAATCAACGGCTTTTCTTTTAAAGAAATGATTGTTTACACCGTCCTCATCAACATTCTTACTTTTGCAGTTTTTGTAAACGAAACTTTCGGTCAGATAAGTGATGAAATAAAAGACGGAACGATTGCAATTTCGTTCATACGACCTATTTCTTACAGAGGACGCTTTGTTGCACAGAATTTAGGAATGGTTGCAACTTGCTTTTTAATTCTTGCGCTCCCGGCCCTTATCCTCAGCATGCTTGCATTTATCAAAATGGGCTTTCTGTCATATCAAAGCCCCCAGATTCTGGCACAAAGCATTATATTTTTCATCCTTACAACATTTTTTGCTGTCCTTATAAATGACGCAATCAGCTACATAATGGGAATCATGTGCTTTTACACAACGCAGGCATTCGGCTTAAACCAGATGCGCGAAATTATCGTAAGTTTTCTAGCCGGCGCGCTCATCCCTGTTTCTTTCTTTCCTGGAAAATTCAAGGATATCGTAAACGCCCTTCCTTTTGCAGGACTTGCCCAGAACCCGATTCTTATCCTTCAGGGAAAAACAAATTTAAGTGAATCCGTTTTTATGCTCGCAAAAAATATTTTCTGGCTTTTTGTAATAGAAATCCTAGGCTGGCTTTTATTCAAAGCCGCAAGCAAAAAAGTTACGGTACAGGGAGGTTAAAATGAATTATCTGCGTCTTTACTGGATTTACTTAAAACGCTCGTTTGTTGCCAAAATGGAATTCAAAATGGATTTTTTTATTGGCATCGCAGGATTTTTCATCCAGAACCTTGCCTACATCCTTACGATTTTCTTTATTGTAAATTCAATTCCAAGTCTTAACGGCTGGAACATGTATCAGTTGGGATTTTTGTACGGATTTACCCTTATGCCAATTGCATTAGACCATCTTTTTACAGATGAACTATGGCGAATCGCCTATTTCCGCGTTGCCCGCGGCGACGTTGACAGCTATTTTCTGCGCCCAGTCAGCGTTCTTTTTCAAGTAATTGCAGAACGTTTCCAGCCGGATGCCCTTGGTGAACTTGTCCTCGGAATCATAATGATGTTAGTCTGCGGTCCAAAATGCAGCATCGCCTTTACATGGAAACTTGCAGTCCTTTTTGCAGTTGCAACAGTTTTTGGCGCAGTCTGCATCACTTCAATAAAAATATTTGCCTCTAGCTTTGCGTGGGTTTACAAACGTTCCGGCTACATCGTTCAGATTCTGTATAACTTCCGCCGCTATGCCCGCTATCCCCTGACAATTTTTCCAAAAGCAATCAGGTATTTCCTCTGCTTCGCCGTTCCTTTCGGACTTATGAGCACACTCCCGGTAGAAACGCTTTTTTTCAACACCGAAAATCCCCTCATCTTAAGCGGCAAAATTATCCTTATAAGCGCAGTCCTGCTAAGTTTTTCGCTTTTTGTCTGGAAAATAAATATCTCCAAATACGAAAGCACCGGCTCATGAATTTTACCCTGCCTGATGGAAAGCACCACTTCCCATTAAATAATCTTATACAGAATCTTGTAAAGCGTTTCTGCCTCTTCTTTAGAAAGATTCAGGCAGGCGCCCATCTTTGCAGGAATTTCAGAAGCAGGTTCCTTAAGTGCCATTCCCTGCTCAGTAATTTTAACGGTCACAATGCGTTCATCTTCCTTTGCTCGTGAACGGGCAATAAGATTCTTCTTTTCCATTGATTTTAAAAGCGGAGAAAGCGTTCCTGTGTCCAAAATCAGTTTTTTTCCAAGTTCGCCTACAGTCATCTCCTTATGCTCCCACAAGACCATAAGGACAATGTACTGCGTATACGTTAAATCCAGCGGCTTTAAAAACGGCGTATATTTCCGTAAAATTTCACGTGAAGCAGCATACAGCGGAAAACACAGCTGATTTTCCAGCTTAAGGCAGTCATATGTTTTGTTTTCATTTGTTCCCATTTTTCTGTCCCCTTAAATATTCAACGGCAGAAAGACCTGCAACAGCACCTTCATAAACTGCCTTGCTTACCTGCAGGAGCCCGCCGTTTACATTTCCACATGAATAAATTCCCTTTGCGTTCGTCTGCATTTTTTCATCAGCCACAATGCTGTCTCCATTCATTGCAAGCCCAATTTTTTTTGCAAAATCTGCGCCGCCAGCTTCTCCAAGAGCAACAAAAACTCCGTCTGCTTCCAGATTTTCGCCTTCTGCAAAAGCTACTCCGCTAACCTTCTGTTCTCCCAAAATCCTAGTAATCTTTCTGGAATCTACAGCAATTTTTGCAGCTGTTTCTTCAGAAATGCGGACACGTTCCTCTTCCAGAAGAGACTTTATCACAGCATCGCTCCCATTAGTAAGAATAGTTACACTTTCTGCAATATTTGCCAGATGAAGTGCCTCCTGCAGGGCATAGCGTTTGTCACCAATAACGCAGACCTTTTTGCGGCGGTAAAAAAATCCGTCACAAACCGCACAGTAGCTTACTCCTTTTCCTTCCAATTCTGCAATTCCAGCAACATTCGGCCTGAGCTTTTTATTGCCTGTTGCAAGGACTACAACCGGAGCCGAATATTCTTCTGCATTCGTCTTTACAGAATAAAGCGGAAACGCATCCATGGAAACCGCTTCTATATTCATAACTTCAGAATTAACTACATCAATTCCAAGATTTTCTGCTTGCTTAATGCCGTTTCTATATAACTGCAAACCTGAAATTCCTTCTTCAAATCCGTAGTAATTATCAATCTTGTGCGCTTTTTCCAGCTGACTTTCGCCGTAATAAAGAACAAGAACCTTAAGGTTTGCCCGTCCAGCATAAAGCGCCGCAGAAATTCCTCCCGGACCCGCACCAACTATAATTACGTCATATTTCATAAATTGTTCTCCTATAAAAACATGCACTACACAAAAAGTGCTAAAAGCTGGACAAGGCAGCCGCAGACAGAACCGCAGCCGCACCAAAAATTACAGAAGACCTGCAATGCAGTCATCAATTGTCTTTGGCTCAACAGTAGATTCAAAGCGTTCAACAACGTTTCCGTCTTTGTCTACAAGGAATTTTGTAAAGTTCCACTTGATGTCAGGATTATTTTTATAATCCGGATCAATTTTTGCAACCACAGATTTCATAACAGCGCCCTTTATGCCGGTAAAACCTTTAAATCCCTGCTTGGACTTAAGGAATCCAAAGAGAGGAATTGCATTTTCGCCGTTTACTTCAATCTTCTTAAACTGATCAAAACTAGTGTGATACTTCATTGTACAGAATTCGTGAATCTCATCATCTTCACCCGGAGCCTGGTGCCCGAACTGGTCGCACGGAAAATCAAGAATCTCAAGACCCTTTTCATGATACTTCTGATAAAGCTCTTCCAGCCCCTTATACTGAGGAGTAAATCCGCATCCTGTAGCAGTGTTTACAATAAGAATAACTTTTCCCTTAAGTTCACCAAGAGAAAAATCCGAACCGTCACGTCTAGAAACTGTGTAATCATAAATTGTCATAGTACCTCCATAAACCCCAAGATGCCTTACTTCTGTTTGATTACACTATATTGTATACAATATAATTTTGTCAACTATATCTCTTAAAAAAAATTCCCGGGTCTTAAAAACCCGGGAGGTTTCTTTACTTATGAATACACTAACCTCTACTTTTGCATCAGATAATCCGCAACAGCCTCATATGCAGGAATCGAAAGCGGATCAATATACTTATTAGAAGCTAGATAGTTCGAAGCAAACCTTACAATTACCATTTCTGCCTTAGGATCAATGTAAATTGCCTGACCGTGAACACCTCGCGCCATGTAAGCGCCGTGCGAATTATTCGTAATCCACCACATGTTCCTGTAGCTCCAACCCTTCAGCATAGGATAGTCGCTCTTAGCAAACGCCTCCTGCGCCTTCAAGTTACATCCGCCGGTCGCAATGTCCTTAGCCGCAGCTTCAGGAATAATTTGGCGGCCATTAAGCTTGCCACCGTTCCTCAGCATTTCGCCAAACATAGCCATATCCCTAAGATTCAGGCTCAAGCCGCCGCCGGCAAACGCAACCCCGGAAGGATCCAACTGGTAATAAGCGTCATGGTGCGCACCAAGCGGCTTCCAGATTTTCTCAGAAACCAGCTCAGCAAGCCCCTTACCAGTCGCCCTAGAAACAATCCAGCCTAAAAGTTCCGTATTAATCGTCTTATATCCGAATGCTTCCCCATGCTCCTGCCCCTTAATCTTTTTTACAGTCTTAAGGTATTCATAGTAATTTTCCGGCCCCTTATAATCCTTCGGCCTGAACACATTGCCCGCCGCAGAATAAGCCCATACCTCAGCCTTAGGATTATTGTAATCCTCGCTGTACTGCATGGCCGTCGTCATATCCATAACCTGACGCACAGTCGCATCCTCGTAACCCGAACCCTTAAGCTCCGGAATGTAATCAGTTACCTTCTTAGAAGGATCCAGCTTTCCTTCCGCAACCAGAATCGCAGCAACCGTTCCGCAGAAAGACTTGCTCACAGACATAGCCGCATGCCTTCCTTCCGGTTTAAGCCCTGCCGGATACTGCTCATAAACAATCTTACCCTTATGCATAATAATAATGCCGTCAGTATAATTCGCAGCCAAAGAATCCTTAAAAGTTATTTTTTTATCAGAATTCCACGGCGTAAACTCAATCGAATCAATATTTTTATCAAGCTTAGTTTTGACAGAATACCTGTTGTCTTCCGAAGCAGGAACCGTACGTGTCGGAAAGAATTCCTGCATATGATTTACACTGTACCTTAAATTAGGAAACTCAAAAAAAGAACCGTCCGAAGCCTTCAAAGTTTTTTCCGGAGCCGGTGGAAATCCCTGCATCCATCCCATTTTGTCCGGGTTACTTACACAAGCATCCGGCTTTTCCTGACTGAACCCAAAAGTGCTGCATCCTGCAAGCATAACCAAAGAAAGAATTTTTTTCATAACTACCTCCAAAGCAGAGGATTTTCATCTCATCTGTTTTCATATATAAAACAACTCATCTGAATTTAAGTAACAAATATATTAAGGGGCCATTTTTGCTCTGCAAAAACCGCGCTATCCGTACTTCGCCGTCTAACCGCGGCTCATCCCTCTCTTCGTTCGGGACTGCCTCCGGCAGGTACTCCTATCGCTTGTCCATGCACGCATGCGTTTTCCAAAAATGTAAAATCTGACCGAATTTTTCCACATCTTAATTTTCTGTGCTATAATCATTCTAGGAGTAGCATTTATCAGCATCGACAGGAGAACAGAAATCAATGTTAAACTCGCTCAAAACCCGCTTCATCTTCATTTCAGGGATTTTCATCCTTCTTTCATTAGGAATCGTAACATTAATAGCATCTAACCAGCTCATAAACATCGCCATAACATTCGCTGCCTCACAGGGCGACCCAATTGTTCAGAAAGTCGCAAACCACATAAACGGCGACGAATTCGAGCGCTTTACAAAATCCATGGACACAGAAGATGAATATTACGACTCCGTGCGCCTCTGGATGCTGGACTTAAAGCAGGCAACAGGCTGCCGCTTCCTGTACACGCTCGCAAAAATCGGCAATGAATACCAGTACGTAATAGACGGAAGCTGCGACCCGAGCGACGAAGAAAATTTTTCCGCATGCGGCGATTCCGAAGACCTTGAATCCTGGGGCGAAGCACCGTTAAAAGCACTGCGCACAGGCGAATTAACACATTCCAACTTTGAACAGCAAGAAGGCTGGGGCTGGATTATCAGCTCGTATGTCGGAATTAAAAACTCTAAGGGCAAGGTGGTCGGCATGGTCGGCTGCGACTTTGGCGCCGAAGACATCGTTCACAAGATGAAAAGCGAAATCTTCAGAATCATATTGATTTCCATCATCCTCATTGCAATCGCAAGCGCCACAATCTGGATTTTCTCAAACTACATGTTCAATTCAATGAGTAAAATTTCCGAACAGATGGAAGAAATTGCCTCCGGAAAAGCCGACCTTACAACCAGAATCCAGGAAAGAGGCGGCCTGGAATTAAAGAATCTTGCAAAAAGCTGCAACAACGTAATCAGCAGCCTTGCAAACCTCATCAGAAACCTTCAGGCTCAGAGCGACGTCCTCCACACAACCGGAAACCAGCTCTACGAAAAAATGAATTCCCACATCGGCCAGATTGACCTTACAGTTGCAAACGTAAACACAATTGCAGAAGAAATTAACCTTCAGACTTCAAAAATTACAGAAGTCGCAGACAGCGTAGGCCGCGTAGACAGCCAGATTTCCGGCTTAAGTTCCAGAATGACCGAACAACAGGAAGCAATACAGCAGTCTTCCACCGCCATCGAAGAAATTTCATCAAACATAGAATCCGTTACAAAAAGTGTTAAAAAAATCACAGCAGAATACGGCGTCCTTGTAAACGAAACAGAAACCGGCAAATCAAACCAGGAAAAAGTTGCAAAACAGGTTTCACAAATCTCAGAACAGTCCAAAAACCTTAACATGGCAAACCAGGCAATTGCTTCAATCGCCGCCCAAACAAACCTTCTTGCCATGAACGCCGCCATTGAAGCCGCACATGCCGGAGAAGCCGGAAAAGGCTTTGGTGTAGTTGCCGACGAAATCCGCAAACTCGCAGAAACATCTTCAAAACAGTCCGGCGAAATTAAAAATCTCCTGGAAGGAATCACCGAATCAATAGACGAAATCGTCCTTTCTTCAAATAATTCCGCAAAATCATTCTCCAGCGTAGAATCCCAGATTCTTAACATGAACAAACACATGCAGGAAGTTCAATGCGGAATGGAAGAAGAAATGATTGCCGTCGGAGAAATCCTGAACACCGTAAAAACCGTAAACACAACAACAGACGCAATCACAAAAGCTTCCGGCGAAATGAAAACCGAAAGCTCCAGCCTCTTCCAGAACATAGAAGAACTCAAAAAAATCGCCGTCGCAACCCACGAACGCTCAAACAACGTTTCCGCTTCAATCTCAGAAATGAAAGACACCGCCCAGACCGCCGTCGATGCCAGCCAGCAGAACCTAGATTCCGCCGCCAGCGTAATCGAAATGGTAAAAGGCTTTACAGTTTAAGCGTTAGAATTGACGGAAATTGCTTCTTGCAATGGGATGGTAGAACCTTCTATAATCTGGGCGTTTCTGTGAAATCCACCCCGCAGACTTATTTTTACGAAACGCCACTTATTTACGAGGTGGCTTTTTTATTGTCCATGTGCAATATTGCAGAAATAAATGAGGAAAATTTTATTAAATCTCCTCCGCTTTTTCCGCCTCTTCATATTTAAGGTCAAAAAGAGAGGCTCCCTTTATCTGCACCGGATGCTGATTATCCGGCAAAATGCGGCAAAAACCCTTTATCTTTCGCAGTTTTTCAAAAAAATCTGCAGACATTTCATCAATCGAAAAAAACAAATAACTTGGAAAAAGCGGACCATTAAACCAGCCGCGTCGCGCATTAAACAGTTTTCTTTCAAGGTATCCGCAATATTCTGCAGAATCTTTACATCACTGTTCATATTATGAATATTCTAACTAAAACAAAAATGAGGTACAATATGCAGATTCTGCAGAGTTTAATTGCTATTCACTGTAGTGTAAGAATCTTCTCCAGCCGGCTTCAAAGAAACTGTAAAGTTCCTTAACGCATTTTACGCCTTCTTCCTGCGAAATATCCTTCATCAAAAGTTCAAAAAAAGACGCAAACATACCGTTTATAACCACTTTTTCAGTAAAAGGACTCATTTCCAAAGGCTGCATTCCCTGTTTTTCCAGAACTTTATAAAAATTATGAGTAGATTCAATTTCAGAGACAGCAAAATCATGAATAAAATGCTCGTATTTAGTACCTGCCGAACACTTAATTATAAGCCTGAATGCCTGAATGTTTTCATAGGCATATTTGTACATGGCAACAATACTTTCTGAAGAATACAGCCCAATGCTGTTAGTCTGCTTTTCTGCAGGAAGATTTTCAAAATCCGACAGAGACTTTTTATAGATACCGATTAAATTTTCTGCATGTTCCTTTACAAGTGCATCAAAAATGGCTTCCTTTGAATCATAATAGCCGTAAAATGCACCAGTCGTAACACCAGCCTTTCGTACAATTTCCCTTAACGAAGCCTTCTGAAATCCCTTCGCCATAAATTCTTCTGCTGCAACTTCCAGGATATTTTTCTGAGTAACTGATTCTTTCCGTCCCATAATGTCGTCCATTATTGAATTTTCCAAATTATTTTTCAATCGAAAAAATAAAAATTAACAATAAAAACTAAAGTACCTTTCCTAAAAACCGAAAAATAAGGTGTAAGCACAGCACTTAGTATATATCCATATATTTTGTGGGCGTTCCGGAGCAAGTTTCGGAACGCCTTTTTTTTTCAAGCCGATCAACCTGACACATCTAATAATACCTAAAACTCTTGCAGACTTTCCCCTCATTCATGCTATAATAAAATTTATGGAACAGCCTCCTGTATGGAACTATAAATTTTCAGAACTCCTAAAGCAAAAAATTGCCTTAAATTCCTCTACTGGATGGATTTACTGTCATGACGGAACAACCTATTCCCCAGACGAATATAAGCTGATTTCCGGAATAAAAAATTTCCCCATCCAAGTTCATCTTCTAAAAAAAATATTTAAAGGAACAATAGTTCACACTCCGCAAAGCTCAGGAGACATCCAGAAATCCTGAACCAGCATAACAGAACCATTTTAAATTACTGCCAGTTGTAGCGTTCTTTCTTCATGTCATACCTTATAGTAAGACCAACAACCGAAACAACAATAATAAAAACAACAACAGAAAGCATAAGCACCTCCAGAATTTCTCTCCATTCTGAAAAAAGTGTATCACACATCCATGCCAATAAATGGCACTTAAAATAATTCCGCAAAATTTATGAAAAATAACTTAAAAATCACGCAGATTTTATGTTTTTTTCGCTTTTCTTACGCTCCTCTCCGCCAGTTTTGCTGTAAAATACATACATGGCAGTGAGCGCCACTTTACAATAGCCTAACTACTTAGGTTTTGCGATATTACAACAGCCGCTCACTCACAAAAACATCCCTTCCCAGGAGACCTTATGACTTCCTTCAGAAAATACTTTTTTCCCATCATATTCTGCATGTTACTTTCATCCACATTTTCACAGGACATCCATCACAATCCGTGGGAACTAATCATCTACAGACCGGAAAACGGCGGCTCCATAAATGACGTAAGATGTTTTCTTGTTATAAAAGATCAGAACGGCAAAAACGTTACAGAATCCTCAGTAAAGGCAAGCTACGAATGGGTTTCCATCCCTGGAAGAAAATATCCCTACAGAAAAAAACTTTTCCTTTCCGGCGGAATGGCAATGCACCTGAACATCAAGCCCGGAAAATACAACTTTTCATTTTACACCCCAAAAGAAAGCCAGTACCCATACAGCTTTCCGCAAAAAGACACTTGGGAATCAAACGTTTTTTCATACGATACTCAAAATCCAGTAAAAGTAATATTCGTCGTTCCAACCGCAGACGAAAACGGCTTTTACGATGGCGGCTGGTACATAGATTACAGATGTCCGCCCTGGTTCAAATTTACAAAACCCGCCCGAACCGCAAATTCAGAAAAAAATTAAAAAAAAAGTGCGCAATCTCATTTTATGGCTTATAATTTTACAAAATTAAACTATAGGAGTTGCTTATGGAAACACGTATTTACATTGCTTCTACAAAAACGCTGGAAGACGCAGAAACTTTCGCTGCCCTGTATAAAACCGTACCTAAATACCGCCAGAAAAAAATCGACTCCTATAAGGAAGCAAAAGACAAGCGCCTTTCCCTGGGAGTAGGACTTCTGCTTACAAGGGCACTAAAAGAAGCCGGAATAGACGAAAATTCTCTGGAACTTTATCATCAGGACAACGGACGTCCGTGCTTTAAAGGACACCCGGAAATTCACTTCAGTCTTTCCCATTCCGAAGAACGAGTAATGTGCTCAATTTCAGAACTGCCGATCGGCTGCGACGTTGAATTCATTACAAAAGACACAAATGAAGAAACCGCAAACTGGACAAAAATGGAATGCTACGCAAAAGCTTCCGACACCAACATGATGGACTTAATCGGCGGAAAAAAATTCTTCAGCAAGGAATACACGTTTAAGGAAATAAACAAGGACGACGGCTATAAATACATAGTCTGCGCAAAACAGCCCGTAGAAGACAGCATGATTACCTGGCTGGAGAGGTTCTAGAATAACGAATAAATTTTCTGACTGTAATTTATAATTTTGACAGACGCTTATCAACCGGTAGCTATTTTTTTTGCAATATGCATAAAATTAAACGCTTATGCTCTGGTCCGTAGTAAATTTCTTCCCTACATCCAGCTTTACCAGCCCCGGCTTTTTTACCCACTGATGATCAGTATTGTCAGCATCCGGCATACCGTACCAAGGTTCAATGCACACAAAATTTGGTTCACCGGCATTCTGCCAGATCATCACATAAGGATAATCCTTTGTATTTACTTTAATAAGTGAGCCGTCCTTTTTATTGCGGAGCCCTACCCACGCAGAATCAGTCTCCGTAAAAAGATGCCCGTTACCAAAACCGGCAGCCGTAACAGGAATAATTCCAGGCTCCGCTTCGCCGTAATCCCTCACATAAGGACATTTTCCTTCAGAATCCGCAGCAAGCAGTCCGTTCTCGCAACACACTACATTTTTAAGAGGCTTTTTATTTTCAAATTCAATCTGATAGTTTTCAACACCGTCAATTGCAAATGCACTGTGACTTCCCGCACTGAACATAAATGGCTCAGAACCGGTATTTTTTACCGCAGTCGTAAATTCAAGTTTGTCTTCCATTAATACATATTTTACGCTCAACCTGAACCTGTACGGAAATCTTTCCAGAGTATATTCATTTTCTGTAAGTTCAAATTTCACAGAATTTCCAGTCTGCTCAACAAGCTTAAATTCAAGGTCACGTGCAAAACCGTTACTCTTAAGCGGATACTTCATGTCATCAATAATTACAAATCCGTCCTTAGTCTTCCCGCAATGAGGAAACAGCACCGGCGCATGAAACTTCCATATATCCGGACTTCCATTCCAGATAATATCTTTTCCGTCAGCCTTCGTAAAGGAATTTATTTCTGCACCTTTTGAATTAATAACAACCTTTAATTTAGAATTCTGCAATGTTACAGTCATAAAAACCTCCGTTTTCAAAGCCTATTTCTTCAATTATAAACTCAAAACCTTCATAAAGCAAATAAACCGCTCAAATCCCCTTTTATTATTTTTTTCAGGCAAAATTCCTCCGCAAAGGGCTATTCCAGGCTACCCTCCCGGTCGGTACCTCACTCTCGTTCGGCACGGCGCTCCGCGCCCCTTCCATATCCCGAGCCAGTTTATATAGTGAACTTTCTATTCGTTTGCATTCTTTTACTTGCGGCGGTTTACCGCCGTATGCATTTGCTCGGGTATCCGCGTGTTAGAACACGCTCCTATCCCGAGCCAGTTTATACACTGAACTTTCTATTCGTTTGCATTCTTTTGCTCACGGCGGTTAGCCGCCGTATGCATTCGCTCGGGTATCCGCGTGTTAGAACACGCTTCTATCCCGAGCCAGTTTATATAGTAAACTATCTATTCTTTTGCAATCTTTTGCTTGCGGCGGGTTTCAGAAAATGTAAATTCTTTTAAATTTTAATTTTGCGTGCTATAATTTCCATGTGAACGTATACGATTTCGATAAAACTATTTTTTATCCCGACAGCCTCACGCAGTTTACCTTGTACTGCATCATGAAATATCCAAGGCTCTTGGTGTCGTATTGTCCCAAAACCCTGCTGACCGCAATTTTATTCCTATTTAAGAAGATTACAGTCACACAGGCAGTCGAACAGCTATCCAGCTTTGTCCGCGAAATCCCCGACATCGATAAAGAAATAGAACTCTTCTGGAACAAAAACGAACATAAAATTGCCAGATGGTATCTTGCCCAGAAAAAAGAAACAGACCTCATAATTTCCGCCGCACCGGAATTTCTCCTGAAACCCCTTACCGACCGCCTCGGCATAAAACTGATCGGAAGCCAGATAGACAAGCACACCGGAAAAGTTTCCGGCCGCTGCTGCTACGGCAAGGAAAAAGTAAAGTACCTTGTAATCAGCGACTACTTCCCGGAACAGAAAATAGAAGAATTCTATTCCGACTCCCTCACAGACGCCCCCCTCGCCTCTTATGCCGAAAAAGCCTTCCTCGTAACCAAAAAAGGCAAAAAAATCCAGCCCTGGAATCCATCACAAAAAAGCAGATAGCCGTAATTTCGAGTTACAATAACCTGGAGCAACTTCATTAAAATTTCAAAACAATTGCGCGAAGGAGCGAAGCGGAATGAAAAAAGGCTCTGATTGTGGGTGTCGCGAAGCGGCATATAATAAGTTCCTTTGCCACAATCAGCGTCTAGCCCGCTAGCGGGCGGTTTTTCATTTCGCTTTGCGACTGGGAGCACATCTTTTATGAATTTTTATTTACAATGTATTTGCACTAATCATTGTCGTTATTTTTTTCAATTATATAAAATCACGTAATTACAGCTAAATGCATCTCATGGACTTTTATAATACTTCGCTTCCCGCTTTTTGCCGCCCATTTATGGACTTTTATAATCATCTCATGGACTCTTATAATCTTTAAAAACTTCATATAAGGACATAAATATTATAAAAGTCCACATAAAATTTATTTTTTGTAGACAGAATTCGTTCAAATTCTGTCGCCTGAATTCAAATTCTGTCTACTTCTCATGGGTATTTATAATCTTTCGTGGACTTTTATAATCTTTAAATTCCTTGAGCAGTTAATTACTTGTCTAAAAATTCATACAAATTTCTGGACTTTTATAATATTTATGGACTCTTATAATCTTTAACAAAATAACATCTCCCTAACCCTTCAGCGCATTATAAAATATACGGACTTTTATAATCTTTTTGTCCATATATCATTTTTTCATGGACTTTTATAATCTTAACTGCAGTTCTATTCATAAAGAAAATCCCTGGTCAGCTCCCGTAAAACCCGCAACATTAATGGAGCATGGACTCTTATAACAGTTATCATATTCCCGTCATTTCAGAACCATAAAAATCCCATATGTTGACTGCAAATCACAAAAAAATCGTGGACTTTTATAATTTAAACTTGGATTTTTATAATCTTTAACGTATAATATTATTCAGTTGGACTTTTATAACCGTATTTTGGACTGTTATAATCTGTTTGTGGACTCTTATAATCTCAAATTGGACTTTTATAACACGTTCCCTCTCTATTTTCTTACCCTAAAAGGTTTTAAAAGCGTGTAAAATTTAAAATATAAAAAAGAAAAAAGGATTTTACTTTATGAAAAAAAAGGGTCTGGTTTTAAGAGGTCTCCAAAATCAAAGTATTCTGAAAATTCCTAATAACTTTCTTAGAGCCAGTTACAAATGTTCTGCAACTACACAGCGCATTTATTTTTACTCTATTTTCAAATATCTTTCATCTCCGGAAGAAAATAAAGCTGTATCCTTTTCTTTTTCTGACTTTTTCAATGACTTAAATTTAAAAGACGGCAATAAAACAAGAATGCTCATAAAAGAATCTGCAAACGAAATTGTAGACATGAAAATCATTCTTGAAGACAACGAAAAGGAATATGAAGTTGCCAACGTCTTTCAGTCTGCCAAATGTGTCTTTACCGAAACAACGTTCACGTTCAAATTTACAGACGACATGTGTGTTTTCCTTAACACCTTAAAGGAAATAGGTTTTTCTCTTTTTGAAGTAAATGATCTTGGAAAATTAAAATCTTTCTATGCCCTTCGTTTCTATCTTATCGCGCTTTCCTACAAAGGTTTTAAGGGAAAAAAAGGGAACGTAAAAAATTCATGGTTTTTTGAATATTCTGTAGAAGAACTCCGCAAGCTTTTTGACATTCAGGACAACGAATATCAGAAAATAGGACCTTTTAAAAATATCGTCATAGATCTTCCCCTAAAAGAACTGAACGAAAAAAATCTTGGAATCCAGATTGTATGCGTTCCAATAAAAAAAGGCCGTAAGATTATAGGATTCCATTTTGATTGTATCGACGCAACTAAGATTTCTAAACTTCAGGATATGAGTAATCTTGCCCTGGAATCAAAATCCCGGGATGATAATGAATCAAATGATTCTGAATCAATGAAACAGGCAATAGAAATAATTGCTGCCAATCCGGTGCGCTATGCAGAAATTCTTAAAGAAGAAAAGGATAATCCTAATCTTTTTGGTCTTTCTCCGGAACTTAACGCAATTATCCGCCTTCAAAAAGAACTGGAAAATCAGCAGGAATCCCCGGACAACTCAGAAACTCCTTCAAATTCCTGAGACGCCCGGGCATGGTTTTACTGCATGCACTATTTGCGTTCAACTCCCAGCTTGGAAATTTCCACTTTGCCGGATTTAACGTCTTCTTTCAAATAATTGATTGCAAAAAGAATTCCCTGTGTCATTGAAAGATGATAGGTATTAAAGAATTCCTTTATTTCGTTCCTTTTTCCCACAGGAAGATTAAGGTTTACAGTATCAGAATAGCGGCTTTTCGGTTTTGATTCTGAATCAGCAGGAATTTCAGAAGTTACCGGTTCTGCAGCCTTTGCTGTTTCCCTGATTCTTACTTCATAAGAATCGCGGACCGAACTTTCCTTTGTAATCGGCATTGAAGTATTGTTCTTAATCTGATTTGCAAGTTCTTCCAGCGACTTGTCGCCAGCGGATTTTACCAGAGACATTCTCCCCTCCCCTATTTCATCAGAGCTGCCAGCTGGGCAACTGCTTCTTTAGTTTCTTTCTTTTCGCTTACATATTGAATAGGCATTTTCTTCATCTGTGAAATCTTAAACGCCTGATCCTGCGGAATTTCTATAATCCTGAAAGCATTTGTTTCGTTGTAAACTTTAAGGATGTTGTTTGCAAGCTTATAGGAATGGTTTACGTTATTTATTACGATAGTCTTAAGTTCAGTTTTTTCTGAACGGCGGTGCTTTCTGAATTCCTTAAGGTTGTTTATAAAATCTTCGAGTCCGTCCTGCGAAAATTTATCTGCCTGAACAACGGCAATTGCTTCGTCAGTTGCCTGAAAGATGTTTTCTTCAAAATTGTCAAAAGCTGGGCATGTATCAAAAATACAGTAGTCAAATCCCAGTTTTGCAATTTCATCAGTAAGGTCGCAGATTGCAAACATTTCCTTTGTTGCAAGTGTTGATCTGTAAAGGCGCAGTTCATTTTCACCGGATTCATTTCTTCCCGCTGTAGGAATTATGCTCAGGCCCGGAACCGCTGTTTCTACAATTGCTTCGTGAACATAGCATTTGCCGTTTAATATATCCGAAAGTTCGTGCGAAAGGCTGGAAATAAGGCTTGCAGAAGCATTCCCCTGAGGGTCGGCATCTACCAGACAAACCTTGCTTGTTTTTGCAAGTTCTGCCGCAAGGGACACAGAAATAGTAGTTTTTCCAACTCCGCCTTTTTGCAGTGCTACTGAAATCGTCTTCATTAATTACTCCGTTTCTAATAAAAATTATTAGATGTATTATAATTATATTATATACAAATTATCGTATAAAAACAATAAGAATATTACTAATATTATGAAATAATATATAAATATACATATAAAAAAAATAAGAAAAGAACTAATATTAGAAAAAATGCAATATAAACTATAATATTAAAAATAATATATATACTAATAGATTATATAAGAAAATATATTAGAAAATCAACTCGCTCTAGGATTCGTTTTAACGCATCTTTTTGCATGGGTTGATGATAGAACCTGTCCTTTTAAAAATACCCCCGTTTTTTTAAAGATTTTGATTTTTTTATTTTTTAAATTTTTCAGGCCATTTTTTTTGCAACCGGCGTTCCAGGGCTACCCTTGCGGTCGGTGCTCACGTCCGTTCGCACGTCGCTCCCTCCGGTCGCGCCCCCTTTCATGCCGGGGCCTAGTGTTTGAGTCTATTGAAACTACCTTGCATAACAAACTCTCTGTTTCTTCGTTGACATAAAAGTCTGGGGGGGGGTAGAGTTAATTTAATGGAGATTTAAAAAATGAAAAAAATAATTTTTATTGCTGCGGCAGTTTTGCTTGCTGCGGTTTTTGCCGGATGTTCAGATTCGTCTGGTAATGATTCTGCAGTACTTGCAGCACTTGTTTCAAAATCGGCTTCTGCAAATTATGGGCTTCCGCAAAGTGTTGGTGTAAATGAATTTGCCGGCAAAACTTTTAAAATGCTTTTTGAGGAAAATGGTACAGATACCTTTTCTGACAATATTATTAAATCTGTTTTATCATATGAAATGGACGGAGATAGCAAAAGTTCGCCTTATACACGCATTTTTGCAGGTGAATCGGCTTATTCTTATAACTCGGTTACAAAACGTATTTATAGAAAAAATGTGACAAAAACAAGGATGTATATAAACAGGAATGGTTATAAGGAACCTGTAGAAATGGTTTGCGATGGACCGTATTCTAATGATGAAGAATTTGTTGATGTAACGAGGAAATATTTTTCCATATTGTATGATTTGGCGGATGAAAATTATATAGAAACGTGTGTAAAAAATGGGCGTGTATATGAGTTTGAATCATATGGATATACGGATCAAACGGGAGAAACTCCTGTTTCTGCAGAAATAATTGAACTGTACAATCAGGAAAAGACTAAATCTGACGCTATGTATTTGGCTAGAATTGTGTGCTATGCGTATCGTTTTTCCGGTACGTCACTTACAGAAAAGTGGGACGATGAATTTTATCCAAAAGGCACGAAGCTTTCGGATTTTTGTTCTTCATTTAGTAGAAGTTATCTGACTGTCAGTAATAACGGAGTTGATACATATGATTTTAACTACGGCAGACAATTCTGGCATAATAGTATTGCTGCATTAGTGCCAGAAGATGAAAGTTATAATCTTGGTTTTTATGTTTCTTCAATTACAGATTCTAAAATTTATGTTTCAAAAATTAGAGTAAAACCGGACAGTGAATCCAGTTATGTTTATACAGAAACAAACGATGAAATTTTCCTCGAAAAATCTGAAACAGAATATGCGGCTATGTATAAACTTACATATAAAGACACCTGCCTGGGAACAATTATAATTCCATACGCCACCGCATCAAATATCCCAGAATTTGAAGGCAATAATGTGTACGAATATACAATAATAGAATAAAAGCAGAGATACACATTTTTATCTATAAAAGTCGCTGTTATGCCTTTTCTGTATTCAGTGGCTTTTTTTTTGCGGTCATTGATGTTGTCCTTTCGGTCATTGAGCCTGTCGAAATGACCGCTATTTCAAATTTTTACATACTAAAAAAACATAAAAAAAACATAAAAAAAACATAAAAAAAATGAAATTCAGTGTTGACACAAAACGGGGAAAGTTATATATTCATTTTCACCGTCGCACGACAGTGTGACACAAAAACAAAAGTTGTTTGACATATCAGGGAAGGAAAGAAAGACAGAACAAAATAAGGTTCGTACAGGTCGTGGTCCTGAGTAATAGGACGGCGACTGGAAATAAACTGACCTACGGTAGTTTTGAATTGAAAAATGAATAAACTGCCAGCAATTCTTTATGAATAAGAAAAGCTTGAGGTCGAACTTGATGAAGAAATCTTAAGCCTTCGGGCTTTAGAAATAATCATGGAGAGTTTGATCCTGGCTCAGAACGAACGCTGGCGGCGCGTCTTAAGCATGCAAGTCGAGCGGTAAGGAGGTAGCTTGCTACTTCCCTAGAGCGGCGGACTGGTGAGTAACGCGTGGGTGACGTACCCTTTGGTTGGGGATAGCCGGTAGAAATACCGGGTAATACCGAATAAGACCTCTGGTAGAAAGATTAGAGAGGAAAGCGGCTTCGGCCGCGCCGAAGGAACGGCCCGCGTACTATTAGCTAGTTGGTGAGGTAACGGCCCACCAAGGCGACGATAGTTATCCGGCCTAAGAGGGTGAACGGACACATTGGGACTGAGATACGGCCCAGACTCCTACGGGAGGCAGCAGCTAAGAATATTCCGCAATGGAGGAAACTCTGACGGAGCGACGCCGCGTGGATGATGAAGGCCGGAAGGTTGTAAAATCCTTTTGAGTGTGATGAATAAAGCTTACAGGAAATGGTAAGAAGATGACCGTAGCACTTGAATAAGGGGCGGCTAATTACGTGCCAGCAGCCGCGGTAACACGTAAGCCCCGAGCGTTGTTCGGAATTATTGGGCGTAAAGGGCATGTAGGCGGTTGTGCAAGCTTGGTGTGAAATGCCGGGGCTTAACTCCGGCACTGCGTTGAGAACTGCACGACTAGAGTAACTGAGGGGCAGCCGGAATTCCAGGTGTAGGGGTGAAATCTGTAGATATCTGGAAGAACACCAATGGCGAAGGCAGGCTACCAGCAGATTACTGACGCTGAGGTGCGAAGGTGCGGGGAGCAAACAGGATTAGATACCCTGGTAGTCCGCACAGTCAACGATGTACACTAGATGTCTGGACATGAGTCCGGGTGTCAAAGCAAACGCGATAAGTGTACCGCCTGGGGAGTATGCCCGCAAGGGTGAAACTCAAAGGAATTGACGGGGGCCCGCACAAGCGGTGGAGCATGTGGTTTAATTCGATGGTACGCGAGGAACCTTACCTGGGTTTGACATACACAGGAATTATTTAGAGATAAGTAAGCGCAGCAATGCGCCTGTGAACAGGTGCTGCATGGCTGTCGTCAGCTCGTGCCGTGAGGTGTTGGGTTAAGTCCCGCAACGAGCGCAACCCCTACTGCCAGTTACTAGCAGGTAATGCTGAGGACTCTGGCGGAACTGCCGGTGACAAACCGGAGGAAGGTGGGGATGACGTCAAGTCATCATGGCCCTTATGTCCAGGGCTACACACGTGCTACAATGGTTGATACAGAGTGAAGCGAGGCCGCGAGGCGGAGCAAAACGCAGAAAATCAATCGTAGTTCGGATTGGAGTCTGAAACCCGACTCCATGAAGTTGGAATCGCTAGTAATCGCATATCAGCACGATGCGGTGAATACGTTCCCGGGCCTTGTACACACCGCCCGTCACACCATCCGAGTGGGGGGTACCCGAAGCCGGCAGTCTAACCGCAAGGAGGACGCTGTCCAAGGTACGCTTCGTGAGGGGGGTGAAGTCGTAACAAGGTAGTCGTACCGGAAGGTGCGGCTGGATCACCTCCTTTTCTAAGAGAAGAGGAACAAGAAGTGCATGTGTACGCACAAAGGTACGGACTTATAAGTTTACTTTCTTTCTTTCCCTGGTTTGCCAAACGGCAGAACAGAGACGGGGAATTAGCTCAGCTGGCTAGAGCATCGGCTTTGCAAGCCGAGGGTCAGGGGTTCGAACCCCCTATTCTCCAAGACAAGATCTTTGAAACATAATTAAGGACGGAAGACGAGCACATGGTGCACGCGAGCTTGAAGTAAGATGGCGGGCTTGATTGAAAAGTCATCAGAAAGGGCGAAAGAGCGGGGCATGAAGTGTGGAATAAATAATATGGTCAAGCGAATATAGGTCTATGGCGGATGCCTAGGAGCTGTAAGACGAAGAAGGTCGTGATAAGCTGCGAAAAGCTGCGGTAAGGAGCACATATCCGTTATACCCGCAGATCACCGAATGGGGTAACCCACTAGTTTACTAGTATCCGAAATAGCTGAATAAAATAGGCTACGGAAGTCACACTGGGTGAAGTGAACCATCTAAGTAACCCGGGAACAGAAATCAAAAGAGATTCCCTAAGTAGCGGCGAGCGAACGGGGAGGAGCCCAAACCGCATAAGCGGGGTTGTAGGACTGCGATACGAGTTTGTAAAAACTGAGGAGTAGGAGAAGCTTCTGGGAAGGAGCGTCAGAGAGCGTGAAAGCCGCGTATCCGAAACGAATCAGTCTCCAGCAGTATCCTGAGTACGGCGGGGCACGAGAAACCCTGTCGGAATCCGGGTCGACCACGATCCAAGGCTAAATACTAGACAGCTACCGATAGCGAACAAGTACCGTGAGGGAAAGGCGAAAAGAACCCTGGTAAAGGGAGTGAAATAGAACCTGAAACCATAGACTGACAAGATGTCACAGCCCGCGAGGGTAGTGGCGTGTCTTTTGTAGAATAAACCTGCGAGTTGCGGTATGCAGCGAGGCTAAGGAATCGAAGTTCCGGAGCCGGAGCGAAAGCGAGTCTGATAAGGGCGAAAAGTTGCATGTCGCAGACCCGAAGCCAAGGTGATCTTATCATGGGCAGGCTGAAGGCAGGGTAACACCTGTTGGAGGGCCGAACGGTAATCTGTTAAAAAAGGTAGCGATGACCTGTGATAAGGAGTGAAAGGCTAAACAAACCTGGAAATAGCTGGCTCTCCCCGAAATGCCTTTAGGGACAGCCTCATACAAAACTTGCGGAGGTAGAGCACTGGATGATTGCGGGGGTGTCAAAGCCTACCAAAATCAATCAAACTCCGAATGCCGTAAGTCAACGTATGGGAGTGAGACTGTGTGCGCCAAGGTTCATAGTCGAAAGGGAAACAGCCCAAACCGTCAGCTAAGGTCCCGAAATAATGCTAAGTGTGAAATGAAGTGAAGATGCACAGACAGCCAGGAGGTTGGCTTAGAAGCAGCCATTCCTTAAAAGAGTGCGTAACAGCTCACTGGTCGAGCATTTTTGCGCAGACAATGTAACGGGGCTAAGCATTATACCGAAGCTACGGATCTTACGCAAAAGCGTAAGGTGGTAGGGGAGCATACCATTAACTGATGAAGGCGTACCTGTGAGGGGCGCTGGAGGAGATGGCAGAGAGAATGCAGGCATAAGTAACGAAAAGACGGGTGAGATCCCCGTCCGCCGAAAACATAAGGTTTCCGGGGTAAAGGCAATCTGCCCCGGGTAAGTCGGAGCCTAAGTCCAGGCCGAAAGGCGTAGGCGATGGTAATCTGGTTTATAATCCAGAACCTTGAATATTTCGATGCCATGACGCATGAGGTGAAATCCGGCCGGAGAATGGTAGTTCCGGTCAAAGCGGTAAGGTAATGAGGAGCGGGTTAAATGACGCTCTGAGCTGAGCCGTGACAGCGAGGAATGAGAAAGTCAGACTGAAGCGGATGTAATCAGGGTGCCGAGAAATAGTGGCTAGGTCAGGTATTCAAGACCGTACCGTAAACGGACACACGTATGTGGGATGAGTAATCTAAGGCGCACGAGCGACCTCGCGTTAAGGAACTCGGCAAAATGCACACGTAACTTCGGAAGAAGTGTGGCTCATGTTAGAAATGATAATGAGCGGCAGAAAGCAGGCCCAGGCGACTGTTTATCAAAAACACAGCCATCTGCGAACCAGCAATGGGACGTATAGGTGGTGACACCTGCCCGGTGCCGGAAGGTTAAGAGGAGTGGTCAAGGGTAACCTGAAGCTATGAATCGAAGCCCCGGTAAACGGCGGCCGTAACTATAACGGTCCTAAGGTAGCGAAATTCCTTGTCGGGTAAGTTCCGACCCGCACGAATGGTGTAACGATTCTGGGCACTGTCTCAACGCGAGACTCGGTGAAATTTATATTCCGGTAAAGAAGCCGGATACTCATAATTAGACGGAAAGACCCCGTGAACCTTCACCGTAACTTAATATTGGGATCCTATTTATCATGTGTAGGATAGCTGGGAGTCATTGAAGCGTGGCCGTCAGGTTGCGCAGAGACGACGGTGAAATACCAGCCTTGATGAACAGGATTTCTAACCCGCTCCTTGAAGCAGGGGCGGGGACAATGTTAGGCAGGCGGTTTGACTGGGGCGGTCGCCTCCCAAAGAGTAACGGAGGTGCGCGAAGGTCTCCTCGCGGTGGTTGGAAATCATCGTACGAGTGTAAAGGCACAAGGAGGCTTGACTGCGAGACAGACATGTCGAGCAGGTGCGAAAGCAGGTCTTAATGATCTGATGGTACCGAGTGGAAGGGCCATCACTTAACGGACAAAAGGTACTCCGGGGATAACAGGCTGATTTTCCCCAAGAGTTCACATCGACGGGAAAGTTTGGCACCTCGATGTCGGCTCATCGCATCCTGGGGCTGGAGCAGGTCCCAAGGGTTTGGCTGTTCGCCAATTAAAGCGGTACGTGAGCTGGGTTCAGAACGTCGCGAGACAGTTCGGTCCCTATCTGTTATGAGCGCTGGAAATCTGAGAGGAGCTGCCTTTAGTACGAGAGGACCGAGGTGGACGAACCTCTGGTGTACCGGTTGTCCTGCCAAGGGCAAGTGCCGGGTATCTAAGTTCGGAAGGGATAACCGCTGAAAGCATCTAAGCGGGAAGCCCACCTCAAGATGAGATTTCCCTGAGGACATGATCCTCCTGAAGGCTCCCGGGACACTACCGGGTTGATAGGATGCAGGTATAAGCACCGTGAGGTGTTCAGCCGAGCATTACTAATAAGCCGAGAGGCTTGACCATATTATTGATTCCGCATAGAATAATGCGTCTTCTGACTTAAGGAAAGGATGAGGTGCTCCCGTAAGGGGATGAACTGAAGTCCGGAAAAATACAAGGAAATAATCCTGGTGGCCATAGTGGAGAGGAAATACCCGTTCCCATACCGAACACGGAAGTCAAGCTCTCTAACGCCGATGATACTGCCTTCGTGGTGGGAAAGTAGGTAGCTGCCAGGTTTTTTATTTAAAAAACAATTTTCTTTTTCTGAATTCTATTATTTTTTTAATACATATTTTTGCTGTGAGGGCAGCTACCTACGGCGTGAGGGCATAGCCGTCACGAGCCAGTTTTAAAGGAAAATCCTAAAAATCTGCTGAGCGCAGATTTTTTTAACGGATTTGCTATTTTAGGCAAGCTGCCAGTTTTTTTTTATTTAAATACGTTTTCTGCTTTTCAAATTTATTGTTTCTGAAAATACATTTTTATTTGCTTAGTGGCAGCTACCTACGGCGCGGCAGCATAGCTGCCACGAGCCTGTTTTAAAGGAAAATCCTAAAAATCTGCTGAGCGCAGATTTTTTTAACGGATTTGCTATTTTAGGCAAGCTGCCAGTTTTTTTTTATTTAAATACGTTTTCTGCTTTTTTAAATTTATTGTTTCTGAAAATACGATTTTATTTGCTTAGTGGCAGCTACTTGCGACTTGACTGTCAGTTTTTTTGCATATATTTCATTTGAGGGCTGGAGGGGCCGGCCCCGGCATGGAAGGGTGGGAGCGGAGCGAGCAGGATTTTGCGGAGCAAAAGACCAAGCGTTAGCGGGCCCTGGAACGCCGGTTGCGGGGGAGTTGGCCTGGGAGGGGAAAAAAGGGAATCTTGTTTTATAGGGAAAAATAGGGTAGTATTCTGGTATGGAAACTGCTTTATATCTTATTCCGGTTACTTTGGGCGATACTGAGTATTCGAAGGTGATTCCTGAGTATAATTTTGAAGTAATCAGGGAAATAAAGTTTTTTATTGTTGAAAATATTAAGTCGGCACGCAGGTTTTTGGCTAAAATTGAAAATTCGCATGTTGATGATGCTGTTTATTTTGAGTTGAGCGAGCATACTGACGTTAAGGATATTGGCGGATATCTGGATCCTGTTGCTAAGGGTGAACCTGTCGGGGTTATAAGTGAAGCGGGATGTCCGGCGGTTGCTGATCCGGGAGCTGATATTGTTGCTATTGCTCAGAGAAATAATATTAAGGTTGTACCGCTTGTAGGGCCGTCTTCGATGATTATGGCTGTGATGGCGAGCGGCATGAGCGGTCAAAGCTTTGCTTTTAACGGTTATCTTCCGGTAAAGCCTGCTGAAAGGGCTTCCAGGCTTAAGCAGCTGGAGCAGAGGTCCATAAAGGAAAAACAGACTCAGCTTTTTATTGAAACTCCTTACAGAAATGCGCAGATGTTTGAATCGATTCTTGCTTCCTGCAGGGGTGAAACAAGGCTTTGTGTTGCGGCCGGAATTACGACGGAGCATGAATATATTAAGACAAAAACTTGTGCCCAGTGGAAGAAATCTGGTCTGCCGGATTTGAAAAAAATACCGGCAATTTTTCTTATTTCGGGTTGACGGCTGGTTGTGATTCGGAATGCATTTGATTTTATGTGCGGAGTATAAATGAATAAATCCTATCTTTTTTTTGATATTGAATGTGCCAACTGTTTTGACGGCGTTGGTAAGATGTGCTCGTTTGGTTACGTTGTTGTTGATCAGGATTTTAATATTCTTGATGAAGATGATGTTGTTATGAATCCTGAAACTGAGTTTGACTGGTATCTTTTTGATCCAAAGAAGGGTTGTATGCTTGCCTATTCAAAGGATTATTTCAGGATGCAGCACAATTTTGAAAGTTTTCATGGCGGCATTAAAAAGCTGATGGAAGCTCCTGACCGCAAGATTGTTGGTTTTTCTTCTTCTAATGATGTCGGTTTTCTTGTAAGTGCCTGTGAGCGCTATAATCTTCCGTCTATAAATTATGCCTGCTATGATATCTGCACTATTGTTGAGCAGGCTAACGGGGGTGCGCATAAAAAACTTGATGAATGGTGTGATTTTTATGGGGCTGACATTAAGAGGCTTCAGAAGCACAAGAGTTCTGATGATGCAAAAATGACTATGCTTTTGACTAAGGCTTTCTGTGAAAAAAGCGGAATAGGGTTGGAAGAACTGCTTGAGAAAAACAAGGGAATTAAGCTTAGTGTTGATAAATACATTGAGCAGCGCGAAATCAGCCGGCATAATAAAGAAGTGATGAAAAAGATTTCTGAGCTTTATGGAAAAAAATCCAGGGCTCTTCTTTCTAAAAAACTAAGCGGAAATTATGCATTTGGCTTTAAGCTTAAAAATGATCTGGATGATGCGCTTAAGATTGCACAGCTTGTTCAGAAGCATGGCGGAATCCTTATGAAATCACTGAAATCGAATGGAACTGTAATTTTGCCTGATGATGCGGATGTGTCATTAAGAGATGATTTGAAAAAGAGGAATTTAAAGGGCATTACTGTTTCTGAACTTCTGGAACTTGTCCGACTTGAATAGATTTTATGTTTTTGCAGATTCCGGCACTCTTTGGAATCTCTTTGAAATTATTTGAAGAGAGTACTTTTTGTCTGTAGAATATTGAGGCATTTGACCTTTTTTGTTATTATTTCTATAGTATACAATAGTAATTTCCTACTAAAACGATAAACTTTAAGGCGGCTTTTACCCGTCTGTTAAGGAGAAAAGATGTCTTTGCTTGACGTTCAGAACATTTCGGTGAGTGTTGAAGATAAGCAGGTTATCAAGAACCTGAGTCTCCAGATTAATGCTGGTGAAGTCCATGTTCTTATGGGACCTAATGGCGCAGGAAAGTCTACTTTAGGCAATGTGCTTATGGGAAATCCTGTTTATGAACTTACAGATGGAAAAATCTTTTTTGACGGTTCTGATATAACTGAAGAAAGCGTTGATAAGCGGGCAAAGGCGGGCATTTTCCTTTCGTTCCAGAATCCGCTCGAAATTCAGGGAATTTCTCTTGAAACTTTTATCCGTTCGGCTCTTCAGCAGAAAACAGGCGAAAGGGTAAAGCTGTTTCAGTTTCAGAAGGAACTTCAGGCAAATATGAAGCTTCTTAATATGGCTGATTCCTATGCAAAACGAGACCTTAATGTAGGATTTTCTGGCGGTGAACGAAAAAAAAGCGAAATTCTTCAGCTTCTTATGCTTAAACCTAAATTTGCAATTCTTGATGAAACTGACTCAGGACTTGATGTTGATGCTGTAAGGACTGTTTCAAAAGGAATTGAAGAATATCAGAAGACTCAGAACGGAGGACTTCTAATAATTACCCATTCAACAAGAATTCTTGAAAGTCTTAAAGTTGATTATGTACATATTCTTGTTCATGGCTCCATTGTAAAAACTGGTGACAGTTCGTTGATTGATGAAATCAATGAAAACGGTTTTGATGCTTACCTGAAGTAGTGGATTTGTTATGGCAGAAGATAAGATTATTGTTGATGATATAAACAGGGAATTTTATGATTTCCGCTATGAAGAATCTGAAAAAGATTTTTACCGCATTGAGTCGGGGCTATCTCCTGAAATTGTAAGCAAACTGAGTGAAGAAAAAGGCGACCCGGACTGGATGCGTGAATTCCGCTTAAAATCGCTTGAACTTTACAATAAAATGGGCGTTTCTACGGATTGGATGCCGAATATTGAAGGTCTTCATATGGAAGATATTTCTACATATGTTCGTCCTAAGACAAAAATGAGCGGAAACTGGGAAGACGTTCCTGAAGACATTAAAGATACATTTGAAAAACTGGGTATTCCTGAAGCTGAACGCAAAAGCCTTGCGGGCGTTGGTGCTCAGTATGACAGTGAACTTGTCTATCACAATATTCAGGATGAAGTTGCAAAGCAGGGCGTTGTATATCTGGATTTTGAGAGTGCCGTAAAGAGCGAAAAGTGGGGACCTATGGTAAAGGAGTATTTTATGACTTTGATTACTCCTCGTGACCACAAATTTGCGGCTCTTCATGGTGCTGTATGGTCCGGCGGTTCTTTTGTATATGTTCCTAAAGGCGTTAAGCTTTCTTTCCCTCTGCAGTCTTACTTCCGTTTGAATGCAAAGGGTGCCGGTCAGTTTGAACATACACTTATAATTGTTGATGAAGGCGCTGACCTTCATTTTATTGAGGGATGTTCTGCTCCAAAATATAATGTTGCAAACCTTCATGCTGGTGCGGTAGAACTTTTTGTAAAGAAAGGTGCCCATCTGCGCTATTCGACTATTGAAAACTGGTCAAAGAATATGTATAACCTGAACACAAAGCGTGCAAGGGTTGAAGAAGGTGCTTCTATTGAATGGGTATCAGGTTCATTTGGAAGTCATGTAGGCTGTCTGTATCCGGAAAGTGATCTTGTTGGAAGAAATGCTAGGGCTGAATTTACTGGAATTACTTTTGCAGGTAACGGTCAGGATCTTGATACCGGTGCAAAAATGGTTCATCTGGCACCTGATACTACAAGTGTCATAAATTCAAAATCAATTTCCAAGGGCGGCGGAAAGTCTACTTACAGGTCTGCGGTTTATATTGCAAAGAATGCAGAAAATTCAAAGGCAAGTGTTTCGTGCCAGTCCCTTATGATTGATTCCGGCTCCAGAAGCGACACAATTCCTGCAAACGTTGTACTTACAGATAAGGCTGATGTTGGTCATGAGGCAAAAATCGGACGCATTTCAAATGACGCGGTTTTCTATCTTATGAGTCGCGGTGTCAGTGAAGAAGATGCACGTAGCATGATTGTAAGCGGATTTGCTAATCCTGTTTCCAAGGAACTTCCGATGGAATATGCTGTAGAGATGAATAATCTGATTCGTCTTGAAATGAAAGGCTCGATGTAAAGGGCGTGTATCTGATTTTGAGGATGAATGAATGGCAGAAAATAAACTTGTAGATATAAATAAAATTCCATCTCCTACATGGAGCTGGTTAAAAATGAATAAGGCGGGATTTCCGCTTTTAAGTGCATACGAAAATTTTCTTCCGGAAGTAAGGAATGCTGACGGTGTTGAATTCAAGGAATCATTTTCTTCGGATTCTGCTGATTTTGATCAGTTTGTAAGCGGAACTTCATTTGATTTTGGGGATGAATTTATTCCCGTTGAAATTACCGTTCCTGAAAATAAAAAAGTTTCAGTTCCGGTTGTGCTTAACTATGATTTTGCCGGCGGTCTGAATGCGTATACTGGTCAGGTTATAAGGGCTGAAAAAAATTCTGAAGTAACGGTGATTATTGTTTCTGCATCTGATAAAAATGCGGAAGGTCAGCAGCTTCTTGAAACAAAGGTTTATGCTTCTGAAGGAGCTAAGGTTCATATTGTAAAGGTTCAGCTTTTTGGAGAATCTTTTATTCAGCTTGATGAAACTTCTTCTTTTGCTGATGAAAATGCAGAAGTTACACTTAAACATGTTGTCCTTGGCGGAAAGGAAACTTACGTTGGTGCAGGTACAGTTCTTAAGGGATATAAATCAGTGTTTAATTCTGAACTTGCATATTACTGCAGTAATGAACAGATTC
>Ga0310695_10000490_pt1 | contig 103364 bp, 81 predicted proteins | sample RumenRJG_04DNA_FD_203882 | JGI IMG/M metagenome (GOLD analysis project Ga0310695, IMG submission 203882) | Bovine rumen microbial communities from Lethbridge, Alberta, Canada - RJG_04 (v2) (version 2) | ecosystem: Host-associated > Mammals > Digestive system > Stomach > Rumen | place: Canada...
CTTGATGTCGGTCTGGCCGGACTCGAACTTCTTGTTGCCAAGGTAAAGCACGCGGAAGCAGTAGAACTCGCCGGCGGAAGAGCCGTCCTCGGAAATGTAGAAGGAGGCATTGCCGTAAGTACCGCCTTCGGTGAAGGTGCCGCCAGAGGCGATCTTGGAGATCTTACCCTTGACATAAACCTCATCGGTCGCATCATAGGTATTGTTGTCGGTCCAGGTAAGGTCCTTCACGGCATTGATGGCGGCGGCGGGGTTGTACGGATCATCCTTGACACCTGTGCCCTTAGGATCACCTGCCGGAGGAGGAGTGTCACCGCCACCGGTATTGCCATTGAGGGAATACAAGTAGGCCTTGCCTGCTACCGTCTCAGGAGTATTGCCCTTGTAGTTCATCAACTGGCCGCAGATGATGACTTCGTCACCGACCTTGATGTCGGTCTGGCCGGACTCGAACTTCTTGTTGCCAAGGTAAAGCACGCGGAAGCAGTAGAACTCGCCGGCGGAAGTGCCGTCTTCGGAGATATAGAAGGAGGCGTTGCCGTAAGTACCACCGTCGGTGAAGGTGCCCTTGTCGGCGATACGGGAGATCTTGCCCTTGACATAAACCTCACCGGTCGCATCATAAGTATTGTTGTCGGTCCAGGTAAGGTCCTTCACGGCATTGATGGCGGCGGCAGGGTTGTACGGGTCATCCTTGACGCCTGTACCCTTAGGATCACCTGCGGGAGGGTTGGGGTTATCACCGGCAGTCTTGCCATTGTGCGAATAGACGTAGCTGGCGCCCTTGCCAACGGTCTCAGGGGTATTGCCCTTATAATTGATGACCTTGCCATAGACTATCACTTCGTCTCCAACCTTGACGTCGTCGTCACCGGCTTTCCACTTCTTGCCTCCCAGATAATACGTCTGGAATACATAGAACTGCGTACCGGTGGAGGAGCCGTCATCCGAAATGTAGAAACTGGCGTTGCCATAGTTGCCGCTGGCCTCGTAGGTAGTGCCGACAGAAGAAATGATGCCCTTGATGTAAATGGCGTCGGAAGACTCGGTGTCAGCCGGAAGTGAACTAACGTAATCAGCGGCGGCGGAAGCGGAGTACGGACGCTCCTTGGAACCGTTGCCGGAGTCGTACTCGCCTTTCTGGCCTGTCTGTGAGACCTTGACGTACTCCTTCATCAGGCCGATGGAGAAGGTGACGTCAGCCTCGCGGTTGTATCCGTCATTGGATATGACCGTGACGGTAACGGTCTGGGCGCTCTTGGAAGGAGCTCCGCCTGCAGGATCGACGGCGATCCACTCAGGAAGGCCTGTGACGGTCCAGTCACGGGAAGCGGTGACCTGGAGGGTCTGTGAACCCGATGCAGGGCCGAACGTGAGCTGGCCGGTACTGACCTCGATCTTGGCCACGCCGAAGTCCTCTTCCTTGGGCTGGCAGCCGACGAGGACTGCGGCCGCTGCAAAGAAGCCTAATACAATGTGTTTGATGTTCATAACTATCTGTTGCTTTTTATTGATTATTAGTTTTGTCTCTTAAGGGTATAAAGATACGGATTATTTGTGAAAGAAGATGAGCCGGCACGGACATTTTCTTTGAAATAATATGGCTATATTTGTACAAACCACTGCACGGACTAAACCAACTTCAAATACCAATCCATTATGAAACGCATCGTCATCTGCCTAGCGGCAGCCCTTGCACTGTTCGCGTGCAAGGAGTACAATCCTGTCCTGACCATCGAAGGCGGCCAGGTCCAGGGCATCAAATCCACCGAGAAGAAAGGTGTCTATGTGTACAAGGGCATACCTTATGCCGCTCCTCCGATCGGCCAGCTGCGCTGGAAAGAGCCTCAGCCCGTCGTTCCGTGGGAGGGTGTGAAGGTATGTGACAGGTTCGGCCATCCCGGATTCCAGGTCACGCACTATCCCGGAGGCTATACCGATGAATGGGGCTATGGCGAGGAGCCCGCGTACAGCGAGGACTGCCTGTACCTCAACGTCTATACGACCGCACCTGGAAAGCCTGACGCCAAACTTCCTGTCGCCATGTGGATCCATGGCGGAGGACTGCGCGAAGGCTGGGGCTTCGAGCCCGAGTTCTACGGTGACGAGTTCGCTTCCAAGGACGTGGTCCTCGTGACCATCAACTACCGCCTCGGCATGTTCGGATTCATGTCCCATCCAGACCTGATCGCGGAGAACGAGCACGGATCCTCCGGCAACTACGGCATCATGGACCAGGTCCAGGCCCTCAAGTGGATCCAGAAGAATATCGCACAGTTCGGAGGCGATCCCGACAATGTCATGATCTTCGGACAGAGCGGCGGCGGTCGCAGCACACGTACGCTCAGCGAGTCCCCCATCGCCCGCGGCCTCTTCCACAAGGCGGTGATCATGAGCGCCCAGGGCTTCGCCATGCCGGCTCCGGCCATTCCCGGCATGCCCGCACGCCAGCCAGCTCCCGCCCAGACTCTCGAGGAGCAGGCCAATCATTACAAGGAGATCATGGACTGGGCCAAGCTTGACAACCTCGACAAGATGCGCGCAGCATCCACCGAGGAGATCTTCAGCATCGTGAACATCTACAACCGCGTCAACGAAGTGCGCGGCGGCATGGGCATGTTCGCCCCTGTCATTGACGGATATGTCTGCAAGCAGGATTTCGACACGGCTGCCAAGTCAGGCAACCTCGCCAATGTTCCTTACATGATAGGCTGCACCCTGAACGACTCCGGCAACATGCCTCCGGGCATCGCCGCTTTCTGCCAGGACCGTCAGGAGAAGGGCAACAAGGCATACGCCTACCAGTTCGCCCGTCCCCTGCCGGACGACGGCAAGCATCCTCAGGTCACCCAGCGACTGCGCGGAGCGTTCCACTCCTCCGACCTCTGGTTCGTATTCAAGACCCTCAAGTACTGCTGGCGTCCCTGGACTGACGGTGACTGGGCCCTTGCCGAGAAGATGGTCACCGCATGGACCAACTTCGCCAAGTACAGCGATCCCCAGGGAGACTGGAAGCCTTGCACCAAGGAGGATCCGAGCTTCATGGTGTTCTGCCTTGACGAGAATGACAACGAGGCTTCGTTCTTCGGCGAGCCTCTTTCCCCTAATGCAAGACAGTAATGAAAGCGCTTTTCAAGCTGATATTCGCAACAGCCGCCCTGACGGCGGCTGTTTGCTCTTGCGCTCCTTCAGACCCGCTCGTTGTCCGCACCAAATCAGGTCTGGTCAAGGGTATCGAGGAGGATGGTACCATGGCTTTCATGGGCATCCCTTATGCAAAGGTTGAACGCTTCATGCCTCCCCTGCCGGTGGACAAATGGGACACAGTGATGGTCTGCGACCACTTCGGGCCGCAGGTGATGCAGGGCAACGGCAGGCGTGAGATGCCCGAGAGCGTAATGTCCGAGAAGAACTCCTGCGTGCTGAATGTCTGGACGACGGACACAAAGGCCAGCAAGCCAGTGATGCTGTGGATCCACGGCGGCGGCTTCGACTCCGGCTCGGCCGCCGGCAATCCCGGTTATGGCCTCGCCAAGCAGGACGTCGTCGTAGTGAGCCTCAACCATCGCCTCAACATCCTCGGATTCCTTGACCTCTCCTCTTTCGGTGAGAAATACAAGCACTCCGGAATGGTCGGCATGCTCGACATCGTACAGGCCCTGGAGTGGATCAGGGACAATATCAAGGCGTTCGGCGGTGACCCGTCCAACGTCACGATCTTCGGCGAGTCCGGAGGCGGCGGCAAGGTCGGCACATTGATGTGCATGCCCGCCGCCAAGGGCCTGTTCCACAAGGCCATCATCATGAGCGGTACGATCCTCAACGTCAACACCAAGGCCATGGCCGAGGAGCTCGGCCGCGCGGTGGTGGAGCAGTTGGGCTTCGGCCCTGACGAGGTGGACAAGATGAAGGACGTGCCGTACGGCGAACTTGTCGCGGCCGGCCAGAGGGCCATGGCCGCCAGCATCGGCACCCGGTCCCCGGGCACGCCGATGATGTGGGGCTTCGGCCCCGCGCCGGACGGCGAAGTGCTGCTCCAGCAGCCCTTCCAGCCGGATTTCGCCAGCATCTCCGATGACGTTCCGCTGATGATCGGAACCACCTTCAACGAACTCCAGAGGCGCGTCTACGGCACTCCCATGACACTTGACGAGGCCAAGGAGCAGCTGAAGCCCACCTTCGGAGACCGCGTGGACGAGTATGTCGCGGCCTTTGCCGAGGCATGGCCGGACTACACGCCCCAGGACCTCCTCTCCATCGACATGATGTTCCGTCCCAAGACCCTGATCACTGCGGATGCCATCTATGCCAAAAGGAAAGCCCCGATGTATATGTACATGTTTACCTGGAAATCCCCGGCTGACCAGGGGTCCGTCCACGGCTACGAGCTGAACTTCTGCTTCAATACTCCCGACCGTCACGGCCGCATGCTCCCCGAGGTCACCGACGCCGACTGGAAGCTGGCCGACAACATGAGCCGGAGCTGGGCCAATTTCGCCATCACCGGCGACCCGAACGTCGAAGGCCTCCCGGCCTGGCGTCCGTATACGGCTGCGAACGGCGAATGCTTCGTCTTCGACCACGAGTGCTACGTCCGGAACAACTTCGACCGTCCGCTCCAGGAGATACTGAACGCCTGCTGCTTCAAACAACTGGATGAGTTCAACCGGGCGCATAAAGCGGAGTAAAAAATCTTTGCCCTACATACAGTTTTTTATCATAACCTGCGTAATGAACGCAGGTTTTGTTGTATATTTGGGCCACATGAAAAACGAATTTATTACAATAGCCTCCTGTCTTTTCCTGGCACTGTCAAGCCTTTTTGCTTCGGCACAGACGACCACTGAACTCAAGGCTTTCGAGAATGCAGCCGGAAACGGCTCCGTCCTCTTCCGGGGGAAGCAGGCCACCACCTACGAACATGCGGCCAACGGTAATCCTTACTGGGCTTCTACGACATTCTCTCCGGGACAGATTACGTACCAAGGAAATTTCTACGACGACATTTTCGTAAACATCGACGCCGTGGCTGACCTGGCACTTGTACGTAAGGGTGACAACCCCGTCGCCGTTGCCCTCCGTCCCGAGACCGTCAGCAGCATCATGACTGAAGGCAGGCTGTTCGTAGGTATAGGAGATGACATGGCAGGACTGCCCAAAGGGTTCTACGAGGTTTTCGGGGAAGGGCCGGAGAAAGTATACAAACATGTCTCCAAGAGGCTGATGAACAGTTCACAGAACGTGAACGGAGACCCTATAGGTTATTACGACCCGTCATACAATTCCAATCTCAACAACTATTTCGGTATTACCAAGACTTACTATTTCGTGGATAGTGAAGGTCACGTAAGCCGTTTCCGGAGCAAGGGGGATCTCAGGAAAAAGTTCCCGGAGCGGCGCAAGGAGATCCGCAAGGCCATTTCAGCTGCCGGGCTGGACATGCCGGGAGTTGACCTCGATACTTTCTGCAAGGAACTTCTTAGAATAGCCTCCAGATGAAAAGATACATTTTCACCATTCTGACGGCACTTGCCCTGGGATCGGGCATGTCAAGTGCGCAAGAGGCGCTGGAAGTCAGACGGGTCGGGCTTGACTCATTGGTCCATTTCCTCCGCAAGGAATTCAATCCGGAGATATACTTCATCATGGACGAGAAGGAGCAGTCCTCATTCACCGTCAGCGCTCCGCGTGACAGTTTCCTGGAACAAGCTTTCGACCAGATCCGAGAAAAAGGGTATATCATCAGTTATTACGGAAACGCCTGCTTTATTCTCAATAGCAAGACTGTCTTTACCTCTCTTCCCGCCGGATATTTCGAGGACAATTCACCAGACAAGGAAAACACCGAGATGGAACGCTTCCTTGCTGAGCAGAACATGGTGGTTACCTTTGCCAACAAAACATACGAAATAGGTGACCCGGGGGCAGGACGGAGCGGAAAGGTCTATCTCAGCGGACATGTCAGGGATGTATCCAGCGGAGAGCCCTTGACGGGGGTCTCGGTTTATGACACTGCGAGCGGGGCCTATACCGTCACGGACGCTGACGGCTTCTACCGCATCTCCCTTCTGGTCGGAGACGGGCAGCTGAGTCTCAGTGGTTATTCCCTCGACGACATGCACCTCAATCTCAAGCTGTTCGATGACGGCACCCTCGATGTAGTGATGAAAGAGAAGGTCACGGCACTGTCCGGAGCAGTCATCTCCGCCGATGCCGTCTCTTACCACCGAGACACCAAGATAGGGCTGGAGAGGATGCGCATCAACATCGTCTCCAAGATCCCTTCGGCCTTTGGCGAAGGGGATATCATCAAGGCCGTGCTTACCCTTCCCGGAGTGAAATCCGTAGGCGAGGCTTCAAGCGGTTTCAACGTCCGTGGAGGTTCGACAGACCAGAACCTTATCCTTTTCAATGACGGCATCTTGTACAATCCTACCCACCTCTTCGGCATCTTCTCGGCCTTCAATCCAGACGTCATCAGCGAGGTGGAGCTGTACAAGAGTTCCATACCGGTCGAGTTCGGTGGACGAATCTCTTCTGTTCTGGACGTTCGGGGACGGGAAGGCAACTCAAACAAGGTCACAGGCTCACTCGGGCTCGGCCTGCTGACGAGCCGCTTCCACCTTGAAGGTCCCATCTCGAAAGGGAAAACCACATTCATAATGGGAGGAAGGACAACATATTCCAATTGGTTGCTGAACCTGATGCCTGCCTACAGCAACTTCCACGGAGGGAGCGCGGATTTCAGCGACCTGAATGCCAGCCTTACCCACAAGGTCAATGACAAGAACACATTCCAGGCGTACGCCTACTGGTCCAGGGACGGATTCTCCTTCAGTCGTGACACTACCTTCCGCTACTCCAACCTCGACGTTTCCATGAAGTGGAGAAGCCAGATCGGAAACCGCCTGAACCTCGTTGCCTCAGCGGGATACGACCAGTATGGAGCGAAGTTCGACAACGATTTCAACGAAATGTCCGGATACCGGATAGGAGTGACCATCAGGCAAGGATTCGCCAAGGCTACATTCCACTATGCCGCAGGAAGCGCGCATAACTTCACCTACGGAGCATCGGCCATATGGTATGACCTTATGCCCGGAGAGCTATCACCACTCCATGAAAACAGCCTCATAGCGGAGCGCCGTCTGAACACGCAGAACGCCCTCGAACCAGCGGTGTATTTCAGTGATACATGGTCGGTAACACCTGCGCTTATGCTCGAAGGCGGCGTACGCGTCAGTGGCCTGGCGGCTTTCAATCCTTCCAAATTCTACTCGAACCCCGAGCTGAGGATCTCCGGCAAGTATTCCTTCCGGGACAACCTTTCGCTGAAGGCAGGCTTCAATACGATGAGCCAGTACATACACCTCATATCGAACACTTCGTCCATCTCCCCCATCGACAGCTGGCAGTTGAGCAACGCTCAAATCCGCCCCCAGAACGGATGGCAGGCAGCATCGGGCCTGTACTGGACGATAGGCGGAGGGCAGGCAGACCTCTCGCTGGAAGCGTACTACAAGCATACCTCGCACTATCTTGACTACAAGTCCGGAGCGACATTGATGATGAACGAGCATCTGGCCGAAGACCTCGTGGAAACCTACGGCAAAGCCTACGGCGTGGAGCTTATGGCCAAGAAAACATCCGGCAAGCTTACAGGATGGGTATCGTATTCGTACGCCCGCTCGATGCTTCGCGAGATGTATGACCGCGGAGTGGAGACCATCAACGGAGGAGCTTGGTACAACGCCCCTCACGATAAGCCGCATGAGGCAAAGATGGTGGCCAACTACAAGTTTACACACCGGTACTCGTTGTCTGCCAACCTCGACTACGCCACCGGTCGGCCGGTGACGATGCCGGTAGGCATCTACCGCTACGGCGGCGGGTGGCGCCTGGCCTATTCAGAGCGCAACAGCTACAGGATCCCGGACTATTTCAGGCTGGACCTGGCAATCAATATAGAGCCCGGACACTACCTGAGGCAGCTTACCCACATGTCCTGGACGGTGGGAGTATATAATGTCACGGGGCGGAAGAACGCCTATTCGGTATTTTTCGACACCGGCGAAGGCAACAAAGTTTCAGGGCGCATGCTTTCCGTTTTCGCCTGCCCTATCCCTTACATCAATCTTAACCTGAAATTCTGACGGCCATGAAACATCTCCATCTATTTGCGGCATTCACCGCTTCGATACTGGCCGTGTCCGCCTGTATTTACCCCTTCGCCCCTGTCATAGAGTCTGTGGACGGGCGGATGGTCGTGGAGGGCGACATCCATATAGGGAGTATATCCACTTTTACCTTCTCACGGGTATATCCCATTTATGCTGATGATTCTGCCATAACAACCCCGATAGTTGAAGGCTATATCGAAGGTGAGGACGGAACCAGGGTGCAGTCAACTTCCAAACCGTATGACGGATACGGTTCAGGTCCGGAGTATGGCAGTTTTTCCTTATCTTTCGATACAAGGGATCTTACGTCCAACCAGAGGTATCGCCTCCGTTTCAAGGATCAGGAGTCAGGAGCAGTCTACGAATCTGACTGGATCGAGGTTTGTCCTCCACCGGTAATAGACGATCTGAGTTATATTCTGGACAAAGACCGGGGAGAACTGAACGTGGCGTTGAGCATGCACTGCAATGGAAGAAGCCATTTCCGCTGGCACTTCGACGAGGTATGGGAGTACCGGGCTGATGCCAAAGCCATCTGCTATTATGTTCCCAGTACCAATATGATCCAGGATTTCCCTGAAAATCAGAACATCTTCTATTGCTGGAGATATAACAGTTCGCCATCCATCAAGATATTCTCCACGAAGGACCAGGTGGATGACCGTTTCGTTGACCTGGAGTTCCACCGCATACAACGCACTGACAAGCGTCTTCAGGTCCTCTATCAAATCAAGGTCTACCTGGAAGCTCTCAACGAGGACGCCTACGCTTACTGGCAGAACATTCGCGAGAACTCACAGAATCAAGGGACTATATTCTCTCCTATTCCGAGCCAGATGTCAGGTAACATCCACTGTATCTCAGACCCTTCCGTACTTGTTATCGGTTTCATCAATGCAGCCGAACAAACTGAAGCCGAGATGTATTATGACAATTCCGTCGAACAGTTCTACAAGGGAGACAGCAACTTCGAATTCTTCGAAGTAAGGCCGGACGAATTCGCGCTATATTACAGCCAAGATTATATACCTTACGACCACTACCTGGATTTGGATAGTGGAGAAGTATACCTTTGGGGAGCCAGGAGATGCCTTGACTGCACGTCTGTAGGTGGGACAAAGGACAAACCTTCATACTGGCCTAATGACCATATTTAAGCTTTTAAGATGAAGAGGATACATATACTTCTGCTGTTTTCGCTGCTGTTTTCCGTCCAAATCATGTACGGACAGACCAGGATACGCGAACGCGTCTATATCTCGACAGACCGGGAGGTCTATGTCGCAGGCGACGCTGTATGGCTGTCAGCCTTCTGCGTAGATGCCTCGACGGGCCACCTCTCCACTTTCAGTAAGACTGCCTATGTAGAAGTCCACTCCGCTTCAGGGATGGTGCAGACCGCCAAGATAGCCCTTGATGGAGGCCGGGGAGGAGGGAAACTGATGCTTCCCAACACCATTCCTACCGGCAATTACAAACTTATTGCCTATACTGCGCTCGGAGCTTCTGAAGATGGTTTCGATGCAACGTTAGGGGCCAGAACCCTGTCAGTTTTCAACACTATCAGCAATGAGCGGATAGAAGGCGGAGTCGAAGTAGTACAGGAGACACCTGCCGTAGTGGCTACGCAGCAAACCGGTGCTCTGGACGTGAAGGCGGATCCCGGCCGGGTTGTGGTTCTCAACAAAGGATCCGAAGCGGTGAGTTTCAGCCTGACCGTCCACCACAGTGACGGTATACCTGCTCCGCCGGGAGAGCACATTGCCGACTTCGTCGGAGCGCTGCGAACCATGCCCGCAGCAAGCGGCTTCAATTCTGAAATCATTCCAGAATATGAAGGGGAAATCATCCGCGCCCGCGTTACAGGAACGGATGCAGACGGCATCCATGCACTTCAGGACAAGTTCGCCTTCATTTCTTCACCCGGAGACGGGAGTAACGTTTATATCTCTTCCATTGATGAAAACGGATATGTGACTTTCTTTACATCAAACATCTATGGAGAGCAGGAGATGTTCCTGGAGATAGAGGGTACGGACCGTGACAACGTATGCCATCTCGAACTGACAAGTCCTTTCCTCAACCTTGACCCTGGCAGCATTCCCTCACTCGCACTTTGCAGCGATTACGGGAAAGCGCTCGAACTCCGGGGGCTGGGAATGCAGTTGGAAAGGGCATTCAACGCAGACACGCTGTATTCTGCGATCCCGATAAAGGAGTATACCACTTTCGACACTGAATCCCGGAAGAGCTACATCCTTGATGACTACACCCGGTTCCCTGTGATGGAAGAACTGTTCGTCGAGTTTATTCCCGAAATCCGCACCAGACAGGCGGATGGACGCCGCGAAATCCAAGTCCTGGCGACCGACTCGCGCGGCAACTATCGTTTCACGCGCGGCACTGCACTCGTCATGCTGGACGGAGTACCCGTCCTGGACCATGAGAAGATACTCTCTTACGACCCGCTGCTGGTCAAGCGCATCGACATCTATCCCGACTCTTATTTCGTCGGTATACGCGGATTCTCCGGTATAGTCAATTTCGTGACTTACAAGGGCACGCTCCCCTCGATGGTATTCGAGGACAACGTGCGTATAGTGGACTTCCAGGGTACGTCCTATCCCTTCGCCTATACCTGCGAGGGCGTAGGCAAAGAGTATCCCGATTACCGCCAGACCCTCTATTGGCATCCCCTGCTGACGCTCGGACCCGGGGAAAGCATGGAGATCGATTGCAAGATGCCGGTGTACCCAGGCCGCTTCGAGGCCGTGGCCGAAGGCCTCACAGCCTCCGGCGGCCCCGTCTCCGCGAGTTCCACCTTCTAAAAAAAGGCTGGCCGGAACACACCGGTCAGCCTTTTTTCAAATCTTTATCTACCGTTAGAATGCGTAACGGAGGCCGAGGGCCGCACCATACGGCGCCCAGGCGAAGCCGTTCATCAGGTTGAAACAGGGACGCCAGTCAAGGGAGATCTGGAGAGGGAAATCGAATGTATACTCCAGACCGATCTGACCGGCCAGACCTACCTGCGTGTTGGCATGCTCGTGATGAGGATCTCCAGGCCATACGGCGATGAATGCACCGGGGCCCATGAAGAAATTGAAGGGACCGACGGGAGCAATGCTGAAGTCGTAGATAGCCACGACGTCCAGGAGGTTGTCAAAGAGACCGGCATCGAACTCCCAGAAGTTCGAACCACCAGCATAATGCTGGTAGGAAAGCTCGGCGCCATAGGTGGCGCGAAGGCCTATAGCCTTCGGCTGGGCGTTTGCAACCGCTGCAAGGCAGAGGACTGCAACTACGATAGTGATAAATCTTTTCATATCGAATTAAGTTTATTCGATTTTGCCGTTCAGGGATATGATCTTGTTATTTGCATCGAACTCGGGGATCTCCTTGTAGACCTTCACTTTTCCGAAGACCACGACATCGTCGCCGAGAGCGATCTGGTCTTCGGAGGTGAACTTCTCACCACCGAACCAGAAACCGCGGTAAATCTCCATCTGGAAGAGCTTGGTTCCGTCGTCGGAGATCCAATACTGGGCATTGCCATACTGGAGGTTGACATTGTCGATCTGGGAAATGAGGCCCTTCGCATATACTTCGCCTTCGAATGTCTCGCCTGCAAGCAGCATTTCAGCAAGCTTGGTGACATTGTACGGGGAAGCCTCGGTGCCGTCGCCCTCGGGGAGAGCCTTGCCGTTGATGGTCACAAGGTAGTTGCCCTGCTTGAACTCGGCGACATCGTTGGCGGCATAGTAAGTGACTTCACCGTAGAGAAGCACCTCGTCACCCTCCTTGATGGCATCCTTGTTGTCCTCGGTCCATTTCTCACCACCGTAATAGTAGCTGCGATAGGCCTCGAAGTCAGCGGTAGCGCCATCCGTGGAAAGCCAGTACTGGGCATTTCCATAGGAGGTGTTCACATTGTCGATCTTATTGATGATACCGCGTACGTAGACCTTGCCCTCTGGGATGGTGCCGCCCTTGATGAGGCTGGCAATCTCCGTAGCCTCGTAAGGATTGCGGAGGGTACCCTTAGGATTGTCGACGAACTCCTGGATCTTGGTAGCGACGACATTGACGAACTTGCCCTTGCTGCTGAGGCCGTTGAAGTAACCGGTAACGGTGATCTTCTTGCCGTCGAAGGACTTGGCGTCGAGAGCATCGATCGGATATACGATGCTGCCCTGCTTGACATCGGGATCGACATCGTCGAAAGCGATGTTGAAGTAATTGCCGGAAACGGTCAGGGTACCGCTGAACTTGATGTACTCGGCTACGGATGCTTCGTAAGTCTCGACACTGGCGGTAATATCCTTGGCATCGGGATAGGAAACTGCATTGCCCTCGCTGTCGACGAATACATCAGTAATGTCGGTGAGCTCGGGAACTCCGTTGTAAGTGGTCTTCCTGGCGGACATCTTCACACCGTCACCGAGCTTGAGGGCGGCGGCGGAGTTGCCGTAAGCATAGATGGCACTGGTACCGTCAGAGAGGACAGCGCCGCGGGTAGTGAGAGCCACGACCACGGAATTGGGAAGTGTCTGGACCTGATCGTCATCGTCTGCAGCGACGATTTCGGTAATGGAAGCACCGGTGGCGGGAGTTCCGGTCTGTGCGATCTCAACGCTCTTGAGAGCGGTGGGGCCCTTGATGCTGATGGTAGCGGTACGCTTGGCAGTACGGTCGTTGGCGTTGGCGTGCAGCTTGTAAGATCCGTCTGCATTGACGTCGACGATCTGCAGCCAGTCGGAATCGCTGGTCACGAGTATCGGACTCTCCTTGGCGCTGACGGTCATGTTGAAGGTCGTGTCGGTGCAAGGAAGCTCATCGAAATCGAAATCACCCACGCTGATGAGCGACTTGGTAACTGAGATGACGGTAACGTCAACGAGCTCCACAGTGCCGTTGTAAGTGGACTTGGGACCTTCGATGACGACATGGTCGCCGACTTCGATACCCCAAGCCGTAAGGGGATTGCCCTTGGTCTGGCCCTTCTTGTCGAGGGTACCGTAAATATAGACGGTACCGGTCTCGTCGGTGATATACCAGTTGCCGTAAAGGACGGCATTGGCATTGCCGGAATCATAGCGCGAGCAGACACCGGACATGCGGAAAGTCACTCCGTCGTCACCCGCAATGACCTGGGCGGCCGTTGAGATGGGAGGGTCGACCTTGGTGGCATACTGTATGACATTGACATACTGGGTCTGACCTGCGCATACGATCTTGACCTCGGCCTTGTTGGTGGCCTTTGTGGATTCCGCGGAGAAAGTTACCTGGGCATTGCCGGCGGCCCCTGACATGGGGGAAACCGTAAGCCATGAAGGAACGGAAGCGGCATCGACCTGCCAGCTGTCCGTAGAAGTAACGTTCACTGACGCAGAACCGCCGTTGACGTCGATGGAGACATAAGACTCAGAAACCTGAATCTCGGAAAGGGTGCCTATCTCCTCCTGCACGCAGCCGACTGCGAGAGAGAGGAACAAAGCGGCGAGAAAATATCTGAATTTCATATTCGTAAGGCGTCTGATTAGTTGAACATATACTTGATACCGACAGAAGCATACCAGCACTGTCCGATAGCGGTGTTGGGCACCCAGGTCTGGGTGGAACCGCTGACGGCCTCAGGGGTGGAGAACACGGGATAGCCCTGTGCATCCACGCCTTCGTACTGGAGGATACGGCCGGAGTTGAGGTCAGGATTCATGTACTTACTGACACCCCAGCTGGAGTTGAACAGGTTGAGGAGGTTCCTGATGTCAAGGCTGAGCTGAAGGGTATTGATGCTGTTGGCAACCTTTACCTGGAAGTCATGCTTGTAGCTGAAATCAAGCCTGTTGACCCAAGGATTGTAAACGGAGTAGCCTTCTGCATACTGGCCCTTGTGGCTGCTGAGGTAAGCATCGTTGTTCACGAAAGCCATGAAGCGGTCGCGGTCGTCATTGGAGACGAAGCGGAACTCACCGGAGTTGATCTGCTCTTCGGTAGGGATGAAGAGGGAGTCGTATTTGTAGTTGTCACCATTCATGTCGTTGGTGAGCATGTAAGTGTAGTTGTAACCGCCTCTCCAGGCCTCGAAGATGAATCCGTAGTGGTTGTGGCTCTTGTCATGGTGGGTAAGGGAGGCCACGAAACGGTCAGGAGTATTGTTCTGGGCGAGGTGCAGGGTCGTATAGTTCGGACCGGCAACGGTGGGAACATAGTTGAAGATCGATGCAGGGTCGGAACCGGGAAGGGAGGTGAGCTCCTTGTTCACGGTGTGCGTGTAGGCAGCCATGATGCTGAGGCCCTCGGTCGGAGCCATGTTCACGGTGATGTTGCCGGAATAGGTGTATCCGAGATGGGTATTGGTCAGCACATATGCAGGAGACTTGGTATAAGTGTAGTTGGTAGGATAGACCGGACGGCTGTCAGCACCCTTGAAGCGTGCGAAACCGTCGACGGGGATCATGTTCCAGTCCTCCATGGTGGAGGCATTGATGTTCTGGTTGAAGATACCTTCTACAGTAACGGTGAACGGGAAAGCGGTCGGGAAGGCATAATCGATGGCGAGCGAGGTCTTCCATACCTGAGGCATCTTGAAGTGAGGATCTACCGCAGCGAGTTTTTTAGGAATCTTGCCGTCTGCGGAGGAGATCTCCTTAGGGAAGCCGAGGCCGTACCACTTCTCCCTCATCTGCTCGCGGTCGGTGATCAGGTCACCTTTGAACTGCTCAAGAAGCGGGTCAGGAGTTGCCACACCATCCTTGTACGTAGTGGTGATGATACCGGCATACTGGTTCATCGAAGAGTTCGAAGGCATGTTGGTAAGGAAGACGAGCGGAACGTGTCCAGCGAAGAGACCGGTACCGCCGCGGACCTTGAAGCTCTTGTCACCGAATACATCCCAGGTAAAACCGATACGGGGGGAGACAATCGGAGTGGCAGCAGGCCACTTGCCGGTATCGATGTGACGGATATTGCCCTGAGCATCAGGATATTCAAGATCGTAAACAGCCTTGTTGGTGATGATGTTGCTGTTGTCGAAGATGTACGAGTCAAGACGGACACCGGCGGTGAGCTTGAAACGGTCGGTTACGTCCCAGTCATCCTGGACGTATGCGCTGGCCTTGTGGTAGACGACACGGCTGGCCGGATCGTCACGCATAAGGTTCTCGTAGCCATAGGTGAAGTTGACGGTCTCGGGGGTGGCTCCGTTGAGGAAGTCATCAAGGGAGTTGTAACGATAGTAACCCGTACCGTTCCTGAGATATGCGTTGTCAGCCATCTGGTACTCGTAGGCGATACCGGTCATGAACTTGTGGTTGCCGGAGTAGATGGTGAAGTCGTCCTTGATATTGACGACGTTGTTGTGGTAACCGTTCTGCCAGGTGAAGAGTTCATAACCGAGCGACATGTACGGAGTGATGGTACCGGTACCGTCGAGGATGTCGATGAACGGGAAGTAGGCGGAAGGGGTGCCGCGGGAAGTGTCAAGCTTTGAATAGGTGGCCAGGAACTGGTTCACCATGTTGTCGGAGAACCTGCTGTTCAGGTCAAGCGAGAAGCCCTGGGCGAGATTGTCCGAGGTGTAGAACGAGTTGGCGAAGGTCATCGAGTACTGCGAGAGACGGGCCTCGGTCGTACGCTGTCCGCAATCGGATGACGAAGCATTCGTGAAGAAACACTCCTTGGAAATGGTGTAGTTGTAACGGAATGCAAGCTTGTGATTGTCGTTGATGTTCCAATCCAGACGGACAAGGGCCTTCATGTTCGACTCGTTGCCGCTGAAATTGTCATAGGAACCGGTGTCATAGCCGTACTTGTTCATGACATAGTCCTTGACCTTCTGCATGTCGGACACTGTAGTGCGGGAAATGTAAAGGGCAGGATTGGCTACGCCGTTGGTAGAGGGTTTCCAGCGGGAGGTCTCCTCCGGATGGGGGATGTACTCGAAGTTGACGAAATAGAAGAGTTTGTTCTTGATGATGGGGCCGCCGAGGGTCATACCATAGGTAGTGGTACGCTCAGGGTCACGGTCACCGAGCTCGAGACCGGCAACATTGTTGCCGCGCATGAACTCGTTCCTGTGATACACATAGGCCGAGCCCTTGACGGTGTTGGTACCGGATTTGGTGATGGCGTTGACACCACCGCCGATGAAGTTGGTCTGGCGGACGTCATAAGGCGAGATGACGACCTGCATTTCCTCGATGGCGTCAAGCGAAACGGGGTTGCCGCCGCCGGGGAGGTTGCCGGAGAGACCGAAGTTGTTGTTGAAGTTACCGCCGTCGATGGTGAAGTTGGAAGTACGGTCGTCAGAACCCATGAAGGTCATGCCGTTTCCGCCGTAAGGCGAGAGCCTGGTCACATCGGTGAGGCTGCGACTGACGGTAGGAAGGGAAACGATCTGGCTGTTGTTGATATTGGTAGCCGCACCTGTCTTCTCGGTGGTGAACTTGGAAGATGCAGTGGAGATGATGATGGCCTCGGAAAGCATCTCGGAATCGTCCGGCATCTCGGCGTTGAGCGCATAGGCCTCACCCAGAAGGAGGGTGATATCAGTGTAGGTAACCGACTGGTAACCAAGGCAGCTGACCTCGACAGAGTAAGGACCGCCCGAACGCATACCGTTGATGGCGAAACGGCCTTCGGCATTCGCCACGGCATAGTACTGCGTACCGGAAGGATTGTGAACGGCGATCACGGCGGCGCCGACGACGGGTTCGCCGGTAGTGTCCGTGACCTTTCCGTTAAGCGATGAGGTGGTGACCTGTGCGAATGCAGAGATTCCCACCAGCATGACCGCGATGACGGTCAGAAATCTTTTGAATGTTTGGTACATAATTGAATATGAAAAATAATAGTATTCCACTTTCAAAACAAAGTACAAATTTACTGGTTTTTTCCGAACAATCCGAGTATTCAGGGACAATTCTTGGCCCTATTTCATTGTTAAATCGATACATACGCCATTAAGGCGGTTTTCTTTTGCATATCTGCAATTTTGCCGTATCTTTGCAGTCCGAATGTGGAGAGATTTGATTGCTTGCAACCACACTAAAAAATGCTAAAATTCCATATAGCTTCGTTTAGTGACTCTCCGCGTATGTTTTACGTTGGAGTTTTTTATTTATGAAGAATTACCTTTTTACTTCCGAATCAGTTTCGGAGGGCCATCCGGACAAGGTGGCCGACCAGATCTCGGACGCCATCCTGGACGAATTCCTCCGCCAGGACGAGCACGCCAAGGTAGCATGTGAGACTTTCTGCAGCCGCGGCCTTGTGGTCGTCGGCGGCGAGGTCCGCTCTGAGGACGCATACGTCGACATCCAGAAGACCGCCCGCGCGGTCATCGATCGCATCGGCTACAACCGCGCCGAGCTGATGTTCAGCAGCCAGGGCTGCGGACTGCTCTCGTCCATCCACGAGCAGAGCGCCGACATCCGGCGCGGCGTCGTCCGCGAGACTCCGGAGGAGCAGGGCGCGGGCGACCAGGGCATGATGTTCGGCTACGCCTGCCGTGACACCGAAGAGTACATGCCGCTGGCTCTGGCATTGTCCCACAAACTTCTCATGGTCCTGGCCGACATCCGCCACAACCGTCCCGGCGTGATGGACTATCTCCGTCCCGACGCCAAATCCCAGTTCACCATCGAATATGACGGCGCGACCGGAAAGCCGCTGCGCGTCCATACCATAGTGCTGTCCACCCAGCACGACGAGTTCGACACTGTCGAGGCCATGCACGCACGCATCGAGAGCGATGTCAGGCAGATCGTGCTCCCCGCCCTCGTGGATACGCTCCCGGCGGAGACCGCAGCCCTTTTCAAGGGCGATTACAAGCTGTTCGTCAACCCTACCGGCAATTTCGTGATCGGAGGCCCCGCCGGCGATACCGGCCTGACCGGCCGCAAGATCATCGTCGACACCTACGGCGGCAAGGGCGCGCACGGCGGCGGCGCCTTCTCGGGCAAGGACCCCTCGAAGGTTGACCGCAGCGCCGCCTACGTCGCGCGCTACATCGCCAAGAACATGGTAGCTGCCGGAGTGGCGGACGAGATGCTGGTACAGCTCGCCTACGCCATCGGCGTCGCCGAGCCAGTCAGCATATTCGTCAACAGCTACGGCACCGCCAAGGCCGGCCTTAGCGACAGCGAGATCGCCGAAGGCATCGCCAGGCTGTTCGACCTGCGCCCGGCGGCCATCATCCGCAAGTTCCAGCTCCTCAACCCCATCTACGAAGATACCGCTGCCTACGGCCATTTCGGCAAAAAGCCTTTCACGCGCAAGGTCAAGCTCATGCGCGACCCCGGCGACGGCCTCGGCAGACGTGAGGTGGAGCGCGAGATCCAGTTCTACGGTTGGGAGAAACTCGACTCCGTGGACCTCATCCGAGAAGCCTTTGCACTGTAGGAAACCATGCCTAAAGCCAAAAGCAAGATACAGATCACGAACCGCCGCGCGTCGTACGACTACGAGTTCCTCGAGACGTACGATGCCGGTATCGTGCTGGTAGGCACCGAGATCAAGTCGCTGCGCCTGGGCAAGGCGTCGCTGGCGGATGCGTTCTGCTACTTCGTGAACGGAGAGTTGTATGTAAAGGGAATGAACATTTCCACATACTTCTGGGGATCGTGGAACAGCCATGAACCGGCACGCGACCGCAAGCTCCTGCTCACCAAGCGCGAACTCCGGCACCTCCAGCAGGCCGTCAAGCAGAAGGGTCTTACGATAGTAGCCGTCCGCGCGTATATCGCCGAGAACGGCTACGCCAAGCTCCGCATCGCCCTGGCTAAGGGAAAGAAGGAGTTCGACAAACGCCAGACCATCAAGGAAAAGGACATGCGCCGCGAAATGGAACGCGGTTAAAGGAGATATGCCCAAGAAAAGGATGCCGATGATAGCGGAGCTCCCGGCTCCCGAGACGATTGACGAGGAGGCGCTCGCCGCGTCGCTGCGCGACGGGAGCGTCGATCTCGTCTGCGTGCTCGGGCCGACGGCCTCGGGCAAGACCCGCTACGCGGTGTCGCTTGCCCGTCGGCTCGGTGCCGAGATCATCTCGGCTGACTCCCGCCAGGTCTATCGTGGGATGGACATCGGTACCGGCAAGGACCTGTCCGAATACGGCGATGTCCCCTACCATCTCATCGATATCCAGCCTGCCGGAGCGAAATACAACGTATACGAATTCCAGAAGGATTTCGTGAAAGCCTACCAGGACATCCGCAGCCGCGGCCGGGTGCCGCTGCTTTGCGGCGGCACGGGCCTCTACATAGAGGCCGCCACCTGCGGCTACGATTTCGACAAACGTTACCCGACGGTCGACCCTGCGCTGTTTCCGCACAATACCTTTTACATCGGCACGCTGGTCGACCGTGCGACGCGCAATGCGCGCATCGACGCGCGGCTCGACGCCCGCCTGGCGGAAGGCCTCGTGGACGAAGTCAGCGGCCTTCTCGACGCCGGCGTCCCCGCAGAAACCCTTATCTACTACGGTCTGGAATACAAATTCGTCACCCAGCACGTCCTCGGCATCCTATCCTACGACGAGATGCGCACCCTCCTCGCCAACGCCATCCACCAGTTCGCCAAACGCCAGATGACCTGGTTCCGCGGCATGGAACGCGACGGCATCGTCATCCACTGGACCGAACCCTGACCAGCGCTTAATCACCTAATCTCCCCAGCGCAGATTACTTGATCTCACCAAGATACCGGTCGGAACCCTTCTCAGCCTTCAAGGATATCGACATAACCTATCCAGCATTGTTTCGCCGGCTCAAGCCTTAGCCGTGATCATCTCCTTAAATCGTCGAGAACAGAAGAATTGCCCTAAGCGGTCTATGGGGCGATGCTTTGTCCGAGACCTGACGGAATTCCCGAGGTCAGGAACACCGATATGACCTACAGATATTTCGAGACGACGTCTCTGTCCGGAACGATTTGTCGGCAGACAAAGCTGCCGGGCTCAAAGAAGCCTTTCTATCTCGTCGACCGGGACATGGACGATCCTGGACAGCTGTTTACTGGAAACCAGATACCTGCGTCGCAGCTTACGCGCCAACTCCAACCGTTTAGTTGAATCCAGCACTCGGACGTCTCGTACTCCGAAGATTTCCCGGCAGACCCTCCGGCACGCTTCCCTCATTTCATGGTCAGGCAGAGATACACCTTTCACCATAGCTGTCTGCCGTATTATCTCGCTGTCCGACGATCGGGACAGGAATGCGCGGAACGCGTTATGAGTCCTGTATATCTGTTCGAAACGGTCGATATCCACATAATTGGACGGCAGGATTATACCGTTGCAGGTCAACCATTTGTCCGGAAGCGGAACATCTGTCCTGAACTGTTTCTTCCTTTCCCGGCAAGTCATGTCCCCTATGCGTACCGCTTCCTGCACAACTCCATGCCTGTCGACACACCATACCGGGACAACCTTCTCCCCTCTGAAATACAAAGGTGCCGAACTCCATGGATAATCGTAAGGCATAATCCCCTTCCCATCCTTGGTAGGCTGCACGAGGACATACGCCCCGACTTTTTTAAGATAAGACTCACCCTCTACCTCCTCCACATCGAAGATAAACTGAAGTCCCTCGGGTTTTCCTCCTCTCGCATGGCTTATATATATCATTGTCAGCCTTTTGAACAAATCGCAAAAAGCTTTCCCCTCTTCCTCCAGACAGTACAGCAGGAAGTGTACATGGGTATCTTCAAAGGTAAAGGCGACTACCACTACATTCGGGAAACGTAACGCACACACCGCCAAACGGTTCAGCGCCGAAACGAAATCGGATTTGGAAAGAAACAGTTCCGCCGCCTTTTTCCCTTCCGAGTAAAAATGATAATACTTCTTTTCCATAGTCAAACAGTTTTCCGAAAAGATAGTATAAGGGAACATAATTCTAATCTCCCGCGGAGGGGTTTTCCGAAGAAAATTATCTTTTTATAGATCAATGGCCCTGACAGGACCGGATCCCCTATCCTCCACAAATCGTCGAGAACACAAGTACAGTTCTGAGTAGCCTGTGAAGCCATTCCTTGTCCGAGACCCAACGAAATTCCTGAGGTCAGGAACAGTGATGTCGCTCCTAGACCCACCTAGGCGGCATCCACGCCCGGAACGATTTGCGGAGGAAATATAAGGGGGGGGGGCGGAGAAAGGATACTTACGAACTGGGCGAAGAAAGGTGCTTGGGGGACTGTATGAAGGAGGAATAAAAGGGGACTGAGCGGAGAAAGGTTATGGCGAAAAGGTGCTGAGTAAGGTGAAGCAAGAGTGTGCCAAGCAAAGCAGGAAACTAATCCTTTGGATGAAGCTTCTGGCGGCGGGTTTCGGCGGAGTCGTGGCCGAAGAGGAGGCGGGGACCTTCGACGGAGCGCCAGTATTCCTCATCGAAATCGGGATGCTCGTAGGGGCCGTCATGGTCGATGACGAAAGAAAGATACGTGATCTTGTACCCCTGCTCCAGGAACATCTTCTCATAGAAAGTCTGGACCTCGTACAGCGCCTCGACCGTTTCGGCAGGCAATTCGGGCAGACGACGATCAAACTGGGGCGTGCCGTAGAGATCCTCGGTGCAGCCGAGGATCCGGAGGCCGTTACGCTCCGCAACAGCGCGCGAGTACTGGTGCAGGAACATGCTGTCGGTCTTGAGGTGGACGATGCCTCCCGGCTTCATGAACGAGCGGTAACGCTCGAGGAAGAGCGGGGAGGTCAGGCGGCTGTTCTCGCTGCGGAACTGGGGGTCGGAAAAAGTAAGCCATATCTCCGACACTTCCCCCGGAGCGAAATAGGCCGTGATGAACTCGATGCGCGTACGGAGGAACGCGACATTACCCATACCGTGCTGGGTGGCATATTTTGCGCCTTTCCACAGTCGAGCGCCCTTGATGTCCACGCCGATATAGTTGAATGCTGGATTGCGCTGGGCGAGGTCTATGGTGTACTCCCCTTTACCGCAGCCCAGTTCAAGGACTATGGGACGCGGAGCGTCAAACATCGTTTCGTTCCAATGCCCCTTGACCGCATGGTCCCTGAGATTGAAGAAACCATCCGCCAGCACTTCCTCCGCAGAGGGCTGCAGAAGGCAGCGGAACGTTTCGTTCTCGGCGAATTTCTTGAGTTTACCGTGCCCCATCGGGAATGTTTTTCTTGCAGATGATGCCCAATCCCCTGAAACCGGGAACCTCGGCTCCGGAATTGACCAGCACTTCGATATTCCAGGTCCCGTACTCTACCGGCACTAGGGATTTCCTGTAAGGCTTGACATACTGTCGGGAATAGGAGTCAGACCCCGTGCTGTCATCGAACAGGCCGAAATACACCGTCTCGCGGTAACGCTGCCCGGACGGTGCCGTCCAGGTAACCATCAAGGAAAAATCACGGGAGTGCATCTCCTTGAACCGGGTGGCATCTATGCGCGAGTAGAACGATACGTCATAGGTACAGAGGGAATCGGACAGGTCGATGGTGTAGCTGTACAAGCCGTTGGCCTCCCTGTCCTCGACACTGACGAACTTTTCATAGGACGCCGGCCGGGAGCACGAAACGCCCGCCGCCGCGACGGCAGCGAGCATCATCATGCAAAGAACCTTAGCCAGCAACCTTCCCATGGCTTGTCACTCCCCTGCTTCCTTGGCGGCTCCGGAGCCCTTGCGGCCATGCCCCCGGCGGCTGTCGCCCTTGCGGCCGCCGTTCTGGCGCTGGCCGCGGCGGCGGGACTTGGAGCGCTTGCGCTCGGGATTGTCGAAACGGGTGATGCTGTCGTCACCCACGGCCGTAATGAACTCAGGCATATACGGTTCAGGCTCGGTCTTGAGCGACTCGGGCTTGATGCCGTTGCGGTTCATCTTTATGATCTCCTGAACCTCATACGCATCCAAGGCATAGACATTGGCCAGGGAACCCTTCTCGTAGGAGAAATACATGATCTCCTTGAGGATGTCGGTCTTGACCAGCCATGCCTGTCCGTCCTCGAACTCAAGCGGTTCGCTGACTTTAGGGATACGCGACTGGGCATCCAGATAGGTGGCGACCTCGTAGTTCAGGCAGCATTTGAGCTTGCCGCACTGCCCCGCCAGTTTCTGCGGATTCAGAGAAAGGTCCTGACAGCGGGCAGCGGAAGTCGTGATGGACTGGAAATTGGTGATGTAGTTGGCGCAGCAGAGCTCACGGCCGCACACGCCGAGGCCGCCGATAAGTCCGGCCTCCTGGCGTGCGCCGATCTGCTTCATCTCGATGCGGATGCGGAACTCCTCGGCGAACACCTTGATCAGCTGGCGGAAGTCAACGCGGCCGTCGGCGATATAGTAGAATATCGCCTTGGTGCCGTCTCCCTGGAACTCCACGTCACCGATCTTCATCTCCAAACCCATCTCAGCGGCGATGCGCCTGGCCTTGATCATAGTATCCTGTTCACGGGCAATGGCTTCCTGCCACTTGACTATGTCGTTCTGCCTGGCTTTGCGGTAGATCTTCTTGAACTCGAAAGTCTCGGGATTGATACCCTTGCAACGCATCTGGCGGCCGACCACAGGACCCTCGAGCGTGACGATTCCAAGGTCATGGCCGTTGGCTGCCTCGACTATCACGAGGTCGCCGACCTTGACGTTCTGGCCGGAAGCATTGACATAGATGCCTTTGCGGGTGTTCTTGAAGCGCACCTCGAAAAAACCGTTGTATTCGGCACGGGACACACCGCCCAGCCAGTCATAGTCCTTGAGCTTGCAGCAGCCCTGGCGGTAGTTGCACACTACGTCTCCGGTCTCCGGATCGGAGGATGTGGTGCAACCGCGGCTGCAGTCGAAGTACAAGGATTCGTTATTGGTATTGTCGTCCATTTCAAATCAGCATATAAAGTCTGTCGACAAGGTCGCAGAAAAGGATTTTCAGGTTGATGTTGCGCTCGATCAGCATCATGGCGTTGTCGAGCAGTGGCAATGCCTTGCGGGAAAAGCTTTTGCGGCATCGCGAGGCGTAATCGGCGAAGACGCCGGCTTCGGCCGGGGCGACCCCGGCGATACGGTCCATGCCCTGCTGGAGCATGAAAACCTTGCGCAAGGCCTCGGCCGCGTAGCGGCAGAAAGCCTTGGCGCGCTCCCGCGAAGGCAGGGCTGCCAGTTGTTCGCCGACATCCTGCGCGGCCAACAGGTCGCGCGCAAGGAGCGCCTCCATGAGGGAGGCGAACAGGGCGGCCTCCGCCCCGGCCTCTCCGCTCTCGGAGAGGTAGGCCAGGGCCCGACCGACGCTGCCGCCGGCTACTTCCGCCGCCGCGGCAGCCTGCTGCTCCGAATAGCCGAAGCGTCCCTGAAGCACTTCGGAGACCTCCTCCTTGGTCAACGGCAGGACACGGATACCTTGGCAGCGCGACGAGATGGTCGTCAGAACCTTCTCGGGAGCATGTGTGATAAAGATGAACTGCGTCATCTCCGGCGGCTCCTCGATGCTCTTGAGCAAGCGGTTGGCCGTATCCTTGTTCATCTTTTCGGGCAGATAGACCACAACGGCCCTGTACCCGCCCTCGAGGGAATGGAACGAAAGCTTGTCTATGATGAAGCGGGCCTCGGCTATCGCGATGACCGAAGACTTCCCTTCTATACCGAGAGCCTCATTCAAGTCATTTTCAAGGAAATAGGGATTGGCCTTGACGAGTTCGCGCCAGTACTGGAGATAAGACTCCGACGTGGGCTTGTCAGTCGTGACCTTAGATCCCTTCGTAACGGGGAAGATGAAATGGACGTCCGGATGGATGAGCCTGCCCACCTTCTGCGAGCCGGTCAGGCACTCCAGGAAACCGAGGGCGAGCAGGAGCGCCCCGCACCCGTCGTTCTCATAGAACATCAGGGCGTGCGGGACCCGGCCGCTGCCAACCATGCCGGCAAGGGCCTTCCTCACGTCTCCGTTTCCTATGGTCTCATCGAATATCATCTGTCCCTGTCTGCCGTAAAATTGGCAAGTTCCACTAAATAATCCACCGCAGGGCTCGCAGGCAGCACTGAAAGCGCCTGTATGGCCTGATGCGAATATGCCTTGAGACGGTCCTGCGCATAGGAGATGCCGTCATTGTCCATCACGAACCCTATGAGAAACCCGGCATTCTCCGGATGGTCCGACACTCCGCGCACCATCTCCCTGACCTCCTCCTGACGCTTCGCATCCACCCGGCTCAGGGCGCCGAGGAGCGGGAGCGTGATCTTGCGCTCACGGATGTCCACACCCGCTGGCTTCCCGATATCGCCTCCCGTATAGTCGAGGATATCGTCCTTGATCTGGAAGGCGTATCCGAGATAGCGGGCATAGATGCCCGCAACCTGCCTGGCCTCGGCAGAGGCCTCGACGGAGATCGCCGCCGACTCACATGCAGTCTCGAAAAGGGTCCCGGTCTTGGACCGGATGATCCTGAGATAATCGTCCTCGGTGGTATCGCCGCTGGCCGCTTTCTGAAGCTGGAGCATCTCTCCTGAAGCAAGTAAAGAAAGCGTGCCGGCGAAAAGGCCCAAGACCTCCATCACAGCGCAGTCGGCTCCCATCACCAGGTCGACGGCCTTGACCAGCCAGTAATCCCCTACAAGGACGGAGTTGCTCGCCCCGAGGAAAGAAGCCACGGTGGGCGCTCCCCTGCGGGTCTTGCTTCCGTCGGCCACGTCGTCATGCAGGAGCGTGGCGTTGTGCAGGAGCTCGGTGGCAGCCGCATAGCGGATGCTGTCGTCCGTCAGACGACCTTCCCCGCATGCTTTGGCCATCAGCAGGGAGAGCATAGGCCGGAGCTGCTTGCCCCCGTGCTCCATGATGTAGGAGTTGATGTGGTTCAGCAGGTCGATATCGCTGTCCAGCGAAGAGCTGATCAGCGACATCGTCCGCGTCCAATCGTTCCCGAGATAATCCAGGATAGCCTTTCTGCCCATATCACTGCACGCAAGCGAGGAAATCATCCAATGTCTCCGGGAAATAGATCAGCCTCCTCGAAGGCCTGTCCAGCATCCCGGTCTCGACATAATGGTCAAGCAGTGCCTTCAGCGGCTCGTAGAAACCTTCGAAATTGAAAGCGACGACCTTGCCAGGGTAGCGGCCCAGCTTAGCAAGCGTAAGGGTCTCGATGACTTCGTCCAATGTGCCGATGCCTCCTGGAAGCGCGACAGCCAGGCAAGTGCCTGCCCGCATCTCTTCCTTGCGCTCGGCCATCGTCTCCGTCCACACAAGCTCCGTCAGGCCACGATACTCAACCCCCTTCATAAACACGGGGAGGACGCCCTTGTGCTCCATTCCGAGCCTCAGGGCCTCCCCGGCTATGACGTTCATTGTACCCTTGACCGTCCCCCCGGACACCATGCCGTACCCACACCCAAAAAGAATGCGGACGACATCCCGGGCGAGGTCGTTGAATCTTTCATCGATGTCGAAACTCGCCGAGCAGAAAACAACCGCTTTCTTCTCAGGCATAGTTCCTAGAACAGGACGGCGAGAGAGAGGGTGACTCCGTTGAAGTTGCGGACTTCGTCTCCGTTGACGATCTTCTTGGACTCGTCCTTGACGTTGACGGCTCCCATGTTCCAGAAATACTTCACGGAACCCTGGACGTGCTGGAAGAGTTCAACACCTGCACCGAGGGCCAGGCCATACTCGGTCTTGTTCCAGGAGAGGTTGTCGACCAGGTCCTTGCCCTTGAAGTCCATGTCGTGGATATTGTAGCCGATGAACGGCTCGAGGAGACCGTAGACGCGGAGGAACTCACGGCCGATACCGGCCTGGGCCTCGAGACCGAACTCAAGGAAACCGACCTTCATGTCGACCTTGGCCTGGTCGGTGCCGATGGTGTTGACGGCGGTACCCTTGACCTTGTAGATGAGTTCAGGCTGCAGGCGGAAGCCTTCCATGACAGGGAAATTGGCCACGAGACCTGCGTGATACTGGTCGAAGGTACCGATCTCGCTGCCCTTGAGTTCGCTGCTTGCTCCGGTGATACCGGCGATGACACCTATCTGCTGCGCGGAAGCGCTGAGCGCGATGAACGCGAAAGCGATTACGAAGAATAATCTTTTCATGTTATTTCTGTGATTAAGGATGTTTGTCTCAGATGAGGGAATCGAGGATGGCGGTGATTTCCTGCTTGGAGACGGCTCCCACGAGGCGGTTCACCATCTCTCCGCCCTTGAAGAAAAGGAGCGTAGGGATGTTGCGGATACGGAACTGCATGGAAGCTTCATCGGCATCGTCGACGTTGCACTTGGCCACGACCACGCGGCCTTCGTATTCGGCCTCAATCTCGTCCACGGTGGGGGCGAGCATGCGGCAGGGGCCGCACCAGGAAGCCCAGAAATCGATCATCACGGGCAAGTCACTTGCCAGGATGTCGGAAATGTTGGTATTGGTTACTACTTTTGCCATAGTATTTCGTATTGATTTAAAAAGATACAACCACAAATATAACAATTTATGGTTGTAAAACAAATGGGTCACAGAGCCCGCTCGATGTTCCAGACATAGGCCCTGAGGCCAAGGTTGCGGTAAGTCTCATCCTTTTCACGCAAGTCGGCGAGTATGCCGTCCACCTTGTCATCGTCCACCATGGAGAGGATGGCGTAGTTCATCTCCGGCCATGCATGGCTGCCCAGATGCGGGATGCCGTCGGTGCTGCCCCTGCCCTGGATGTCCTGCCATGCTGTATAGCCCCGCTGGCCGTTGGCCTCGAGCACCTCGACGATCTCTTCGTTGTAGGCCTGGTTGTATGCTATGAATATCGCTTTCATGATCTTGCAAGTTTCTTGTTTTTCCTCTTCTCCTGCCTGGTAGCCAGTGCGCAGTAGATGGTCGGGATAAGCACGAGGGTCACAAGGGTTGAGATAGACAGACCCCAGCAGACCGTTACTCCCAGAGAGTTCCACATCTCCGATCCCTCTCCCCTTCCGAGTGCCATCGGGAGCATACCGAGCACCGTGGTGAGGGTGGTCATGAGGATAGGGCGAAGACGGCTGCGGGCGGCGGTGACCGAAGCCTCCGCCACGCTCATGCCGCGCTCACGGCAGAGGATGGTATAGTCGATGAGCACGATACCGTTCTTCACGACGATACCCAAAAGGATAATGATACCGACCATCGACATCATTCCGAGCGCCGACCCGGTGACCCAGAACCCGAGCAGCACGCCCACGAAGGCAAACGGCACGGAGAACATGATCACGAACGGGCTCATGAACGACTCGAACTGCGAAGCCATCACCATGTACACAAGGAGGATGATCAGGATGATGAGGAGGAACATGTCCCCGAACATCTCCTGCTGGTCCTCATAGTCACCGGCAACGACCGCGGTGAGTTCAGACGGGATGTCGGTGGAATTGATGACATTCTCCGCCACGGCTACCGCACGGCTGAGCGGAACCTTTCGCGCGACAATGCCCCTCACGGTGATCACGCGCTCACGGTCCTTGCGCTCGATGGTAGGAGGCACCTTGGACTCCACGACCGTGCCGAGGTCCTTCATGCGGACGGGACGGCCGGCGGCATTGTACACCACGATGTTCTCCATATCCTCGATGCTGGTCCTGAACTCAGGGGCGTAACGTACACGGATGCCGTACTCCTCACCGTCCTCGCGGTAGAACGAACCCGTCGATCCGTTCATGGCCGCGCTGAACGCGGAGCCGGCGGTCGTCGAATTCAAGCCGTTAAGCGCAAGCTTGGTCCTGTCGAAGTCCATCTGGAACTCGGGAGTGTATTCGTCGCGGCTGACAGTCACCTGGGCGTAGGCCGGATCGGCAAGGAGTTTCTCCTTGATCTCCTGCGCCACCCTGTCGGTGGTCTCGAAATCGAAACCATAGATCTCGACATCGATAGTGGATGCGCCACCCATGCCGCCCATACCTTCGCTTACCATACCCTTCTTGACTTCGGGGTACATGGCAAGGTCAGCGCGGATGATGTCCGCGATCTCGGCCGTACTCCGGTCACGGTCCTCCATGCTTCCGAGGTTGATATTCATCGACATCACGTTAGCGCCGTTGGAGCGCATGCTGGCGAAAGTGTTGCTGGCGTCCGCCTGGCCGTAGGTAAAGCTGAGACGCTGGACTTCCGGCACCTGTTCCATGATCTGGTTGTAAAGCCTGTGGGCGAACTCGCCCGTGACCTCCTGAGAGGTACCGGCGGGGAGCTCGACATTTACCGTCAGGCGGCCCTGGTCGGACTGGGGGAAGAACTCTGTTTCAAGACCGGGAAGGAAGAGTACAAGGGTCAGGACGAAAATGCCCAGCGCACCGAATATGACTGTCTTGCGGTGCGAGGTGGCCCAGCCGATCAGGCGTGCATAACCCCTGGCAATCGCATCGAGGGCCTTGTTGATGGGGCCGAAGATGGCATTGTGAAGCTTGCCCGTCTTCGGACCGGCCTTCAGCATGCGTGAACACAGCATCGGCACGAGGGTAAGCGCGGCGGTCGTCGAGACGATCATGATGATGCTGACGATCCAGCCCAGCTGCTTGAACATGATGCCTGCCATGCCGGTCATCATGGTGAGAGGCAGGAACACGCAGAGCATGGTCAAGGTCGATGCGATAACCGAGATGGCGACCTCGGAAGTAGCGTGGACAGCCGCCTCCTTGGGTTTCTCACCGCGTTCCAAGTGCGTGGAGACATTCTCCAGCACGACGATTGCATCGTCCACGACCATTCCTATGGCTATCGACAATGCCGACATCGAGATGATGTTCAGCGTATTGCCCGTTGCAAAGAGATATACCAGCGAGGCAAGCAGCGCCATCGGGATGGACAGCACGATGATGAACGTGGCCCTCCATCGGCCGAGGAATACGAACACCACGAGCATGACCACGAGGAATGTGATCAGGATGGTCTCCTTGAGGGTGTTGATCGTATTGATGATATTGTCGGAAGAGTCGACGACGGTGGTGATCTCGATATCGGAAGGAAGGGTCTCCTTGATCTCCACCAACTGCTTCTTGATGTTCTTGATAACGTTGACGGTGTTGGCTCCAGACTGTTTCTGGATGACGATCTGGGCGGAGCGGACACCGTTGGTGTAGGACTCCATCTCCTTCTCCTGACTGCCGTCGCGCACGGTGGCGACATCCCTGAGGTAGACCACACGACCGTTTACGGAGCCCAGGACGATGTCCAGCAGTTCACGCGGATCGGTGAACTCCTTCTGCACGCGCAGCGAATAGACATCCGAACCGATGTCGATGCTTCCGGAAGGGAGATTGCGGTTCTCGGCTGCGATGATAGAGGATATCGTGCTGACGGACAAGCCGTAAGCCTGGAGCTTCTGGGGATCGCAATAGACCTGGATCTCGCGCGTAGGGGCTCCGGATACGGAGACCGTACCCACGCCGGAGACTCGTGCCAGAGGCGTGGCCAGCTTGTCATCAAGGATCTTGTCCAGTCCGGGAAGGCTTTCATCCGCAGTGGCGGACAGGATCATGATAGGCATGTCGTCCGCGCTGAACTTGAAGATGACAGGGACGGTGACTCCGTCAGGAAGGGAAGAATTCACCATGTCCAGCTTGTCGCGGACATTGTTCGTAGCCTCATCGATATCGATTCCGTAGCGGAACTCGAGCGTCAGGAGCGAAGTGTTCTCACGCGAAGTCGAAGTCAGGCTCTTCAGGTCGCTGACTCCGTTCAGGGAATTCTCCAGGACCTTCGTCAGGTTGTTCTCGATATCGGCGGCGCTCGCTCCCGGATACGAGGACATCACCATGATGGTGTTTGCGTCGAACTCGGGGAGCTGCGCAATGGACGTCTTCACCAGGGAGAAGATGCCGAAGATCATGAATGCGATGAATACCAGGGCCGTAGTGACGGGATGGTTCACCGACGATCTGTAGATGCTCATAGGTGCTCCTCCACTAGTTGATTACATTGACTTCGGAACCGTTGCGGAGCGAGGTATGTCCCTTGGTGACGATCTTCTCGCCTTCGCCGAGGCCTTCCAGGATCTCGTAATCCGAACCGGTATGACGTCCAAGCGTGACGATGCGGCTGGAGACGGTATTGTCGCCGTTCAGCACGAAGACGGACTTCTGTCCGGAGCCCTGCTGCTTGACGACGGCGATGTCCGGAACCACGATGCTGTGGTTGATGGCGAAGGTGACTTTGGCACGGGCGAACATGCCAGGGCGGAGGACCCTGTCGTTGTTGGGTACCACCACTTCTGCGGTGAAGGTATGCGAAGCCGGATCGATGACCGGATAGATGCGGTTGACCTTGCCCACGAAGGTGCGCCCGGGGATAGCGTCGGCGGTGATGTCCACGCTGTCACCCTTCTTGACCTTGGAATAATCCGTCTCGGACATGGCGACAAGGAGCTTGACGGGCGTGATCTGCTGGACCACGTAGATGGGGGAAGACATGGCGTACATGTCGCCGACATCATAGTTCCTGGCGGTGATCACACCGGTAAGGGGCGAACGGAGGATGGTATTCTCGACGAGGTTCTGGTACTGCGAGTTGCTCACGTTGTATGAGAGCTGCATGGCTTCGTAGTCGGACTTGGAGAGTGCTCCGGCCTCATAGAGTTCCTTGAGACGGGAAAGTTCGAGGGCGTCGTTGTCGAGCTTGAGCTTGGTCTGCTCCAGGCTGGTCTGGTCCATCTCGGCAAGTATCTGTCCCTTCGAGACGAAATCGCCGACCTCCACGTTGATCTTCTTGATACGGGATCCGGCCTGGGGGACGACATTGTTGACGGCATAAGCCTGCACGGTCGTGGTATAGGTCTCGTCCTGGGGGACGTCACGGTACTCGGTGACGGCTATCTCAACGTTCACGGGAGCGTTCGGGTCCATCATCATGGGACCGCCGGGGGAAGGAGCGGATACGTCTTTCCTGCTTCCGCAGGATAAAGCCAACAGCGCCGTCGCAGCGCAAAGCAAGAATCTTACATTCGTTTTCATATCTTGTTCTCTTGTTTTCAGGTTATGCATCGATGTCGTTGCCCAGGGTCTGCTCGAGGTTGGCCTTGGCCACGATGAAATTGTATACGGCCTGGGACTGCGCGAGCTGGGCCTGGGTCAGAGCCAGCTGGGCGTCGTTGAGTTCGGTGATGGTGCTCCGGCCGAGGTTGTATGACTTGGCAGCAATGTCGTAGGCCTTCCGTGCAGTCTCCACGCCAGCTCCGGCAGCGTCGAAGTTCTTCATGGCGGTCTCCATCTGGTTCAGGTACTGACGGATGGCGACCCTGAGCTGACGCTCGGTGTTCTCCGTCTGGAGCACGAGCTGCTCATGCTGGTTGCGGGCCTGCTTGACGGCATTGCTGCGGCGCCCGCCCGCGAAGATAGGGATGGACAGGCTGAGGCCTGCGGCCGAATACGGCGACCAGTTGAACTCCTTGAAGACGAAGTCGTTGGTCATGGCGTTGATGCTGTATGAGAAAGTCAGCGCGAGGCTCGGGAGCGAGGCATACTGCTGCATCTTGATCGTATTGGCCAGCTCCTCAGCCTGAATGGCGAGCTGGCGCAGCGAAGAATTCCTCTCGAGCGTTACATCGTCATTCTCGTGTATGTCGCGGAACATGGTCAGCGAGTAGTCCATCAGGGATCCCGCCACGTCGATGTCCTCATCGAGGTCGATACCCATGACGGCCTTGAGCTGCCAGAGTCCGAGCACCACGCTGTTCTCGGCATCATAGACGTTGGGGATGGCGTTCTGGACCGTGGACTTGGCGCGCTGGTACTCCAGCTCGGAAGCCTTGTCCACATTGTATTTCTTCTCGGTCTGCTGGAAGTTGTCCAAAGCATTCTCGTACACTTCCTTATAGACATTGAAAGCCTCCTTTGCCAGAAGCACGCCGTAGAAGGCCTGCTTGACCTGTGTGACGGTCTCGAGACGCGAGGAACGCGCGCGCTCGACGGCGAGCTCCACGTCCTGCCCGGAGATCTTGATGCTTTTCCAAAGCTGTGCATTCACAAGGGGCATGGAAGCCTGGATACCTGTCGAGAAGGTATTCCAACGTCCCACTTCGATGCCGCCTCCCTTGGTAGCACCGCCGCCTCCGGCCTTGGTCTCGGCGCCGGAGGCTTCTTCCTTGGAGCCACCGCCACCCATCATGGCCCCCATGTCGAAGTCCATGTACATGACCTGTTTCTTGATGGTACGGGAGTATGATCCCGAACCGTCCACCTGGGGGAAGAGCGAAGCGTAAGAGCCCTTGCGGGCATATTCGGCACGCTCGATATCCTTGTCAGCCACGCGGATGGCTATGTTTTCGCTCAATGCTATGCGTATGGCCTCTTCAAGCGTAAGGACCGTAGGTGCGGATTCTTCCTGAGCGGATACCCTGGATGACGGAAATACCATTCCGAAAAGGACCGCCAGTATCGCAAGTTTTTTCATTCGTGAGTCTATTGATGATTCTGTTTATTATCTAAGCGGTTTGGCATAATGGGTGGGCTCCTTCTTCGCAGGCTTCTGCGGCTCGGGACGCACCGCCCTGGCCGGCGTCTTCCGGGAATAGGCATATACCAGGATGGCTATACCGGCGAGGATGAACGGTATGGACAGCAGCTGGCCCATGTTCAGCGCCATACCCTCTTCGAAACCGACCTGAGGTTCCTTGATGAACTCGATCAGGAAACGCATGCCGAAGCAGCCGATAAGGAAGGCGCCGAAGAAGAATCCCCGGGGAATGCGGTCGAGCTTCTTCCAGTACAGCCCGATAAGGATCAGGCCGAGGATGAGATAGGAGCCGGCCTCGTACAGCTGCGTGGGATGCTTGGGCTCGGTCTCGCCGTTGCGCTCGAAGATGAAGCCCCAGGGCAGCGAAGTCACGTCACCGTAGATCTCGGAATTGAAAAGATTGCCAAGACGTATGAAACATCCGGCGAAAGCCACGGCGATACAGAGATGGTCCATGATCCACAGGTAGTCGAAACCCTCTTTGCGGCCGTACCTGCGGGCGAACCAGACCATGGCGAGGATAAGCGCTATGGCGCCGCCATGGCTGGCGAGCCCGCCCTTCCACGGCTGGAAGATCTCCCAGAAGCCTTTCCAGCTGCCGAGATAATAGTCCGGCTGGTAGAACAGGCAGTGCCCGAGGCGCGCGCCCACTATCGTGGCTATGAGGAGCGTGTAAAGGAGCGGGTCGAGAAGTTTCTCGGACACGCCTTCACGCTTGAAGAACCATTTGAATATGTACCAGCCGAGTATGAACCCGGAGATGAACAGGAGGGAATACCACCTGATCCCGAGACGGCCTATGTGGAATATGACAGGGTCGACGTTCCAGTGAACTGCAAGAAATTCAAACATAAATGCAAATATAAGCATTAATTTGCTATCAAAAAGTATTCCGTATCCGGAGCCGTCCTGAACATAGTGACATACCACGCTCCGTCGCGCTCGGTCCGGGCGGAGACCGCCCGGCCCCTGGCGCCGCCGGCGCGCGTCACCACTACCGGGGCCGCCGTGCGGACCCGGCAGCTGCCGCCTGCCCGGGAGCGGATGACCGCTCCTTTCAGGCGGCCGCCTTTCCAGTCAAGGTCTACGGTGAAAGCTCCCCTGGCCTGCATGCCCTTGACGCTGCCTTCGGCCCAGGCCGAAGGCAGGGCGGGCAGCAGGTGCAGCTCACCGTTCTGGCTCTGGAGCAGCATCTCGGCCACACCCGCGATCCCTCCGAAATTGCCGTCTATCTGGAACGGAGGATGGCTGTCGAAGAGGTTGGGAAGGGTGGACTTGCTCAGCAGCTCCCTGTACATCAGGTAGGAATGGTCGCCGTCCAGAAGCCTTGCCCAGAAATTGACCTTCCATGCCTTGCTCCATCCGGTTCCGCCGTCACCCCTGATTTCCAAGGTCTTACGGGCTGCGGCGGCAAGATCTGGAGTTCTCAGCGGAGATATCTGATGTCCGGGATACAGGGCGAAAAGATGCGATACATGACGGTGCTGGGGATCGTCGTCCTCCCAGTCCTTGTACCATTCGACGAGATTGCCTTTCGCCCCGATCTGCAGCGGGTGCAGCCTTGCACGCACGTCCCGCCATATCTCGCGCTGGCGTTCATCCACTCCCAAAACCTCGCTGGCCTCGATGCAGTTGGTCAGCAGGTCCCATGACAGTTCCAGGTCCATGGCCGACCCTATGGTCACCACTCCCTTGGCGCCGTTTTCATCGATGAAAGCGTTCTCGGGAGATGTTGACGGGGCTGTAAAGAACTCCCCGTCGCGTTCCACAAGCCAGTCGAGCAGGAACTCCGCGGCACCCTTCATGAGCGGGTACGCCATGGTCCGGAGGAACTCTCCGTCCAGGGTGAAACGATAGTGCTCGAACAGATGCTGGCAGAGCCAGGCTCCTCCCATGGCCCAGTTGGCCCACATCGGATCACCCTCCTTCTCGCCGACAGGATTGGCAGCCGCCCAGATGTCGGAATTGTGATGGACCGTCCAGCCGCGCATGCCGTACATGTTGCGGGCTATCTGCGCGCCATTGACGGAAGCGTCCTTGATGAAGCGGTGCAGCGGAGCGGTAAGGTCACTCATGGCGAGCGGCTCGGCCGGCCAGTAATTCATCTGGAGGTTAATGTTGGTCGTATAGTCGGAACCCCATGCGGGATAGCGGTCGGCATTCCAGATGCCCTGGAGATTTGCCGGAACGCCGTCGGCCCGCGAACTGCTTATCAGCAGGTAGCGGCCGAAACGGAAATACATCATCTCCAGGCCGGGGTCCGCGGCGCCTTCGGCATAGCGGGCCAGACGCCTGTCGGTTGGCATCTCCGCAAGGGCTGGATCATCATCTCCGGCAAGCCTAAGTTCCAGTCTATCGGCAATGGACTTGTAATCAGCGATATGCGCTTCGAGCATGGCATCCGGATCCTTGCCCTCGGCGGCATCCATCCACTGCTTCGCCAAAGCCTTCTCATCCACTCCGTGGAAATCCGGATCACGGTCGAAGCCGGCAAAACTGGTCGCAGCGCTGACCATTATCGTGACCGAGGTTGCGCGGCTTACCCTAAGCCCAGGAGCCGTATACACTTCGCCGTCACACTGCACCGCCTTTACGCGATACTGGTAGCGCATGCCTTTCTCACCGTAGGGGCCCTCCCAGATATAGGGATACTGCCCGTCAGTGCCCATCCTGTAGCCAAGTTGTCCGCTGACGGTAAACTCGTTGTCGGAAACGCCCTCAACCTTCACTCCCCTCCATGGCGAATCACCATCCAAGGAGAAGTTGAGCGCACCGCGACGTGAAGCGGTGATACGTATCACCATCACGCGGTCTGGATATGATACGAAATACTCGCGGGTGTACTTGATGCCGTTGCGGACGATCTCGGTCACGGCTACAGCAGTACCGAGATCCAGTGTCCGGAGATAACTGTCCGGCAGGGAGTCTGCCGGAGCCGGCTCAGGCTGAGCCCCCGGCCGGCCGCGCCGGCCCGTCAACTCTCTCGGTGCAGGATAAGTCTGGCGTATATGAAGGTTACCCATGGGCAGGTATGCCGAAGCGTTGGGCCCCTGAAGGGGCACAAGCAGCTTCCGCGCCCCCTGCCAGTCCTCGGCGAACAGCGCTTCGCGCACCTGCCGGAGGATCTCCGGGCCATCGGGCGCGGGATTGTTGTCAGCGCCGCATCCTCCCCACAGGGTAGATTCATTGAGATTTATCAGGTCATCGTCCACTCCGCCATAGACCATGGCGCCGATATGCCCGTTGCCAAGCGGCAGCGCTTCATTGAAGCTCGCCGCCTCACGGTCATATCTCATGACCTGCGCCGACGCTGCCATCGACATCAGCGCCGCCACGATAGGTATCAACAATATTTGTTTCATAGCACTCACTCCTACAATTTTACAAAGATAACAAAAACTGCGGAGTGAGCGCGCCCGGTCAATAATCGTCCCTTCTTCCAATAACTCCGAGATCGACAAGGTGCTCGACGATCTCTCCGCTGTATATGGTGTATTCAGCCGTGAATTCCCTGGGAGCATCCTTATGGACCTTGTAGGAACGGATATCCTTGAATCCCCAGGTGCTTCGTGTCATATCGTAATCGTACTCCTTGTCTTCATACGTTATCGTGAGTATGCATCCCTCTTCAAAGGCTGAACTGAAGCTGCACGAGCCGTGGTAGTCGATACCCTCGGTGACATCGGTGAAGCTGCCGGTAGCCTGTACTGGAAGGTCCAGCGTAATTGACTTCGAGGTCCGTATCCTGAGGTCGTAATCCGATGCATTCGTCAGATAATAATGGACGGTTATGTCCGCCTTCTCCTTCGAGCAGGAAGGCAGGAGCAGGATCATAAGGAACAGAACCGGGATTATAAAACTTGTATTGGCTTTCATAGCGTTGTCATTCAGGAAGTTCGATCCAGTCTCCTTCAAGGCGGCTCACTGCGCCGAAAACGCCGCAGCCGCCCTTGACGTTGGAATATGAATATGAAGAGGGGACGAACGGAACAAGCGCCTCCGTATAGTCTTCCCGATATTCCAGAGTTTTTGCATAGCGGTATACCTCCGGGGAGATCTCCATCAGGTGAACCCTCATCTCCGAGGTATCATTCCGCCCGTCGAAATACACGGTGATGGTTCCATCCTTCATCAATGAAGCCCCTCTCCACATATATACCGGGACGACATTGCCATTAGCTCTACCGTCCTTGAACAAGGACCAGGACGAGAAACCCGCTTTGACTACGAGGTCATCCCCGAATTCGGATGAATAGATGAAACCTTCCGAGTCAAGTATGGGCGCCGGATAGAGATACCTGACCTTCCCCTCACTGCTGAATCTTCTCTCTTCGAAAACGACCGCATAATAGTGATCGGCTATATCCGGGTCGTCAGGTGTTATCTCCATCTTGATCACCCTCTGGCCATTGCCCGGGGATCCGTCCATATAGATGAATGCTTTATCAATATCCACCTTGAATGGTTTAAGGTCCTCTGGCTTGAAAGTAGTGGCCGTCACAGGGTCAAGACCACCTCCGGACACGGTTATCTCCAGAGTCTGACCTCCCGGTATCTTCTCGGTAGTGTAGTATGCGCCCAGGGGAAACAGTTCCACCTCAACCTTGGCATTGCTGAGAGGGATCTCACGTCCTCCCGCCTTCAAGGTCACATCCACGTCGGACAGGACACGGCTCTTTTCGTATCCGAACTTGGGAGCGGTTGCCATCACGGTAATGGCGGTAGTGTCGCTCATACCCTGGATGCACTCCACATAGATGACGCTTCTGCCGTCCTCTCCGCTCTCCATTATCATTACGCAGGATGAAATGAGCGTCAGGGCCAGTGCAACGACGGGCATTACAAGCATTATATGTTTCATTCGCTTCATCATACTCAAGGGTTAGAATTTGATCGTATAACTGACCGTGGGAATGATCGGGATCACGGAGATCCCTTCGAAGGACTCCCCGAAATAAGTGACTTTCTTTGGGAATATTATCTCAACCCTGTCATATACGGTCGCCGTAATGGGATTCATCCTGCAGTAGGCATTGTAGATGCTTATGTTCCATATCCCTTCATTGCCCCTCTTCGTCACGTGACGGAAATTCGCTCCGAGGTCCAGCCTGTGGTACGGAGCCATCCTCATATTGTAGGGGCCGACGTACAGGTCGGAATAGTCCCTGTCCGGAAACCATACCCTTTCAGGGCTCTCCTCGAAGTAGAACTCCCTGTTTACTCCGTGGGTAGGAATGGTGATCCTGCTGCCCGAATGGAACAGCCATCCCGCATAGAGGTCGACCTTGCGGGAAGGCCGGTACGTAAGCGTGAGGTTGAGCTTATGACGGTTGTCGTTCCTGTCCGCGTACCAATCGACAGCGATGTCGTCGAACTTCCTTTCATTCCAGGAAAGGGTGTAGCCGGCAGTCGCCTCCATCTTTCCCTTGGTATATGACACCGTAGTCTCGACTCCGTAGGACCGTCCGATACCTTCGCAGAAAGACTTCTCCCAACTGTCCACCGGAGGGAAGAACGTCAGCTTGCCGGAGTATTCCAACAGATGGGACATGGTCTTGTACCATCCTTCCAGATCGACATGGAAGCCTCCGGGGAGATCCGTGTATATGCCTCCCGCAATCTGGGAAGAGTGCATGGGAGCCACTTTGCTCGTGGACGGCATCCAAAGGGATGTGGGCAATTCCACATAGAACGTAGTGACCTGATGAACGAACTGGTTCATCTGGGTGTAGGACAGCTTGGCGGAACCGAAATCGGAGAACTGGTACTTGACTGCAAACCTGGGCTCGAGATGATTCGACGCTTTGCCGTCGATGGCATACAGAGTATATCTGAGACCTGCATTCAGCTTGAGCCTCCTCGACAGTGTCATCTCGTCCTCGGCATAAAGAGAGGCTTCATGACCGATATATCTGTACAGATAGCCGTCAGTAATGGTGGTATCTATCTGCACGAAGTCATTCGATGAACTGACAGTCGTCCTTTCCGGGCGGAAATTGTGCATCTGGTAGCCCAATCCCGTCCTGACGTGATGGACATTGGAGGGTATGTAATCGAAGTCGGCCTTCAGTGCATAATCCCTTATCCTGGAATAGTTCGACGTATCGTAAGAGCCCTTGTGCTCTTCCGTTCTGTCGAACTGTTTATGTTGAATGTATGTATAAACAAACTTCCTGTAATTGTCCTCCCCATAATTGACCAGTCCCATGGTCCCGGTGTGGTAGGCCGTGAGTCTCATGGAAAAAACCGGGGAGAAGTCCACATTCCACACTGCGCTCCCGACAATATTTCCCCATTTGAGGCGGGCATCCATTTTCTCATCCCTGTTCCAGGTCAGGTCGAATGCAAACTCACCGTCGCCTTCTCTTTGTCCATCCCTGCCTCCCCAGGAGTGCTTCCCATAACTCAGCACGTCTTTACCGTCATAGAAATTCAAGGAAAGCACGTTCCTGTCACTGAACTTATGCGTAAGGTTGAGGTTGATGTCATAGAGCCGGTAACCGCCGGAATACTTCTCGTGATCGGAGGATACTATGAACTTGAAAACTGGCCAGCTGAATGTGTCGAGCCAACTGCGCCGGAGGGCGATGCTGAACGATGTCCTGTCCTTTATTATCGGACCGCCATACTGCATCTGGGCATTGATGAGGCCTATCGAGAACGTTCCCGAATAAGAGTCGAAACTCCCTTGCTTCGTCGCCATGTCCACGACGGAAGAAGTACGGCCGCCGAACCTTGCCGGAAAACCGCTCTTGTAGAAGTCAAGGCTCTCGACCGCATCTGTATTGAAAGCCGAATAGAGACCTATCAAGTGGCTGACCTGGTAAACCGGTACCCCGTCGAGGAGGAAAAGGTTATCACTGCCGTCTCCGCCGTGCACATACAGGCTTGACATAAGCTCCGTGCCGGCAGCGACTCCCGGAAGGACCTGGAGGGTCTTGATCACATCCGGAGAGCTCAGCACGGCGAAACCCCTGTTGAATGCTTTCCCGTCAATCTTCGTGAGACCCGTCTGGGTAGTATTGAGGTCCCTGTCGATGTATGAAGTGATCCTGGAAGCCGCCAGAGTGTCCAGCAACGTTTCAGGGTCAATGACAGCGTGAATGTTCTCAATGGACGGTTTGTACGCACGCACGGCGATGTATTTGCGCTTGACGTCCCATTCCATTCCGGTCCCGCTGAAAAGGTCCCGTAGAGCATCCTTCAGCTTGACGGAAGCATCCCTTGTTACGGAACCTTTATACGGGATATCCAGGTTCACGTTGGAATCATAGATGAAACTCACTCCGTATGCTTCCTCGATCCAGGCCATGCGTTCTTTCAAAGTTGCTTGGGAGGCTTTCTGTGCGAAAGCCTCCACTCCAGCGAGGACAGTGATTGCCAGTACTGGAACAAGCAGTTTCAATAGCTTCTTCATAAGTCGGACGTTCAGGTTATTTTACGGATATTACGATTTCGAGCGCAGCAGAGATAGCCTCGGCGATGGTTTCCGGATCCTCCGTAGAGAACGATCCCGTCAGGGTCTTTCCTTCAGCATCGGGAGCGACGATGAACCTCCTTCCGAAGTAATCGGACAATTCTGCCAGCACGGTTTCCAGGGGAGTTCCTTCGTACTTGAATATGCCTGTTGCCCAGGCGATGGGATTGGGAAGGGCGTTCTCAACCGCTTCAGGGACGGAAGTCCCCTCCCGGAGGACGGACTCCATACCCGGAGTCAGTATTACTCCGTCCTCGCTGCCAGAGAAGAGGACTTTGCCCTCAAGGACATCCACGTAGACATCTCCGGCAGACTGCTTCACCTGAAACACGGTTCCAAGGACTTCGACTACGGATTCACCGGCATCGACCTTGAACGGACGGCTCTCATCCCTGGCCACTTTGAACAAAGCCGTCCCTTCCATCTCGACGTTCCTGCCTCCTTTAGACTCAGAATACCTTACCCTCGCTCCGGGACGAAGTATGACGGAACTGCCATCCGGAAGCTCAGCCTGGATGGAAGAGTCGGCCGCCATATATTCCGATACGGACGGACCCGAATGGAAAAGGAATACAAAAAGGAGCACTGCTGCTGCCACGGCAGTGAAAGCTGCAGCATATCTCCATATAGGGAAACGACGGACCTTCCGGGATTCCGCCTTTGTTTCGCTGTCGAATGCATCTTGACGGTAGTGCTTGAGCACGAAGCCAAGCATACGATCCATATTCTCCTGCATATTCTTTTTTCTGATAAGACGGAAAAAGCGGCAGAATATACCACTCCCCTCTCAAAAAAAAGATACTACAGGCAGAACAGAAAGTTCAGGATCTTTTTAGAATTATTTCGAAGAGACTCGATTGCCCTGAAGATCTGGTTGCGGACAGTGTTCTCCGAAAGCCCTTTGAGACGGGCTATGTCACTGTATTTCAGGCCATCCCTTTTATTGAGAAGCAGCAGTTCGCGGCGCTTGGGCGGGAGGGAATCGACAGCCTCCCAGAGCTGGACCTCTATCTCGGAACGTATCTGTGCCTCTTCATCACTTATATACGACAGGTCATCCATAGGGGCAATCCGTTCCTTCTTTTTCGACCTCAAAATGTCGATGCAACGGTTCCGGACAGAGCTGTAGAGATAGACCTTGGAATTTGAAATTTCAGGATTGTTCTTGATTAGGGAGGCGAAACATTCCTGGACAATATCCTTGGATTCATCGAGATCACCCATATAATGCAGCGCATACAGGCAGAGCTGCCTGAAATACTGCTTATAAAGGGTACCTATCTCGGTGGAAGTCATCGTCAAGTCTGATTAAATTGAAAAAAAGCAAAAAAAACCGCCCCGGGACAACATGTGTTCCAGGGCGGTCTGTGTCAATTGGAGACTACTCCCTGATGGCAGCGATACCGGGGAGATCCTTGCCTTCGATGGCCTCGAGCATGGCGCCGCCGCCGGTGGAGACGTAGCTCACCTTGTCGGCGAAGCCCATCTGGGTGACCGCAGCGACGGAGTCGCCTCCGCCCACGAGCGTGAACGCGCCGGCGGCAGTGACCTCGGCGAGGTCCTGGGCGATGCGGAGGGTACCCTTGGCAAACTGAGGAATCTCGAAGACGCCGACAGGACCGTTCCAGAGGATGGTCTTGGAAGCGTCGATGACCTTCTTCCATGCAGCCAGCGTATGAGGACCGGCATCCACGCCCTCCCAATCATCAGGGATGTCGCAGGACGGGAAGACCTTGGTCTCGGCCTCGTTGGAGAACTCCTGGGTACCGACGGCCTCGGTGGAAAGATAGACCTTCACGCCCTTGGCCTTGGCCTCCTCGAGGATGGCGAGTGCATCCGGCATGAGGTCGTCCTCGTGCAGGGAATTGCCGATCTTGCCACCCTGGGCCTTGATGAAGGTGTAACCCATGCCGCCGCCGATGATGAGGTTGTCGACCTTGCCGACGAGGTTCTTGAGGACGGCGAGCTTGGAGGAGACCTTGGAGCCTCCGACGATGGCCGTCAGCGGGCGCTCGGCCTCGTGGAGTACATGGTCGATGGCCTTGATCTCGCCTTCCATCAGGTAGCCGAACATCTTGTCATTCGGGAAATACTTGGCGATGAGGGCGGTGGAGGCGTGAGCGCGGTGGGCGGTACCGAAAGCGTCGTTGATGTAGCAGTCGGCATAGGAAGCGAGATGCTTCACGAACTCCTTCTGGCTGGCCTTGACGGCAGCCTTGGCTGCGGCCTTCTCCTCGTCGGAGGCGTCCTCTGCAAGTCCGCGGGGCTTGCCCTCCTCCTCTGCGTAGTAACGGAGATTCTCGAGCAGCAGGACCTCGCCCGGTTTGAGGGCGGCGGCCTGTGCGTCGGCCTTCATGCAATCGTCGGCGAACTGCACCGGGACGCCGAGGCGCTCGGATACGCGGGCCACGATGTGCTTGAGGGAGAACTTGGGGTCCACCTTCTTGGGACGTCCCAGGTGGGACATGATGATGAGGGAACCTCCCTTCTCGAGGACTTTCTTAAGCGTGGGGATAGCTGCGCGGATACGGGTGTCGTCGGTGATCTCGAAATTCTCGTTCAGAGGAACGTTGAAATCTACGCGGACGATGGCTTTCTTGCCGGTAAAATCGTAAGAATCAATGTACTGTTGCATAAGTATAAAAATTAAATATTTCCATTTTCGGCAAGCACAAAATTAACAATTTTAACCGAATAACCACTATCTTTGCAGCAATAAATCGATTAACGATGAAAATTGAGTATCCGGCAGCGTCCTGGAAGGACTACGAGATCATAGATTCCGGCAGAGGTGAGAAGCTGGAGCGCTACGGCCGTTACGTCATGGCGCGTCCCGAGCCGAAGGCACTCTGGGACAAGTCCATGGGCGACGCCGAATGGGCCCGGCTCATGCATACGCGCTTCGCGCCGGGCGCCGGTTTCGGCAAGGCCGGCAAGGAAGACAGCGGCACCTGGGAGCGTTTGAAAAAGATGGACGACCAGTGGTACATCGGATACCGCGGCGTCCAAGCCGGCCTCAACCTCCGGCTGCGTCTGGGACTCACTTCATTCAAGCACGTGGGCGTATTTCCCGAGCAGGCGCCCAACTGGGAGTACATATACGAACATACGGGCAGGCTCGTACGACAGGCGGAGGCCGAAGGGAGGCCGCGCCCCAAAGTGCTGAACCTCTTCGCCTACACCGGCGCGGCCTCGCTCGCCGCCAAGGCGGCCGGAGCCGACGTCACTCATCTCGATTCAGTCCGCCAGGTCGTCACCTGGGCCAAGGAGAACATGGAAGCCAGCGGCCTGGACGGCATACGCTGGGTCGTAGAGGACGCCATGAAATTCGCCCGCAGGGAAGCCCGCAGGGGCAACCTCTACCAAGGGATCATCCTCGACCCCCCGGCATACGGACACGGCCCGGACGGAGAGAGGTGGAAGCTCGACGAGTGTCTCTTCGACATGCTCAAGACCGTCTCCCAGATCCTCGCCCCGAAGGATTCGTTCATGGTCCTCAACCTCTATTCCAACGGATACTCCGCCCTTCTGGGCGAAACAGTCGTCAAGGAAGCTTTCGGACTGAAAGGAAAAGACGGATATGAAATGGAAAGCGGGGAGCTCGCCCTGCTTGACAGCTTCGGCAAAGCCCTCCCGCTCTCGATCTTCGTGCGTCTCGGCCGCTAACCTTCGCCTACCGTCAGGCTGTCGGCCTCGTCTACGCTCCCGGATCCACCGTTGACGAAGTCCATCAACGCTTCGAAATTCTTCCCGATCTGGCCGGCAAGTTCCTTGTCTCCGGCGGAATTCACGATATCCTGCAGATAATAGACATACTGCCCGCACAGTTCGAAGTCGGACTGCGCGTAATCGTAGAATTCAAGATAGAAACGCGAGGACACCAGGAGGTTGTTGAACAGCTCGATGGCAAGCTCGCGTGCCTTGTCAGGCTCTCCGAGCTTGTAATACAGATCTACCATCTCGCAGACCATGTAGTCATTGCCGGAGAATCCGATGGGAATGGTCTCCAGAGGATATGATTCGCGACGGATCACCTTCTGGCACTTGTCCAGCATCTCCTTCGCCCTGTCCCTCTCGCCTGCCTTGATGAATGCCTGGGCGGCATTGACGAAGAGGCTGCGCTGGGACATGACGCCCAGATGGGTGTAAAGGTTCTGGTAATCCACGAAATAGTCATCCCGCGATATCGCATCCCATTTGAATACGTTGGTCATCAGGTCGTACAGCCTGTCGGTATCGACGATACCTGGATCAGTGGTCGTCATCCTGTTCTTGAACGGGACGAACTTGGCTGAATAGCCCTCATACATAAGATAATCCTTGATGCCGATATTCAGGTCACCACCCTGGTTAAGGACATGCAACGGCCTGTCCCACTGATAGTTGGAGAGAAGGTCAAGCATGAACAGTTCGGGTTTGGTCAGATAATCCTTGTCCTTGGGAATCTCCAGCACGATGCTGTCCGGAACTGCGTCCGCAAACTTCGGACTGACTATTCCGCTCTTGATAGCATTCGCCTTGTTGACCGGAACGATGAGCTTGCGGGCAACGATATAGTCGGCTTTCTTGCCGCCGCTAAGGGTCACCTTGATCTCGGGATGCTTGAACACCGCCATGACGTCCGAAAGGAGCATGGGCTGCTCGCGGGTATCATTGATGATGATGTACTCGTTGGTGCCGTAAAGGTACTGCTCGGGTCCCACCGTGAGCGGGAGCGGGGCGGACTCGTTGACGGCGTATTTCATCTGGTCGATATGCCAGTCGGTACCGAGCAAAGAGGTATTGACGACACGGACGTCGGTACGGACGCCTTCGACTTCCTGGGCATACCAGAGAGGGAAGGTATCGTTGTCACCGTGAGTGATCAGTATACCGTCCTTGCCCACCGAATTGAGGTAGTTCGAGGCCATCTCGGTGGAGGTCCTGCGGTTCGAACGGTCGTGGTCGTCCCAGTTCTCGGCGGCCATCAAGGCCGGAACGAACAGGCAGACGACTGACACCGCGGCGGCCACGGCGGTGGAGTTGCGCCCCTTCAGGGCGCCGTCCAGCCAGTTGTAGAGCGCCGCGACTCCCAGTCCTATCCATATCGAGAAGGAATAGAACGAGCCCGCATAGGCATAGTCCCTCTCACGGACCTGGAACGGAGGCTGGTTCAGGTACACCACGATGGCGATACCGGTCATGAAGAACATCAGGAACACCAGCCAGCTGCCGCGCTTGTCCCGGTCGAACTGGAAGAACAGGCCGAGGAGGCCGAGCAGCAGAGGGAGGAAGTAATAGTGGTTCTTGCCCTTGTTTTCAGCGAGGATGATAGGAGCGTCCGACTGGTCGCCCAGCCTCATCTTGTCGATGAATCCGATACCGCTCTCCCAGTTGCCATAGAACATGTCGCCGGGTATCTGGCCGTGAATCTCGTTCTGGCGGCCGACGAAGTTCCACATGAAGTAGCGCCAGTACATCCAGTTCAACTGATAGTCGAAGAAGAATGCGAGGTTGGCGCCCATCGTGGGCTTACGGTGCGTACGGCCGGCAACGCGGTGGCCTTTGCCCTTCATGTACGACTCATAGAAGTCGATGCTGCGCTGGTCGGTCCCGCTCCACATGCGAGGGAAAAGCATCTTGCCGGCGGCCGTGTATTTTGCGTCGACAGGCGCATCGGCATGGACGTATTTCCCGTTCAGGGGAGCCCAGTACTTGGCTGCATCAAGCTCGTACGGAGCGTCGAAATACTGCCCGTACACGATAGGCGTGGAACCGTACTGCTCACGCGAGAGATAGCGCACCAGCGTGAAAGCGTTGTCCGGCTGATACTCGTTGGTCGGGGTCTTGGCGCACGAGCGGATGATATCGATGCTGAATATGGAGAAACCGATGATGATGGTCGTGAGGCACAGCATGACGGTGTTCCAGAACACCTTGTTGTTCTTCAAGGTCCTGAACAGGCCCCAGAAGCAAAGCGCGAGCAATGCAACCATGAAGAATGCCGCTCCGGAGTTGTAAGGAAGACCGAGGACGTTCACGAAGAACAGGTCCATGTACGCCGCGAGCTTGGGCAGCCAGGGGATGATGAGGAAAAGGATGACGGCGAGTATCACTACCGACACGGCGAATATCTTCACGAGCTCCCAGACACCGTATTTGCCGTCCTCGCGCTTCTTGTAATAATACATGAATACGAGAGCGGGAATGGCCAGGAGGTTCAGCAGGTGGATACCGATGGACAGTCCCATCAAGAAGGAGATGAGGACGATCCAACGGTTGGCGTAAGGCCTGTCGGCCTGCTCGTACCACTTGGTCATCGCCCAGAAAACGAGGGCTGTGAACAGGGATGACATGGCATAGACCTCGCCTTCGACCGCAGAGAACCAGAACGTGTCGGAGAAGCAGTATGCCAGGGCTCCGACCGCGGCGCTGCCGATAACGGCAATGGCACCGCCGGCGGTATAATTGCCGTCACTACCCGGACGCACGAGACGCTTTGCGAAGAAAGCTATGGTCAGATACAGCAGGAATATGGTCAGGGCGGAACACAGCGCGCTCATCACGTTGACGAGCAACGCGGCGTGCATATTGTCCCCGAACATCGTGAATATCCTGGCTATAAGCTGGAAAACGGGGTTCCCCGGGGGGTGACCTACCTCAAGTTTATACGATGAAGCGATGAACTCTCCGCAATCCCAGTAGGATGCAGTGGGTTCTATGGTGGAAAGGTACGTGAAGGCCGAAACCACGAAGACGGCAGCCGCCGCGATCCTGTTCCACAGGTTGAATTTCTTGTTGTCCATACTCTCTGTCATTCCGGGCAAAGCAACGTATCTTCTTCACCCAAGCAACTTACAAAGATACGAACGTTTTCCGGTTTCACCAAAACAGCGAGCGCACCGCTATTCCGGCATGGCACCCTTGCGGGAGCAGACATAAGAGGCGGTCGCAGATGCGAGCCGCTGGGCTTCCGCGAGCGTGTCCCCGCGCAGGTAAGCCACGGTGAAGGCTGCGGTGAACGAGTCTCCGGCACCGACAGTATCGACGATCTCCACGTCATCCACACCCTGCGGGATGACCTTGTCGGCGGTGATGACCTCGCTGCCTTCCGGTCCCTTGGTCAGGATAACCAGCCTGAGGCCGAAACTCCCGATCAGCTCCCGGCATGCGGTGACGGCATCGTCGCTCAGCCCGAGCATCCCGGCTACGATGCGTATCTCTTCGTCATTGATCTTCAGGATGTCAGCCAGCATGAGCGACTCCACGATGACCTCACAAGAGTAATAATACTGGCGGAGATTTATGTCGAAGACCTTGAGCGCATCAGGCCGCATGGCGCGGATGAAGCGCATGACGGACGGACGGGAATTCATGCGTTGGACGAGCGAGCCGAAGCATACGGCATCCGCCCGCTTTGCGAGCTCCTCCATCTCCGGGGTGAACGGGATATTGTCCCAGGCAACATCCTCCATTATATTGTATGCCGGAACGCCGCGGTCATCCAGCTCCACCTGAACGGTACCCGTCGGCTTGTCCGTGACGGCAATCATGCTGTGAAGGCCTTTCGAAGCCACAAGTTCGAGAATTTCGCGGCCCAGAGCGTCGTCCCCGACGGCGCTGACGGCCCAGCCCTCCTCTCCGAGGCGGCCGGCATGATATGCGAAATTGGCCGGGGCGCCGCCGAGGGCCTTCCCAGAAGGGAGCATGTCCCAAAGGATCTCGCCGATCCCTACTATTATCTTTTTCATGCCTTTCCTTTCTTTAACATGTATGCAAGATATATGAGATAGACCACTCCCAGGTTGATGACTATGACCGAACCGACCTGCGAGCCGAGCGCATCGGAGAGTACCCCCATCAGAAGCGGGAAGATGGTTCCTCCGATCAAGCCCATTATCAGCAGGCCGGAGAGCTCATTGTTCTTCTCGGGCATATACAGGAGGGCGCGGGAGAATATCATCGAGAAGATGTTGGAGTTGCCGAAACCGACAAGAGCGATGGACACATACAGCCCGGCCAACGTGTGGCAGACTACAAGCCCGATTATCGACAGCACCATACAGAACACACTGATCGCAAAGAACTTGGGAAGAGGGAACCTCGCCAGTATGAACGACCCTGAGAAGCATCCTAAGGTCCTGAACAGGAAATATATGCTCGTCGCTATGCCGGCTTTCTCGAGAGGAAGTCCGAGCCGCTCCATGATGATCTTGGGAGCGCAAGTGTTCACTCCGACATCAATGCCCACATGGGAGATGATGCCGAGGAAGAACAGCAGGACGGTCGTGTCTCCAAGGAGCCTGAGGCAGTCAATGAAGCTTGACGACCTGTCCTTCGGGATCTCCTCCTCTATCTTAGTCATACCCAGGTAGATCGCGGCTATGATGGCGAACACCAGGAAGATGGGATAGAGCAGCATCCAGTTGTTGAATTTCACGGAAGCCCAGCTGGCGATGAGGGGAGCGATGAGGGAAGCTATCGCCTTTACGAACTGCCCGAATGTCAGCGTGCTGGCCAGCTTCTCCCCGCTCACGACGCAGGTGATCAGAGGGTTGAGGGATACCTGCATCAGCGTGTTGCCGATGCCCAGCAGGCAGAAAGACAGCAGCAGGACAGGATAGGAGTATGAAAACAGGGGAAGGATGAATGCCAGCGCTGTGACCACAAGACTCAGAAGGACAGTCTTGCGCTTCCCTATCTTGTTCATCATCAGTCCAATAGGTATGGACAGGAAGAAGAACCACAGGAACACCATCGACGGCAGGAAGTTGGCCATCGTGTCGGACAGTGCGAAATCGGCCTTGACATAGTTGGTCGCGGTGCCTACCATGTCCACGAATCCCATCGTGAAGAACGCCAGCATTACGGGCGCCAGGCGGGAAAGGTTGGATTTGTTATCTCCCATATTTCTTTGTTTTGTTCATTACAGTCCCAGGCGGGTTATGGTCAGTCTGTCTACAGTAAAGCCGCCTTTGTCGGAATATGCTTCCAGACGGTCATAGGGTTCGTTCGGAAAGACCAGGTTGGTCATCGCCACCCTGCCGCCGTCTATGAATACTTCCAGCGAAGTCAGGTCATACAGGATCTTCATCCTGTGCGCGCCCTTCACGGCCATGGGCGCCCAGGTCGCGAGCGCGAAATCGTTTACGTAGTCCATCGAGTACGTCTTTCTCCTGCCGTGGTTCTCGATCTCATGCGTGGTGCTTCTCTCACCGAAATCTACGATGCCGCTCTTCGTACGGTCAAAGACGAAACGCTGGAGTGCGGCATCGAAATACAAGTCCACGACATCCCCGGCTGCATTCGTCAGGCGGAAGCCTGACCGGCCGGCAGCCGGGACCGTGAGGTCCAGATCCAACTCGTATGCGCCGTCGGTAGTGTCAAAGAGCCTCGTGGAGGAAACTCCACTCAGGGTCCGGGACTCTTTCTCAAGCTTAGAAAGCTCCGCGACGGGATATGCGCTCACGTAGTATTCTGCTCCATCCTTGAAGAGTCCGAGTTGTCTGGGTATGGCGTTTGCGCTCCGAAAATACTTGGTCGGGACAATGGTCCCGTACTGCCAGTTGCTCATCCACGGAACCGCAATCACCCTGTCGCCCGTGTTGGAGAAACAGACGGTCGCATAGTGGTCCTTGCCCCAGTCGAGCCATTTGACCGTCTCCTTCGGAGAATCGCAGGTGAATTCCCTGCCGTCAAACTCCCCGACGAAATACTGCGTAGCGCTCCCGCCGAAATAGCAACCGGGATTGACGTTGACTATCATCACCCACTTGGTCTCCCCTTCAGCAGTCGTCAGCTGGAAAAAGTCCGGACACTCGAACTGGCGCGGCTGCACACCGTATCCCTCGCCCCAGGCGCTCATGTATTCCCACTCCCGAAGGTTCTTCGAGGAATAGAAGCGCATTTCCTTATCCGCCGATACGACCATAATCCATTTGCTCTCCTGCTCGTACCAGAAAACCTTGGGGTCCCGGAAATCCTTGATACCGTCGAAGGGAACAAGGACGGGATTGCCCTCATACTTGGTGAAGGTCATGCCGTCATCCAGACTGTACGCAAGGCACTGCGTCTGGATATATTCACGCTCAGTATTGTAGGATGTATAGAAGGAGACTATAGCCCCGGCCCCGAAACCGGCGGTATTGTCGATGTCCACCACCGAACTGCCGGAGAAAATATGGCCATAGGTGTCGCGATAGAGCGCTACCGGCTGATGCTCCCAGTGGACCATATCCGTGCTGGTCGAATGCCCCCAGTGCATGTTGCCCCAGACGCAGGCGAACGGATTGTATTGATAATAAAGATGATACACACCATCCTTGTAAAACAGGCCGTTGGCGTCGTTCATCCAGCCATAGGGAGGCGTGTGATGATAGACGGGCCGGTATTTCTCTGCCGGAACTTCAGGAGGAGCATCGGAGAAGGAGATGAGCTTCCATGCCTGCGCCGCATCTATCCCGGAGAAATGTACGTCGCGCTTCGATGCGCTGAAATGCTCCAGATCGAGGGGCACGCAGTAATCTGCCTCCTCCCCCTCCCCGGCAAGGCGGATGTCAGCGACATAAATTGTCTCCCCTCCCTTCTCAATGGTAAGGGTCACCTCTCCATTCGTCTCACGGATGGGAATGACCATATACCGGCCATCCATTCCTCCGTGACAGCCACAGAGCAAAAGGATGAAGGAAAAGATAAGGATACTGTTCAGCGGTTTTATCACTTTTTCAAGAAATTGCAGTTGTCAAGGAAATCGTAGAACAGCGTAGTCCAGATATTCACCGACTGTCCGTTCTCGCGGTATCCGAAACCGTGAAAACCCCTTGTGAAAGAGTGTATCTCCAGCGGCTGACGGGTCTTGTTCCAGGCATTGTAGAGGGCGGGCGTGTCGCCGAAACCATTTGACGAGGAGGCTTCGCCCGTGCTCGCGGCAATGAAGAGCGGCATCGGGTCTTCCGGCACTTTGTCCTCGAACCACGCCGGATAGATCATGCCGAGGAAGTCCGGCCGGCTCATCTCATCATGGTCGAGAGCCACGTGATAGACGATATTGCCGCCTGCGGAGAAACCGATGATGCCTATCGCCTTGGGGTTGACATCATACTTCTCCGCATTCTTGCGGATGTAGGTGATCGCAACCCGGGCATCATCCCACGCCATCTTCCGGTCATAACCCTGTTCTTCGGCAATCTTCGCGTGCTTCTCGGTGAGTTCCCTCATGCGGGCATCCCTTCCCTGGTTGCCGTACGAATGGTCGGCCACATATCTGGCCTCCTCATAATCGGCACCCGAATATGCGGTGCGGTATTTCAGGACGAAGGCGGCGATGCCGTGCGCGGCAAGCCATTTGGCAACGTTGGGACCTTCCTGATGCCAGGACAGCGCGGTGAAACCGCCGCCTGGGCATACGACGACGGCAGCCCCCGTCTCGGTACCTTTCGCCGGGAGATATGACCACAGTTCAGGATCCACTACGTTCAGGATGCACTCCCCGACTTCGCCGGGATTCATTGGAGTCGTGTACTCGAAGAGGAACTCCTGCTGGGTCCAGTTCTCGCTGCCGGGAGCCTTCCCTTCGTAGAGACGTATCTTTTCCGCCTGTGCGAAAACGCTGGCGCTGTACAATGCAAGGGTGAACAGACTGATGATTATCTTTTTCATGATTCTATGCTGATTATTCATATTCAGGGAAAACGGTGAGCCTGATGGTCGAAGCGCCGTAAGGGACGAGTTCGATGAAGGTGTCGCTGTCTTCCTCGGGAACGACTGTCTTCGGAAGCGGAGGTGTAATATACGCATCCTCCATCTCCCAGCTGCAATACCATTGGCCGTCCTTCTCGAACAGTTCGTTGAAAGCATCGCGCACCCTGCCGTAATTGCCGTCAGGATTGACGTAATACTTCATTGCGCCCGCCCTCTGCAACTGGATGAGCTCGCCATCGATCTTGACAAATCCGCCGTTCTCCGCCGGCTTACCGTCTTTGTCATACAAAGGCTCGTCAGTCCATTGGGTGAAACGCTGGCCCTCATACGGCTTGCTCGGGACCACATCGAGGTTCCAGTCCTTGACACCCGTCACGGGGATCCTGATCTTCAGGGGGACATTGTCAAGGTCGAACGGGAAACCCTTGGAATGGGTCTTTATTAGTCTGACCTTGTCGAGACCGGAGTTGCGGATGGCATAGTTCCATTTGCCGGAAGGCGTTATGTTCCAGTTGACAAAGTCGGGGTTCTTAGATTCCTTGCCTGCAAGATAGTCGTAAACCTTCGTATCCACTTCCCAGTCGGCAGGAATGGCATAAGTGAAAGTCAGGGGACCGCGGACGACGCTTTCGCCCTGAACCGCGTTCTTGACGAATTCTATCTCCATGGGGAAGTTCACATCGAACTTCTCACCACTCTTCCATGTCTTGCTGACAGTCTGGAAGCCCTGCTTGTCAGATGCCTTGCACCACCCGGGCACCCTGTACGTGAAGTCCATCTGATGCGGCTTTTTCGACACCTTGCCGTTCTCGTAGAAAGTGAACTTGAAGCGGATATCCTCTTCGAAAGGATAGTTGGTTATCTCATGGATCTTCACAGTGACCCCGCCGCCGAGGTCATAAACCACTGACGAAGGGCCGTAGAGGGCGGCCACAGGCTGCCCGTTCCTGTCCTTCATCCACATCCTGGATGCGAAATTCGGGAAATACCTGTGGAGGTTGCCGATACAGCACTCGACTTCATGCGCGGACCTGTATGCCATCCACGTCTTGGCTTTCTTGTAATCGTTGTGGTTCGACGAGCCCGTGCACAGGAACTGGTTGGGACATGAGAAATACTGCATCGCCTTGAAGTCCTTGGTCACCGCGCCGAAGCCGGCATTGTAGATGGCCCTCTCCAGGCGGTCAGCGAATGAAGCGTCGCCGGTGACCATCAGGTAATAGCCTATGGTCCAAGTGTAGTCGGAGATGTCGCAGGTCTCGTGTGAAGCCAGCGACTCCACGCCCGCAAGGCCCTCGGAACTGGAGATGATGCCGTCGATGAGCATGTTCAGGTCTTCCATCTTCCGGTCGCCCTTCAGGGCGGCTTCCTTATATATTTCCTTGCCCGTGAAAGCGTAAAGGAGCATGGGCAGCTTGAGGGTTTCGCAGACGGTTACGCCGTGTCCCGACATGGGCTGGTCGCTCAGGTACTGCTGCATATTGTTCGGGACCATGGCCCATACGGCTTCCGCAAGCTCTAAGAGTTGAGTGTTACCTGTGAGGGCATACGTCCAGAGGATGCCTTCGATGTTTATGATGTAACGTCCTTCGCTCAGCTCTTCAGGAGTATATGTGAGGTAGTTCTTCTCGAGTGCTGCGGGAACCCTCGGGTCGCCGGTAGCCTCATAGTAGGTCTTCATCGTCCTGAAGAATACCGCGAAAGGCCAGCCCATCGAATCGCCTTCACGGCCGAGGCGCCCTTCGGGACGGCCTGCGGCAGCTATAATCTTCCTCTTCTCAATCATTGCCGCCCTCGAAGCGCCGAAACCGAAGCCCCTGTAGCTGGATTCGTCGAATACATAGCCCGGCTTCGGAGGCAGCGGGTGGTCGAGGACGTAGTCCACGTTGGCCTTGCCCTTGGCCATGAGTTCCTCGTCGTCGAGGACATAGCCAAGCCTGCTGAAGCCGTCCACGTAGTATGCGGACTGCTCGAAACGCCACCAGTCGGAACCCCAGTAGTGGGGATTCTTGCTCATTTCGAGATTGCCCGCCCAGCAGCAGCTGTCAAAAGGATATGACATGGCTTCAGGATGTCCGGTAAGGCCGTCTTTCTGCCTGACAAGGATCTCCCGGACCCATCCTTCAGGTGTGATGTCGTTGATGAGGCCCTCGGCAAAAGCGGCATAGGGTGCTACAGGTATATCCGGTGCTCCGGCAACCGGAGCCTTTCCCGTTTCCTTGTTGCATGCGAGTAACAAGGAAAGCACGAACAGAATGAGTGAAAACCTTTTCATTTTTGTCAGCGGGTATAGTTTACCGTTGAGGAGCGCCTTGGGGAGCACCCTGGGGACGGCCGCCGGGAGCGCCGTCCTGGCCGCGCATGCGGTTCACGGCCTGATACTGTCCCGGACGGACAGTGTCGAGCCAGTTCGCGTCCGTACGGGGCTTGTCCGACCTCTCGACTGCATGGACCTTGATGTTCTGGCCGCCGAGGACGATCCTGTCAAGGAATGAATCTATCTCGTTCCAGAACCACTTCAGGGGAAGGAGCGCCATGCAGTGGTCGCCACCGAAGTACTCGTTGAGCATATAGGGGACGTCCATCGCATAGAGCTGCTGGCTCACATAGTAAGGTCCGAAACCATGGCGGTTGGGGCTGCGTTCCATGTCGAAGGTCACGGTAGGGTCAGCCGAGCCGTGGAAGAAGCACATGGGGCAAGGCTTCTTGTCCCACCTGAGTTCCGTATCGTTCTCGCCGGTCAGATAGACGGCACCGGCCATAGGGACCACTCCAGCGTAGTTGAATCCTTCCGGAAGGTTGTCCTTGGCGATCTTGTGACCGGTGCAGATATAGTACTCGGCGTTCATGCTGTTGATTGCGCCGGCGCTGCTGCCGCTGATGACGATCTTCGCGGGATCGATGTTGTATTCATCAGCATGCTTGATAAGCCAGGTCGTGGCCGCATACAGGTCTTCCACTCCGATATCTATGGAGAACTGGAATGGATTGTAACCCTCCGGAGGAGTGATGAGCGGTTTTCCGTCCCTGCCGCGGGCGGATCCGAGACGGTAGTCTATGGCGACGCAGACCCAGCCTTTTTCGCAGAGGTGGTCATACAGGGGATTGCAGAGGGCATCCACCCTTGACCCCATGGCCCAAGCGCCGCCGAACGAATAGATGAACACCGGGCGTCCGCCTTCCGTTTTCTGGTCCTTGAACTGATAGATGTCCATCAGGATAGGCTTGCCGTCGCGGACTACGAACTCGACGGTCGACATGTCGGCTTTCGACTCGACCTTCGCCTGCTGCGGAGGTTGTGCATAGGCATTCACGGACAACGCAGCAATGATAATGAAACTGAATAAAACAGATCTCTTCATGTTTATTAGCGTTTTTTTATTTTCCTAGGAGAAAGAGGACGGGGACATCGAGGCGCGAGGCCCAGGAGTCCTCGACATGGGCGAGGCCAGGATAGACTTTGCTGACATAATGCGCATCATCCCAACCGGCATCCCGGAACATCCTGTCCAGGCGGTCCTGGTACTTGGGATACTGGGCGTCGAGGGTCTGGTCACCGCGGTCCATGTATATCTTGCTGCCGTTGGGCTTGAGATTCGCCTTCAAGTAATCCACATAGCACCGGTTCGCGGGATCGATGAAATCCTGCTCGGCATCGTAGTTGGTGATATAGAGGACTGAGTGTGTCGAAAGACAGCCGGCTCCGCCGAATACTTTGGGATATTTGGCCACCGCATAGGACGATATCAGACCTCCCATGCTGGATCCCATATGGAAAGTGTGGTCCCTGTCCTTGCGTGTCGAGTAGGTCTTGTCAATGAAAGGCTTCAGTTCCTCGACAAGGAACTTCAGATAGTTGTTGCCCAGGAGGTCATCCTCGCCCAGTCTCTTGGATCTGGAATAGTCTTTCAACTCCGGAGAATAGAGGTCGAAAACATCCTGGGGAAAGTATTCCTGGCTCCTCGTGCGGAACGAGTTGGCCACTCCGACAACAATGCAGTTCTGGATCTTTCCCTCCTCGAGAAGGCCTCCGATCACTTCGTCGACACGCCATTCCTGATGGTTGAACATCATCTCGGCATCGAAAAGGTTCTGGCCATCGCTCATATAGACGACGGCGTACTTCTTCCCCTTCGAGTAATTGTCCGGGAGCCACACATACACGTTCCTGGGTGTAACCAGGCCCGATGGGGATTCGAAAGCAGGATAGAAATCAAGCTTGCCCACCGAAACCTTGGGCTTGGCCGGATCGCCGTCACCTACGGTCCCGGCGGTCTTGTCAACTCCGCAGGACGATATGACGAGTATCAAGGCTAATGCCAGTATTTTGGAATACCTCATGAACGTAAACTAGAACTTGAAGATTGCCGAAGAAATGGGAGAAAGCGTGATGACGTCCCCCTTCTTTGTCTGCTTATAAGTGCACTTCGTGTAACTGCCGCCGATGATCTGCGGAGCTGAAGCCTCCGTCGGCAGGGTCACGCTGACCTGCTTGCCGGACGGGTTGAGCACCACATAGCATCGCTCCAGTCCGAGCTTGCGCTCATACACCATCGGATAAGGCTGGTCGAGGCTGCTGACCAGGCGCCAGTCCGCATCGGCGCCGAGCGCCTTGACATCCTTGCGAAGCTTCAGGACCGTACGGACATAGTTAAGGAGAGAGTTCGGATCATTCTCTTCCTTTTCCACCGTCATGCGGTTCGGATCCGGATCCTGGGGGATATAGATCTTGTCAATGGGAGCGGTTGAAAAACCGCCGTTTGACGTGCCGTCCCAGAGCATCGGGATGCGGCAGCCGGCACGGCCTCCCGATCCGTCAGTGGACGGAGCGTTGGGATTCTGCTTCAGGCCGATCTCGTCGCCGTAGAATATGAACGGCACGCCGGGCATGGTCAGGAAGAAGGTCATCGCGACCTTGAGCTCTTCCGGAGTCGTACGGCCTTCGGTACATACGCGGTTGAAATCGTGGTTCCCGGAAGGCATGCTGACATATCCGTTGCCGTGGACTGCATCGTACTGATAAGTGTAGAGGTCGTACCAGGTCTTGAGTTCACCCGTTCCGGCCTTGTCAAAGTAAGGTGTAGAAGGGGTGGCGTTGGGACCGAAACCCCTGCGGCCGTAGAAAAACAGCGAGGAATAGTTGTACTGCCCGTCGTGGCAGAAGAAATCGAGGTCGAAATCAGCTGCCGCGACGGACTGCGCAGGATTGAACCATTCTGCGATAAGGATACCCTCGGGGTACTCCTCGTCAAACCACTTCGTGAAATCCTCCTTCCACAGCTTGATGGTGGCGGACTTGTCAAAGTCGTTCTTCACGAGACTGGCAGCCATGTCCACGCGGAAGCCGTCCACGCCCTTGTCCATCCAGAACGATATGATGTTCTTCAGCTCCCGGCGCATGGCCATGGGGCCTGGAGCGTCCACCGCCTGCTCCCAGGGATGCTCCGGGTCAGGATTGGCAAAGCCGAAGTTCAGCGCAGGCTGGGTGTCGAAGAAATTCTTGACATAATATGGCCCGCGCGGAGCGTCCGTAGCCACGAACTTGCGGAGGAGGCTGGCACTGGAGTTCATCAGCGCGGCATAGTCCATAGGTCCGTTCTGCGCCGGCTCCTCCGGCTTGAAACTCGGCCAGATGTAGTAGTCGGAATAGCGCAGGTCCGGAGCCTCCCTGGACTGGAGGAACCATTCGTTCTGGTCCGAAGAATGTCCGGCCACCAGGTCCATCACGACCTTGATCCCGCGGGCATGAGCCTGGCGGATCAGTTCCACCAGGTCGGAGTTGGTACCGAAACGCTTGTCAACCTTGTAGAAATCAATGACATCGTATCCGCCGTCAGTCCAGCCGGACACATACACGGGATTGAGCCAGATGGCGGTCACGCCTATGGATTTGATATAGTCCAGGCGCGACATGATGCCCTTGAGGTCACCGTAGCCGTCTCCGTCGCTGTCCTGGAAAGACGACGGATATATCTGGTAGAAGACAGCCTCGCTCAGCCAGGAAGGCTGCGTCGGCTTCTGCGCCAGCGCACCGCTGACGGCCAGCAGGCACAGGATGCTGATGAACAGGATTCTTTTCATGGATTTGAATGTTTTCGGTTATCGTCCCATCCGCATGCGGCTCAACATCTCGACCATGTCGTTGAAGTTCATCGGCTGGTTCTTCTCCCTCCTTTCGACATCAGCTGCTGCCTTGCGGCGGTCGGCCTCGTCGGAAGGAAGGGTGTAGAAGGACTGCTTCTTCAACTTCAGGGCTTTCTTCAGGCCGTCGACGAGGATACGCTCCATGTCGTCGTACAGGTTGACGGCGGGGTGGATGCCGTCATAGGAACCGTTCTCGGCCAGGCCTTTCTCAGCTGTGGCGAGAGGGGTGAAATAATCTATGTAGGTGACATTCTTGTGCGTGTCTGCGTAGGCCTTCAAGCGAGCGTTGAAGGCTTCGATTATGGAACCGGCATCTATGTCGGGAAGGATCATGTAGTGCGCGCAGGGAGTGATGGAACAGAGGAGGACCTTGATGCCGGCATCCTCCGCCAGCTCACACATCGCCACGGTATTGTCATAAATGGTCTGGTCGGGATAGTAAGCCTGGGATGCCATGTTCTGGCACAGGTCGTTGGTTCCGCACATGATGGCCACGACCTTGGGCTTGAGGTTGATGACGTCCTGCTTGAAGCGTGTCAGCATCTGGCTGGCGGTCTGACCGGAAATGCCGCGTCCGGCGAAATTGTTCTTCTCGAAGAAGTCAGGATCATTGTCATACCAGAAGTCGGTGATCGAGTCGCCCATCAGCACCATCAGGGGAGCCTGCGTCAAAGCGGCGTTCTTCTCTTCGTAGCGCTTGAAATTGGGCCAGTCCTGAGGACCCATCTGGCGGGCGGGACCGGCAGGGCGCGCCGGACGCGCAGCGGCCGCGAGGACGCGCTCTATCACAGGCTCGACGACAGCCTCCATCTTCTCATAGCCGGCGGCGGTAGGATGGCAACCGTCATTGGAGTCAGTCTCGGAAATGACTCCTCCGGGAAGGGCCATGGCCTTATGATAATCAACATATTCTATCCCGGCCTCGCGGGCATAAGCCTCATAGATACCGTTGAGCCGGATAACATCCTGTGCCGGCTCTGCTTCAGGGTTCCAGAAGAAGCGGTGACACGGCGTCAGCGAACAAAGTATCGGGATGATATTGTTCGCCTTGGCGATATCGCACATGGACTTGATGCAGGCGGCGATATCCTCGAAATCTATCTTCCCGTTGTTGCCCGCTATGTTGTTGACACCGGCCATGATCACCACCGAACGGGGGTGAAGGTCGACTACGTCCTGCTGGAAGCGTGCGAGCATGTGCTCGACGGTCTGACCGCTGATGCCCCTTCCGACATAGTTGTGCGAAGTGAAGAATCCGGGGCGGATGTTCACCCAGAAATCGGTGATGGAGTCGCCCATGAATACTACCAGCGGAGATTCGGTCAACTCGGCATTAGCTTCGGCGTAGCGGTTGAAAGCCGCCCAGTCCATGGCACGCCTGTCCTGAGGCTGTGCATAAGAAACGACCGCAGACAGGATGGCTAAAAGGAGGAACAAAGACTTTTTCATTTCCTATTGGTTACAGTTTCTACAAATATACTCAATTCAAAGGACAAATGACGGCATACCCGAAAAAAGCAGTATCTTTGCAGTACCACTTGTATTTCGGAAGAAATGGCTGACAACGACTGGAAAAAAAGACTCGGCGTGGTGTATTCCACCAACCCGGACTTCGCATACGACGAAGGCGATAACGAGGAGCCCGCGACGCTGGAGCCGGCGAAGCAACGGTTGATCGTGACGATCGACCGCAGCGGCCGCGCCGGCAAGCAGGTGACGCTCGTCAAGGGCTTCGTCGGCACTCAGGAGGATCTCGCCGCGCTCGGCAAGACCCTCAAGGTCAAATGCGGCGTTGGCGGCACGGCCAAGGACGGCGAGATCACCGTACAGGGCGACCTGCGCGACAAGGTCACAGCCCTGCTCCAAGGCATGGGATACAAGGCGAAACGAGGCAACTGATGACCGACTCCACAAGCGTCATACTCCCCGCTACACGGGCTTTCGCTTCCGGCACCCTCGAGATGCCGGACAGCATCTCGGCGGGCTACGCCGAGAGCGTGCAGGCGTGGAGCAGCTTCCCGGTCAACATGGTGCTCGTCATCATCGCGACTCTCCTTATGTTCCTGACCATAAGGATTTTCCTCAACATTGCACCTTTGCTTTTCGACAGCCTTTCCCGTTGGAAAGCCTGCGTCAACATCGACGCCAGCGTGCAGCTCAAAGGAGACCGCAATACCCTGGCGACAATCATCACCCTGCCGATAGCCCTGGTGGCCGACCGCTTCGGATTCTTCAACGCGGACATCCTGGACAATATTCCCGATGCATGGAGCAGCCCCGTCACGCTCGGAATCATACTGGTCTGGCTGCTCGTCCGGCACATGGCCTTTTATTTCTGTATGCTGAGGGCTCCGCGGCCGGAAACGTTCCGCACCGCGAACACCTCTTTTTTCAACTACTGGATCCTTGCCGGCCTGCTGCTTGTTCTAACGGCCGGAGTCATCTCGTTCACCGACATCCCCGACGCTTCGGGACGCAGCATCCTGCTCTACGAACTCGCTGTCATGTACTTTGTTGCCATTCTCCGCAAAAGTCAAATTTTGCTTTCATATTGCGGACCTTTAACGACTTTTTTGTATCTTTGCGCCCTTGAATTCATCCCCACCGGAGCATTGATAGCAGGATGCATACTGCTCTGATGCTCCATGGATGACGGGACAAAGAGCACAAAAAGATGACTGTCAACAAGATACTTATTTCGCAGAAAGAGCCGACGAATACTTCCCCATACGTATCGCTGACCGAAAAATACGGAGTACGGATCGACTTCGAACCTTTCTATTCCATCGAACCCCTTTCCTCGCGGGAATTCAGGGCGCAGAGGATCAATTTCCTGGATTTCACGGCCGTCGTCTTTTCCTCCAGACATGCCATCGACGCTTACTTCATGATGGCTGACGACCTCAGGATCAAGATTCCCGAGACCATGAAGTATTTCTGCACCACCGAGGCTGTCGCCATGTACCTGCAGAAGCACATCATCTTCCGCAAGCGCAAGATTTTCTACGGTAACGGCACCCCTCAGTCGGTCATCGACCTCATCGGCACCAAGCATAAGGGCGAGAAGTTCCTGATCACCACCTCGGACAACTCCAAGCCCGAGGCCATAACCAGGCTCTTTGACGAGAAGGGGCTCGACTACACGACCGTGGTACTCGTCAAGTCCGTCTCCAACGACATCAAGGGACTGGATCCCGCCTCGTATGACATGATCGTGTTCTACAACCCCTCCGACGTGGAGTCGTTGTACAAGAACTTCCCCGGATTCACCCAGGGTGACATCCGCTTCATCTCCTATGGCAAGTCCATCGTGAAGGCCATGGAAGACGCCGGACTTCAGATCGCGGTCAAGGCTCCCTCCCCGGAGCACCGTTCCGTTGCCGGAGCCATCGAGAGCTATCTGAAAGAAAACCAGTAAAAGATATGACCCAGACACTGCCCAAGAATGAGCGGCTGTCCGGTAAGACAGCCGTCGGCACCCTGATGAAGAAAGGGCGCTGGGGCGCGTCGGGCTGTCTCAAATACTGCGTCATAAAACCCGGAGGCGGAGAATCGAACCGCATCATGGTCTCGGTCTCCAAGCGCTTCTTCAAGCGCGCGGTAAAGCGCAACCTCCTGAAGCGCCGCCTCCGCGAAAGCTACCGCACACAGAAGGAACTGCTCGGCGGAGCAGGTCCGCTGGACCTGATGCTTGTCTATAATTCCAAGGAAATCCTTGATTATCAGACCATTCACCAAGATGTGGCAGATATCCTCCGCTCATTGGCATCCAAACCGGAGGAAAAGTCATGATCACGTGGAAAGACATACACCGCGTCCTGCGCAAGGTGCTGAGCGCACCTTTCATCTGGCTGATACTCTTCTACCGCCGCTGCATTTCCCCGCTCAAGCCCCCGACCTGCCGGTTCACGCCGACCTGCTCGCAATATGCGCTGGAGGCGTTCCGCAAATACGGCCCTATAAAGGGGTTCTGGCTGTCGCTCAAGCGCATACTGCGCTGCCACCCGTTAGGCGGCAGCGGGTATGACCCTGTCCCCTGATTTTTCTTCGTTGGCTTCCAGCCATGCGCGTGTACGCTCCTCGATATTGTCGCGGAGAAAGTCGCTGTACCAACGGATCTCGAAGGTATGGTAGCACCCTTCATTGAAGAATGACGTGTCGTAATCCACGACATCGTAGCCGTCCACCAGCAGCAGTTTCGTCACCGGATCGAGGGTGACCGTAAGCGTATCGTGCATGACGGCTGGAGTGGCGTCGGTGCGCCAGTTGACCGGGTTGATGGCGACCGCGTTGCCGCCGCTGACAAGGGCGGAAGCATCTTCCGGCCGGCGCACGGAGTTGTAGCAGACGGTCACGCCGGTGTCGTCGGAGCGCTGGGCCGGCCGGATGACAGGATACTTTTCAAGCTCCTTCCTGGTTATCTTCCAGCCGAGGACATAAGCGGCAATCATCCTTTGAGCGATGCTGTCGGGCATTTCCTTGAGCAGCTCGACAACGATCTGGCCGCCCTGGCTGAAACCGGCCAAGACGAAAGGACGGCCCCTGTTGATGTGCTTCAGGTAATGGTCAAAGGCCCTCCGTGCATCATCCATCGCCACGGGGAAACGACGCCGGACAAGTTCGTCGTCTCTATAGGTCTCCATGGTGATCTGGCGGTAGAAGGGCGAATAGAAATCCAGCGATCCGCCGAAACGCCTGTCGACTCCCTCCATCTCCATACGGATTCCGGGGCAGGCGGCGGAGTCCGCTGCCTCTGCGTGGTGCAGCATCCTGCCGTCGGGACCGGGATGGTCGAAAGTCTCGGTGGAGCTGATATAGAAAATGTCGGCTTCGCCGCCGCGGAGGGTGGTGTACCAGGCGGCGGGGCTGCCGTAGTCCGGCGCAGCCGGAACGGTCTCCCGCCCACGGCCGCACGCCACCGACAGGATTGCGGCTATTGACAGCCAGACTGCCGGCTTCATCCTATAGCTTGTACAGGTCGGCGTCCAGGACCATATTCAGATTCTTGCTGTAAGTGAAGCTGATCGGAGCGAAATCGCCGTCGCATGAATAATAAAGGACATATTCCTTGTTAAGCCTCAGGCCGCCTACGGTCGTAGTCATGTTCTTGACCGGGCACATGCACTTCAAGGTCTTGCCCTGCGTCTCGTACACATGGCATTCGATGACATTCTCCTCGGAAGACACGTCACAGGAGATTCCGCCCTGGCTGATGGAACAGTTCAGCATGGCATTGGTCCTCGTGATGACCAGGCCTTCGTCGGAGTAAGAGAGGATCAGTTGGGAATCAGAACCGGCTTTGGTATCAGGGACCAGAGAGTTTCTGTCGCAGCCAGTGTCGGTAAAGCTCACCAGCTCGACTGCCGTCTCCTTGGAACACGCCAGAAGGATGGTCGCTGAAAAGAGTATCAAAATGATACGTTTCATGGTACAACAAATTCAGTTATATGCAAATAAACGGATTTTTCATGAATAATCCCACAAGCCCCCCACAAAACGGCTATATATCGTATCCCCAGGTACCGTCTCCCATGTCTACAAGCGGGGCCGCATAGAGATCGGTATCGACGACCAGCACGAATCCCTTCTTGTAAGTAAAACTGATGGGTACAAGAGGGGCTTCACCCTGACACGAATAATAGAAGTTGTAGTCGGATCCCTCCTTCAGTCCGGATATGGTGGACGACATTTCCTCTACAAGGCATATGCAGTTTGCAGACAGTTCAGATTTCTGGCGTACATTGTATTTGATGACGTCACGGTCAACGGAAACCTCACAATCGATCCCTCCGTCCTTGATGGCACAGTTCATCTCGGCATTTTTCCTTGAGACAAGAAGACCTTCCGGAGTATACTTGAGCATAAGTTCCGATTCGGCATCATACAGACCCGCCTTGGTCTCAGATGCGCAACCGGAGCTGACGAAATCCTGAGATTTAGGAAATCCATCCCAAACCCAACTGCATCCTGCAAGGAATAGTGCAGCGCATAAGACGAAAACAAACTTTTTCATATTTGTTCTATATTGATTCTGACACTTAAACGGTACTCTTCACAGATTACTGCACGGCCGCTTTCAAGAAACCGTCATTTTGTCAAGTACATCCTCCGCTCATCCTCCGGGAACTTCTCGATGGCGTAGCGGAGCATGGTCCTAGGCATGGCCCCGTACCGGGGCGCGAGCCAGGCCCGAAGGGCGCTGCCGTCGCGCTTGCCCGCTTCGCGGAGCAGCCAGCCGACGGCCTTGTGGATCAGGTCATGCGGATGGTGCAGCAGCATGTCGGCAATGGCGAAAGTGTCGTCCAACTGCCCGTTCCGGATGAAAGTCATCGTACTTACAATGCCTATCCGCCGCTCCCACATGGTTTTCCCGTCCCGGGCAAAATCATATAACAGGGTCCGGTCCTTATCCAGCAGCCAGACACCCAAAAGCGGATAGCACGACAGGTCCACCAGGTCCCAGTTGTTGATGCGGTCAGTATGAGAGAGGTAAAACTCCACGCATTTCCGCTGCAATTCCATATCCCGGCTGGATTTCTTCCCCGCATTCTCGAAGATTGCCACCAGGCAGAGCAATGCCGCCAGACGTACCTCGTGGTACCCGCTGGCGATGCATTCCTCAAAATCGGCAAAACCCGTCCTCCTCCAACAGTCCTTGACCACCGCACGCGTCACCGGAACCTTGATACCAAGGAACCTGTCCCCTTCGCCGTACTGCCCGGGCCCGGTCTTGAAAAACCGGGAAAGCCCGGCCACCTGAGACGGGTCCGCGTGGGAGAGCATTTGATCCAGCAGGACATTCATGGATTGCAATATACAAAAAAACCGCCGCTGTGCAAAGCGCCGGACGTATATATGGAGATGTTTTGGCGTAAGAGCTTCATACAGGCCTCTTACTTATATTGCTGACTGGGTAGCGGGAGTGGGGCATGATCCCACGACCTCCGGATTATGAATCCGACGCTCTAACCAGCTGAGCTACCCCGCCATCATAAACCCCGAGGGGTTGTTGAGATAGAAGGACTCGAACCCTCACTGACAGAGCCAGAATCTGTAGTGCTACCATTACACCATATCTCAATGTGCTTATGTCAATACCCCGCCGAAACGGGAGTGCAAATTTACAACAGTTTTAGGAAATTGCAAAAAAAACGAGAACTTTCTCCACAATTCAGGATATTTTATTATTTTTACCAAACCGGACACCCGTTCCGGACACACTATTATTGAACAGAAAACACTGAAACACTAATTCTAAACTGATTATGGCATCTCTTACCGATCTTCTCGCCAAGACTGTCGCATCCGCAGCCCAGGGCGTCGAAATCCCCTCCAACGTACAGAGCACAGTCCTCAACGGACTCTCCGACTCCGTCCTCAAGAGCCTCACCCAGACCGCTACGGCTCCCGGTGGAGTAGATATCCTCAAGGGCCTCTTCAGCGGCAAATCCAACGCCGCGACCAGCCCGGTCACCGCACTCGCCGGCAAGCTCTTCGCCAACAATATCCTGAGCAAGCTCGGACTCGGCACCAAGACCAACTCCGCCCTTTCCGGCCTTATCCCGACCATCATCGGCAAACTTTCCGGCCTTATCAGGGACATGGACGGCGACGGTGACGTCGACCTGAACGATATCATCCTGTCGCTCAGCGGCGCACAGCCCAAGCAGAAAAAGTCCGGCGGCCTCCTCGGCTCCGTCGCAGGAAGCGTCCTCGGAAGCATCCTCAAGGGAAAATAGTAAAATGAAAAGGATAATCACCCTGCTGGCTGCAGCCTGGCTATTCGCCGGCTGCGGCCTTTTGACGAGTATAAACTGGGACGGACAGCGCATCGCCTCCGCCACCGGCAAGGCCGTCACGGCCATGGCCATCTCCGACGAGCAGATCGTGGAGCTCTGCCGCCAGTCCGTCGCCCAGCTGGACCAGCAGAACACCATTGACAACGGGGCATACATCACCCGCCTCCGCAGGCTGATGTCAGGCATCAACCAGATCAACGGCATGACCCTCAACTACAAGGTCTACAAGACCGACGAGGTCAACGCCTTCGCCAGCGGCGACGGTTCGGTGCGCGTGTACTCCGGCCTGATGGATCTCATGACGGACGACGAGCTCATCGCCGTCATCGGCCATGAGATCGGCCATGTCGTCCATCAGGACTCCAAGAACGCCCTCAAGAAGGCCTATATGGCGTCGGCCGCCAGCGACCTTGTCGGAGCGGCCGGCTCGGTGGGCGCCGTGACGCAGGCCGTCGCCGGCAACATCGGACAGGCCCTGGTCAACGCCCAGTTCTCCCAGAAGCAGGAGTACAAGGCCGATGAGTACGGCTTCGAGTTTGCCGTGGCCCATGGCCATGACCCTTACGGCATGTTCAACTCGTTGATGAAGCTGACCAAGCTCGCGGAAGGCTCCCAGGCCTCTTCCGTCGCCCAGATGTTCTCCTCGCACCCTGACAACCTCAAGCGTGCGGAAAGGATGAAGGTCAAGGCTGACAACTACACCAAGAAGAAATAATCCTTAACCCATGAATAAAGCTTTGCTCTGCACCCTGCTGCTCGCGGCAGGGTTTGCGGTTTCAGCCCGCGCCGAAGAAGGAAGACTCCTTCGATTCCCTACCACAAACGGCACCGATGTCGTATTCTCCTATGCTGGAGACCTTTACAAGGCTCCGTTGAACGGAGGTCGCGCCGTGCGCCTGACCTCGCACATCGGATATGAGATGTTCGCCAAATACTCTCCCGACGGACGCACCATCGCCTTCACGGGTCAGTACGACGGCAATACCGAAGTATACTCGATGCCGGCCACTGGCGGCGAGCCGGTCCGGCTTACCTTCACCGGCACCAACAGCCGCGACGACCTCGGCGACCGCATGGGTCCGAACAACATCGTCATGGGCTGGACCCCTGACGGAAAGGAGATTGTGTACCGCAACCGCATCAGCGACTCCTTCGACGGAAAACTCTGGAAGGTTCCGGCCTCCGGCGGCATGAGCGAATGCCTGCCCCTGCCGGAGGGCGGCTTCTGCAGCTATTCCCCCGACGGGAAGAAGCTTGCGTACAACCGTGTCTTCCGCGAGTTCCGCACCTGGAAATACTACCGCGGCGGCCAGGCCGACGAGATCTGGATCTATGACGGCAAGTCCGTCAAGGCCGTAACCGACAACGAAGCACAGGACATCATCCCCATGTGGGTGGGCGACGAGATCTTCTTCATCTCCGACCGTGACCACTGGATGAACATCTTCGTCTATGATACCAAGAGCGGGCAGACCTCCAAGGTCACGGACTTCAAGGAGTATGACGTCAAGTTCCCGAGCACCAACGGCAAGTGGATCGTCTTCGAGAACGGCGGCTATATCTATTCCCTGAACCCCGCTGACCGCTCGTACCGCAAGATAGATATCGAGCTCGATGCAGAGGGCCTCTATGCCCGTCCGGAGAAGATGCATGTGGACAGGAATCTCTCCAATATCAGCATATCGGAGAAAGGTGACCGCATGGCCGTAACGGCACGCGGAGAAGTCTTCAACGTGCCCGTCAAGGCCGGTGTCACCCGCAACATCACCCGCACGCCCGGCGCCAATGAGCGCGGGGCCGAATTCTCCCCCGACGGGAAGTACATCGCCTACATCTCAGACCGCACGGGCGAGACCGAAATCTATCTCCAGGACATGGAGAAGACCGAGCCTGCGCAGCTGACAAAGGGGGCTGACACCTATATCCGCAGCCTCGTATGGGCTCCGGACAGCAAGTCGCTCCTCTACGGCGACCGCAAGAACCGCCTGGTGCAGGTCAGCGTACCCGACGGAGCGAAGAAGGTCCTGATGACCAACCCCGAAGCGGAGTTCAGGGGAGTCAGTTTCTCCTCCGACGGCCAGTGGATCACCTACACCAAGCCAGCGGCAAACGAGATGGGCGTCATCTACGTGTACAACCTCGCAAGCGGAAAGGAGATTCCCATCACGGAGAAGTGGTACGACTCCGGATCGCCCATCTTCAGCGAGGATGGCAAGTACTTGATCTTCACCTCGGCGCGTGACCTCAACCCGACCTACAGTTCGGTGGAATGGAACTACGCATACACCAACATGAGCGCGATGTACATCGCCGTGCTGTCCAAGGACACCCCTTCGCCTTTCCTGCCCAAGGACGGCGAGGCCCCTGCCGAAGCAAAGGAACAGAAGAAGGATGACAAGGCTGCCGCGCCCGCCGTGCAGGTGGATGCCGACGGCATCTACGAGCGCATCCTGCGCGTGCCCGGCGTCAGCGGCGGCGCCCGCCCCATCTACTGCGACGGTAAGGTCCTCCTGTACGGAGGCCGCGGCGGCACCCAGTCCCTTGACCTCGCCACCGGCGAGTCCAAGCAGGTAGCCGAAGGCAATCTTTCCATCGTCGGGAAGAAAGCCCTTGTCGTCAACCGCGGCAAATACTACGTCACTGACATCCCCCGCGGACGCGTCAACCTCGAAGGTGACGGAGTTAAGCTCACCGACATGGTCGCAGACATAGACTACGAGCAGGAATGGGCCCAGATCTTCGATGAGGCCTGGCGCGCATACCGCGACGGATTCTACCTCGAGAACATGCACGGCATCGACTGGAACGCCATGAGGAAAAAGTATGAAGTGCTCCTCCCCTACGCCAAGACCCGCCTCGACCTGAACTACATCATCGGAGAGATGATCAGCGAGCTTACCTGCGGCCACGCCTACGTCACCCCCGGCAGCTATCCCAAGCCGGAGCGCGTGCAGATGGGCCTGCTCGGAGCCACCGTCACCAAGGAGAAGAACGGCTACAAGGTCAGTCACATCTACAAGGGCGCTCCCTACAGCGAGTCACTGCGTTCGCCGCTCACCGAGCCCGGTATCGGCGTGAATGAGGGCGACTACATCCTTGCCATCGACGGTCAGGACCTAAAGGACGTCGCGAACATCTATTCGCTGCTGGTCGGCAAGGCAGGCGTGCTCACCGAGCTGACGGTAGCGTCCAAGGCCAACGGTTCAGACTCCCGCAAGGTCGTCATCAAACCCATCGCCGACGAGTATCCGCTCATCCACTATGAATGGGTGCAGCACAACATCGAATACGTGGACAAGGCATCCAACGGCAAGATCGGCTACATCTACATCCCGGATATGAGTGCAGAGGGTCTCAACGAGTTCGCCCGCTACTACTATCCCCAGCTGGACAAGGAAGCCCTCATCATCGACGACCGCGCCAATGGCGGCGGCAACGTTTCACCGATGATCATCGAGCGACTGCTGCGCGAGCCCTACCGCATGACTATGTACAGGAACTCCAGCCGCACCGGGACCATTCCGGAGGGAACTTTCGTAGGACCTAAGGTCTGCCTTATCAACAAGTTCTCCGCATCCGACGGCGACCTCTTCCCCTGGAGTTTCAAGGCCACAGGACTGGGCGAACTGATCGGTACCCGCACATGGGGTGGCATCATCGGTATCAGCGGATCACTCCCGTACATGGACGGCACCGACATCCGCGTCCCGTTCTTCACCAATTACGACGTGAAGACCGGTGAGTGGATCATCGAGAACCATGGAGTCGACCCCGACATCTACGTGGAGAACGATCCCATCAAGGAGCAGGCAGGCATCGACGAGCAGCTGGACAAGGCCATCGAAGTGCTGATGGGCAAACTCAAGGACCGCAAGCCGCTGCCTCCGGTCCCCGCTCCCCGCGACTGGTCGTACAAAGGGAACTAGAGCAGGAAATCCCGGATCTCCTGTGCGTGCCGGCCGGGGACGATGACATGATGGTTCCCTATGGGATCCTTGAGGAAATAATCCCTGCAAAGGGTACGGTCATCGAGCCTCAGCAGCACCTGGGTACGGCACAGATGTTTCTCTGAAAGATTCTTTATCAGCCCGGCCTCCGCCGCGAAACAGCGGTCGAGGCCGGGCGACATTTTAAACAGCGTCACGGGGCCCTCGGGCAGCTCGCCCTTGACGGCGACTCCTATACCCGACTCGAAATGGGTGTCATAGGAATAGTCCCGGAGCATGCTGAAGGGGACGGTGCAGTGAGCGAAGACCATCTCTCCAGTGGAAGGGTCCATGCGCGAAGGATTGGCCATGAAACCGGGGACATCGAACAAGGCGTTGGCCACGCACATGGTCAGCATGGTAGGAATATCTCCTTCGCAGCCAGCCGGGACACCCTCGGAATTGAGCAGGGCAAGCGCAAGGCAGCCGGTATTGCCTACGGCTGACAGCAGGTCGAAGCAACGGACGGTGACGGCTGAGAGGTCATAACGGTCGATCAGGCGCTTGACTGCGCCATAGATGTCGAGAGCACCGTCGAAGGTTTTCTGGGTAACCTTAGGATTGACAGAATGCCTGACGCCTTTGAGGGGAACCCCGGAAGGCGCCTCACAGAGTCCGAGACGTATCTCCGTGACCAGCTCCTCCATCGGAATGTCCACCAGCTCGATACCGAGCCGGTCGCGGACGGCCTCACGGTCGGGGTCGGAGGCGATCAGCCAGTCGGAGGGACGGCCGATGACGCCGGCCCGGCTGCCTTGCAGGCGCCGGCGCGCCCTGGCCGCCCGTGATAGCGCCGCTATCCGCTCCGCGATATACGCGGCGCTCCCGTGCAGGATCTCGCCCTCCCTCCCCTGCTGCCGCAGGAACGAGAGAATCTCCATCGATGCGGCAAGCGAATTGCTCGCCCCGCTGGTGAGGAGCCTGACCGGTCCGGTCAAACGCGGGAATACCGCCTTGAAGGCATTCTCCGTACCGCCGGTACGGACATAGATCAATTCCGCATCATGGCTGCCATACTGGGAGAAGTCCTCCCCGCAGAAGTCGAAGTCCGCACCTGCAGCCGCGATCTCCCTGATGAATCTTTCTTCCGATGCATCGGGCATCACCTCGCTGTGAAGCCCGGAAGTGAGGGTATAAAGTCCGGTTTTGTTCATTTCCGCTGTGAATGATTGTCCGGATAAAAATAGTCAATTGTATCCGTAACTCCAACTTCTCAGTCGCGCCTTATGCCGGTTATCATACCCTTGCTTTTGTCTATGGACTTCCTCCCGGACGGGTAAGTACCGTTTATATACGGTTTGGGGTCTACCCATTTACCTCCGGCATTTACGCCGAGATGGAGATGCGGATTGGGCACGTTCGTCGCATTCCCGCTTCTCCCGGAATAGCCTATCAGGTCGCCCTGGAAGACCTTGTCGTCAAGCTTGAAAGGCTGGCCCGTCCGGGGGTTGACCGCAAAGGGCATCCCTCCCCGGAGATGCGCGTATTGATAGACGACGGTCTTGTTCTTCTCCCTGGCCTCAATGCGGAGTTCGTTGCCGTAGGAGTTGCTTACATGCTCATCCCCGTATCCGCATTCCGCCTTTGTGACCACTCCGGAACAGAGCGCATAGACCGGAGTCCCTACCTCCGCATAAAGGTCCAGGCCGTCGTGCCTTTTGGGATTGCCGTCCAGGTCGGTCCTTGTCTCCCCGAATGTCCCGCCGTAATAATTGGCATATATCCCTTCGTCCGCGTCGGCCAGCTCCATGCTGACGTTGCTGGCCGCTATCCTCATGCTCAGGAGAGGATTGGAAACATGCTTGGAGTTGTCCGTAAAGGGTTTCCTCGCTTCGAAGTAAGCTGTCGATTCGAGATCGGACGTGACCTTGTAGCTGAACCTGGACGACTTCGCCCAGGCGAAGTCGCCGGTCCAGTGACTGACTTCCAGTACCTTGACATTATGAGCCTGGGTGTAGCCTATTATCGCAGTGCTGCCGGCTGTATATGTTCCGCTCCCGGTCATACTGACCTCATCCGGGATATCGCACGACAGCTTAACCGAGTAATTCTTTTCCGGAAGGCACTCAGTATCCGCAGACGGGTCCCAGAACCAAGTGGCATCCTCTTTCTCCTGCTTGATAGAAATAGTGTATCTCCCGGCTATCCCTTCGGAATCCAAGACACCGTCATCCGATGCCGTGCCCGACTTCGTCCCGGCTGGCTCCGAATAGACAAGGATATAAGCGAGCCCCTTGTCGATGCCGCCGGACTCCGGCGCAGTGACGAAATCCGCCTGCAATATACGTCCGGAACCGTATGCCTGCACCTTTATCAACTCTCCGGAAACGGTGGAGAATACCACCGCTCCGGTATAGTCGGGCTTGTCAAGATAGTCGAAATCCGGATGGGAGCGCCAGTAATGGTAATCCGTGACCATCGTGACCACGAACATGCCGTCATCACCGGCTACAAGGAACCTCTTTAGGACGGCAGTCTCTCTCGGATCCCCTTCCGGTTCGTTGCCGAAATAGGCTTTCTGTCCGGAATACTCCGGCGAGAACGGGATTTGGACCACGGTGCAGCCCCTGAAAATGGATTTCTTCTGCCCGGCCTTGTCCAATACGGATTGGAGGGGAACCATGACCGCCGTACCCTTGGTCTCCGACCCCGCGGAGTCATTGGGAAGATTGGCGAAAAGAGGCTGCATGGTAGAATTGATGAGCACAGTAGAGAGAGCCTCACCTTGCCCGGGTAAGTCCGGAATGGCCTTCTCTGTACAGGAAGGAAGCGACAACAGGAGAAGGAGAGGGAAAAGGACGGACCTTTCCCGAATCGTCATATGTTTCATAGTCGTATAGGTTTTCCGCCGTAAAAAGCCGGCGAATCAAAGATAGCTGTTTCCACATTCAGACGCAAAGAATTCCGACCAGGCGCAAAAACGGCTTCTCAAGTGACAAACCGCTCTTTATGCATATTGCGAAAGCATGCCGCTTGTTTCTTGCAAAATATTTTCTATCTTTGTCTTAACTACATCACTAACAATTAAAACCAATACCATGAACATCCTTCTTACATTGCTCTTCGGAGCCATCGCAGGCTGGCTTGCCGGCTTCTTCGTGATCAAAGACAAGGGCGGTCTCATCTGGAACATCATCATCGGTCTCCTCGGCGGTGTCATCGGCGGTTGGCTGCTCGGCCTCATCGGCGCAGGCGGATCATTCTGGTCACAGTGGTACGGACAGATCTGCAGCGCCCTCATCGGCGCAGTGGTCCTCCTGTGGGTCTGGAACCTTATCAAGAAAGCACTCAAGAAATAAAACACGAATGCTGCCGATGGCCCGACCATCGGCAGCACTTTTTTTATCTTTTCCTTATTAGAACTCCAGGTCCCGGCCGCGATAGAAGTCCAGGATCTTGGACTGGTACAGGTATTCGTAACGGGCCTGCACGAGGTTGGATGCGGCGGACATGTATCGGCCTTTGGCCTCGTTGAATTCCGTTATCCCTGACTTCCCGTTCTCATATTTCGCCTGTGCGAGCTCGAAAGCGTCTTCAGCACTGGCAGCGGCTACCTGGCTGCTGCGGTATTTCGCCTGGGAACCGACGGCATTGTAGTAGGCCTGCTGGATCTCCTTGTACAGCGATTTCCTGGAATTGTCAAGCACGATCTCCTGGCTCGAATACTGCAGTCTGGCATTGCGTACCTGGTTGCGGTTGGAGAAATGGCTGAATATGGGGACACTGAGATTGAGGCCTATATACTGGCTGAAGTTGTTCTTCAACTGCGATGAGAACCCGGCGGAAGGAAAGCCTGACGAAGTATAATAGTTGGTACCAAGCCCGCCGCTCAGGGAGAGCGAAGGCAGGAAGGAATCCTTGGCAAGGTCAATGCTCTTCAATGCCTGGTCGAGGCGTATCTCCTCCGCTTTGACCGCCGGCTTGAACTGCACGGCTTCGGCATAGATGGCCTCAGGATCCATCAACATCACTGTTTCCAGTCCCTCGACGGACGGACGGGCTATATGGAAGCCTTCCGGAGAAGGAAGTTCAAGCAGCTGCGTGAGGTCGAGGATGGCAAGTGCCACATTGTTTTCCGCCTGCGTCGCGCTCACGCGGCTCTGCGCGAGCGTAGCCTCCTGCGCAGAGACGTCGGCGCTCGCCACCATTCCGTTCGATGCCATTTCAGTCAAACGGACCACCTGCAGGGAATCGATCTCCACCTGGCTGCGGGCGACGTCCAGGATCTCCATGTTGTAGAGGATCTGCACGTACGCCTGGGCCACCGCCACACGGATGTCATCCTTGGCTTTTTCCAGATCGGCGGTGGCCGCAGCGAGGTTCAGTTTCGACAGTTCAATATTATGTTTAATCTGGAATCCGTTGAAGACCGGTACCTGTGCTCCGACACTGAATGAAGTGTTCGTCGTATTGGTGTTGGCGTAGGTATTGTCCGCCGTGAGGCCTCGTCCGAAGGAGAAGTTCTGGCCTGCACTGCCGCTCACGCTGGGGAGGCGGTTGTTCTCAGCGGTATTGAGGTCTATCTCCCTCTGCTCCACGTTCAGTCCGCTCCGCTTCACGCTGAGGTTGTTCTCCAGCGCATGGTCTATGCACTGCGGCAGTGTCCATACGCGCTCCTGGGCCTGCGCCCCGGCGGCGAATGCCGCCACAAGGGCCGCTGTCAGTATTATCCTTCTCATGGCTAATCAACTATTTTGGAACCGCGAACCTTGGTACCCTCGGTCACACCGCTCTTGATTTCGATATTGACTCCGTCACTGAGGCCGGTCTCGACCTTGGTGCGGGTAGTGCTGCCGTCGGCATTGAGCACCTGCACATAAGTGTCGTCACCGTCGAACTCCAGGGCGCTCTCAGGCAGGGAAAGCACTCCCTTGGCCTCCTCAAGCACGAACTCGGCATTGGCGCTGTAGCCCGAGCGGATCATCTGGTCGGAGGTCACGGACACGGCCGCCTTGATCTCGAACTGGTTGGCGCCGTTGCTCTCCACGGCTTTCGGCGAGATATACTCGAGGGTCGCATCGAACGAGTAGTTCTGCAAGGCACCGATGGTGATGACTACGGGAAGACCCTCGTGTAGCGAACCTACCTCCGTCTCATCGACATTGCCGTCGAAAATAAGGTCGTTCATGTTCGCCACAGTTGCGACCGTCGTTCCGTCGTTCATCGTATTGGCCTGGATCACGGAGTTACCCACCTTGACGGGGACATCGAGGATGAGACCGGTGATCGTGGAACGGACCAGGGTGGAAGAGGAAGTGGCGTTGGAGCGGGACACACCGTCGCGGATGACCTCGAGGGCATCCTGAGCGGCGGACCTTTCCTCCTTGGCCTGGTTCAGGGCCTGGAGCACCTTCTCGAACTCGTCGGCGCTCACCAACTGCTTGTCGTAGAGCGCTTTCTCACGGTCATAGTTGGTCTGGGCCTGCTTGAGGTTGATCTCGGAGAGGCGCACGCGGCTCTGGGCCGAACTCAGGGAATTCATGTCGGGGATGACCTTGAGCTTGGCGATCACCTCGTTCTCCTGGACCTGCTCGCCTGCCTTCTTGTAGATCTCGGCGATGATGCCGTTGATCTGGGGCTTGACGTTCACTTCGTTGCGGGGAATGATCTTGCCGGTTACGACGGTGGTGCGCTGGATATCCATGACGGCAGCCTCCAGCTCCTGGTAACGTACTTCCTTCGGACGGGACTGTTTGAAAAGGAAAACGAAGGTCCCGATTACGAAGAGCGCGATAAGCGCGGTAATGATGTACTTGGAAAACTTTTTCATATATGGTTCGTTTTTTTATTATTCATCTCTCATTGCATCGACGGGCTTGATGTTCATGGCACGGAGGGCTGGCGCGAGGCCGGCGAGCATTCCGAGCACGGCGAGGAGCGCGGCCGCCGCCACCGCCAGCCAGAAGCCTATCTGGAACGCCGGCGTGAACTCGCCGGAGGCGGCCACTATCTTCTCGGCCACGCTGAGTACCAGCACCGAGAACATTATCCCGAACATTCCCGCTATCAGCGTCAGGCTGACGCTCTCGAGCATTATCTGCGAAAGGATATCGCGCGGAGTGGCGCCGATGGCCCTCCTGATGCCGATCTCGACGGTGCGTTCCTTGACCGTCACCATCATGATGTTGCTGACACCTATGGCGCCAGCCAGCAACGTACCGAGGCCGATCAGAAGGATCAGGAAATCGACTCCGCGGAAGAGCGTATCTATCAGCGTGAATACCTCCTCGGTATTGAGGAACAGCAAGGCGGGCTCATCCTTCGGGTCAAAGAAGTGCTCCCGGCCAAGGACCTGGCGCACACGGGGCTCAAGGGAGGACATCTTTATGCCCGACTTTGCGGTCAAGCAGACGATGTCGACATTGTCGCCGCGGTTGTACAGCTGCTGTGCAACCGTCGAGGGGATGACCACCTTCTGTGCTGTATTGCCATTGATATTGATCGTTCCAGATGAGAAATTCACTCCCACGACCTGGAAGAATACCGAGCCGACCTGGATGAAGGACCCGCAAGGGTCTCCCCCGTCTGGGAAAAGCTCGTTGTAGATACGTTTGCCGATGACGCAGACCTTGCGCCCACGCTCGACATCCACTTCGTTCAGGAAGCGGCCGTACTTCATACGGGGGGCCTCAATCTCGACATAGTCGGCATTCACTCCGGTAACGGAGCAATTGGTATTCTGTGAGTTATAGACCGCCGTCTGTCCCCACTGGCTGATCATCGGAGTGACTACCCCGGTCTCGGGGATGAGCGTCTTCATGCGCTCCATGTCCCTGTATTTCAAAGACCAGTACCTGCCTTCCTGAAAGCCCTTGTAGGGTACGGAAGTGTTGGACGATACAATGATGGCGGCATTGGATGCGAAACCCTCGAAATTGGACTTGAGCAAGCCCTTGACACCGTCTCCGGCGCCAAGCATCGCCAGCAGCATGAACAGCCCCCAGAAGATGCCGAAGCCTGTCAGCAGGCTCCTGCTCTTGTTGCGCAGCAGCGAGTCGGCGATCTCGTGATATGTGTTGATATCCAGTCTCATTCTGCTCTCAGTGCTTCAATGGGTTTGACTCTGGAGGCCTTGCTGGCAGGGATGAGCCCGGCCAGGGTGCCGGCGACGATAAGCAGGATAGTGGCTTCGAGAGCCACGCCGAGTCCCACCGAAGGATTCTCCATGATGGTGATGGACTCGCCGAGGACCTCGATGGGTTTGGAGCCGAGCGTGGCATCCAATACCCGGCATGCGACCATGCCAAGTACCATCCCTATATATCCGAAGAACGCGGTGATCGACACGCTCTCGGCGATGATGAGTTTCATGATGGACCAGGGTCCGGCTCCTATGGCCTTGCGGATGCCGAACTCGTGGGTACGCTCCTTGACGGTGATGAGCATGATGTTGCTCACTCCCACTATTCCGCTCAGCAGGGTGAACAGGCCTATGATCCACAGGAAGACATCGAGGACATGGCGTCCCTTGTTCATCTGCATGTTCATGGTGAAGGAGTTGGATATCCAGATGGCCCTTTCGTCATCGGGAGCGGCTCCATGGTAGTTGTTGAGCACGCGCTTGTAATCCTTCTCGAAAGCCTCGTTCTCCTCCTCGGTATCCAGTCCGTGGAAGGTGAATGACAGCATGTCTATCCTGTTGCTCTTGGAGAAGATCGTGCTGAGAGTCGTGAAAGGGGTATATATCTCGGTATCGTTCTCATTCTCTGCGCCATGGCGGACGCCGATGATCTTGAAGGAGAGGTTCCCGATCTTTACACGCTGGCCTATGAGCGATTCATAATTCTCCTTACCGCCAAGGAAATTGCGGGCATGTAGATGCGTCAGGACAATGACCTTGCGCCTGTTCTCGATATCGTTGCGGTTGATGAAACGGCCTGCGAGCATCTCAATGCGGTAAAGCCTCTCGACATCAGGATAGACTCCGTTCAGGGAGACATCGAAATAACGCTTGCCGTAAGTCATCTTGAAACCGCTCTGGCTGAGGGTGGCTGAAATCTCGTCGATATGGTCGGCGAAGACCGGGCTGGCAGTCAGCTTGAGGTCGTACTCGTCAAGTTCGATGTAACGTCCCTGCTTGAATCCTCCGTAGGGCTTGGAAGTCGTATTGCCGTATACCCTCATCGTATTGACGTCCAGGCCTTCACTGTTGGAGTCGAAGATGTTCATGATGCCGTTGCCGGCGCCGAGCAGGGTTATCAGCATGAAGATGCCCCATGCCACGGCGAAGCCGGTCAGACATGTGCGCAGCTTGTTGCGGCGGATGGATTCCCATATTTCTACGAAAATGTCCCTCATGGCATCATTTCATGATTGTGGAAGTTCCGAATGCGGAAGCGTTGTGCTGGGCGTTCATCTCGATATCGCCGATGATGCCGTCCTTGATGTGTATGATCTTGTCGGTGCAGTTGGCTACGCCGCTCTCGTGCGTCACCACGATGAGGGTGACGCCCTCCTCGCGGTTCAACTGGCCGAGCAGGTCCATGACCTCCACCGAGGTCTTGGAATCCAATGCACCGGTCGGCTCGTCAGCAAGGATGATCTGGGGATGGGTGATGAGGGCGCGTGCAATGGCGACGCGCTGCTTCTGGCCACCGGACATCTCGTTGGGGTAATGCGTGGACCAGTCCTTGAGGCCCAGGCGTTCGAGATACTCCATTGCAAGCATGTGGCGCTTGTGTCGGCTCACTCCCTGATAGAAAAGGGGAAGCTCCACGTTCTCCACCGCCGTCTTGAATCCGATGAGGTTGAAGGACTGGAAGATGAAGCCTATCATGCGGTTGCGGTAGTCCGCAGCCTGGCGCTCGCTCAAGTCTTTGATGAGCTTGCCGTCAAGCCAGTACTCTCCGGTATCGTAATTGTCGAGGATACCCAATATATTAAGGAGAGTGGACTTGCCGGATCCGGAAGCTCCCATGATGGAGACGAACTCTCCCCTGTCGATGGAGAGGTCTATCCCTTTGAGTACATGCAGAGGCTGGCCGTTGTCGTACGTCTTGTTGACGCCTTTGAGTTCTATCAGCATATCGTATCTATTCTGTCCGTTTCTTTTGCAAATCTAAGAAATAATTATTGAAAAACAATAATCATTTATAAAATTTCGGTAAATTTTTTCTGAAACGTTTTGCGTTTCATAGTGTAATACCGAACTAATACACTGCAAAGCTAAGACATATTTTTCAATCCTGCAAATATCTTACGCTTTTTTTTCGTTGTTTCTCCACTTCCGGCATCCGCAGGACAGGGCGCTATATATTGAACGAGAATTGTGCCAGAATGTGACAAGGATTGTGGGGCCAAAGTGACGTAGACGGTCCAGAAAATGGACCTTCTACGTCAAAAACGCCCCAAAATGCAGTAGACGGTCCATCCGTTGGACCGTCTACGTCACTATCAGAGGAAAAGGTCAATCGGTATCGGACTGGGAGAGGACGAAGTCCGCGGCCGCTAGCAGCTGCTCGTAGAAATCCTCGCCGAAACGGCGGATGAGCGGGCCGCGCAGGAACTGATAGACACGGATTCCCTCGCGGCGGCCTTTCTCGAAGGCCTCCTTGCAGATGTCCCAATGGTGGACGTTCAGTGCCAGGGTCCCGTTGGAAAGCTTCTTGATACGGATGGGATACAGCGCACAGGAAACAGGCTTGACGAAATCGCAGCCGCCCAAGATATGACAGCGCTCGATGGCGCACAGACAGTTGCCGTCCTCAAACAGGGTATAGGCGCACTCCTGGGTACCGGGAACGAGAGGGGTGACGATATCCCCCTCGAAATCGATCTCGAAGAAGCCTTTGGACTCAGCCGCTGCGCGCCCCGCCTCGCTCATCAGGGGGGAATAGGCGGGATAGTCGCGCTCCAGGAGCTCTGTCTCTTCCTCTTCCAGAGGCGCTCCGCAGTCCCCTACGATGCAGCACTTACCCTTGCAGACCTCATAGTCGCATGCGAAATACTCGGTGAAGACATCCTCCGATACGAGGCAGTCACCTATCTGTACTATCGTTCCGAAACCGTTCCTGGACATATCTAATATACTACGTATTCAACCTTGCTGCCGGAATCCAGGGCCGAAAGGACCTCTTTTACCGACGCAGGAGTCACCGCTCCTACCTTTGACTTATATCCTGTGACCATATCCTTGCCCGCCGAGTAGCGCATCATGGCCGCCTCCGTCAGGAAGGCGGGATCCGTCACCGACGTATCGAGCACTGAGAGCAGCGCGGCTTTGGACGAAGCGAGTGAAGCCGCCGCCGGGCCTTCGGCGGTAAAGGCGGCCAGGGCGCTCCTGAGCACTCCCAGCACACGAAGCGGATCCCCGGGAACGACGTCGGACGGAAGCCCGTCCTCCGATGCCGGGCGGCAGACTATCCTCAGGGACAGCCGCTCAGCGGGGAAAAGCTCGAGTTCGTCCGACACCTCCGCGTACATTCCCGTGCCGGCCAGGGCGCCGGCCAGATGCTTGCGGAGCTCCATCGCCGCCACGCGGAACGAGAAGTACCGTTCCGGTGTGAACGGAAGCATGGCCGATTCGGCCACGGTGATGCACGGTTCGCCGCTTCCGACCACGCTGTCCCGGGCTTCCACCGTGTAGGTGGACCAGCCGGACCGGAGGTTGAAATCTACCTGCGGGCGTGTGGAATGCATGCCTCCCGTCATGAAACCGCCCATGTATCTGGGAAGGACCTTTTTCAGCATGTAAGGGTCAAGGTCACCCACCAGCACCAGAACTCCGTCATTGCAACTGGAGAAGATACCGTCGAAATACTCCGCAGCACGCTGCGGAAGGTCGTCGGTCAAACCGTATGGACGCTTTCCGGCCATATACCTATAGTCAGGGCACATGATGCTGTCGACGACGGCGTGGATGCCGTCATGCTGCCTGCGGTCCATCGACAGCCTCAGGCGTTCGCATGTCCGATAGTATCCATACGCATCCGCGTTTACGGCGCGCTCGCGCGAGAGCGTCAGGAGCGACTTCAGCAGGAGCTGAAGCCGCGATGACGGAGCGCGCCCCTCGATACGGAAGTCCGTGAGGCTCACCGAAGGGTTGAAACTTATCCCGTTGGACTCCAGCATCTTGAGGAAGGAGGCCCCTGTAGTGCCACCTATATCGTTCAATGCCAACATGTCAGCGATGAAGCCTCCTTCGCCCTGAGCCAGGTCAGGTACGTCGGCATAGCCGCCATTCAGCAGGAAACCGTAGGAGAACATCCCCTTCACCGCAGTCGAACGCTTGTATATCACCCTCATACCGTTGGCGAATGTCCAAAGCTCCCCTCCCGTCACCGGCTCGGTCACGATCTGCTTCAGCCTGGCTTTCACCTTAGGGACATAAAGTCCAAGGGTGTCGCTCTGGTTGGAGACATATTCGCGGACCGCAGTCCTGTCGGAGACGGAGGACCAGCCTGCCGCGAAAGCGGACTTCAACGACTCGGCATCGATCTGGGTAGAGGATACATATCTAAGTATCAAGGCTTTAGCCGGATCGAGCAGGGCGGACACGAAATCATTGAACAGCTCCAGCTCTCGCTGGGAAGCTATATTGCGGGAGGTAAAGAATGAGGTGACATATTCCGGATCGGACAGCCCGGCCCCATAGAGGAATGCAGACGCACATTTTTCCACCCATTCCCCATTGGTGAGGGATGCCGTGGCAGGGGCAAGCGAGGACAGGAAGCGGTCCTTCGCCCCCTGGAACTCGCGGAGAGAGGCACCGTGCGTATCCAGCTCTCCAAGGATGGCTCCGAGGGACTCCGCCGCGCGAAGGAGATCGTTCCTGTCCGTAGTGACCGTGAACGAATACATTTCCGCGCCGGGACCCTTGTCGCTGCCGCGGTACTGCGAGGACACCGCCGCCAGCGGTATTCCTCTGTCGCGGAAAGCCCGCTCGGCGCGCTCACGCACGATAGCACCCAGCTCCTCCGCAAACAGCTCAGTCACCAGCGGCTGTGCGGTATTCATCGCCTCGCGCGGAGTCCTGGGCGATGAATAACGGACGGTCAGTGTCGCTTCCTCCTGCGGAGCGGCCTGCGAGAAACGTACGATAGGTGTTTCAGAAGGTTTCCACTCGTACGGATCCGGCTCAGGGACGCGTTCACGCGGAGTCACCATCATGGAGAAGACGTTCATCCTCTCGCGTAACACGGCTTTGTCCACATCACCGCAGACTATCAGCGCCTGTTCGTAGGGACAGGTCTCCGAAATGTCGAACAGAAGTAGCAATGAGGTGTCCCTAACAGCGGCCTGATCTACCGGCACGTCATGGAAAAAAAACGTCGTGGAGGCCTCTGTAGAGCGGATAAAACCAAAATTTTCGTATCCGACGCCGAGTTTGGCAAGGAATTGGTAAGGTCTTTCGCCTTGGAAGTGGGGAAGTTCGGCCAGGGCATTCCTGGACACATCCTCACGGGCAGGTCCCTTCTGGACGAGAGCAAAGTCCGCCCGCCCCTTGGATGACGGATTCGAGACCAGGAAATATGAGATACCGTTGGGAAGGGTGCCTGTTACTACTCCCGAAGCTGCCGGCAAGGAAGGCAGTGGTTGAGCCCCCAGGGAAAAGGTGAGGAGAATAAGCAGTATGGACAGTCCTATGACATGTTTGAAGCGGATTCTCATAATTTAATCTTGATCTGGTACAAAATTAACAAATAAAATTACTACTTTTGTCTTTGTTCGACTTGAATTAATTTAAAACCTTTAGCGTTATGAAAAAAATTATTCTCACTTTGGCTGCCGTAGTTCTTTCCGCTGGTCTCATCTCCGCCCAGGACATGTCCCAGGCGACTGAAACTGCAAAGAATGCCAACGAGGCTCTTGTAGCCAAAGACTATGCCAAGGCCCTGGAAGGCTTCAAGGAGGCCCTTACCCAGGCTCAGGCTTGCGGCGAGGAAGGAGAGGAGCTTGTGGGTACCTGCAAGACCGTCATCCCTTCCATCGTACTGTCGATCGCCAAGAACGAAATCATGGATGAAAAATACGACGAGGGCATCGCCAAGCTCGAGGAGGCCATCAAGGTCGCCGAGGAGTATGGCAATGACGACGTCATAGGTGAGGCCGCCGGCCTCATCCCCCAGGTGAAGAAGCAGAAAGCCACTACCCTCTTCAACGCCAAGGACTATGCCGCTGCCGCCGAGGCTTTCAAGGCTATCCTTGATGCCGATCCCGAGGACGGCGCTTCCGCCCTGCGCCTCGCAGTCGCCCTCACCAACACCGGTGACAAGGAAGGCTCCATCGCCGCCTTCAAGCAGGCTGCCGAGCATGGCCAGGCCGCCACTGCCAACAAGCAGCTTGCCAACATCTACCTCAAGGACGCCCAGGCTCTCCTGAAGGAGAAGAAGTTCAAGGAGGCGATCGCCGCCTGCGAGGAGTCCAACACCTTCAACGAGAGCGCCAATGCCTACAAGCTCGCAGCATCCGCAGCTTCCCAGCTGAAGGACAACGCCAAGGCCATCGGCTTCTATGAGAAGTATCTCGCCATCGATCCTTCCGCCAAGGATGCCAACGGCATCATCACCACCCTCGCCGTCCTCTATCAGCAGTCCGGCAACAAGGCCAAGGCCATCGAGTACTACACCAAGGTCCAGAACGACCCTCAGTACGGTGCTACCGCCAAGCAGCAGCTTGAGGCCCTGAAGAAATAATGACTATACTCGAACTTCTCGCACCGGCGAGAAATGCCGACATCGGCATCGCAGCCATCGACTGCGGTGCCGATGCCGTGTATATGGCCGGTGAGGAGTTCGGAGCCCGGAAGGATGCCGGGAACAGCATGGAGGATGTCGCCCGCCTGTGCGGATACGCACATCGTTTCGGAGCACGCATCTTCTTGACTGTCAATACCATCCTATTTGACGGCGAGTTGAAGAGAGCGCACCGGCTCATGCTTGAGGCGCAGGAGGCGGGCGTGGACGCCTTCATAGTCCAGGACGCCGCCGTCACGCAATGGGACGACATCAAGGTGCCGCTGCATGCGTCCACGCAGTGCGCCATCCGTACGCCGGAAGACGCCAGGTTCCAGGAGAGCCTCGGATACTCGAGGCTGGTAGTGGAGCGGGAGACTTCGCTGGAGACGCTGAAGAGCATCCGGAAGGCAGTGGACTGCGAGCTCGAATTCTTCGTGCACGGTGCCCTGTGCGTATGCTACAGCGGCCAGTGCTACCTGTCCGAGCATCTTGCGGGACGCAGCGCGAACCGCGGCGCCTGCGTGCAGGCATGCCGCTCGCTCTATGACCTCGTAGACGACAGCGGACGCGTGCTCGTCCGCAACAAAGCACTGCTCTCCCTCAAGGATTACCGGTTGCTGGACCGTCTCGGCGACCTGGCGGAAGCAGGAGTCTGTTCCTTCAAGATAGAAGGACGGCTCAAAAACGCATCCTACGTCAAGAACGTGGTCAGGGAGTACTCCATGGCCCTCGACGCGCTCGTCGCGGCGCAGCCGGAACGCTGGCGCCGCGCCTCGTTCGGGCGCGTCTCCGGCGGTTTCACCCCGGCCACGGACCGGACCTTCAACCGCGGTTACACCGAACTTTGGCTCGATGGCAAGCGCGGCCGCTGGTCCTCCATGGACGCTCCGAAGTCCATGGGCGAGTACGTCGGCACGGTGCGTTCTGTCCACATCGAAAGGGGCGGCTGCGGCATAGTCCTTTCGCCCGCGGACGGGGTCAGGCTGGGCAACGGGGACGGTTTCGCCTTTGCCGGCAAAGGCGGCATAGTGGGCTTTCGCGGCGATGTCTGCGAAGGGAATACCATACGCTGCAAGCCGGTGGAAGGGCTCAGGAGCGGATTGAAACTCTACCGCAACATCAATTCCGCATTCGAGCGGGAGCTCGAGCGCAACATGCCCCGCAGGGAGATCAGCGTCGCACTCGAAGTCAGCATATCAGGCAAATACAACATCGACATAACGGCAACGAGCGAGGACGGACGGCAGGTCTCCTGCCCCTTCAAGTCCGACCTCGACACTGCCGAGAACCGCGAGCGCCAGGAAGCCATGATCCGCGAACAGCTCTCGAAGCGCAGCGGCCACTATCTGTTCAGCGTGGAGAAGCTCGAAATACAGACTCCCGGCGGCTCGCTCCCGCTTCTGAGCGCATCGTTGCTGAACAGCATAAGGCGTCTGGTCGCTTCCGACCTCGACGCCCTGCCCTGCGGGAGACTCCCGATGGCCGCCGGGCGCAAGGACACTTCCGTCAAGGTCGGAGATACGGCACTTTCTTACAAGTACAATGTCTCCAACGCGGCCGCCCGCGCCCTTTACGAGGCGCGCGGGGCGGAGAGCATCGAACCGGCCTATGAGCTTGCCCACCGGAAAGATGCCGAGCTCATGCGCACCCGCTACTGCGTGCGCTACGAGCTCGGGATGTGCCCTGTCCATCAGGGTGCAAAAGAGAGCCGTCCGCTGTTCCTTATGAACAACGGACGGCGTCTCGCACTGCATTTCGACTGTGCGAAATGCGAAATGACCGTCACCGAGGACGCTTAGGCGTCATTCCACGTCAAAGATCTTGCAGAAACTGTCTTCCTTAGTGAAAGGCAGCCAGAAGCCTGTCTGTTCCTCGCCGCAGGGATTGCCGTATTTGCAGAAATTGGTCCAGGCGGCCAGCATCTGGCGGCTGAGCTTCCTGTCACCCTCGGTGAAAGGACGCCAGCAGCGGTCCAGCGTACCGAACATATACCAGAGTTCGGCAGAATGGAACGCTCCGGCATCGTCGCCGGGAAGCCTGCGTGTGAACAGATAGTCGAAGACAGGCTTGCCTTCATAATAGTTGCGTGAAGCGCAGAACTGCTCGATGTCCCTGGCGCGGTCCATACCGTCCCCAAGTGTGGAACCAATCATATACGGGATATCCAGGATTTGATTCTGGGAAGCGGCGCTCGTGAAAGAACCTCCGCATATCAGCATGTCGACCATCGGGCCTATGGGAATGCTGTTGCCGGCAGCCGTATACTCCTCGTATTTCTGCATGAGCTCCCGGGGAGATGCTGCGCGCATCTGCTCAAGGGTTTCATATCCGGCGAAATCGCAGAAAGCCTCGCCGGCCGCCCAAACCTGGCTATACAGGCTTTCGCGGCCCTGAAACTCGGGATTGATGCCGCCTCCGCTCTGGATGATGGCCTTGGCAATCATGCCTTTGGTAAGAGGAGCGGAAACAAGGGTCTGGACACTGCGTGCGCCGGCGCTCTGTCCGAAAACCGTGATATTGTCGGGATCGCCCCCGAAAGCACTGATATTGTTCCTGACCCAGGTCAGAGCGGCGAGCATGTCATACAAAGCGTAATTGCCGCTGCGATGAATAGAACCCTCCTCCTCATAAAGAAATTTATGACCAAGGAATCCCAGGACGCCTTCGCGGTAATTGAAGGTGACTAGGATGACACCGCGCTCGGCCCAAGCGTCACCGTCGAAGGTGATCTCATTGCTGAAGCCGTGCTTGAATGCTCCACCGTGTATCCACAGCGCAACGGGGAGTTTACCTCCCTTCCTGACGGCCTTGGAGGGAGCCCAGATATTGAGATAAAGGCAATCCTCGCTCATTTCGGGCATGCCGTCGGCATAGAATTCCTTGCCGTAAAGGTCCATCTTGCTGAGGTCTTCCTGCCAGGGAATCGGTCCGAAGGTGTCCGCGACTTTCACTCCCTCCCAGGGGATGACGGGCTGGGGCTCGCGCCAGCGCAGGTCCCCGACAGGGGGAGCTGCGTAAGGGATACCCTTGAATACGGTAACGCCCTTGGCTGCAGATGGAACACCCTGAAGAGAGCCTCCTTCGACATCGAGGACAGGTTCCTTGGCGCAGGAAAAGACGGTAAGCGACAACGATACCGCCAGCAATAGTCTGACGAAAGTTTTCATCCTTGTTTTCATTAGCGCTGCAAAGATACTGAAATTTGAATACTCTTGACCTAAGATTTACACTCATTATCGGAGGATTTCGCTAAATTTGGGCTATTATAACACGAAACTACTATAACTTATACCTGATGATTATGCGTAAACCCACAATGCGAAGCATCCTGACCCTCGTGGCCGCGATGCTTATGTCCCTGTCTGCCTTCGGACAGCAGCGGACCACCTTCTGCAACCCGCTCGACCTCTTCGCCGGCCACGAAAGGGCCGGACGCGGCGGCGAGCCGGTCGTACTGCTGTACCAGGACGACTACTACCTGTTCGTCACCGGACGCAGGGGATACTGGTACTCCCCCGATTTCCAGAACTGGAACTATGTGGACGCTCCCAATTTCCCGGGAGGCGTCGTATCGGTCGTCGACATCGACGGTACCCTGTTCGCCTGCTCGATGAACAACAAGCGCATCTTCCGCTGCGACAATGTCAAGGCAGGAGAATGGACACTGCTTGAGCAGCAGTTCGACAGCGACCGCTACGGCGACGCCAACATGTTCTACGACAACGGCCACCTCTACATGTACTATGGCTGGTCGCAGCTGATGGCGTTCAAGGTGGTCGAGCTCGACAAGAAGACCTTCAAGGAGATCTCCGAGCCCAAGGTCCTGTTCTTCAGCGACTACAAGAAGCATGGCTTCGAGACCCGCCGGCACGACGATGTCATCTACTCGATCTTCGGCGGACGCCGCGATTATTTCGAGGAGGAGTATCCTTGGATCGAGGGTCCCTGGATGACCAAGCACAACGGCAAGTATTATCTGCAGTATGCCGCCATCGGACTTGAGTTCCTGTCTTATTCGCACGGAGTCTACGTATCCGACAGCCCCACCGGGCCGTTCGTGTATTCGCAGCACAATCCCCTGACCTTCAAGACCACCGGCTTCGCCGTCGGTGCCGGTCACGGCAGCACCTTCCATGACAAGAACGGACATCTCTGGACCATCTGCATGATCCCTGCCAGCTATGGCGGCGGCGGACGCGGCTCCGAGCTCGCCATCTACCCGACCGACGTGGATGCTGACGGCGTGATGTACTCAAATGTCTCGTTCGGCGACTACCCTCAGTACTATCCCGCAAGCCGCAAGGACGGCGTAGACAACTACACAGGCTGGAAGCTGCTTTCCCACAAGAAGAAAGTCACCGTCTCCTCGACATTCGAAGACAACAAGCCCGAGTACGGCGTGGATGAGAAGTTCATGACCAACTGGGTGGCTGAGACCGGTGATCCCGGCGAGTTCTTCCAAGTGGACCTCGGCAAGGTATCCGACATCTATGCCATCCAGTGCAACTTCGACCACATCGGCGGCCAGACTGTTGCACAGCCTCGCGGAGCCGCTGCCGCCCAGCAGCTGCCCGAGCACTACCAGTGCTTCATCGTGGAGACATCCATCGACGGTACCAACTGGACTGTCGCGCTTGACAAGAGTGACAACAAATACGACCTCCATCACGACTACAACGAGTTCAAGACTCCCGTCCAGGGCCGTTATGTCCGCGTAACCAACGCGGCACAGTGCCATGACGGCGCCAAGTTCTGCATGAAGGACCTCCGCATCTTCGGCAATCCTTATTCCGCTGCCTCCGTCAAGGTCGGCGACGTCAAGGTAGTCCGCAATCCCGAAGACCTCCGCGAGGCCTCGCTCCTCTGGAATCCCGTACCGGGAGCCGACGGATACATCATCCGTTACGGCATCGAGCCGGACAAGCTCTACAACAGCTACATACTCTACGACGGCAACTACATCAACATCCACAGCCTCAACACCGAGTCCGAGTATTTCTTCGAGGTTGAATCCTTCGACTCCGGCCTCGACTATTACCGCGAGGTCAGCGAGCAGGTCAACGGCACCGGCGGCGAGATCGAGCTCAACAGCGGCCGCGGCAGCTTCGCCTACAGCGCAGGCAACCAGACCCAGCGCTTCATGGTCAAGGAAGGCGTGGACGAGTATGTCTTCGAGAACATCACCCCCGGAAACTGGACGCTCAACCACACCTTCGGTCCCGTCCTCTGGGCGGCCGAGCTGACCGAGGCCGACCTGATCGGCGAGGGTGAGCCCGGCATCACCGCCAAGCTCACCGAGATGGGTGTCGGCACCGAGGTCACGGGCGAGATGGTTCTCAAGGTCGTGCGCGGCAAGGAAGCCGGCAAGATCGTCGTCAACATCCTCCACAACAACCGCCGCGGCGGCTGGCCCATGATGGGCGGCGGTGGCGGCATGGGCGGAGCCCAGGTCTCCTCGCCCGTCGTCAACCCTGACAACACCGTCACTTTCAATTACCGCAATCCTTCCGCCCAGAAGGTCCAGGTCAACGCACAGTTCGCCAGCGGTCCCCAGGACATGACCAAGGACGCCAACGGCGTGTGGTCCGTCACCCTCGGCCCCGTCGCTCCCGACATGTATCCTTACAGCTTCGTGGTGGACGGAGTCCAGATCATGGACCCGCTCAACGCAGACTGGTTCCCCAACGAGACCTTCAAGAACAGCATAGTCGATGTACGCGGACAGGGCGAGCCCCTTATCCACGCGCTCAAGAACGTCCCTCACGGAGCCGTAGACTATGTCAACTACTGGTCCGAGAGCCTCGGCACATACGGCAACGCCATAGTCTACACTCCTCCGACCTACTACAAGAACAAGAACAAGAAGTATCCCGTGTTCTACCTCATCAGCGGTACCACCGACACAGAGGAAGTGTACTACAAGGTCGGCAGGATGAACCTCATCCTCGACAACCTCCTCGCCGAGGGGGCTGCCAAGGAGATGATCATCGTCCTCCCCTACGGCAATCCCTCCAAGTACTTCCCGGCAGGCAAGGCTCCGCGTGTGGGAGACATGTTCACCAAGGACCTCATCAACGACCTTATGCCGTATGTCGAGAAGAATTACCGTACCATCAACGACCGCGACCACAGGGCGATCGGCGGATTCTCCCGCGGCGGCAACCAGGGTCTCGCGGCCGGTCTGACCAACCTCGACAAGTTCTCCTGGCTGTGCTCCTACAGTTCTTTCACCAGCACTACCCTCCCGAACGTATATGACGATCCCCAGCTCAATGACAAGATCCATCTCTTCTGGCTCGGCGTAGGCACCGACGACTTCCTCTACGGAAACGCCAAGGAGTACATGGACTTCCTCGACAGCAAGGGTATCAAGAACGTCAAGGAGTTCACCACCGACAAGTTCGGACACACTTGGATGAATGCCAAGTACTTCCTCGACAAATCAATGAGACTTCTTTTCCAGGACTAAAACGACGCATCCATCATGAAAGCATACAGATTCCTTATCGCAGCTTTGCTGCTCATCATCCCGCTTTTCGCAAAGGCCCAGCCCGCTGCTGGCGAAGGACAGCGCCTCACCCCCCAGGTAATGGCCCGGATGTTCCCTGCCGGAGTAGTTTCTCCCGAGTACAATGACGACGGCAGCGTGACCTTCCGCTACCAGTCCGCCGAGGCCAAGGAGGTCAAGCTCGACTGCCAGATGCTGTCGCAGGCCGCCCCGATGTACAAGGGCGCCGACGGCGTCTGGACTATCACTGTGACCCCGGGCAAGCCCGACATCTACCCTTACTGCTTCCTCGTGGACGGCAAGCAGGTCGCTGACCCCAACAATATGTTCATCTTCCCCAACGAGGGCTTCAAGAACTCGCTGGCCGACGTGCGCGGCCCCGTCCCGTCCGTACAGGACATCCAGGACGTGCCGCACGGCAAGGTCAGCTACCGCTACTACCATTCCACGACCTGCGGCATCGACCGCGTGATGTGCGTGTACACCCCGGCCGGATATGACCCGGCAGGCAAGGAGAAACTCCCGGTGCTCTACCTCATCCACGGCATGACCGACACCTACGAGACCTGGTTCAAGGTCGGTCACATGAACAACATCCTGGACAACCTCATCGCCCAGGGCAAGGCCAAGAGGATGATCGTGGTCATGCCTTACGCCAACCCCTATCCGGAGATGATGCTCCAGGGCAAGGCCGACCACTATGATTCCATGGGCACCGATATCGTGACCAACGAGATCATGAAGGATGTCAAGCCTTTCATCGAGGCCAACTACAAGGTCAAGACCTCGGCCGCGGACCGCGCCGTCGCGGGCTTCTCGCTCGGCGGCCGCCAGGCCCTCGCCTGCGGCCTCGGCAACCCTAAGTCATTCCAGTATGTCTGCGCCATGGCCCCGGCCATCTTCGGTGAAGAGTACAAGACCAACTTCTCCAACGGGACCTACGCCCCGCTCGCCGACGTCAAGAAGAACGTCAAGTTCCTCTGGATCGGCACCGGCACCTCGGACTTCCTCATCGCCGCCTCTCGCGGCCTTGACGGCTACCTGACCGAGCAGGGTGTCAAGCACACCTTCTACACTCCGGACGGCGGACATACCTGGATGAACTGCCGCGACTATCTCACCCAGATAGCCCAGAAGCTCTTCAAATAGTATTTCCGATGAAAAGGTTATACATAATTATGGCTGCAGCCGCACTCATGTGCGGCTGCGCCGATAAAACGGAGGCCCTCCTGACCGTCGACCTCCAGGACAGACCGGTAAATGTGCCGCAGGACCTCTGGGGCATCTTCTTCGAGGAGATCAACCATGCCGGAGACGGCGGTATATGGCCGGAAATGATATACAACATGGGCTTCGAGGAGAAGGACATCCCCACGGACTGCACCCTTGACGGGAATGACGTCGTAGGACCGCGCAAGCCCAACTACGCCTACGGGACAGTCAGGGACTACAGGTTCCATCATTTCGATCCCAACGACCAGTCCATAGGTTGGACCATCGAGGGCCAGAACGCCGCGATGAGGGTTGTCACCACCAAACCCCTCAGCGAAGCGAACCCCCACTCGCTAGAGATCACAGTGCCCTACTGGGGCGCCAAGCTTACCAACGAAGGATGGAACGGAATTCCGCTGAAGGAAGGTGAAGAGTATAACTTCTCCTTCTTCCTCCGTGCCGACCCCTCATTTACCAGCAGCTTCACTGCCGCGCTTGTAGGTTCGGACGGAAAATCCCTTTATGAGGAGACCTTCAGCCCTTCATTCCACGGAGACTGGGTGAAATACGATGCCAAGTTCACCTCTAAGGCCACCGACAGCAAGGTCAAGCTCGTGTTCAATTTCGAATCGACCGGAAAGGTCTGGCTCGACTATGTCTCGCTGCTCCCGGAGAAGACCTTCAAGGGACACGGACTCAGGGAGGACATCGCCCAGACCCTCGCCGACCTCAAGCCGTCGTTCATCAGATGGCCGGGAGGCTGCATCGTGGAAGGCATGAGCATGGAGAACCGCATCAAGTGGAAGGAGACCATCGGTGACCGTCTGGACCGTCCCGGACAGTTCGACCTCTGGGGCTACCACAATTCCTGTGCGTTCGGCTACCACGACTTCCTCCAGTTCTGTGAGGACATCGGCGCATCCGCCATGTACGTGGTCAACATCGGCCTCTCGTGCATGGTCCGCAATGGTGACTATTATGAGATGAACGAACTCGGCGGCATCATCCAGGACATTCTCGATGCCATAGAGTACGCCATCGGCGACACCTCCACCAAGTGGGGTGCCGAGCGTGCGAAGAACGGCCATCCGGATCCTTTCCCGCTCAAATACATCGAACTCGGAAACGAAAATGTCGGCGAACGTTACATCGAGCGTTACAACTACGTCTACCCCATCGTCAAGGCAGCATATCCGGACATCATCTTCATCAGCAACCACGGTACCCCGGGCACCCTTCCGGAGACCTACACCGCTCCCACGGAGATGATCGACGCCCATTACTACGTCAATCCCGAGGCCTTCTATAATACCGTACACCTGTTCGACAATCTGCCGCGCGACATGTACAAGGTCTATATCGGCGAGTATGCCGTCAATGCCGGAGTCGGCTCCGGCAACCTCGACGGTGCCCTCGCCGAGGCAGCCTTCATGACCGGTATCGAGAAGAACTCCGACCTGGTGTCCATCGCATCCTATGCCCCGCTGCTGGAGAACACCGATTTCGCCCAGTGGCCCACCAACCTCATCCGCTTCAAGAACGACCAGGTCTTTGGACGTTCGTCCTACTTCGTGCAGAAGATGTTCAGCGAGAACAGGCCAGACTTCATCGCCGCTTCCGAACTGACGCTGCCCGAGCCTGACCGTACCGTCGCCGGCAAGGTCGGTTTCGCCTCCACCGTCTCCGCACCCGACGCTTCCATCCAAGTAAAGGGATTCACCGTTTCCGGAAAGGCCCCCGAATGGGATGCCACCGGCTCATGGACGGTTGAAGGAGACGGCTTCCGCGAAGGAGAACGCAAGGATCTCTCCGGACTCAGGGATCCCGGCCTCTATATCCCCGGTACGCTCAAGAACGCCCCAGTCCAGCTCAGCTCCGGCGGCTGGCTCAGCTCCAAGGAAAGCTACGGAGACTGCGACATCAAGGCAAGCGTACTCTGGGAGAAGGTATTCAGCGGCTGCGAGTTCAGGGTTGCCGTCAAGGATGACGCCAACTACATCGCAGTCGCCGTCAACGCCCCCAGAAGGCCCCGCGGCGCAGCCGCTCCGACCAGTCCGCAGAGATACTCCGTCAGCGTCAACAATATGGTGAACGGCTGCAGGCTAGCCCTCGGCACGCTCACTACGGACCTGGCGTTCGATGAGGGCGCATGGCACGACGTTTCCGTCGGAGTCAAGGACGGAGAAATCTCCTGCACGATCGACGGCAAGGAGATCGGTAAAGTTGCCTACACCCCGCTTGAGAGACGCTTCGCGGTAAGCGGATATGACAACGAGACCGGAGAGGTCATCGTCAAAGTCGTGAATTCCGAAGCTGCACCTATGGCAACCCGTATCCAGCTTGCAGGTGCCAAGGAAGTCTCCAACACAGGAAAGGCAATCGTACTCTCTTCCGGAAGCCTCAAGGACGACAACAGTTTCGAGGAGCCCGGCAAGGTCTCTCCCGTCGAAACCGATATCAAGGGACTCTCAGACGACTTCACCTATACCTTCGAGCCTTTTTCGCTCACGATCCTCAGGATCAAGGCATCACTCTGATCCGGAAAACCGATAAACGAAGAAGGCGACCGTCGGTCGCCTTCTTGTTTTATATCCCTGAACAAAACCACCCTTTTTGTTCAGATTCGCTGGTTTTTTTACGAATTCTGAACAAAAAAGCGTTTTCTGTTCAGAAACCTCTTTATTTAGTGCCGAAGATACGGTCGCCGGCATCACCGAGGCCGGGGACGATGTAGGCATTCTCGTTGAGATGGTCATCGACCGCGGCAAGGTAGATGTCCACGTCGGGATGGGCCATCCTGACCCTCTCGATACCCTCGGGGGCGCCCACCAGGCACATCAGACGAATATTGGAGCAGCCGCGCTCCTTCAGCATCGACAGGGCGTCGCATGCGCTTCCTCCGGTGGCAAGCATAGGGTCGGTGACGATGACCATTCGGTCCTGGATATCCTCGGGGAGCTTGCAGTAATAGACCACGGGCTCGTGGGTCTCTTCATTGCGATAGAGGCCGATATGGCCGACCTTGGCCACGGGGACGAGCTCATGCAGACCCTCCACCATACCCATTCCGGCACGGAGGATCGGGACGATGGCGAGCTTCCTTCCAGAGACTATCCGGCCCTTGGTCGGGCAGATGGGGGTCTCGATATCGACCTCCTCAAGGGGAATGTCACGGGTGACTTCGTAACCCATCAGAAGCGAAATCTCTTTGAGAAGTTCACGGAAATCCTTTGAACCGGTTTCCTTGTCGCGCATGATCGTAAGCTTGTGCTGGACCATGGGGTGGTTGATGACGTGCAATTGGCTCATATCGTTAAAGTGTTTAGTATTCCGAAAACAAAGATAACCATTCGCGGCCGATAAACAAAGCTATTCCGCAGGCTTTACGTAGCGGTCGCCGGTCTCTGACTTGACCGCATCTATGAAAGCCGGGGCATAGGCGGGAGAAGTGCGCCTGCCGGCTACGACCACACCGTTCTCGCTGGGCTGCATTATCTGGTCGTTATGCTTGACTATGAGGAGCTTGGCAAGCTTGTCCCAGCGCTTCATCATCATATCGGTGTAATCCAGCGTCTTGCGTGTGAGGTATTCAGTCATCTCTCCGGCAGTTAGTTTAGGGGCCTCGGTCTCGACAGTCTTCTGGTCCTCGGCATAGAAGTCCTCGAGCTCGGACTGCGCCTCTCGCAGGTCTCCGATCATTGCGCTGTAGCGCGGATAGACCATATTGGCCACGAAATTGTTCATCCAGAAAGCGCTCTCGGTGCTGAACTCGCGGATATCGTTGTTCTCGCGGCGGAACGGGTCCGGAATACGGTCGATGCCGCAGTATACAGGAACGTATGCCACCATGCTGGCATCGTCCATATTGAAATATGTCACGCCTCCGACGGCGTCGGGCAGCCAGTCGCGCATCTGGCAGACCATCGTCATGCCGCTCTGCTGGCAGCCGATGGGACGCTCGCGGAACATGTCGGTGCCGTCGCTGGACTTGTAGTTGACGGGCTGGTTGCGATACGGGGAAGCCCAGGGTCCGGCGCTGACGTCGGCAGTCATGTCAAGGGCAGTGCCCTCGTAGTGGTCGCGCATGTCGTTCATCAGGTCGCGGACGGAAAGGGGCTTGTCGGGCTTGATCCAGAGAGGGAGATGGTCGATGACATCGGTCTGCCCGTTGATGAACGGAAGGTACGAGTCGATCTCGGCGGTATCATAGTGATGGCGGAAGAAGCTCCAGACCCGGGCCTCGCAGTAGCGGATCGCACTGAAATCCAGCGGACCGTAGGCCTCGCGGAAGCTGAAATCAGCATCCGGTCCTTCGTAGTAGCCCTTTTCGCGGGCGAAGGAGATGACGTCGGCCGAGTACATGCACTCACCCTCCACGATGCAGAACCCCAGCTTCTTATCGGCTTTCTTGGCCTGCGGGAACTGGCGGATGCGGCTGGAGTTGGCGTAAGCGCAGATGCAGTCGTCCGGGACGCGGAGCGCCACCCAGACTGCACCCTTCTGCTCGGGACCCTTGCCAATGATCTCCATGATCCAGGCCTCGTCCTTGTCGGCGACTACAAAGTTCTCTCCGGTGGAGTTGTAGCCGTATTCCTGTACGAGCAGATGGATCACGGCGATGGCCTCGCGTGCATTGGTGCTGCGCTGCAGGGCAATGCCCATCAAGGTGAAATAGTCCAGCAGGCCGTCAGGATTGCGGAGCTCCTCACGGCCGTCCCATGTTGTTTCTACGATGGTCACCTGGTTCTCGTTCATCAGGCCGACGACTCCATAGGTATAGTCCACCTGGGCGACATAGCGCCCGTTGCCGGAGGGGCCGAAGCCCCTTATGGGGATCTGCTCGCCGGCCGCATGGCGCCCGGGAGCCGAATATGTCAACGGGGATGCGAACCCGAAACCGTCGCAGTTGTAGGTACACATGACGCTTCCGTCGACGGAAGCCTTCTTGCCCACGATGAGGTTGGTGCAGGCGAACGAGGCCACGGTCAGAAAGGACAGCGCGGCCGAGAGGATGAATTTTTTCATTGTCAGCAGATTTGTTTCCGTAAATATAAGCAAAAAGGTTGTATATTTGTTAGTTATTTCGAGAACGGAGAACATGAAAAGATACCTGTACTGCCTGATTGCGCTTATGCTGGCGGCCGTCCCGGCCCTGGCGCAGTCCATCAAATGGACTGCCGCCGTTGAGCCGGCCGGCGACGGAGTCTACGAGCTGGTGCTCACCGGCAAGATCGCAAACGGGTATTATACCCATCCCCTCACCGATCCTTACACGGCAGCCGAGATCGAGCTGGACGGCTTCGAAGCCGTCGGCGATCCGGAGGACGTCTTCACCCCTTCCGATTACAAGGGAGAGACAGTGGCCAAGGACACATACGTCCTCAAGCAGAAGTTCCGCTCCGGGGACGGAGCAGTCAAGGGCACGGTCACGTGGCAGTGCTGCTCCGGCGACCTTTGCGGCATGCCTGAGGACTGGGAATTCGACGTGAAGCCGTCCAAGACCGCAGCGGCCGCAGGAGCTACGCTGGCGCCGCCCGGAAAGGGTTCGGCGGCAGCTGACACCGACGGCACGCTTTGGGCGCTGATCATCGAGGCCATCCTCTGGGGACTGGCCTCGCTGCTTACTCCCTGCGTATTCCCCATGGTGCCGATGACGGTATCGTTCTTCCTCAAGGGTTCGGAGAATAAATCCCACGGACGTTTCCGCGCGGCGATGTACGGGCTGTTCATCGTACTGCTGTACACGGTGCCGATATCCATCATCATCGGCCTCACGCGCATACTGGGAGGAGCCACGGTGACGAGCGACATCTTCAACTGGCTCGCCACGCACTGGATCCCGAACCTCCTGTTCTTCGTCATCTTCATGATCTTCGCTGCCTCGTTCCTCGGGGCATTCGAGATCACGCTGCCCTCCAAGTGGACCAATTCCGCGGACAAGAATTCCGACAAGGGAGGTCTCGGAGGCATATTCTTCCTGGCCCTCACGCTTGTACTGGTATCTTTCTCCTGCACGGGCCCCATCGTGGGATCTGTGCTGATCAAATCTACGCAGGGTGAGTTCTGGACCCCTATGATCACGATGCTGGCCTTCTCGCTGGCATTCGCCCTTCCTTTCACGCTTTTCGCCCTGTTCCCTTCCCTGCTGAAGGGCCTGCCCAAGAGCGGAGGCTGGCTGAACAGCGTCAAGGTCGTGCTCGGATTCGTCGAGATCGCATTGGGCCTGAAGTTCCTCAGCACGGCCGACCAGACCTACCACTGGGGACTGCTGGACCGGGAAGTCTATCTCGCCATCTGGATCGTAGTATTCTCGCTGCTCGGCTTCTACCTGCTGGGCAAGCTCCGCTTCAAGCATGATTCGCCGGTCGAGCACATCTCGGTGCTGAGACTGACGCTCGCCATAGCGGTATTCACTTTCGTGGTCTACATGGTCCCCGGCATGTGGGGAGCCCCGCTGAAGGCCATTTCCGGCTATCTGCCTCCGATCGAGACCCAGGACTTCGTGCTGGGGAGCTATACCGCCCCGGCGGCGCAGGCCGAGGCCCCTGCCGCCGGCGGCCCCACCCTTACGATAGCCCACGGCCTTAAGGCTTATGACAATATCGACGATGCGCTCGCGGCCTCCAAGGAGACCGGCAAACCCGTATTCGTGGACATCACCGGTCTAGGCTGCGTCAACTGCCGCGAGATGGAAGCCAGAGTCTGGAGCGACCCGAAGGTGCTGTCGCTGTTGCGCGACCGTTTCATCATCGTCGCCCTGTACAATGACGACAAAGCCAAGCTCCCTGAGAGCAAATGGGTTACGACCAGTAGCGGTAAGGTCCTGAAGGGTGTCGGCCGTGTCAACGCCTACATAGCACAGGAGCGTTTCGGAGTGAGTTCCCAGCCCAATTACGCCCTGCTGGGCAGCGACGGAGAATTGCTCGCCCCGGTACGTGGATACAACCTCAGCATAGACGGATTCGTGGATTTCCTTAACCAAGCACTATAGTATGAAGATCATCAGGATTATGGCCGTCATGGCCATGCTCGCCTGCACCGTTTCCTGCGGAAACAGGCAGAAAAAAGCCGAGTCAGAGCCTGCCGCCACAGAAGAGGCGCAGGATATGTCCAAATATATGCCCGACCTGAAGGCAGGTAGCGCCGCGCCGGCGCTGGAGATGAATACTCCAGAAGGCGTACAGCTCAAGCTTTCCGACTTCGCAGGGAAATGGGTGGTACTGGATTTCTGGGCCAGCTGGTGCCCCGACTGCCGCGCCGAGTTCGAAGCAGTCAAGGAACTGTATGGAAAAGTCAGCCCGAAGGGCGTGGAATTCATTGGAGTATCCTTCGACCACGACTCCGAAGCTTGGACGAAATGCCTTGAGGAACAGAGTTTCGAGTGGCCGCAGGTCTGCAACTTCATCAAATGGAAGGAGAATCCCGTCTCCGAAGCCTTCGGCATACATTGGATCCCTACCATGATGCTCATCGGCCCCGACGGCAAGGTCGCAGGCGCCGCTCTCACAGCCAATGACATGGGAGCCCTGCTCTCATCTAAACTATAGTATCAAACAATACACCGACACGATATGAAAAAGTTTATTTGCATTCTCCTGATGGCGTCTGCCTGCATCTCCCTGGGCGCGCAGACCAGGGCCGACTCCCTCGTGAGGGAGAGCAAGGCCGCCGTGCAGCAGGCACAGCGTGACAGCCGGCAGCAGAGCCGCGATTCACGCCGTGACATAAACAGGAGCCAGGACCAGATCAAGCAGGCCAAACTGGACATCAGTACGGCCAAGGAAGACATCAAGACCATGAAGTCCTCCATCAAGCAGCAGAAGGAAGCCATCAAGCTCAAGAAGAAGGCTTTCTCCGCCCAGAAGAAGTCATTCAAGTCCGACGGCAGGCTTTCGAAGGACAACAGGAGCTTCCTCAACGAAATGGAGAACGAGATCTCCAGGATGGAGTCCAACCTCAAGGAGTCCGAGAGGCATCTCAAGAACCTCGAGGAGTCCATCAAGGACAACAAGAACACCATCAAGGAGGAGAACGCTTCCATAAAGGAAAGCAAGCAGGCCGCAAGCGCGGCCAAGCAGAACTTGAAGGCCACCAAGAAGGACCTCAAGAGCAACAAAGCCATGCAGAAGGCCGAAGCGGCCGAGGGCAGATAGGGCTGTTCTATTTCTTTACCACGTGGTCAAGCCAGGTGCTGAGGGCACTCGTCCATTCGTTCTTGAACAGCTGAGTATCATTCCAGCCGTATCCGTGACCGCCTGAAGGCAGGATGAACATCGTGGCGCTGACCTTGTTGGCCAAGAGCGCCTCGTAGTAGCGCAGGCTGTTGGCCGGCGGCACAAGGAAGTCGTCAGACGCCAGGGTGATGAATGCCGGAGGAGTGTCGGGCGTCACATGTTTCTCGTTGGAGTACAGGTCAATCAGCTCCTGTGAAGGATTCTCGCCCAGCAGGCCGTCGAGCGACCCCTTGTGGGTGAAGGACGGATCCATCGTGATGACGGGATAGATCAGGATCTGGAAGTCCGGACGGGTGACTGCATCCTTGTAGTGGGTGGCAATCGTAGAGGCGACATGGCCGCCTGCGGAAGTGCCGATGACACCGACCGAGGTGATGCCGAGGTCGGTGCGGCCGCGCATGATGCGGATGGCCTCCTCGATGTCGCTGAGCGGCACGTCATGATGTCCGCGGGGCATGCGGTACAGCAGCACGCAGTAAGTGATGCCGCGGGCGTTGAACCAGTCCTTGAAATTGCGGGCCTCGTGTGAAAGGGAGAGCATGGCATAGCCGCCGCCCGGGCACATGATGATGCACTGTCCGTTGGGGTTGCGTGCAGGATAGACCTCCATGATGGCCTCGGTATAGTTGTTGGCGACGGACCTTCTGGGGTCCTGGTTGGCGGGAGCCTTGTACTCGAACGCGTTGGGGGCGCCGTTAGGCCATATCTTGACCGTGTCTACCCGCGGGCCGAAGAAGCCTGCGAAAGCGGGGCGGCCGCCGCCCGGCTGCGCCGTGGCGCTCAGGGCCGCCAGCGCAAGGATTATGGTGAGGAGATAGCGTTTCATATTCCTATTTGAAAATCAGTTGTGCGAAGTTGAAGAGGCCGTATTTCCATACGACGAAGTTGTGCTCGCCGTCAGGATACTCGATGAGGGTGCAGGGGATGCCGTGCTCGTCGCAGAAAGCCTTGAGGCGGGAGCTGTTGTACATCAGGCCGTCCTTGCTGCCGCAGACCATCCAGAGGAGCTTGTTCTCGGCCTTGGTCTTCTCCACGTCGGGGATGAGGACCTCGGGAGTGTTGGTGTTGGGAGCCGAAGAGAAACCGCCGACATAGGCGAATACGTCCATGTGTCCGAGACCGAAATTCAGGGACTGTCCGCCGCCCATTGACAAGCCGGCTATAGCGCGGTGCATCTTGTCGGTGTAGACGTTGTACTTGCCCTCGATGAAGGGGATGAGATCGCCGAGCAGGTCGTGCTCGAAGGCAGCGAAGGCAGGGGCGGTGGCATAGACATTGCCCTCGGCCCTGTCATTCTCCTGGGCGCGGCCGTTGGGCATGACAATGATCATTTCCGCGGCCTTGCCGTCGGCATACAGGTTGTCCATGATAATGTTGGGGACACCCTGGAGCCACTCGCGCTCGTCTCCGCCGATACCGTGGAGGAGGTAGAGAACAGGGTACTTCTTCGATGCGTCATACTTCGGAGGCAGGTAGACGGTCGCTTTGCGGACAGTGCCGACGAACTCAGACTTGTACTCTACGAGCTCGAGGGTACCGCGGTCTATGCCGGGACGCTCCACGTCAAATCCGGCGGGAGCCTCCACATAAGGATTGAACGTGACGTCGATCTGGGGACGCTGGCCGAAACCGCCCATGCCGCCGGGCTGGGCGTTGGCCGCGAAGATGGCAAGTGCCATGGCGGCAATGGTCAAAAGAGTCTTTTTCATGATGGTTATGGATAGTAAGAATGATTAACCGACTATGTATTTACCGAAAGGAAGCTTCCCTATCAAGCGGGAAATGATGAAACTGAGGAAATAGGTGACTACTGCAGTCAGGATGATAGCGAGAGGTACCGGAAGCAGGGGGTTCAGCAACCCGAAGACTGCAGGGAGCATAAGCATGTGCATCAAGTACATGCCGTAGCTGGCCTCCGATATCTTCCTGACCAAGCCGTAGCATCTGCCCGGCTTCTTGATCAGGCTGAACAGGAGGAATACGCAACCGCTCATGAGTCCGGCGACAATCGTGTCGTTCTGCCAGTGCATTTCCAGCTCCTGCGGCGTTGCGACCACGAAACTGCGATGGTAGAACTGCCACATTCCGAACACATAGCATGCGATCAGGACAGGCACGCAAATCATGCGGGTCTTGCGTGCGGACCAATGCATCCTGGTCCGGATATAATGTCCCAGCACGATATAGCCGATGAAGCCTGAGACATAGTAGAACAGAGGATATGGATTCCACCAGCATTCGCCGAAGACGGGGCCGAAAATGTCCCTAAGCCAATAGAAACACAACGTGAACGCCCACAGGCCCAGGAAGAAACGTTCTTCCTTCTTTGAGGCCTTTGCCAGCCATGGCGAGATCACCGGCATGACAAGGTAGAGCCCGAGCATCATATAGACGAACCAAAGATGCGACTCGCGAGGGATGAAGTTGATACCGGCCTGTTTTACGTTCGCCCATGCCTCGGTCCATGAGAACTCTCCCCACACAGCGGGAAGGAAGGCATAGAGGAACAGGAAAACCACGAACGGGATACCGACACGTGTGAAACGCTTCTTGAAGAAAGCCCCCGTACCTGTCTTGACAGGCACGAGCAGATAGGCGGATGCCATCAGGAACAGCGGTACCGCTACCGGACGGACGAATCCCTGTATGAACATCACACTCCACCGCGCAAGTTCCGAAGGGAACGAAAACGAGTAATCGTCCGAATACACGCACTCGCTGGCATGGACAAGCATCACCATAAGGCAAGCTGCGGCGCGCAGCCAATCCAAAAAAACAATCCGTTGCTTTTGAGACATATCTCTATATTTGTTTCTACAAATATAAGATTTTTCTTCGTGCCGTGCCACTCAAACCTTGATATGGATAAACTTCGCCAGCCAGATACTGATGCCGTCCGGTATTTACTCTGTCTTTCACAGATTCAGATCCGGTCGTCCGTCACGTGTCAGTTGTCTCCGGACAGACCTTCAATGATCCCGTCTATGGCATTGCCGACGCGTTCTACAGCCTTCTTGGCGACCGCCTTGGTGAAACGGGCATCAAGTTTCGCCACTTCCTTGAGCTG
>Ga0310695_10000491_pt1 | contig 103281 bp, 72 predicted proteins | sample RumenRJG_04DNA_FD_203882 | JGI IMG/M metagenome (GOLD analysis project Ga0310695, IMG submission 203882) | Bovine rumen microbial communities from Lethbridge, Alberta, Canada - RJG_04 (v2) (version 2) | ecosystem: Host-associated > Mammals > Digestive system > Stomach > Rumen | place: Canada...
AAGCGCGTCCTCGACGCCGTGAAGTCGATCATCGGCCTCACGCCGAAGATCTCCCTCGTGGAGCCCAACACCCTTCCGCGCTCGGAAGGCAAGATCAAGCGCGTCATCGACAACAGAAAGAAGTAACGGTAGGGCGTGCGCCCCGCGCGCGCCGCACGCCGCACAGGAGAAAATCAATGACCATCAACCAAATCAGCGTCTTCCTCGAAAACCGCCCCGGCCAGCTCGCGAACATCTGCCGCACGCTCGCGAACGCGGACATCTCCATCGTCACCCTCTCGCTCGCCGACACCGCCGAGTTCGGCATCGTGCGCATGATCGTGAGTGATCACGACAAGGCGAAGGAGGTCCTGAAAAAGGCCGGCCACGTCGCGAACATGCGCGAGGTCGTGGCCGTCACGGTACCCGACCGCCCCGGCGGCATGGCCGAGATCCTCGACGTGCTCGACGCCGCGAAGGTCGACATCGAGTACTCCTACGCCTTCGCGTTCCACCACGGCGAGAAGGCCGTGCTCGTGTTCCGCTTCGACGACAACGAGAAGGCCTGCGCCGCACTCGCCGCCGCCGGACACCCCGTACTCGACTACAAGTCCGTCCTCGAAGAGGCGAAGTAAATGACATTCACCAGCACGCGCTCCAATTGTTCCGTCACATCTCTTGAGGCCATCCTGCGTGGGCTTGCGCCCGACGGCGGATTGTTCGTCCCGAGCGCCCGTCCCGCCCCAACCGGCGGCGACTGGGCCACGCTCGCCGACGCCGAACGCGCCGCCTTGGGCTCGCTCTTCGACGACGTGCCCGAGACGGTGCGCGAGGACGCGATCCGCAACCTCCTCGCGAAGTTCCCGGCCGACGATCCCGTGCCGCTCGTCGACGCGGACGGTCTCAAGATCCTCGAGCTCTTCCATGGCCCCACGGGCGCGTTCAAGGACGTGGCCCTCTCCGTGCTGCCCGTCCTGATGGTCGCCGCCGCACAGGGCAAGCGCGTGCTGATCCTCACCGCCACGTCTGGCGACACCGGCTCCGCCGCGATGGCCGGCTTCGCGAACGTCCCCGGCGTGGAGATCGCCGTGTTCTTCCCGAACACGGGCACCTCGCGCATCCAGCGTCTCCAGATGACCACGCCGTCCGCCCCGAACGTACACGGCATCGCGATCCGCGGCAACTTCGACGACGCCCAGGCCGCCGTGAAATGCATCTTCGCCGACCCGCAAATCCGCGCCGAGGCCGAAGCCGCCGGCATCACCCTCTCCTCGGCCAACTCAATCAACATCGGCCGTCTCGTACCCCAAGTGGGCTACTATCTGCTCGCCGCTTCCAAGATTGGCACCACCTTTGACGTCGTTGTGCCTTCCGGCAACTTCGGCAACATCCTTGCCGCCTACTACGCGAAGACGCTCTTCGGCGCACCGATCCGCACGTTCGTGTGCGCCTCGAACGTGAACGACGTCTTGACGCGCTTCATCGCCACCGGCACCTACGATCCCGGCCCCACTTTCACCGTCACGAACTCCCCGTCGATGGACATCCGTAAGAGTTCCAACGTCGAGCGCCTTCTCTGGCTCGTCAACGATGGCGACGGTACGGCCGTGAAGAAGCTCATGGACGACTTCGCCGCCACGGGACGCTACACGCTCTCCCCTGCCGCCACCGCGAAACTCCAAGCGGAATTCATCGGTGCATTCGCAACGCCCGAGGAGACAGAGGCCGAGATGCGCCTCATACACGACCATTGCGGCTACGTGCTCGACCCGCACACCGCGGTCGCCACGGCGGTCGCGCGCAAACTCGGCTATCCGAAGGACGGCGTGCCGTGCGTCGTAGCCGCCACGGCCACGCCCTACAAGTTCCCGGAAACGTGTCTCCGCGCGTTCGGCACCGACGTGCTCACGAATCCGCCGCCCGCCTTTGTGGCGATGGAGAAGGCCCCGATCACGCAGAAGCAGGTCGTGGACGTAGACGGCATCGACGCCGCCGTGCGCGCGCTGTTCTGACCCAATTCCCCGCCGACGCTCACGCGCGGTGCGAGGAAAGAAGCGCGATCTCGGCACGGTAGCCGTCGAGGTCGTTCGGCGTCTCGAGATAGAACGGCAGATCGCGCAGAAGCGGGTGGTTGATCACGCGCACAAGGGCGTCGAGTCCGATCTTGCCCTTCCCGATGCAGGCGTGGCGGTCTTTGTGGGAGCTGCGCGCGTTGAGGGAGTCGTTCAGGTGAATCGCATGGAGACGATCGAGGCCCACGACGGCGTCGAACGCCTTCAGCACGCCGTCGAGGTCGCCGACGACGTCAAATCCGCCGTCCCACACGTGGCAGGTGTCGAGACAGACGCCGAGACGGTAGGCGTAGGGAAGGTTCGGCTCCACGGCGTCGATGATCGCGCGGAGTTCCTCGAATGTGCCGCCGACCTCGGAACCCTTGCCGGCCATCGTCTCGAGGAGGATGATGGTCGCAGGCGGCTTCGGGAGACGGGAGAGGATGCGCACGAGCATGGAGGAGATGAGCGCGACGCCCTTCTCCGCGCCCTGGCCCACGTGGCTGCCGGGATGGAAGTTGTAGAGCGCGCCAGGGGTGAGTTCGAGGCGCTTGAGGTCGTCTGCCATCGTGGACTCCGCGAACTCGCGGACGCGCGCGTCAGCGCCTGCGGCGTTGAGAGTGTAGGGAGCATGGGCGAGGATGGGCCCGATGCCCTCTTTTGCGGCGTAGTCGAGGAACGCGCGCACGTCGGCGGGGTCGATCGGCTTCGCGGCGCCACCGCGCGGGTTGCGCGTGAAGAACTGGAACACGTTCGCGCCGATGGAGCGCGCCGTCTGGCCCATGGCGAGATAGCCTCCCGCCGACGACAAATGACATCCGATCCTGAACATCGCCTAACTCCTTTCGTCAACCAACAACCAGTTCCTCCTTGGCGTAGCGGATGGTGATCCGCTCGTCCTGTCCGCCGATGAGCATCACGATGGCGATGGCGCCGAGGCGGCCGCAGAACATGCACGTCATGATCACGAGGCGCCCCACGGTTGAAAGGGAGGCGGTCGTGTCGGCGCAGGAGAGGCCCGTGGTGGAGACGGCACTGACCGTCTCGAAGAGGAGATGCTCGAACGGCAGGCCGTCCTCGCTGACGAGCAGGACGGTCATCGCGCAGGTGACGAGCGCGGCGAAGACCGTGACGATGACGATCGTCTCGCGCACGACGGTCTCGGGCACGGCGCGCTGGAACATCACGGTGTCGCGGTTGCCGCGGCAGATGGCGAAGAGCGTGGTGAGGAACACCGCGAACGTCGTGATCTTGATGCCGCCTCCCGCGCCGCCAGGCCCCGCGCCAATGAACATCATCACCTCGGAGAGGAAGCGCGTGGCGGGATGGAGGTCCTCGACCGGCACCACGGTGAAGCCGCACGTGCGCGGCGTGATCGCCTGGAAGAACGCGACGGCAGGACGCGACGACGGCGCGTAGTCGGCGAGGGCGCCCCGCCATTCGAGCAGGTAGAAGAGCACGAACATCAAAAGGGAGAAGAGGAAGGTCCACTGCAGTACCACGCGCGCATGGAGCGTGAGACGTCCGCGCGTCAGGAGGTTGCGGCGCCAGAACTTGATGGTGCACAGGTTGTAGATCACGAGAAAACCGACGCCGCCGAGGACCACCAGGACGCCCATCGTGACGAGCACGAGCGGCTGGTCGTGAAAGCCGGCGATGCTGCCGGCGTCGAGGGAGAACCCGGCGTTGCAGAAGGACATGACCGCGAAGAAATACGCGCGGTACCATGCGTGGCCGTTCGCCAGAGCCGCCTGAAGCGGCTGGCCGGCGGTGAACTGGAGCCAGAGGAGAAGCGTGCCCAGCGCCTCGATGGAAAGCATCGCGACGACCACGCACACGACGAGCGACCGGAACCCGCGTACGCCGGAGACACCGTAGGCGTTCATGAGGGAGAACTCGCTCGCAAGCGAAATGCGCCGCCCGACGACGACAAGGAAGAACGTGGCGCACGTCATGATGCCCGCGCAGCCGAGCTGCACAAGGCACAGCAGAACCGTCTGCCCGAAGCACGAAAGGTCGCGCCCCACGTCTATCACGCTCAGGCCGGTGATGCACACCGCCGAACACGCCGTGAACAGGGCGTCCATCGGACGCATCCACGTGTGGGATGGCGACGAAGCCGGCAGCATGAAGAGCACGGCACCCAGGAGGATCGCGCCCAGGAAGCCGAACACGATCAGCCATTTGCTCTTCATGTCGTCTCCTTGGCCGGCGTCTCCTTCTTCGCGGAAGGACGGTCGCCCGAACAGACCTCCTTGAAGTAGACGCCCCAGATGCTCACCTCGTAGAGCAGGATCAGCGGGACGGCCATGAGGATCTGGCTCATCGGGTCCGGAGGCGTGAGCACCATGCCGAGGAAGAAGGCCAACACGATCGCGAAGCGCCGCCAGCGGCGCAGGGAGTCGGACGAGATCACGCCAAGCCAGCCCAGCACGAACAGGAGCAGGGGCACCTGGAACACGAGACCGAACGCCAGGACGAGCTTGAGGATGAGCGGCACGTAGTTCTCGACCTGCACCTCGGTGACGCTCAGGCCGACCCAGCTGTTGACCACGTCGAAGAAGCGCACGACATTCGGCGCGAGCTGCCCGTACGCAAACGCCACGCCCACGCCAAAGAAGGCGGTGCCGGACAGCAGGAAGAACAGGATCGCCACCTTTTCGCGCTTCGTCAGCGCCGGGAACACGAAGCGGAGGATGAAGTACATCACGAACGGGAATCCCAGCGCCGTGCCGCCCCACATGGCGATCGACATGATCTGGCTGAAGCCGCCGGTGATGTTCATGCTGACGATCCTGATCTTGCCCGCCTCCTCGAGGGCGGCGGCCGGCGCCTTCAGCCACGCCAGCACGGTCGGCGAGAACACGCCCACGACAACGCAGCAGATCGCCCACGAAAGCACGGCGTTGATCAGGCAGGAGCGCAGCGCGACGATATGCTCCAAAAACGGACGCGGCGGGTCGTTGTACTCGTCTGGGTTCTTGATGAACTCGCCCATCTTACGCACTCTTTCCCGGCGCCTTCGAAACCGTGATCGTCACGCGCCGCAGCTCCTCGTCCGTCGGTGGCGGCGGCTGCGCGGACGCCACCTCTTCGGACGGACTTTCAGCAGAATTGGCTTCGTCTTCGGCCGCCCTGTCGTCCATGTCGCCGTCCGGCGAGTCGTTGGAACCGTAGTAGTTCTCGTACGAGGTCTCGTCGTAGTAGTCCTCGTGGCCGGGATACGGATCGTCAGGCTGGTCCGTCGCGGAGTCGGATGGCGCGGACGTATCCGAAATCGCGGCATCCACCTCCTTGCGGACCTCCTGGTCCATCGACATCAGCTGGCGCTTGAACTCGTCCGCCGCGCGCCGCAGGTTGGTCATGATCTGACCGAGCTTGCGTGCAGCAGCAGGCAGGTTCTTGGGGCCGACGACGATAAGAATGACACCGAGCAGAACGAACCACTCGGTGCCTCCCACGGATTCAAAGATGAACGCGAAGCTCATCAGAAGCCGTCAACCGAACTATTACTGCTTCTTCGCGAACACGGCGAATTCGCCGCGGCGGTTCTTGCTCCAGGCGCTTTCGTCGTGACCGACGACGGCCGGCTTCTCCTCGCCGTAGCTCTTGTCCTGCACGTGCTTCACGTCAACGCCGAGTTCCGCGAGGTACTTGCTGATCGCGATTGCGCGGAGCTGGCCGAGCGAGAGGTTGTACTCGTTCGAGCCGCGCTCGTCGCAGTTGCCCTCGACGATCACGACGCGGCCGGTCTGCTTGAGGTGCGCGGCCACCGCCTCGATCTTCGCCATCTCGCTCGCCTGGAGGTTCGACGCGTCGAAGCCGAAGTACACCGGCGCGAAGTCGACGTCCGTGCAGCGCACGTAGTTGGGGTCCTGGTCGAACGGAAGGCCCGTCGCGGGGACACCGTCCTCGCCCTGGATGCCGTTCAGGTCGGCTCCGACATTGGCAGTCGCAGGGCCGTCTTCCGTGGCCACATCACCGCCGTTGGCCACGGGGTCGGCATCGGTGGGGATGTCCGTCGACTCCGCGATGGCGTTGCCGGCATCGCCCTCTTCGTCGTACTTGCAGCCCGTGACCGCGCATGCGAGAACCCCGCAGAGCGCAATCGCCATCATCGTCGAACTCTTCATTTTGTTGACTCCTTCTTGTTTTAAATTCTTCTGGTTGTGAAAGCGGGTAGTATGATACAGAAAACGCGGCGAAAAGGCAAGCCGAAAAAGAAACAAAGTCAAACCGCGTTTTCCGTATGCGCCTGGATGCGCCCGTCACAGCTCCTTGATGAAGATGTTGCGCCATTCCGTGGGGTCGCCGTGGCACTGGAGCTCGATCTGCTCGCACGGGAAGATCGCCTGCTTGCGGTCCCAGTAGTTTTCGAGCGTGACGTTGTCGACCACGAGCTCGCCGTTGAGCCACACGGTGACCTTCTCGCCGCGCATGATCACGTGGAAACGGTTCCAGTCGCCGACCTGCCTGTCGGCGATCTTGAGCGCCTTCGAGGGGTTCTTCCTGTTGTTGTAGAGGCCCCCGGAGCCGATGCCCCACTGGTTGTGCGCGTCCCAGATCTGGATCTGGGGCGTACCGCGCAGGTAGAGGCCGGAGTCGCCGGTGACGGACATGATGCGCCAGTCGCACCACATCTCGAAGTCCTTGTAGTCCTTCTTCGTGGCAAGCGAATAGCCGCCCCTGTACCCGTCGAAGAAGAGGTTGCCGTTCCGGACGTGCCAGTGCTCGCGCATGCCCTTGTCGGCGACAGCCTGCATCTCTGCGCGCTGGTCGGCCGTCGCCGCCTGGCGCACCTTCGGGTTGTCGAACTTCTTCTCCGTCGTCACGCCCTTCCAGTTGGCGAGGTCCGACTCCTTGCCGGTGAAGTACGGCGTGAAGCCCGCCGGGCACGCCATCGCCTGCTTCGGGCAGACCTGGTCCATCTTCGCGTCGGACGGCAGCTCCTTGATGCGGATGTTGCGCCACATCACGTGGTGTCCGTGGCCGAGCCAGCCGATGCGGCCCTTCTTGTTGTGGAGGCCGGGGTGCTTCCGGTGGTCGGGCGTGTCGCCGTTGCCCTTGAACTTCGAGACGTCGGCCTTCGTGATCAGGTAGCCGTTGAGGTACACCTCGATCTCGCTGCCGATCACGCGGACCTCCTCGAAGTTCCACATGCCGGGCTTGCGGACGTAGCTGCCACCGCCGGTGAAGTTCTTCTCCTTGCCCCAGATCTGCTTGTCGACGTTGTCGCGCCGGCACGGCACGACGCCGTAGACGGATCCCGTGTACTGGTACGGCTTCAGTTTGTCCTTCTTCGCCTTCGCGTCGTAGTACTGGCTGCCGCCGTCGTCGAGGAGCTGCAGCTCGCACATCGCCCAGTAGGCGGCGTCCTTCTTGATGTCGCTCATGCGGATGCCGAGTCCGTTGTTGCCGTTCGGCGGCATGCAGAACTCGAAGCGCAGGATGAAGTTCTCGAACTCGCGCTCGGTGCAGAGGTTCCCGCCGCCGCCCTTACCCTTGCCGGGCTGGCACGCGATCACGGGGAACTCCCTGACCGTTCCGTTGTTCAGCTTCTGGGTGATGGTCTCCACGCCGTACGACTGGGAGCCGCACCATCCGGTGAGGTCCTTGCCGTTGAAGAGCGAGACGAATCCCTCTTCGATCTTGTCAGGGTAGGGGCCGCACGCCCCCGCCTGGGCGCAGCACGTTCCCGCGCCGTACGTCGTTACCGCCGCCGCGCACGCGGCCAGCGCCATTGTCATCATTTTCATGTTTGTTGTGTCTCCTGGTTGTTGGCCCCTTCGGGCACCGATTGAATCGCCATGACGAGCTTGTGCTCCTCTCCGGGCGCAAGCTCAAGCGGGTTGCCCGGCGGAATCGTCGCGGGCTCCACGCACACGAACCGGTTCCATCCGTTCTCGCCGAAATCCTCCACGCGCTCGGCGCTGCCGGGCCCGGGGTTCCACACGATGAGCTGCCCGTTGCCGCGCGAGACGAGCGCAATCGCGCGCTTCAGCCCGGGATCGAGCATCACGTGCTCGTGCTTCGTGACCATGAACACCTTGCTGCCGTCCGTGATCGGCGTGTAGTCTCCCGTCCAGACACGCTCCGCGCCTTTCTCGGGCTCATTAAAATCCATGAACGCGCAACCGTCAATTCCCCGCACGCTCACGCCCGCGCGCTCGCGCACGAGCAGGTACGGGTGGAAGCCCTCCGTGACAGTGAACGGCGCGTCGCCCGTGTTCTTCGACGTGAGGCAGAGCGTGAGTTTCATGGACACGCTCACCGTCAGCTCGAGATCGAAGTCGTACGGCCAGAGCGCACGCGTCTCCTCGGACGACGACAGCCCAAGACGAATCTCCGTGATGTCCTCGGAATATTCCGTCCCGCGCACGCTCCACGTCGAGTAGCGCGCAAGTCCGTGGATCTTCGACCCCGGCGCGCCGTTGCGCGCGAACCACGGCCAGCACACTGGGATGCCGCCGTGGATCTCCTCGCCCGCAGGCTTCGCGTCGTAGGGATGCGGCATGTATAAGACCGGCGGGTTGCCCGTGGGGCGGTAGGAGACCGTCTGCGCACCGAAGAGCGCCACCTCCGCCGTGCCGTACCGGTTCGCCAGCACGACGATCGGCACGCCGTGCCGCGACGGGCGGAAAACGATCCGCTCCGGCGCGCCAAAGCGCCGGTTCAGTTCCTCGCAGTCCGCGTTCGTAGGAAGTTTTCGTGTGTCCATCGTCTGGATGTCCCTTTTGTGGAACGGGCCTATTCTACCAAATCGCCGCGCCGATGGCAACTCACTCCACGACCACTTCGTACCAGAGCGTGCGACAGGCGGGCGAAAGGCGGATGCGCGCGCGTCTGCCATCGCCAACCGCTTCCGGTACGATTTCCTGCGCGCGCGAGCCATCCCCCGCCAACGCCCAGCACGTCACGCGTGCGGGCGATGCGGGCAGCGAAATCTCGCACGGAATCCCCTCCGCGCACACGGGGGCGTGTCCGCGCTCGGAAAGGCGCACGAGCTTCTCGGTGACGCGTTCGATCTTCGCACCGGTGTTCGCGGCCACGCCGCTCGCCGCGACGAGGATGCTCGCCGCGCCCTCTGCGCCGAATCCCGTCGCGTTCCGCGAGACGAGCGAGACGACCGCCGCGCCGGTCTCCGTCGCGCCCACCGTGAGCGACACGTCGCCGAGCGCGATTTCGCGTCCGTCCGCGTAGCCTGCGAAAAGCTTGCTGTTCTTCGTGTTGACGGCCACGTACTCCCTGCCGGGGCGGTCGCGGTTCCAGATGAACTCGCCGAGCTTCCGCGCACGGTCTTCCCGCAGGTCGCCGCGCACCATCATCGCCGCGCACGCGGGGAAATGCACCCACACGGACGGCGTGGCGAGCGCGTCGAAGATGCACCAGGGCATCGCGTCCGGCTCGAACGCCTCGGGGAAATGGTTGTAGCTGTACTGGAACACGCCGTTCCACCCCATCGTGCGTCCGTACGCGCACGCGAGCGGCTGCCCCTCGCCCGTGAACGGACTCGGGAAAGGATGACTGTACTCGCTCACCGTGAACGGCTTCTCCGGCGCGTGGCATCGGGATTCAAGGTGCGTGAGCGACAAAAGACTGTGGACGATCGATTCGCCGCCGGCGACCCATTCGTTCGTGGCGTTCTTCACGACCCATCCCCTCCCCTTCCCGCTGGGGTGGTGGAAGTAGGCGTGGGCGTCCACGTAGTCGAGCTGCGCCTGGATCTCGCGCGGGCTGTAGGACCCGGCCTGCGTGCCGGCGACGGGCTGCTTCGCCTTCAGCGTGTTGCGGATGTAGTCGCGCATTCCCTTCCAGTACGCACATTCGCTGTCCCAGAGGAAGTCGTCGAAATCCTTGCGGAACTGCGCGGACGCCTTCGGGAGCTTGTTGAGCAGCGGCGCCTTGCCGTTCGCGTATGCGGCCGCGACGGAACGCGGCCCTCCCGTGCCGGACCGGTACTTCTTCTTCAGCCATTCGTTCCACTGCCTCTCCAGCTCGTCCTGGTAGGGCTTCGCGAGCTTCTTGATCGAGTTGCGGCGGCGCGTGACGACGAGGCCGCGGTCCTCGTTGCTGATTTCGATCATCGCAATGGCGGGCTCGTCGGTGTAGGCATTGCCGGTGTACGCGTTGACGTGCGTGAGGAGGTCGCGCGCGTATTCCTTCTGGAGCTCGATGCAGCGCGGATGGAACTGCCCCACGGTCTTGTTCGCCCACGGCGAGCCGGCGGGGACGCCGTCGCGCGCGTCGAGGGTGCGTCCCACATGGAGGTTCATGTTGACGTAGATGCCGCGCTTCTTGAAGGCGGCGACCAGGTAGTCGAGCTTGTCGAGCTGCGCGGGGGAGAGCTTGCGCCGGGTCTTGGCGTCGTCGTCGAGGATGCACTGCCGGCGCGTGTCCATGAAGTTCGTGTACCAGGTGTCCATGTAGTGCAGCCGCACGCAGTTGACGCCGAGGCGGGCGAGGCGCGCGGCGAGGCGGTCGGCCACGTCGTGCTCCGGGAAGTTGGCGGGGCCGGTGAGGTTCGTGCCGTTGAAGCGGATGGGGCCCGCGTCCGTCACGAACGCGTTCCCCTCCACGCGCACGAAGCCGTGCTTGCCGGCGGGCGCGTCGAGAAGGTGCGCCACGCTGGTGGCGTTGTCTGCGCCGCCGTAGGAGACGACAAACGGAAACCTCCCGTCCGCTGCGGACGCAAGCGCGAACGCCGCCGCACAGGCGGCCGACAGGAACGGCCTGCGACAATGACAAATGGTCGATCCTGCTTTCATGGACTTATTCCTCCATTTTAGATTCGTTCTGCAATTGCTCGAGCTCCGTGGCGGCGGACTCCCAGTCCGCCGTGTAGCGGTCGATCTCGAACTGAATGGTGCGCACCTGGCGGTTGACCTCGGCGAAGTCGGTCGTGGGTTTCGGGTTGAACAGCTCCTCGGAGGCTGTGTCGAGTGCCTTCTGCAGCTCCTCGAGCTTGCGCTCGGCCGTTTCCACGCGCTTCTTCAGCTCCTTCACGCGCGGCGCAATCTTCGCGCGCTCGGCGGCGCGCTGCTGCCGCAGCTCCTTCGAGGTGAGCTTCTGTGGGGATGGGTCTTCGGTTGGCGAAGCGGCAGGAGTGCCGCTTCCCCGAGGGTCGGCATTTCGGGGAAGCAACGCTCCCGTCGCTTCCCTCTCCCGCTGCGCCTTCTTCTCGCAGTAGTAGTCGTAGCCGCCCGGGTACGAACGCACCTCCTCGCGCGTGATCTCGATCACGGAAGTGGCGACGGCGCGCACGAACTCGATGTCGTGCGAGACAAGGAGGATCGTGCCCTTGTACTTCTGGAGCGCGTCCTGCAGAAGCGCGCGCCCGTCGAGGTCGAGGTGCGTGGTGGGCTCGTCGAGGAGGAGGAAATTGGGGCACTGCAGGAACAGGCGCAGGAACGCGAGGCGGATCTTCTCGCCGCCCGAAAGCACGCCCGCCGGCTTCTCCACGTCGTTTTCGTCGAACCCGAACGCGCCGAGCTGGTTGCGGAAGTTCTTTTCGTTCATCCCCGGCGGGATCGCGTTCTTCGCGTTGCGGTACACGGTGAGGTCGGGCGGAATCGTCTCGGCGAACTCCTGGCTGAGGTAGCCGCACACCACGTTGTGTCCGAGCACGGCCTTGCCGGCCGTGGGCTGACGCGTCCCCGCGATGATGCGCATGAGCGTCGTCTTGCCGAGGCCGTTGTAGCCGATCACGGCCACCTTGTCGCCGCGCGCGACGTTGAAGGTCACGTCGTGGAGGACGTTCTTTACGCCGTCGTAGGAGAAGAACATGTTCTCGCAGCGGAACATCTCGATGCCGGAGGGCGGCGGCTCGGCGAGACGCAGGCGCCCGCGCCGCGAGTAGCGCTTCGGCAACACGATGCGCTCCTCGTCGATCTTGTCGATGAGCTTCTGGCGGCTCTGCGCCTGCGCGGCCTTCGTGGCCTGCGCGCGGAAGCGGTCCACGAATCGCTGGAGCTGCTCGCGGTGGTGGTCCTGGTTCTCCTTCGCGGCGAGAAGGTGCTGGTAGCGCACCTCGCGTTCGCGCAGGTACCAGTCGAGGTCGCCCTCGTAGCGCGTGCACGTGCCGGCGTCCACCTCCACGATGATGCTCGTGAGCGTCTTGAGCAGGTAGCGGTCGTGCGAGATGAGCATGAGCGTGCCGCGGTAGAGCTTGAGGTAGCGCTGGAGCCAGTCCACGGCGGGGAGGTCGAGGTAGTTGGACGGCTCGTCGAGCAGGAGGAGGTCCGGCTCGCTCGCAAGCACGCGCGAGAGCTCCGCGCGCATGCGCCAGCCGCCGGAGAAGGACGCGAACGGCTTCGCGAACTCCTCCACGGCGAAGCCAAGCCCGCCGAGCGCCACCTTCACGCGCGTCTCGAGGTCGTAGCCGCCGAGGTGCTCGAACGCGGTCTGCACCTCGCCGTACTCCTTCAGCACGGACGTCTCGCCCGCGTCGAGGCGCGCCTCGAGCGCCTTCATCTTCGCCTCAAGTTCGCAGAACCCCGGCACGCCGCGCATCGCGTACTCGAGAAGCGTCTCGTCCGGCGTGTCCGGCTCGGGATGCTGTCGCGTGGACCCGATCGTGGGGTTTTCCTCGATCACGAGCTCCCCGTGGTCCGTGGAGAGTTCGCCGAGGATGATCTTGAAGAGCGTCGACTTGCCGGAGCCGTTCGGCCCCACCACGCCCACCCGCTCGCCCTTGTTCACGCGGAAGCTGACGTTTGTGAGAACGTCCTGGAGGCCGTAGTGGACGGATATGTTCTGGAAATCAAGCATGGATCTCGAGGAGCTTGCGAATGGCCGAATAGGGGTCAGGCGACTGACACACGGCGCGCACGACCGCGAAGTTGCGCGCGCCCGCCACGAGCACCGGGGGAAGCGTCTCGGCGTTGATGCCGCCGATCGCGACGGCCGGGACGCGCGCGGCGGCGATCATCCGCCCCGCCATCTCGGGCCCCAGCGTGGGGTCGGGGATGTCCTTCGTGGGCGTGGCGTAGACAGGTCCCACGCCGATGTAGTCGATCGGCTGGTCCCAGGAGGCGCGCACCTGGTCGAGGTTGTGCGTGGAGAGCCCCACCACCTTCAGCTGGGGAAACTTCGCGCGCACCTCGGCGGGGGACATGTCGTCCTGCCCCACGTGCACGCCGTCCGCCTCCGCCTCCGCGGCGAGCGCGGGGTCGTCGTTCACGATGAACAGCGTCTCCGTGCCGCGCGTCACGCGGCGCATCTCGCGCGCCTCGCGCAGGATGTCCTCGCGCGCCGCGTTCTTCATCCGCAGCTGGACGATCCGCACGCCCGCGCGCACCGCCGCCTCCGCGCAACGCGCGTAGCCGACCACCGGATTGGTGATCACCAGATAGAAACCAAAATCCTTCATGGGCGATTAGATTACCAAACATCCCCCACGAGGTCAAACGGAAATGGTATAATGGAGACGATGAACGACCGCTACCAGAAGCCCCGCGCATGGAAGATCGGCCTCGCCGTTTCCGGCGGAGCCGACTCCACGGCGCTCCTCGCCGCTCTCGCCGACCTCCGCGAGACGATGGGCTTCGACGCCGTCGTGCTGCACGTCGACCACGGGCTGCGTCCCGACTCGCACGACGACGCGCGCTTCGTGGAGGCGCTCGCCGCGCGCTTCGGCCTCCCCTGCCGCACGCTCCGCGCGCGCATCCGGCGGCGTCCCCGCGAGTCGCTTGAGATGGCCGCGCGCCGTACGCGCCTCGCGTTCTTCGCACGCATGACGCGCGAGTTGGGCCTCGACGCCATCGCCACCGGACACCACGCCGACGACGTGGCCGAGACGTTCATCATGCGCATGGCGCGCGGTGCGGGGCCGGAGGGCCTCGCCGGACTCAAACCCGTCTCGCACGTGGACGGCATCACGTTCATCCGCCCTCTTCTCGGTCTGCGCGATTCCGACCTGCGCGCCTACCTCTGCCGTCGCGGCCTCACCTGGCGCGAGGATTCCACGAACGCCGACACCTCCATCCTCCGCAACAAGGTGCGCCACGTAATCCTCCCCTTCCTGCGCGAACACCTCGACCCGCACATCACCGAACACCTTTGCAAAAGCGCCGCCATCCTCCGCGGCGACCTCGTGGGCCGCGACAAGCGCGGCCCCTCCCGTTGTTGCGTGAGCACGCTGGCCTCTCCTGCGGGAGGGGCCGCGCTTGTCGCGGCCCAGCGGGCAGGCCGCGCTTGCCGTGGCCGCTACCACCTCACCATCGCCCCCGCCACTGGCTACACGCCGCGCGCCGAATCCATTGGCGCGCTCCCCGCCGCCTGCGAAATGAGCCGCGCCGCGCTCGCGGGGCGCACGCTTGAGTTGCGCCGCTGGCGCGCGGGCGACCGCATTGCACCCACGGGCCTCCACGGACACAGCCGCAAGCTCCAAGACGTGTTCGTGACGGCAAAGGTGCCTCCCACCCTGCGCGCAGACCTTCCGCTCATCTGCGACGCGACGACGGGCGAAGTGCTCTGGGTACCTGGCTACCGCATCGCGCAGTCGGTCGCCGTCGAATCGTCCACCGCCCCCAGCTGGCGCTTCACCCTCCTTCGCGTCACACGACCCGATCGCCCCAGAAGGCGAGGGTCGTGTCCTTGACGACGGGACGCGCGGCGGCAAGGGCGCGGCGGATCAACGGCTCGTCAAGCCGACCCCGGTGCTTGTTCAGGTGCCCCAGCTCCCACAAATGCCCGAACACGATGCGCTTGGGGTTGACCTTCGCCACCGCCTTCGCCGTGTCGATCCCGCAGCCGGGGAAAAAGAGCCACAGGTCGGGAGGTCCCCAGGGCGTGACGAGCTTCGGCTCGGTGCCGCGTCCGCTGTCGCCCGTGTGGTAGAGGCGCCAGTTTCCGATCCGAATCTCGAACGCCATCGTGAAGTTGATCCCCCACGCGAGGTCGTTGTGGTCGATGAGGGACGTCCGGATCTCGACGTCCTTGATTTTGTAGGTTCCCACGCCCTTCGCGCTCGCGCCCTTCATTTCCTTGAAACGCGGATTGCCGAGAAAGTTGGAGACGACGACCTTCCCCCGTTTCGTCATCGCCTGGTAGAAGCCCTTCTGCCAGTGGTCCCCGTGGTTGTGCGTGACGAGCGCAAAGTCCAGAAGCGGGGCGAACTCCACGTCCCGGCGGTGGACGAGGTCGACGGAGAAAAGCGCTTCGCGCGTCTTGACGATGTAGCCCATGTTGTACACGCTCCAGATCGCGGGGACGTCGCCCGTCACGACCGTCTCCTTCACTTCGCGCATCACCTTCTCAAACGCCGCCTCCAGCTTCACAAGCGGAGCGAAACCGCGCGTGTTGCCGTCCATGCGATACGCAAAGTAGTCCTGCGGCAGGATGCGTTCGGTCTCCCTGTCCCAGGCGGCGATCGCATCCGCGCAGGACGCGCCGTTTTTCGCGAAAGCGGACGGTACCAGCGCCGCCGCGCCCAGCGATCCGATGAAATCTCGCCTGTTCATGCGTGCGACTTCCCTCATGGTGAGTCCTTTCAGGATTTCAGCGCGTCCGCGCCGACGATCCCGCGGAGGTTCGACATGATACGCTCGGCCACCTCGGGACGGTTCATCGTGTAGACGTGGACGGCGTTCACGCCGTTTGCGAAGAGGTCGACGATCTGCTCCGTCGCGTAGGCGACACCCGCGTCGAGCATCGCGTCGGGATGGTCGCCGAAACGATCCACGATCGCCTTGAAGCGGCTCGGCAGGTAGGTGCCGGAGAGACGGCAGATGCGCGCGATCTGCCTGCCGTTCGCGACGGGCATGATGCCCGCGATCACGGGCACGGTCACGCCGCGCGTGCGCAGCTTGGCGAGGTAGCGGTAGAAGATGTTGTTGTCGAAGAACATCTGCGTGGTCACGAAGTCGAGTCCGGCGTCCACCTTCTGCTTGAGGAACTCGATGTCGTCGTCCATGTGCGCGCAGTCGGGATGGCACTCGGGGTAGCACGCGCCGCCGAGGCAGAACCCGCACGGCTTGAGCGCGCGCACGAGATCGACCGCATGCGCGAAGTGTCCGGGCGGCGGCTCCGCGAGGTCGCGCGGCAGGTCGCCGCGGAGGCAGAGCACGTTCTCGATGCCCGCCGCGCGGAGCGCGGACGTCTCCTCCGCGATCTTCTCGCGCGACGCCGCCACGCACGTGAGGTGCGCAAGCGCCGGCACGCCGAGGCTCTGCACGAACGCGGCCACCTCCGTCGTGTTCGCCTGCGCGTTGCCCGACGCGCCGTAGGTGACGGACATGAACGACGGCCGCTGCTCGGCGAGGCGCGCCACGGCCGCGCGGATCGGCTCGAACGAGGCGTCCGCCTTCGGCGGGAACACCTCAAAGGAAACGGACGGCTTCCCGGCCGACAGGATGTCTTTGATCTTCATGTCGCAAGTATAGCACTTTTGCCCCCCGGGTGGCAAGCGTTGACGCGCCGCCGCCGCGTCTAGGGCAAGGGGACGACCTTGAGATTCCGGCGGCCCCAGCCGAGAGCCGCCTTGTGGCGCGGGAACCACACGTCGATGTGCCTCCCCTTGATCGCGCCACCCACGTCCTCGACAACGCCCGTGCCATAGCCGGGGATCAGGAGCCGCGTGCCGAACGGAAAGACCTGCGGATCGGCCGCCACGGTGCCGTAGTGCGCCACAGTGCCGCATGCGGTCACGCCCACCTCCTTGCGACGGCCTTTCTGGTGACCATACGTGTACACGGGCCCGCCCAGTCCCAGCCAGCTGAGCCGCCATCCGCAGCAGTCGCCGCAGTTGCAGTAGCCCGTCACGAGCACGTCGCCCTTCTCGTCCTCGCGCGGAGGCGGAAACGACGTCGGGAAGTCGGGTTCTTCCGCCTCGCGGCCACGCAGGCATCCGCGTACGCACGCCACGAGTGCCGCCAGCGCAAGGGCGCCGATCGCGATGAGGGCCCGTCTCTTCAACATGCCGCCTTCACCTGGATGTCTCGGTTTCGGCGAAAAGGCCGGAAACCGCGTCCCTGTAGGGTGCGTCCTGCCAGGCGAGCAGCACGTCCTCGACCGAGCCGTCCTCGACGTCCAGGTCCTCTCCGTCGGCCATGCTGAGCAGGTCGATTGCGTCCACCACCGCCTGTTCAGGCGCCGGCAGGGATCCGGCCGGCGAAGCCGCCAGCTGCGGCGCAGGCTGCGGAGAATGCCGCAGATGGACGGACAGGAGGCAGAGCGCGGCCAGGCACGCGGCCAGCGACGCGGCTGTCAGCAGCCTTCTCCACAGGAGGGCATGCGGACGGCGCGCGGACAGGGAGGCCGCGTGCAGGATCGCGTCGAGGCGCGGCGGCTCGCCGGGAATCCCGGACTCCAGCCGCTCCTTCAGAAAAGCGTTCAGTTTTGCGTCTTCGTTCATTTCTCTCCTTCCAGCATGCGCCTGATCTTCGTCGTGGCCGACCGCATCCACGTCAGCGTCGTTCCAAGCGGAACGGACAGCTCGTCCGCTATCTCCCGAAACGACAGCCCGCCCTCGACGCGCATCAGCAGGACCTGGCGCGGCCCCTCGGGCAGGGTCTTCACGGCTCGGAGCACGTCTTCGGCGGTCGCCTGCGACTCAAAGGCCTCGGCCGGACACGGACCGGCGTCCGCGACCGACTCCGCGACGGCGGCACCCTCGCCCTCCTCGTCGTCAAGGCTCACGGCGGCGCGCGTGCGGCGCAGGTGGTCGATCGCGGCGGACCTGGCGACGGTCGCAAGGTAGGTCTTCACCTTTCCGCCGCGGAAGTGCGCCGCAGCGCGGATGACCCGCATCCACGTCTCCTGGAAGACGTCGTCAACGTCCGCCGCCACCGGCAGCATCCCGCGCAGAAGGGCCTGCATCCAGGTGGCGTGGCGGCGGACAAGCGCCGCGAGGGACGAAACGTCCCCGCGGCGCGCATACGCGATGAGGAGCTGTGCGTCCTCCTCCATCACGCCTTACTTCTTGGGGGCGTTCTCCGCCGGACCCTTGCCTTCGCGGCGCGGACCGTGACGACGGCCTTCCCTGTCGCCACGCGGGCCGCGCGGACCGCGGTCGCCGCGGGCCGCGAAACCGGCCTTCATCTCCTCGCGGGCCTTCGCGATCTGCTCGGGCGTGAGAATGGCCTTGATCTCGATCACGCGCTGGACCTGCTCCTTCGCCATCTGCTTGCGGAGCTCGAAGACCTCGTCGATGGCCTTCATGACGGCGGCCTCGTCGACCTTCTCGGCCTTCATGAGGTCGAACTGGCGCTTCGTCGCCTCGCGGACCTTCTGCATCGCCTCGCGACCGCCCTTCGCACGGTCCGTCACGCCCTTGATCTTGGCTTTCTGCTCCTCGGAGAGGCCGAGCTTCTCGGCGATGCGCGGACGCTGAACCGCGAACACGATCGGATCGAATCCCATCTCGTGGGGGCGCATGCCTCCCATTCCGCCGTGGGGGCCGGGGCCGCCCGGACGGTGGGCCCCGCGCTCGGGGCCGTCTGCAAGCGCCACGCAGCAGAGCGCGGCAACCGCAATCATCATCAGTTTCTTCATTTCTGTTTTTCCTTTCGCGGCGATTCCGCCGCAGTCTTGCCGACGCCACCATGGCGCCGACATGGATAGAGACGCGGAAAGGTCGGAATTTATTTTACCACATTTCGGGATTTTCACGATTCGGCCGTCCGACCCGCCCAAATGGCTTAAACTCGTTTCCCCGCGCGCGCCCGATTTATGGTATAATGGTTCCGCTTGGAAAAATGGCGTCAGGAGCGCCAAAGGAAATGAAGAAGGTTTGCGTATTGATGGGCGGCACCTCGAACGAACGGGACGTGTCGCTCGTGTCAGGAAAGAACGTGGCCGACGCGCTGGGCGCGCTGGGCGCGTACGACGTCGTGCCCGTGCGGCTCGACGCCGACAGCCTCGACGCCCTCCCCGCGGGCGCCGACGCGTGCTACATCGCGCTGCACGGCGGCTGGGGCGAGAACGGCGGCGTGCAGGCGGCGCTCGACGCGCGCGGCATCCCCTACACGGGACCCGGCGCGGCGGCGAGCCGGCTCGCGATGGACAAGATCGCCACGAAGAAGGTGCTCGACGCGGCGGGCGTGCCCACCGCGGCATGGGCTGTCGCCACGCCGTCGCACCCGCTCGCGGACTCTCCCGTGGGCTACCCGTGCGTCGTGAAGGCCCCGCGCGACGGCTCGAGCGTGGGCGTGTACCTCGTGCGGCGCGCGGAGGACTTCGCGCACGCCGTCTCGGAGGCGCAGCGCATCGACCGCGAGAAGTTCGGCGGCGAGGGCGAGGCGCTCGTGGAGGCGTTCGTCCCCGGGCGCGAGACGACCGTGGGCGTGATCGGGCGCGAAGCCCTGCCGGTCGTGGAGATCTGCGCGCCGAACGGCTGGTACGGCTACGAGGAGAAGTACAACTCCGACGAGACGCGCTACCCCTTCCCCGACGACGGCTTCTGCCCCGAGATGCAGCGCGTTGCGCTCGCCGCGTTCGACGCGGCGGGCTGCCGCGGCGTGACGCGCGTCGACTTCCGCGTGACGCCGGAGGGGCGCATGTACGTGCTTGAGCTCAACACCTCGCCCGGGATGACCGGCCACTCCCTCGTCCCCAAGGCCGCCGCGAAGATCGGCATCGATCTTCCGCACCTCTGCGACCGCATCCTGAAGGCAGCCGCCCATGATTAAGCGCAACACGAACATCCGCGACAAGAGCGCACTTCGCCGCAGGCTCGTCCTCGTGGCGCTCCTTCTCGCCTGCGGTGGCGCCGTCTGCTGGTGTCTCGCCATCGGCTTCGGGACGCTCCGCGAGATCTGGCGCGAGCAGTTCCGCGTGCAGAGTTCCGCGATCGACGTGGTCGTGACCTCGTCCGGCAAGAACGTGACGCCCGCCACCATCGTCTACTACTTCGGCCTCACGAACGGCGCGAACCTCGCCACGATCCCCTACGACGAACTGCGCACGAGCCTGATCGCGCGCATCCCGAACATCCACGACATCCAGATCGAGCGGCGCCTGCCGCGCCGCGTCACGGTGACCGTGAAGGAGCGCGAGCCGGCCGTGCGCATCGCGCCGACGAAGGGCGCGCCGGCGTCGGGTCTTGTCGCGGACTACGAAGGCGTCGTCTTCCGCACGTTCAACGCCCCCCCTCTGCCGATCATCCGCGAGTCCGCCGGCACGCACCTCTCGCCGGGCCAGCGGCTCGAGGGCCACGCGCGCGCGGCGCTGCAGCTCGTGCACCTACTCGCGGAGGTGTCCGACGGCAAGGTCGAAGCGCCCCCCCAGCTCGCGGAACTGCGCGTCCTCGAGATCGACACGTCGAAGAAGGACTACGTGCTCGTCACGCTGGGAGACTACTCCACGGCGGAGATCGCCTGGAGCCGCATGGGCGAGGACGCCGAAGAGGCGCACCAGAGCCTCCGCCGCCAGCTCGTCCATCTCGCGCAGGCCATCGCCACGCGCCTCACCCCGCGCGCCACCAGGTGGATCGCCACCGAATACGAAAAGGGCGGACGCGTCTACGCCGCCGACCCCGCCCGCGTCGGCGGAAGATGAGAAAGGACATCCATGAATTCCTCAGACCCAATCGCAGCGCTTGAAATCGGCACGACTCGCACGGTGATCGCCATCGCGGAGCCGCTCGGCGAAGGTCGCCTCCGCGTGTCCGCCTACGACGGCATCCCCTCGTCCGGCGTCAGGAAAAGCCAGATCGTGGACGTCGCCCAGGCGCGCTACTCCGTCTCGTCTGTGCAGAAGAAGCTCGTGTCCCAGTTCGACTACGCGGTTGCCCAGGCCTACCTCGTGATCTCCGGCCCGCAGATACGCACGCAGGAGTCTTCCGTGCAGATTCCGCTGCAGCGCGGCGTGGTGGGCGACGAGGACATCGAGGAGATCGGCGAGCGCATGTACGACATCGCCCTTCCGGCGGAGCGGCAGGCGCTCGAGGTCGCGCGCCTCAGCTACGGGCTCGACGACATCGAAAACATCGTGTCGCCCAAGGGCATGAGCGGCCACATCCTCAAGCTGCGCACGCTCTGCATCCACGGCTCCGCGCAGCGCATCGCCGACGCGAAGAGCGCCGCCGACGCCGCGAAGCTGGAGATCCTCGACGTCTGCTACGCGGGCACCAGCGCGGCCGCGGCCGTGCTCACCCCCCAGCAGAAGCGCGACGGCGCGCTCGTGATCGACCTCGGCGGCGGCTCCACGAACTTCACCGCGTGGTCCGATGGCCGACTCCTCTACGCCGACGTCATCGGCGTGGGCGGCGACCACGTCACCGAGGACATCCGCGACGCCTTCACGGTTTCGGTCGCGCAGGCCGAGCAGCTGAAGCTCGCCTCCGCATCCGCCATGATCGGCCCAGACGACGCGAGCGTGCGCATCCCGCTGCCCGCGACGACGCCCGGCTTCAACGCCGCGTCGATCTCGCTCCGCGCGCTCAACACCGTGGTCAACGCGCGCCTCAGCGAGCTCTTCACGATCATCCGCACGAAGATCGACGAGGCCAACCTCCTGCACCGCCTCAACGCGGGCGTCTTCCTCACCGGCGGCGGCTCGTCGATGAAAAACATCCTGCCGCTCGCCTCCAACGTCTTCGGCCGCGCCGTCCGCCTCGGGCAGATCGTCCCCGAAGTGGAGGGGCTGGAGCAGGAGAAGAACCCCGCCGCCCTCGCCACGATCGTCGGCACGCTGATACAGACCATCCCGCCGGAATCGCCCAGACGCTCGTTCATGGACGCTCTCCGCCACATCTTCGGAGGTAGCAAGAAACAATGAACGTCCTCCCCTCTCCACTCCTTCTCCTGGGCGTAGGCGGCGCCGGTGCCGCCATGCTCCGCGGAATCGTCCGCTCGTACGGACCGGGCGTGCGCGCGCTCGCCATCGACACCGACGCGCAGTCCGGCGGAAACGGCGACATCCCCTTCCTCCTCCTCGGCGGCAACCGTCTCGCGGGGCGCGGCACGGGCGGACAGCCCGCCTCCGCCCGCGCCGCCTTCCAGGACACGCCCACGATTCTCGACACCTCCCTCGACGGCGTGCGCACCGTCGTGATCGTGACCGCCCTCGGCGGCGGAACCGGCGGCGGCGCCACGGGCGAGATCCTCAAGCACCTCCACACCCTCGGCATCGCCACGCTCGTGTTCGCCACCCTTCCCTTCGCCTTCGAGGGCGCCGAGCGCGTCCGCACCGCGCGCACCGCCATCGGCCCCATCGAGCAGCACGCCGACGTCTCGGTGTTCCTGCCCCTCGACGAGCTCGTTGCCTCGGCCGGCACGGACAACATGCGCGACGCCCTCGCGCGCGGCGTCGACACGCTCGCCCTCGGCGTCACGCTCCTCTGGCGCGTCCTTGAACGGCCCGGCTACATCCAGCTTGACGCCGAACGTCTCCGCGCCATCCTCACAGGCTGCGGCCGCGCGCACTTCGCCACCGCCACCGCGCAGGGGCCCGACCGCGCGGACGCCGTTCTCACCGCCCTCTCCGAAAGCCCGCTCCTGAAGCGCGACGAGTCCTCCGCGCACGTGCGAACGCTCCTCGTCGGCATCCTCGCCGGCGACGACCTGCGCCTCTCCGAAGTCGGCGCCGTCGCGAGCGGACTCTCCGCCGCCTTCGGCCTCGGCGCGACCCTCGAGCTCGGCACCGTCAACGACGAGGAGACGTTCTCCGGACGCCTCACCGTCGTCACGCTCGTCTTCGACGAAAGCGCCATTGTCACGCGCAAGCCCGCCCCCGGCACGACCCGCGCCACGCCGCGCGAACGCGCGCTTGCCCGCACCGACCGGTTCCGCCACTCCGACGCGACGATGTGGAACGACGAGGACCTCGACATCCCCACCTTTGTCCGCCGCCACCTCACGCTTGACCGCTAGCACATGCCGCCCGACGGACACATCCGGCTCCTCCCGAACCACGTCGCCAACAAGATCGCCGCAGGCGAAGTCGTGGAGCGTCCCGCGTCCGTACTCAAGGAACTTCTCGAAAACGCCCTCGACGCCGGCGCCACGCGCATCGACGTGACCGTCGCGGCCGGCGGCCGCACGCTTGTTTCCGTGCGCGACAACGGCTGCGGCATGAACCGCGAGGACGCCCTTCTTTCGCTCGAGCGCCACGCCACGTCGAAGATTCGCGACGTGGACGACATCGAGCGCATCTCCACGCTCGGCTTCCGCGGCGAGGCCATTCCCTCCATCGCCTCCGTCTCCCGGTTCACCCTCACCACGCGCCGCGCCGACGCGGAAGAAGGCACGCGCCTCGTCGTGAACGCCGGCACGCTCGCCGAGGTGAAGCCTTGCGGCGCGCCGCCCGGCACCTGCATCGAGGTGCGCGACCTCTTCTGCAACGTGCCCGCCCGACGCAAGTTCCTGCGCGCGTTCGTGACCGAGGAGGGACACATACGCGCCATGTTCACCGTCCACGCGCTCGCCCACCCGGACGTGGGCTTCTCGCTCACGCTCGACGGACGCGAGACCTACCGTCTCCCGCCGGGCGCAACGCTCGAGGAGCGCATCCGCGCCCTCTTCGGCGCCCCTTTCGCCGAATCGCTCGCGCCCGTCGCTTCCGATGTCGGCAGCGTGCACGTGCATGGCTACGCCGAGCGTCCCGGCCACGACGCCAACCTGCGCCGCGACCAGTTTGTGTTCGTGAACGGACGCCCCGCCACCGCCGCGGCAATCACCTACGCACTCCGAGAAGCCTATCCGCGGCAACGCGCCGAGGCGCGCCCGGCAGTCGTGCTGTTCATCGACTTGCCGCCGGAACAAGTGGACGTCAACGTACATCCCTCCAAGCGCGAGGTGCGCTTCCGCCGCTCCGCCGACGTACGCGACGCCCTCCTCGCCGCCTTCGCCCCGCAAAATGAAAGATGCGCGGTGCCGGCCTCAGAAACGGTCGGTACGACGGCCCCACAAACAATCGGGGTGGCGGGCCTCTGCACCCGCAAATGTGATGCGGGCGTCCCGCCCGCATCCCCGTCCGATCCCTTCGTGACACCCTTTCAGCCCACGCTTCCCCGCTCTGCGGGCGCGGAGGCGCTAGACGCCGCACTCAAGCGCGACGCCCAAGTTGCGAGCGAGACGCCCGCCATCCCAACATCTCCCGCGCCCGCATCCCCCACCCCCATCCAAACCGCCACCGGCCCTTGGCGCTGGTTCAAGTTCCTCGCGCAGACCGGTTCGGGATGGGTGCTGCTGGAAACCGACGCCGGCCTCGTCACGCTCAACCCCCGCGCTGCGCGCGAGCGGATCGCCTACGAACGGCTCATTGACGCGCACAAGGCGCTCACGCAGCCGCTCCTCATTCCCGAGACCGTCACGTTGCCTCCTTCCGAGTCGGCGCGCATTCGCAATTTCCTCTCAGAGCTGCAAACCGTGGGCTTCACCGTGGAGGAGTTCGGACGCGACACGTGGAAGGTCGACGCGGTGCCCGCCCTGCTCGCCGGCTGCGACGTACCCGCCCTGCTCGCCTCGATTGCCGCCGACATCGCGGAGGCTGGCTCATCGCGCGGTGGTGCGCGCTGGCGCGACGAGCTTGTGGCGAAGAGCGTGGCGCACACCTTCTCCCGCGCCAACCTCCAGCTCACGCCCGAGGCGGCCACGCAGCTCGTGGAGGAACTCGCCCGCACGCGCATGCCCTACGTGTGCCCGCGCGGACGCCCCATCATGGTGTTTACGTCCAACGCCGAACTTTTACGCAAGTTTGCCCATTGACGCGCGCGCCGGAAAAGAGTATACTATGCGGCGTTTTCCTTTCGGAGCGTAGCGCAGTCTGGTAGCGCGTTTGGTTCGGGACCAAAAGGCCGAGGGTTCAAATCCCTCCGCTCCGACCATTTTCCCCAACGAAAAACGTCATGGACGTTTTCTTGTATTCCCGCGTCGACAGCAGCATCACGGTGGCCGGTTCATGCCCCAGTGTCGCCGCAAGCGACTGGTGGAGCCTGCTGTGCTGCGCATGCGCCTCTTCGGGCGAAGTGGCGTGAACCATCGCGAAGAGGTTGTAGGGGAAATTCTCCAAAGGCGGACGCTCGTAGCAGTGCGTCACCTCGTCGCGCGCGGCGAGCGCGCGCCCTGCCTCCGTCGTATCCCCTTCCACGCGCCAGCAGCACATGCCGTTCGCCACGTAGCCCGCCACACGGTGCGCGAGGAGGAGCCCGATGCGCTTGAGACGCCCCCGCCGCCGCCAGAGCTCGAGCGTGGAGAGGATATCCCATTCCTTCATTCCGGACTTCTCCGCAAGGGCGGCGAAGTAGTCGGCGCGCACGTCGGTATCGCCCTGAAGCGCCGCGACAACCGCACGGCCGCGCGCGTCGAGCGGGTCCGCGTCGTCCTCCGTGCGCTCCTCCCTGGCGCGCGTGGCGGCGCCGAACACCACGTCAACCTTGTAACGGCGCGTCGCAGGAAGGAAGGCCACGTCATGCGGTGCGAGCCGCGCGCGAATCTCGTCCGCCAGCGCGTCGAACACGTCGGCGGGATAGGACAGCGTGAACCAGAGGTTGGGAAGTGGAGCTTTTCCCGTCTCAGGCTCGCGGAGATAGCAGTGCGTGACGCCGACGAACGGGATGACCTTTGCGGCTGCGGCGTCCAGCGCATCCCGCGGCACGGTCGCCGCGCACAGAACCGACCGATAGCCCAGACGGCGCGTGTCGAACACTGCACCAAAACGGCGTACCAGCCCCGCGCGACGACAGCGCGCGACGAAGTCCAGGAGGTCGTCCTCGGCACAGTCCAGTTCGCGCGCAAGCGCCTCGAACGGACGGGGGCAGAGCGGGATGCCTCGCTGCAGCTCGGCCAGCCAACGCCCTTCCGCAGGAGTCGGGGTCACTTCTTCTCCGGCTTTTCGGCGCTGTCGTACGGATACGAGACCACGTCGTCGACGATCTGGCGCGCGAGGTCCTGCGCAATGCGCTGCGCGGCGTTGCGCTGCGCCGTGAGGAGGTCGCCCTGCACGAGGAACGTCGTCTCGCCCGTGTAGGGGCGGCCCGCCTGGAGCACGCGCCCGACGTCCTTGTTGACGATCGAGACCTCCACCGTCACGAGGTAGCGGTATTCGTCGGCGCGCGACCCGTAGGCGCGGTCGAAGGAGACGGGATGGCGCTCCGCCTTGACGACGGACCCCTGCACCTCGATCGACGAGGCTCCCGCCCGGCGGAGGGAGAACGTCCCCTCGCGCTGGAACTCGCGCGAGACGTATTGCGAGACGATTACCCCCAGCTCCGCGCTCATCGTGCGGTTCTCGAACACCGGCACGGCGACTGTACGCATTTCCTCAGGAACGCGCGAGGTCCAGCGGTAGTTGGCGCAGCCGCTAAGGGCCAGCGCGGCGAGGGCAAGGGCTAGGCCTGTACGAACATACTTCATCATTTCTGGACGCCTTTCTTGAGAGTTTCGATGCGGGCGCGTATCTCGTCCGCATGGGGTGAAAGCGGGTAGTCCGCGAGGAAGCGCTCCCAGGCCGCCACCGTCGCGTGCGGTGTGCGCTGCTTCGTGTCGTAGAACTTGGCGCGCTGGTAGGCGTCAGCCTCCAGGTACCGCTCCAGTTCCCCAAGCCATTCCTTCATTTCGTCCACGCGGTCATGGCGGGGATGTTCCGCGATCATCATCTTGAGGTACTTCTTCGTGTCGAGGCAGCGCGGGATGTTGTAGGAGAGGCGACGGCACAGCCACATGCGCGCATTGGCCTGGAGATAGATCGCCGCGTCGGCCTCGGGCGTCTTCGGGAACTTCATCATCAGCTGGCTGTAGACCTGCACCGCCTCGTCGTAGTGGCTGTCCTGTTCGCGGAGGTCCGCGATCTTCAGCATCGCCTCGGGCACGTAGGAGGCGCCCGGCGCACGGCGCACGACCGATTCGTAGTGCTGCCGCACGAGGCGGTCGGACGTGAAGGAGAAGCCGAAAATCGACTTCTTCTCCTTCACCATGAGGTTCGTGAGCTTGTAGAGGTACTCGACGAGCTCAAGGTAGGGACACTCGCTCGGGTAGAAGTCGAGCAGGTACTCGAGCTCCTCGATGGCGCTGTCGTAGTCCTTGTCGTGCTGCGCGTAGATCTTCGCGATGCGGAGCTGGGCGTGAGGCGCCTCCGGGGACGCGGGCCATTCGCGCACGAGCGCGTCGCACGCGCGGCGGGCCTTGCGGTAGGAACCGGCCGCCTCGAGCTCCTTCGCAAGATCGTACTGCTCGGCGGGCGTGGCGCGGTCGACCCAGTTGAACCAGCTCTTCTCCTTCTTCTCGGGACGCTTGAGGTCGTCAAGCCCGTCGAAGCCGGGATAGGCGTCCGTCGCGTAGGGCGAATTCGCGGCGAACGTGGAGCCGGCCACGTTGCGCGGGGGATTGGCCTGCACAGTCATGCACGCGCAGGCGGCAAGTATCGCCATTCCGGTTTTTCGAATGATCTTTTTCATGTGTTGGCAGTTGGTGCTGTCTTATTCTGGTGGACAGTTAAGTATATCATAAATTCCATTGGAACGCGAACCGTAGATGCGCCGGATGTCGGCGCGCGGAAGCGCGCGCGTCCAGATCGCGAAATCGTCCACCGCACCCGTGAACGACACCTTGCACCTGCCGGTGCCGTCCTGGCCGATCCAGATCGGCAGGCCCGTCTCCAGCTTGATCTCCGCGGCGTCCTCGGCGATCCAGTAGAGCACGCCGTCCTTGCCGCCCTGGTAGACCGTCAGCACTCCACATTCGTCGCGCGTGACGGCATAGAAGCACCAGAGGCCGTAGTCGATGTCGAACGTGCCCATGTCGAGGCGTCTTGCCTCGCCGCCAAGGGCGCAGTTGAAGCACACGCCGGGCCGCTTCACGGCGTCGGTCGTGCGCGCGCCGACAAGGACGAATCCCGGATTCGCCCCGCTCTCCCAGTCCTTGTTGGACACGATCGGCGCCTGCTTCTCCTGCGGCGCGTCCATGCGAACCCAGAGCGTCATGGTGAAACACGTGCCGCCCTCGAAGGCGAGCTTCTCGCTCCCTGCGAGCGACGCGCCGCACGCGCCGTCCTTGTCGGCCGCGATTTCGAGGCATCCGCCGAAGCGTCCGCCGCGCGCGCCCGATACGGTCTTCCCGTGGAGCCGCGCGGAAATGGCGCCGCCCGCGCGGTTCTCGGGCGACGCCTCGTCAAAGGTGAAATACGCCGCAAGGCCGTTCGCGAGCGACTGGACGCGATCCGCGGCCTTGTCGACGAGCGACTTGCCGTCAAGCTGCATCTTGCCCACGTCGAGCCCGAAGTGCGCGAGCGCCGTCGGCGCTAGGTCGCAGTTGTACGGCATTCCGGCAATGCGTCCCTGCGGCACGTGCCGGCTCGCGACGATCACGGGGATGGTGGTGGCATGGCCGCCCCAGATGCCATGCGACTTTCCGTAGCCGCCGTGGTCGCTCGTGACCATCACGAGCCAGTCCTCGTCCTTGAACGTCGGCCGCGACGCGATTGCGTCGAGCGTCTCGCCGATGATGCGGTCGGCGAGCTGGATGTCGAGCAGATACTCGCCGCCGTAGGGATAGAAGCCGCTCCGGTGCCCGCCCCAGTCGCCGATGTCGATGAAGTAGAGCGTGGCGTCGGGCGCGTCCGCCCGCGACATGATCTCCGGCATCGTGCGGGCGTTCGCGGCATAGTTCCCCGAGACGGGCCAGTTGTTGGAGACGACGGACGTGATTGGCAGGTTGACCACCATCGGGTGCGGCGCGAGCTTCACGTCGCCACTCCACGAGTAGGCGTACAGGGCCTTCGTGCCGGGACGGGCGTCCGCCACGCGGGCCATCCAGCTGGGCCAGCGCGCGAAGTCGCCCTTCGGCGTGTCGCCGTTCTTGTACACTTTCGTCTTCCCGGCCGTCACGCCTGTCGCGATCGCGGCGTGGTTGGCGGCACTGGAAGGACGCGCGTCGCGGATCGTGTGCGCCGTGAGCGTGCTGAAGCCGTTGTAGCCAGGCTGCCACCGCCCTTCCCGCAACGCCCGCAGCGCGGGCATGTCCATGTTCTCCACGGCGTCGGCTCTCATGCCGTCCACCATGATCATGAGTGCCTTGGGGCGTCCGGCCGCACTCGCGCCGCAAACCGTGGCGACGACGGCGAGCGTCGCCAGCTCGATCTTCAGAATGTCCATTGGGCTGTTTCCTTTCGCCGGAAGATTATACCGCACGGCCGGCGGGTTCGTCAACCCCATCGTTATGTGGTATAATAGGGGCATGGAAATTCAAGGACAAAGACCTGGATCCGCGATCTGGGGCTGGGTTGCGGCGTTCGTCGCGATCTTCGCATGGAGCGTCACGTTCGCCAACACCAGGGCGCTGCTGGGCGACTTCTCGTCGCTGGAGATCATGATCGTTCGCTTTACACTGGCGTGGGCGCTGCTGCAGCTCATGGTTGTGGTCGGACGCGACAACGCGGCTGCGAATGAAGCCATACGTCGCAGCGGAAGACTCCGCGTGGAGTTGCTCTGCCTGGGGCTTGGCGCCGCCGGCATCGTCATATACCAGCTGATGGAGAACTGCGCGATCTACTACACCGGAGCCGGCAACGTCGCGATCCTCGTCGCGTTCGGGCCGATTGCGACGGCCGTAATGGCCAAGGTCCTGAGAAACGACAAGCACCTCACCATCCCGTTTCTCGTCGGCTCGCTCATTGCGGTTGCCGGCGTCGCGATCCTGATGGGCAACGACAAGGAGACTGCCTTCAGGAACAGGATTCTCGGCGATGCCATGGCGCTCGTGGCGATGATGATGTGGGGCGTCTACTCCGTGATCGTCGACAGGATCAACGAACTTGGCGTGCCGCCGCTGCACACCACGTGCAAGTCGTACTTCTGGGGGCTCCTGCTGATGGTGCCGATGGCGCTCTGGGGACTGACCGAGGGAGGCCGGGCCGCGCTAGACGGCTCTTTCGCCGTGACGCTCGACGCCGGCACGAACGCCGCCCGTTTCATGCGGCCAATGAACCTGGTGAACCTTGGCCTGCTGGGCATCCTCGCGTCCGCCGCGAGCTACGTGCTGTGGAACTACGCGTGCGGCGTGCTCGGCGTCGTGCGCACGACGATAGGGATATTCCTCATCCCGCTCTTCGGCGTCGTTTTCGCTGTAGCCTTCCTCGGGGAGAGGCTCACGGGCACGACCGTAAACGGCGGTCTTGTCATCATCGTCGGAGTCGTGCTCGCAAACCTCGCCTCGGGGCGCCGGACCTGAAGCGGCCTATTCTCCGACAGCGCGCCTGAAGATGTCTTCGTGGGCCTTCTTCAGCACGGCAGGATTGTACTTCAGCACCTTGCGGTCGTAGGTGAGAAGACCGTTGATCTCGATCTCGACGTCGGTCGTCTGCGTGTAGATAGAGCCGGCCAGTCCCTGCTCCGCGAAATCGCCGAGCTTCTGCATGAGCCCGAGATAGGTCTTCTCCAGTCCCTCGCGCGTCTTGGTGTCCTCGATGCCGCCGTAGCCCCAGCTGCCGGTCTTCTCGCCCAGCACCTTCCCTTGGGCGAACTCGCGCCAGATGTGGCCATTGACGGGGTGGCCAAGGCCGCCGAACTCGCCGAGGAAGCTCACGCGGCGCGCGTTGACGGCAGGCATCGCGGGGCCGCGGTACGCATGGTAGTCGACGATGTCGGCCGCCTCGCACTGGTCGGTGGGAAGGTGCTGCGTGGTGGTGCGTCCCTTCTTGTCGCGCTGGAACGTGGAGCCGCCCTCGAAGTCGCACCAGCCGGACGGACCGTCCACGAGGCGCGTGGGGTCGTACTTCTTCACGAAATCGAGCGTCGTGTGCGTGAGGACGGGGTCGTGCTGGCTCCAGCCCTCGTTGTAGGGCACCCAGATGACGATCGACGGCACCTTACGGAGCAGGTCCACGAGGCCCTTCAGTTCGCGGCGGTAGAGGTCGTAGCCCTTCGTGACCTCCCAGCGGAACGGGTCGTTGGCGTGGTGCGTGGTGCTGGGCATGTCCTGGAGGAGAAGCAGCCCCATCGTGTCGCAGAGGTGGTAGTAGCGCAGGGGCTCCACCTTGATGTGCTTGCGCATCGCGTTGAAGCCGCAGTTCTTGAGCGTCTGGATGTCGAACGCCATCGCCTCCTCGCTGGGCGGCGTGAGGAGGCCATCGGGCCACCACCCCTGGTCGAGCGTGCCCATCACGTAGTACGGCTTGTTGTTGAGGAAGAAGCGGAGCACGCCCTTCGCGTCCTTGCGCTTCTCGAACTTGCGCATGCCGAAGTAGCCCTTGATCTCGTCCTTGCCGAACTTCGCGGTAAAGTCGTAGAGCGCGGGCGATTCAGGCGACCACAGCTTGAAGTCCTTCGGCATCTTGATCGTGCAGGGCTCGCCGGGCTTGAAGGTTGCCTTGAATGTTGCCAATGTGGAAATGTTGCCAGTGCCAATGTTGCCATTTTCCAATTGGGAATTGGTTTTGGGAACTGGCAACACTTCCACACTTCCACATTCAGTATCGCCATATTTGAGGCCATCAACCTTGAAGGTGAGCGTCACTTCGCCCTTGTCGATGTCGGGCACGACGTCGTAGTCGGCGATGTGCTTCTCGGGGACGGTCTCCATCCACACGGTCTGCCAGATGCCGCTCATGCGCGTGTAGAAGCAGGCGTAGGTCTTGAAGGACTGCTTGCCGCGGCTGTTGATGTGCGCCTCGGTCGGGTCCCACACGAGCACGGTGAGCGTGTTCTCGCCCTTCTTCGCGTAAGGCGTGAGGTCGACCGTGAACGGAAGCTGTCCGCCCTCGTGCGGTGTGCAGCCCACCTCGTCGTGGCCGAGGTACACGATCGCGCGGAAGTCGACCGCGCCGAAGTGGAGCAGGATCTTCTCGCCCGGCTTCGGGTCGAGGTTGATCTTGCGCGTGTACCAGAGGTACTGGTGCGGTTCGAGCAGCTTGCCGTTGCAGCCGGAAAGCGGGGCTTCAAGCGCGAATGGCACGAGGATCTTGCCGTCCCATTTCTCGGGACGGGCGTCCGTCTTGCCGATGTCGGTGATCGCATAGTCCCACTGTCCGTTCAGGTTGGTCCAGTTCGAACGGACCATCTGCGGACGCGGATAGTCGCGCCAGGCGTTCTCGGGCGTCACTTTCTCGCCCCATGTCGTCATCATCGTCGCCGCGGCCGCGGCAACCATCATTCCTGTCATTTTTTCTTTCCTCTCTTATTGGCCGAGAGCGTAGTTTATGCCCCAGGCCACGTTACCATGCAAGTATCCGGAATCACTCCTCCACGACCACGCGGAAGCCGACGTCGAACGGACGCATCCACGTGGGATAGCGCCAGCGCCATGCGCTCGCGCTCACCACGGGCCGCCTGTACCACGATCCGCCGCGCACGACCTTCAGGTCGCCCGACGCGTTCACGTCGTATGGATAGGAATGCCACGAGCTCGACGTCCACTCCGCCGCGTTTCCGTGCATGTCGTGGAGTCCCCAGGCGTTCGGCGCGTAGCTGCCGACCTTGGCGAGGTGCAGCACGTGGTCGTTGAAGCGGCGGTCGCGCAGCTCGTAGTCCCAGAGCGCGGGCGGCAGGTTCTTCGGCTTCGGGTCGTTGCCGCGCGCGAATGGCTGCGGGTTGACGCCCCGCACGGCCAGTTCGATGAACATGTAGTCGGCCATGTTCTCGTGCGTGGAGAAGTCGGTGTCCTTCGTGCCGTAGTTGAACTCGGTGTCCGTTCCGGCGCGGCACGCCCATTCCCATTCCGCCTCGGTGGGCAGGCGAACCTTCTTGCCGAGCTTCTGCGAGAGCCAGTCGCAGTACCGCTGCGCCATCTCCCAGCTCACGCGGATCGCCGGGAACTTCTCGTTGCCGGGCTGGGCGAAGTCGGGATCCTCGTTGCCCATGTAGTAGCCGCGCTTCACCTGGTCCTTGTAGTGCATGTCGTAGACGCCGTTGTCGAACTTCGGGTCCATGAGGCGGAACTGTGCCTGCGTGACTTCCTTCGTGGCCATCCAGAAGCCCTTGTCGATTGTCACCTTGCCCACGGGACGCTCCGCCGGCGTCAGCTCGTTGGAGCCCATCGCGAACGAACCCGCCGGGATGTACGCGAGCTCCAGCTTCTCGCCGCCGCCGATGTCAAACGTGCGCGGCGTGCGTCCGCCCTGCATCGCCTTCGCGCGGGCCGCGTCGAACGGCCAGCCATCAATCGGCGCGCTCGGTGATCGCGCCCTACCAGGCCGTGGCGCGATGAACTTTTCCGTGCCGGGGACGTATGGATTCACGATCTTCTCGGGATCGTATTTGTCGCCAGCCCACTTGAGGGCCATTTCCTTCCGGCGGGCAAGGTTATGCAGCGCGCGCGCGTGGCCATGCGTCTGCTCGGTCCAGGTGCCCCAGTACGGCACGTTGAGGTCCATCCACGTGATGAGCCGGTCCATTTCCTCGTCGGTGAGCTGCACGTTGTGGTGTCCCTTCACGAGACGCTGGTAGAGCTCCGACGTCGAAACGTGGAACTCGAGCGGCGTGAGCAGGTGGTAGTCCCCTTCCGGCCCGTTGCGGCGGACGTACGGCATGAGGTTCACGTACGCCTTCGAGTAGTTGCCCTCCATCTTGCTGCCGTCGAAGTCCGGCAGCGGCGCGCCGGATTTCGTCTTCGCCTTACTCGACGCGTTGTGGCAGCCGATGCACTTCCGGTCGAGGACCGGCTGCACCTCGCGCTGGAACGCGTAGTTGCGGCGCGGACCGTACCAAGGCTTCGGCGTCTGCGGCCTCTTGCGGGAGGCAGCGGAACCGTAAGCGGGCGGCGCCTCGTTCTGGTTTTCGTGGCAGCCCGTGCAGGAAATCACCTCGCCGGGCACGCCCACGAACCACGAACGCATTTCCTGGAGCTTGCAGCCATTGGCGTCCAGCGGCTGGATCGCGAACGGCGTGTTGGCGGGAACGGTGAAGATCGCGCTGCCGTCCTTCTCGAGCTCCACTTCGCCGAGGATGTTGCGCGCGTCCCACGGCCCCTCGAAGCCGATGTGGTAGTGTCCGCCCACGTTGCGCGGCGAATAGCTGTAGGAGAAGAGGCGGAGTTTCTTCGCGGCGTCCTTCGGAACGCCCTTCAGGCCGTTGCCGAAGTTCACGTTCTGGAGATAGACGGTGCAGGTGTCCACCTTGTCGTTGCGGCGGTCGATGGACATCCTCGGACGCTCGCGCTTCTTGATCGGGAGCGGTTCCAGGCAGTTCCAGCCGTCTGCGGCGTAAATGGGGACGATGTTGTCGTAGATGTCCGCGAACGCCACGACGAACGAATCGCCGTTGCCCTTGTGGACGGACACGAGGAACAGCTCGTCCGAAAGTGGATACGGATGCAGGAAGCGCGGATGCGATCCGTTCACGAGCTTGTCGCGCGCCTTGTTCGCGACGAGCTTGCCCCAGCCGGGGATGCGCTGCATCACGCCGTCCGTCTCGTTGCGGCCCTTCATCACGTCGAAGAGGACGAGCTCGCCCTCGCGCGCGCAGCCGTGGTGTCCGGAGACGATGCCGCAGAACTTCGTGACGGATCCCGGCAGCGGCCGGGCGTAGAAGAGCGAGTTCGGCCAGTAGGAGTTCGAGCCGTAGAACGCCTTCTGGTCGGAACCGTCGATGTTCATCGTCATCATCACGCGCGAGAAGTAGTGCGCGCTGTCGGTGTATTCCCAGCGGAGATAGAGGACGCGGCCGTTGTTCATCACCACGGGGCACCAGCTGTTGTCCTGGTCGAACACGAGGCGCTTCACCGTGCCGTCCTTTTCAAGGAGGTGCGTGTTGCCCACGTAGTCGTGTCCGGTCACGCACGGCACGCCGTGGAAGCCGCTCGTGGAGACGAAGAGCATGCGTCCGTCGGGGAGGTAGCAGGGATCGTAGCAGTCGATGTCGTCAAGACCAGACGGCGAGAGGAGCTTCTGCTTCAGGGGCGCGTCGAGGCGCGTCTCAAGGACGCACCAGCGCTTCTCTGTATCAAGTCCGCCGGAGTAGGCGATCTTGTCCGCGTCGAAGTCGAGGTCCACGTCGCCGAGGAAAGATTTGGAATCGACGAGGGTCTGTCCCTTCTCGCCCGCTTTGCGGCGGATGGGCATGGAGATGATGGAGTTGGCATACCCCCTCAGCGGCACGGATGAATTGCCCTGCCAGTTGTGCGGCAGGCCGGAATGCGACCTCCTGCTGCGTTTCACGAAGAGGTAGTTTGAGAAATCGACGGCGGGGTGGCGAAGATACACATCGCCCTGGAGCTTCAGGATAGCCGCAGCCGCCGCGCTTTTCGCGGCGTCGGTCTTGGCGGATGCCACGGCGGACTTCACTTCCGCGACACGTGCGAGGAGCGCGGCGGAATCGCCGTAGGCCTGCGGATATTTTTCGGCGTAGGCGCGGATGGCGCGCGCCATCGCCTCGGCGTTGAACCACTTGAGCGCTTCGCGTGCAAGCATCGTCTCGTCGTCAATGGGCGGTGGCGGCGGAGGCGGAGGCGGAGGCTTCGAGGCGTTCACCTCTGCCATCGTCTTCCCGGCGAGTTCCGCGCATTTGTCCTTCACGAGGTCCATGGTCAGAACAAGCGGACCCGCGTCGATGAACGACTGGCCGCGAACGACGCGGCGGTTCTCGTCCAGCAGGAACACCTGCACGCCGTCGGAGCGGTGGCTGAAATCCTTGCGGTTGTAGAGCACGATCTTGTCCACCGAGACGCTCGTGCCGAGATCGACCTCCCACCACTGCGGCTTTTTCTTCTCTCCCTCGTTGGTGTGCGTGATGGACCGCCCGCCCCAGTCGTGGTTCGTGTTGCCATCCACCGCGCGCTCCGGCACGCCGCCCGCGCCGAGGCTGCTCTGCCTGGCGGGCTTGCCCTTCGCCACGTTGCGTCCGCCGGAGTACACCTCCAGCTCCGCGATCGACAGGATGGCCGGGATGCGCGCGAGGCGCACGTGGACGTACCGTCCCTTCGACGGCGCCGCCGATGCGCACAGCGCCAAACTAGCAGTTGCAAAAACTAGTGATCTTTTCAAGGTCATCATATTCCCTCTCCTTATTTTTCGATAAATCCACATTCCGCCCAGTCGCCATGGTCGGACTTGTCGCCGTCGCCGCCATCGGTCACGACGAACTTGACGAACGCCACGTCATCGGGCAGCGCCACGTTGAAGTGCCAGCGTTCCGTTCCGCCGAACATCATGTACGGCGACGTGGCAAGCTCCTTCTCCTTCTTGCCGTCCTTCCCCACGCCCACGATCTTGAAGACGACGCTCGACTGGTTCTGCACGCGCTGGCTCTCGTCGATGCCGACGACCGACACCACGCGCTTCCATTCCGGCTTACGCGCGAATGTGGCGTAGCCCGGCCCGTGGATCGCCATGCCACCTTTGTACGTGCGGTTCTGGATGCGAATTTCGCCATCGTAGCCCTTGCCGAGGCGAATGCCACCGCCCCATCCCGCCTTCTGCTTCACGGGCTTCAGCGTCTCGATGCGCACCTGCGGCGCGGGCGGCACGGGGCCCGGATCCTGCGGCTGGTATTCAACCGGGAGCGGACGCGAGAGGTGCATAGTAGAACGGCCGGTTCGGCCGTTCGCACGCTGAACGGGCTGGCAGCCCGTTCTCCCAGCGCCAAAAACGACCCTCCATTTCACCTCGCGCGTCGTCGGCACCGTGAGCGCAACGCGCACCGTGCCGTTCGTCTCGACCGCGCACACCTTCACACCGGCCGCCACATCTTCCGGCGACACTTCCGCCCGCACGAGCGGAAACACCTTGCCGTCCGCCGTATCGACGGCGATGACCACGCTCTCCGTGGTGCCGCTTGCGATGTACTTCGCCGTGCCGGAGAGGACACGCCCCGACGCATCCCACTTCTCGTCCGCGACGTCCATCCACCCCTGCAGCACATGGCGCGTGGTGGAGACGACCTGCGGACGCGTCTCGGCCTTCGTGAAGCGGAACATTTCGCATTCAAGACCGTTCATCTCGATCTCAATCGAGTCCTTCGCGCCGAGGATGCCGAGATATTCGTCGTCCCAGAACGAATGGACGCGCCACTTCGCCTGCGGGTCGAGACCGAGCGCGCCGTCCGTCGCGCGGTCGCCGCAGAGCGCGGTATTCACTGTGGCGCGTTTCTTCTCCGGATTGAAGAGCATCACCTGATGCCACGTCGGCGCGAGCTCGAGGTCATAGACCGTGGGATTCACCACGCCTTTCTTGAAGGCGTCGATCGGACGCGCCGCGAACGGTTCGCGGTATTCGGGGTAGAGACGCGAGAGGTCGTGCGTCATCTCCGGCGTGAACAGGCGGAAACTCGTCGCAAGCTCGATGCGTCCGCTCGTGAGATAGACGGTCGTGAGCATCGAGCGGCGGACGCCCTCCAGCAGTCCGTGGATCGCCTTGGAGTCAGGATAGTAGTTGAACACCGTGCGCATCTTGAACCAGCGGAGGCCGTCCGTCGTGATCATGCGCGGGTCGAACTTGTTGGAGTCGCTCCACGTACGCTGCGTATCGACGATGCCGGCCGTCGCGTCGAGGCAGGGGCGTCCGCACTCGCCGAGGTTGCGTTCGTCGAGGAACGCCTCCTTGCCGAGCCCCGCGCGGGCGAGCGCGAAGTAGCGGCGGTAGACCTGCGTCGCGCTCGCGTGGATGTCGTCGAAGCCGCCCTGCGGGTTGTAGCCCGTCTCGGGGTAGTCGAACTTGATCCCCTGCATGCCGTCCTTGCGCAGACGCTTCCACATCGCGAGCATGTGCGCGGACATCCCCTTGTCCGTAAAGTCGTACGTCACGTAGGGGCGGTGGTGCATGTGCTTGCGTTCAATGCGGTTCGTCGAGTTGAAGATCATCCAGTCCCTGTGCGCAATCGCGAAGTCGTCGCTGGGCATTCCCACCTGGAAGTAGGTGTAGGGGATGCCGTGCCGCGTCTTGATCGCGGCGCACCACTTGGCGAACGTCTCGTAGGGGGCGCGAAGGTGCCCGTACCGCGCCCAGTGCGCGTCGTCGTACCAGCCCTGCTCCGTGTTGCCGTTGTTCCCGTAGCAGTAGTAGTCCGGCTCGAGGCGCACGCCCACCTTCGAGTACTTCGTGAAGCCCTTCTCGTTCGCCATGTCGAGCTCCTTCACGAGCGCGGGGGCGTTGTTGATGTTGCCGAGCCTGCTGAGCGCGCCCACAGCCCAGCCGCAGAGGAGAGGGAAGTCGTAGACGTTCGGGTCCGCGCCGTTCGCCTTTCGCATGGCGCGTCCGTACGCCTCGGCGGACGCGAACGGGTCGTCGGTGACGGCGTCGATGTAGAACGTGTCGGCGGAGAAGAGCCGATTCGTGCCGGGCTCCACCAGCACGCCCACTTCGTCGGCGGCGTAGAGCGTGAGCGCGCCGTCGTCCAGCTCGGCCATCTTGCCGAAGGCGTCGTACTGGAGGCCGCCCGCGACGAGCGTGCGGCGCCTGCCGTCGACGAGCCCCGTGACGATGACGCCGTTCGCGCTGTTGCGCGAGAGGCCGGGGACGAGGTGCGCGGGCTCCGCGCCCGCCGCGCTGTTGATCGTCACGGAATTTTCAACAGGCAAGTCGCCCGTGGTAGAGCGGTCGCCCCGCGACCGCCGTCCGCCGAGCCACTTGCCGCCGCGCACGACCGTCGCGCCCATCAGGCGGCGGCGGTACCATACGGGCGTGTTGACGCCGAACGAGGCGATGAGCGCGGGCGAGTCGTCGTAAAGCGTATAGGTGTAGACCGGCTCCCATGCGCCCTTGCTGTGCGGGTGCTGGTAGCCGGCGGCGTGGAAGCCCCAGCGCGCGCCGGCCGTGTCGTCGCGCACGGTGAACGTGACGCGCGCGCCGTGCCCGAAGACGTCGTTCACCTCGTCCGTCGTCGCCGTAAACGCCGCGCCGCGCTTCACGCTCGTCGCGCCCACCCCGGCGTCCGCCAGGCGCACGCGCCCGTCCGCGTCGCGGATCGTGAACGTGCCGACAGACACGTTGAAGGAAACCGACACGATGCCGTTCGAGAGGACGACGACGTCTTTTCCAGACGCCGCCGCGACCGGCGCGGCAATCAGTTCCGCCACCAGAAAGGCTGCGGTCAAGGCAAGTGCAGTATGTTTCATGGGTCTCATTTTACCAAACATTCGTGCGCGAATCAATGTTCATCGGTTAGCGTTCGAAGTCGCCTGACGGGATGGATACGGGGGCGAAAAGCGTCTTGCCGTCCATCTTCACGCCCACCGAGTCGCCCGAGCAGACGATTTCCACGTCGTACCATCTGCCTGTCTCAAGGCGACCCGGACGCGTCACCACTTCCTTCGCGTAACACGTGTAGCCCATCGCCTCAATCGCGTGCTGCGTGTTGTTCCAGCCGCCGATGTTCACCATAATCGTGCGGCCGGTTCCTTCGTGGCGCACGTGGAAGATGAACCCCTCGCGCCCGCCCGTGCGGCGCGCCTTGAAGCGCACCGTGCAGTCGCGCCACGCCGGACCGCCAAAGGCAAGCTCCGTGGCGGTGGACTTGGGATTGGACTGGCGGATCACGCCGTTCTCCACGCTCCATTTCCCGCCCTTCGACTTCTTGGAGGCGGCGGGATCCGGCAGGCCCTTCCAGATCACGGTGCCGTCCGCCGCCGTCACCTCGATGTCCTTGTACTCGGCCGTCGAATCCCACGTGTGCAGCGCGAAGCCGCCCGCGAGCGTGCCGCCGCCCTTCCACACGGCGGAGAACCCGCCCTTCTCGAGCCGGTCGCGGAACGGCACGCAGATGTCGCCGAACGGCCCCTCCCATGCGTAGACCGTCGGACCGCGCTGATAGGCCTTGCGTCCCCTGCACGCCTCTACGCGCGCGTCGGCCGTGATCTCCTGATACGGCATCGGCAGCGTCCAGGAATACCTTGCCGCTGCCTGCGTGCCGTCACCCCACTTCACCGGCTCAATCGCGCGATACCCGTGCTCCACCTCCGGAACAGCCGTGTACAACGGCGACTCGGTGCGGTCGGGGAAGCGCACCACGACCTTGAAATCGGGCGCGGGCGTGACCGTCAGCTCCACGCGACCGGCGTCGGGATAGCCCGTCGCCATCTTCACGTGGTATGATTTTCCTCCCAGCGTCACGTCGCCCTCGCTGTCCATGAAGTGGTCGACGAACAACGTCTTGCCGTCGCGGGCGAAGGCGTACATCGTGTCCTTGAGCGCGAAGAGCGTGCGCGGGATGTTGCCGATGCAGCACGGGCAGACGTGCCACGGATAGTGGCGCTCGCTCCCGTTCGGCGGATTGCGGTAGAGGAAGCGCGCGCCGTCGTCGGAAATCGCCCCGACGACGATGTTGTAGAGCAGTCTCTCGCGCACGTCCTCCACGCGCGGGCCGCGCCCCGCCGTGCGCATCTCCGCGCACCAGAAGCTCATGCCGCACGCGGCGCACGCCTCGCAGTAGCCGTTGAGGGGCAGCCAGAAGTCGGGGCCGAACGCCTCGCCGTGCGGGTTGGCGCCCACGCCGCCGGTGATGTACTCCTTGCGGTCGATGGCGTTCGCGAAGACGCGGTCGGACGCCGCCGCAAGCGGCCGGTCGTCGAGGCGGTTGCCGATGCCCGCCATCGCGGCGTAGAAGTAGGTTGCGCGCACGGCGTGGCCGGTCGCCTCAGTCATCTCCTCCGCCGGGCGTTCCGCCTGATGGTACGCGGCGTTCCAGTGCGCGTTGCTTCCGACGGCCTTGTGCTGGTTGCGGACGAAGTACTGCGCAAGGCGGGCGTACTTGTCGCCCGTGCCCGGCCCGTCGGCCGCATTGACGGCGTCCGCAAGGCGGCAGAGCGCGTATTCGAGGCCGGGGTGTCCGTTCAGCCACGTACGCTTCGGGGCGGGCCCGAACACGGAATCGAGGTGGTCCGCGCACCGGATCGCCGCGTCGAAGAGGCGGCGGTCCTTCCCCTTCGTCATGCGGAAATGCGCCACGCCCAGCTCGATGAAGTAGCCCATCACGTAGAATTCGTGGTTCGCGGCGTTGGAGAAGTGCGGCAGCTTGCGGAGCGCATGGAACGAGTGGATGTATCCGCTCGGCTCCTGCGCGGCGAGGAACACGCCGATCCACTCCTCGAGCGTCGCGCGCAGATAGTCGTTGCACTTCTTCCATTCAGCGTCGTTGCCGGGGTCGATTTCAAGCGCAAGGCAGATGGACTCCGCGGTGTTGTACGGGTAGGCGTCGCTCCACGGGCAGCCCTTGAACTTCACGCCCGGCGTCCTGCCCGCGTTCAGCTCGGCGGTCGCGCGGAGGTTCAGCATCTCCTCGCCGCGCCCGCCCTTCTCCATCTGGCGGATGCAGTGCGGCAGCCACTTGACGGCGAGCTTGCGGTATTCCGCGCGCCAGAACCCGCCCACCTTCACGCCCTGCTGCGCGACGTGGTCGAGCGTCCGCACGTCCTTCGCCGACGCGCCGAAGGCCGACAATACGGCGACCATCGCCGCCGCGGCCACGGATAACCTGGTGATTTCACACTTCATTTTCATTCGCTCCTTTTGTTTGTTGCTTGACGGGTGCCGACGGCCTGACCGGGAAGCCGGGGAGAACGGTGGCGTGAAGGCGCTTGGCCTTCAGGGGGTAGTCGAGCGTGTAGTGGAGGCCGCGCGATTCGTGGCGCCGCTGCGCGCTGCGGATGATCAGCTCGGCGCACACGGCGAGGTTGCGCAGTTCCAGCGTGTCCGGCGTGACGAGGTAGGCGAAGTAGTATTCCCGAATCTCGTTGCGGAGCGTCTGGATGCGGTGGCGCGCGCGGGCGAGGCGCTTGTTCGTGCGCACGATGCCCACGTAGTCCCACATGAGGCGGCGGATTTCGTCCCACATGTGCGACACGAGCACCGCCTCGTCGGGAGCCACGGCGCGCCCGATGCGCCAGACCGGGATCGCGACGCCCTTCACGCCCTTCTCGGGATGCGCGACGAGGCGCTGCGCGGTGAGGCGCGCGGTGACGAGCGCCTCGAGGAGCGAGTTGGACGCGAGGCGGTTCGCGCCGTGGAGGCCCGTGCAGGCCGTCTCGCCGATCGCCGAGAGCCCCGGCACGGACGTGCGCCCGTCCACGGTCGCCTGCACGCCGCCGCAGCAGTAGTGCGCGGCGGGCACGACCGGGATGAGGTCCTTCGACATGTCGATGCCGAACTCGAGGCACTTGTGGAAGATGTTGGGGAAGCGCTTCTCGAGGAAGGCGCGTCCCTTCCTGCGGATGTCGAGGCAGCAGTAGGGGTCGCCCGTGCGCTTCATCTCGCTGTCGATCGCGCGCGCCACGATGTCGCGCGGCGCGAGCGAGCCGCGCGCGTCGTATTTCTGCATGAACGGCTGCCCGCGGCGGTCCACGAGCACGGCCCCCTCCCCGCGCACGGCCTCGCTGATGAGGAAGCGCTTCGCCTGCGGATGGTAGAGGCACGTGGGGTGGAACTGGATGAACTCCATGTTCTCCACCTTCGCTCCCGCGCGCCAGGCGAGCGCCACGCCGTCGCCCGTCGCCACGTCGGGGTTGCAGGTGTAGAGGTACACCTTGCCGCAGCCGCCCGTCGCGAGGATCGTGTTGGGGGAGCGGATGGCGTAGATCTCCTCCGTCTTGCGGTCGAGCACGTACGCGCCCACGCAGCGGTTGGGCCCCTTCACGCCGATGCGCTTCGTGATGATGAGGTCGATCACGATCGTGTTCTCGCGCACATCGATCTCGGGGTGGCGCTTCACCGTGCGGACCATGGCGGCCTCGCACTTCTGCCCCGTGATGTCGCCCGCGTGGAAGATGCGGCGCATGGAGTGCCCGCCCTCGCGGCCGAGGTCCCAGGAGCCGTCCTCCTTCTTCGCGAAGCGCACGCCGCAGTCGATCAGGTCCCGGATGCCCGCCGGGGCCTCCGAGACGATCTTCCGCACCACGGCCTCGTCGCAGAGGCCCGCGCCCGCGATCTGCGTGTCGCGCACGTGCTCCTCGAACGAGTCGGCGGGGTCCGCCACGCAGCAGATTCCCCCCTGCGCGAAGTTGGTGTTGCAGTCCTCGAGGCGCTGCTTCGTGACGAGCACGGTGCGTCCGGCGGACGCGAGGTGCAGCGCGCACATGAGTCCGCTCATGCCGGAGCCGACGACGAAATAGTCACAGTCGATGATTCGCATGGATTTCTGTCCTTTGAAAGTCCGCCGCCTCACCCGAGGCGTTTGATGTCCGCGCCCAGCGCGGCAAGTTCCTTCTCCACGGATTCGTACCCGCGGTCGACCGACTCCGCATTGAGGATCGCCGTCCGCCCCTTCGCGCAGAGTGCGGCGAGGATGAGGGCGATGCCCGCGCGGATGTCCGGAGAGGTGACGGTGGAGCCGACGAGCTGCGTGGGGCCGGTCACGACCACGCGGTGCGGGTCGCACTGCACGATCTTCGCCCCCATGCCGATGAGGTGGTCCACGAAGTAGAGTCGGCTCTCGAACATCTTCTCGAAGAAGAGACACGTCCCGCGCGTCTGCGTGGCGAGCACGATGAGGATCGAGACGAGATCGCTCGGGAACATCGGCCACGGACCGTCCGCCACGGACGGAATCGCGTCTCCGAGGTCGTAGTGCATCTTGAGGTGGCGGTGGACCGGCACGTGTACCGTCCCCTTCGCCGCATCCTCGCTCCAGCGCACGCCGAAGCGCCGCAGGGGCTTGGAGAGGACGCGGAACGCGGCCACGTCCATGTTCTCGAGCGTCAGCTCGCCGCCCGTGATGACGGACGCCACGAGGTAGCTTACCGCCTCGATGAGGTCGCACCCCACGCGCGCCGTGCAGCCGTGCAGACGCTCCACGCCCTCAATGCGGAGGAGATTCGTGCCCGTGCCCGTGATGCGCGCGCCCATCGCGTTCAGCATCGCGCAGAGATCCTGCACGTGCGGCTCGCACGCGGCGTTGTAGATTTCCGTCACGCCGCGCGCGAGCACGGACGCCATGAGGATGTTTTCCGTGGCCGTCACGCTCGCCTCGTCCAGGAGGATGCGCGCACCCGAAAGACCGGCCTTGGGCGCCTTCACGGAGAGGATGCGCCGGCCGCACTTCACCTTCGCGCCGAGGGACTCGAAGCCCTCGAAGTGCGTGTCGAGCCGGCGGTGTCCGATGCCGTCCCCGCCGGGCGGCGGCAGGCTCACGGATCCCGTGCGTGCGAGAAGCGGCCCCGCGAAGAGGATGGACGTGCGGATCTTCCGCGCAAGCTCCGGGTCGAGGCGCACGCTCTTCAGGCGCTTCGCCGAGACTGTCGCCGTGCGCGCCTCAAAGTCGCGCGTCACCTTTGCGCCGAAACGCTCGGCGAATGCGAGCATGAGGCGCACGTCGGCGATGTCGGGCACGTTCTCGAGCGTGACGAGCTCGTCCGCAAGGAGCGCGGCCGCGATCATCGGAAGCGCCGCGTTCTTGTTGCCCGGCACGCGGTGGACGCCGCCGACGGGCCTCCGGCCCTGGATCTGGAATGTGCCCATTGCCGTCGCCTCCTCAGCCAATCGTCCAGGTGGGGCGCACGTAGGGCGTCAGGAGCGCGTTGGCCGCATCCGAATTGCGGAAGCGGTTCGACTTCGCGTCCCAGTCGAGACGTCCCGGTACGCGTTGCGAGATGCAGCCGAGGAGCACCATCTCCGTGAGCGGCACGGAGTGGTCCCAGTCCGAGAACGGACGCGACCCGCCGCGCACGGCCTCGGCGAACTCCCAGTGGTGGTTCTTCACGCGCGGAAGCGACACGGGGACGGACTTCGTGGCGGGATGGTCCTGGTGGCGCGTGAACTTCGCATCGCCCTTCATCATCACCTGCCCGTTCCAGAACACGCCCTCCGTGCCGGCGACGAGCGTGCCGGTGAACTTGTCGAAGCGGCCGTTCGTGAGGCGGCGGCAGGTCTCGGGCGGCGGAAACGTCTTGCCGTCGTACCAGTAGATCTCAACGGGCTTCGCCTGGCGTCCGCTCGTCACCACGATCTTCACGGTCGTCGCCTTGGGATACGTCTCGGCGAACGTCTGCGTGGTCTTCACCGTCTCCACGCTCACCACGTCTCGCAGGTCGAGTCCGCGCCAGAAGAAGCTCATCGCGTGGCACGCGATGTCGCCCATCGCGCCCGTGCCGAAATCGAACCAGCCGCGCCAGTTGAATGCGTGGTACACGCCCCTCTTGTACGGACGCTTCGGCGCCACGCCGAGCCACAGGTTCCAGTTGAGCGCATCGGGAACCGTGTCGGAGCCCGACGGACGGTCCAGCCCCTGCGGCCAGATCGGCCGGTCCGTCGTGACGTGGATTTCGCGTATCTCGCCCAGCACGCCGCTCTGGAGAATCTCGATGTTGCGGCGCTGCCCGTCCATGCCGTTTCCGTTGTTGCCCATCTGCGTGACGACGCCGCACGCCTTCGCCACCTCGCGAAAGCGCTCGGCCTCCCACCACGTGCGCACAAGGGGTTTTTCCACGTAGACGTGGCAGCCGCGCTCCATCGCCGCAATCGCGCAGGCGGCGTGCATGTGGTCGGGCGTGGAGACGACCACGGCGTCGAGGCTCTTCTCGCGCTCGAGCAGGTCGCGCCAGTCCTGGTAGCAGTGCACCTTCGGGTAGTGCTGCGCCACGCGCTTGGCGGCGCCGTCGAGATGGCGGCGGTCCACGTCGCAGAGCGCCACGACCTCCTCGCCCAGCTTGAGGAACTCGTTCAGGTTCGCCCCGCCGCGCCCCCCGCTGCCGATGAACGCCATGCGGATCTTGTCGCCCGGCTTGCGGAAACCCGCCTTGCGCAGAATCGGCACGGGGGCCGTGGCGTTCAAAGGTTCCTGCAGCGAAATGCATCCAGGCATCGTCATGCCCGCCGCGGCCATCAGCCCCCCGCCGACAAACTCTCTCCTCGAAAACTGCATCGTTCAGTCCTTTCTTGCAAGCTCAGTCGTCATGTCCGCCTCCAGCACAAGACGCACGCCCACGTTGAAGACGCGCTGCCAGGGAAAGTACGTGTTCCGGCGGTCGAAGGTGGCCATACGCGGCAGCACGTTGAACGCGCCGCCGCGGGCGACGGCCTCGCCCGACGGCCCGATGCACCACTCCTCCACGTTGCCGATCATGTCGAAGAGCCCCGCCGCGTTCGCGCCGTAGCGGTGCTTCACCGCGGAGCCGAGCGTCATCTCGCCGTCGTTCGCCCCCAGGAAGCGCAGATGGTAGTTGAACACCTTGTACTGGTTCGGAAGATTCTCGACGGACGCGTCCGAGAGGTTCGCGACCTTCGCGAAATCGGCCATGTTCCCGCCCCACGCGTAGTCGCCCGACACGCCCGCGCGCGCCGCATGTTCCCATTCAGCCTCCGTCGGCAGGCGCACCTTCACGCCCGTCTGCGCGGAGAGCCAGGCGGCGTATGCCTTGGCCTCGTCGAACGACACGCGGATGACGGGCAGGTCATGACGTTCGGCGGACGTTCCTGGCGCCGCGTGGTCCTTGCCCACCCAGTCGATGAAGCCGTTCCGGTGCTCCGGCTCGTAGGCGAGCCAGTTCGCAAGCGGTAGCTCGCCCTCGGCCATCCACACGCCTGATGCCGTCTGGCGGAACGCGATCCGTCCGCCCGGCGCATCCAGCTCCACGCGCAACTTCGAGGGCTTCACGCTCTGAACCGGTTTCGCCGGCGCGCGTTTCGCCGCCGGTTTCTTCGGCGGCTCGAACGCGATCTTCGGGATGTCCCTCTCCGCGTCGCGGTACGTGTAGCGGTCGAGCTCCGGATCGTTCTTCGGATCCCAGAACCCCTGGAAGTTCCGCTCGCCGTACTGGCGGCGCGCATGTGAGTATTCAAGCAGCTTCTGCTGCTCCTCGTGCGAACGGCCCGAACCGGCCCAGGCGCGGTCGCCGCGCATGCGGAAGTACTCGACCTGATCCGTCCAGGTGCCCCAGAACGGCGCGTTGAGGTCGATCCACGTGTAGAGGCGGCACCATTCCGTGTCCGTCAGCTCCACGCCGTGGTGCCCCGCCTTGAGCATCTGCACGAGCGGACTCGTGTTGGCGTGGTACTCGAGCGGGTTCTGGAGGTAGTAGTCGGACTCCGGCCCCGGACGCCGCACGTAGGGCTGGAGGTAGAAGTAGCTCTTCGAGTAGCACCCCACGTGGTCGTCCCTGAAATTCTTGATCTGGATCTCCATCGGACGGAAATCCGCCAGGTTCGGCTTGTCACCGCGCGTGAAGAGCGGATAGGCATCCATGGAGAACACGAACACGCCCTGCTTGTCCTTCGGACACTTCGCCACCTCTTCGCACGGGTCCTTGTCGTGGCAGCCCGAGCAGCGCCGCTGGAGGATCGGCTGGATTTCGCGCAGGAAGCTCCACGTGCGCGGCTTGTCGCGTCCCTCCGGCGGCTTGATCGTGTCCGGCGCGCGCTGGACGATCTGCAGCGGACGCGCCGTCACGCTGGGATTCTCGTGGCAGCCGATGCAGGAGACGTACTCGCCCGGCATGCCGACGGTCCAGGAACGCATGAGCTGCACGGCCCGCCCCTCCGCGTCGAGCGGCTGGATCGAGATCGGCGTGTTGACGGGCGCGTTGAAGAAGATGCCGCCCTTCTCCGTCACGGGTACCTCGCCGAGGACGTACTTCATGTCCCACGACGACTCCACGCCGACCGCCTGGTGGCTGCCGGTGTGGTTGAACGCGTAGTGGTAGGCGAAGATGCGTGCGGACTTCACCGTTCCGCGCGGAAGGCCCTTCAGCCCCTCGCCCTGGTAGAGGTCGCCGCAGTACATCGTGCAGTACGGCACGTTCTCGCGGCGGCGGTCGGGGATGGACGGCGGACGCTTTCGCGCCGCGAGCGCGATGGGCTCGTTGAGACACCAACCCTCGCATTCGGCGAGAAGCGTGATGTTGTCGAAGACGTCCACGAGGTAGATGCCCCAAAGCGCATTCTTGGACGCCTTCATCGCCGCCAGGAAGAACTTGCCCGCGCCGTCCGCCGGGGAGCTTCCGAGCGGGAACGGCTGCAGGAAGCGCGGATAGCTGCCATTGTAGAGTCCATCCATGATCTTGTCGTCCGGCGGCTTGCCCCAGCCGGGCAACATCTGGACGCAGCCCTTGGGTCCGGCATGCGCGCGCGCGGCGTCGAAGAGGACGAGCTTTCCGCTCTTGGGGGAGTGGTGGCCAGTCGCGACCGCGATGAACTTGCCGTTGTCGCCCGGAATCGCCAAGGGACTGCCGAAGTGGTTGGGCCAGTAGTCGTTCGAACCGTAGAAGCCCATCTGGCGCGTGCCGTCGGGGTTCATCGTCATGAGCACGCGGCTGAAGAAGTGCGGCACGTCGCAGTATTCCCAGCGCACGTACTGGATGCGTCCGTCGTTGAGCACGCTCGGGTACCAGTTCGAGTCCTGGTCGTAGGTCAGGCGGTCCACCTTGCCATTTGCGGGATCGAGGCGGTAGCTGTTGCTCATGCGCAAACGTCCAGACTCGCAGGGAAGCCCCTGTTCGCCGGCGTCCGACGTGAACACGATGCGCCCGTCGGGCAGCCAGCAGCAGTCCGCCGCCTCGTGGATGAAGTTCGTCGGGAGGAGCGTCTTCGCCGACGCGCCGTCGGCATCAGTCTCGAAGAGCCGCCAGGCCTTGCCCCGCGCCGGATCCGTGCCCACGAAGAGAATGCGGCATCCGTCCCAGTTGAGGTCCACCGAGTGGATCGTGCCCGTGTGCTTGTAGAGTTCGCGCTCGGTTGGCTTCTCGTCGCGGAAGCCGGAGAGGACGACCAGCGACGCGGCCCTGTTCCGGTCGACGATGAGGTGGTTGTAGCACGAGAGATTCGGCTGCGCCGGATGGACGTCCCGGCGCGGATCGCCGCCGCGGTGCTTCACGGCGAGGATGGAGAGGTTCCGTACGAGCGGATGCGCGGACAAGAGACGGCGCTGGCGCGCGAGCAGCGCCTGCGCGGGCGCGGCGTCGCCGGAGGCGAGCGCCTTTTCGGCGGACTTCTTCTCGCTCTCGACCGTCGCGGCGAACGCCCGCACGGCGGCGATGTCCTGAGCGTCGGCACCAGGCGCCTTCGCCCAGTCGTCCGCCAGACGCTTCAGCGCGTCGGCGCCAATCAGGCGCACCTGCGCGGCACATTCCTCGAGGACGTCCTTCGACGCGCCTTGCATATCTTGACACGCCAGCGCGGCCCCTGCGAAGACCGCGGCGGCCACGCCCTGCCTCATCAACCTATTGCTCTTGAAAAACATGGTGCAAGTGTACAACATTCCCCCCGCCCGCACAAGCAAAAAGGATTGTTTAGCAGAGACGAAAGAAATTGTGCTATACTTTTCGCCGCACATGAACAAGGACAACATACAGGCCGTCGTGGTGCTGAGCGGCGGACAGGACAGCGCGACCTGCCTCGCGCTCGCCGTGCGCCGCCACGGCGCGGACCGCGTCGCCGCCATCACCTTCAACTACGGCCAGCGCCACGTCCTCGAGACGAAATACGCCAAGGCCCTCGCGCGCCGCTTCGGCATCGCCCGACACAAGGTGGTGCGACTCGACTTCTACCGACACCTCACGCGCAACGCGCTCATGAACGACGACATCCCGATCGCCAAGCGCGCGGACGCGACCTGTCCCACGACAGTCGTGGAGGGACGCAACGCCTTCTTCCTGCTCTCCGCCGGCGTGTGGGCCAAGTCGCTCGGCGCATACGAAATCTACACAGGGGTATCTCAGGCCGACTTCTCCGGCTACCCCGACTGCCGGGCGGACTTCATCCGCGCGCAGCAGCGCATGATGCGGCTCGCGATGGAATGGCCCTTCAAGATCGTCACGCCGTTCATGAACAAGACGAAGGCCGAGGAATGGGCGCTCGCCGACAAACTCGGCATCCTTGACATCGTGAAGAACGAGACGCTCACCTGCTACAACGGCATTCCCGGCGCGGGCTGCGGGAAATGCCCGGCCTGCAAGCTCCGCAACGCCGGACTCTGCGAATTCGAGAAGCGCCGACGCGCGGCCACGGCCGCCCGATCCCCGTCACACCCGCGCGCTTGACAGCTCGAACACCTGGCTCGGCGTGCGCGCGTCACCGGGATAGAACGTCGCCTTCACGGAACGGTCCGAAACGGCGAGCGTAACATGTCCAGCCGCAATCGCGAACCAGTATTCCACAAGATTCTGCGCCACCTCGCCGATGCAGGCGCGGAAGTCCGCGCGCGCGCGTTCGTCCGTGAGGCGCGACTCGTTCAGCGAGCCGAACCCCTTCGGGTCGGTGTAGAGCGGTTTTGAAAACGCCATCTGCTCGTCCGTCCACACGGCGCTCGTGATGAACTGCGTAAGCTCGCCCTCGGACGACTTGAGCCGCTTGAAGTCGATCACGTGGGTGTGTCCCGCGAGAACGATTGCGCGGCGACGCATGAGCTTCGCGATGAGCGCGCGGCGCGTTTCGTTGTACTTGGGCGCGCCGAGGAGGCTCCAGCGAAACGAGCCGGAATCGCTGAACACGAGCGGGCCGTGCGTCACGAGAAACAGGTGCCGCGCGCCCTCCGTCTCGTCCACAAGGCGGTTGATGCGGTCGGGATCGGGACAGTTGAAGTCCACCACCACCCAGGCGTCAGGACCCTGACGGAAGGAGTACGTGGTGGATTCCACGGTCTGACCGAGCTCGCGTCCCATCGTGGCGTTCGACCATGCGTGGTACGCCTCGCACGCGCCGTCGCCGCGGATGTCGTGGTTGCCCTCCACCGCAACGAACGGCAGACGCCCCGCGTAGGCACGCTTCATGAGCTGCATCGCGTCGTCCAGCATCCGCTTGTGCGTGGGCTGGTCGTCGCAGTCGCCCTGCACGAGGTCGCCGAGCTGCAGCACGAAGCGTGCGTCGGACGGCAGACAGGCGGCGGAGGCCTTCAGGAGGCGCGGACACCGCTCCGCCCACATGTCGCCGTTGCGCATGAACTCGGCGCGCTGCACGCGCCAGAGCCATTCGGCCTTCCGGTCGTTGTCATAGTGCGAATGGTAGGTGGCGGCCGGGTGCGTGTCGTAGTGCGTGTCGCCAAGCAGAACCACGGAATAGTCGTCCGGACGCTGCCGTCCGAACGTAGTGCCGCCGCCGAGGCACAGCGCGCCGGCGGCGCACCCCTTCAACCAGTCCCGCCGTCCGAGACGCGGGCACGCTTCATGCAGTTGTTTCATGTCGTCTAGCCGAGGATGTCCTTGAGGGCGGCCACTTTGTCCGTCTTCTCCCACGGGAAGCAGGATCGCCCGAAGTGTCCGTAGCTCGCCGTGTCGCGGTAGCTCCAGCCCTTCGGCGCGGTGAGGCCGAGGTCGGCGGTGAGCGCGTAGGGGCGGAAGTCGAACACCTTGCCGGAGAGGATGAGCTTTTCGATCTGCTCGTTCGTGACACCGTGGTTCGTGCCGAACGTCTTCACGCACACGGAGACGGGCCGGTCCACGCCGATCGCGTAGGCCACCTGGATCTGGCAGCGGTCCGCATAGCCGGCGGCGACGATGTTCTTCGCCGCGTAGCGCGCGTAGTAGGCGGCGCTGCGGTCCACCTTCGAGGGATCCTTGCCGGAGAAGGCACCGCCGCCGTGAGCGGCCATGCCGCCGTAGGTGTCGACGATGATCTTGCGCCCGGTGAGGCCGCTGTCGCCCGTGGGGCCGCCCACCACGAACTTGCCGGTGGGGTTCACGTAGAAGCGCGTGCGGTTCGTGAGGAGCTTCGTCTTCGCGAGGCGGTCGCGGGCGATCTCCTCGATCTGCGCGTAGGCCTTCTTGTTCGCGCCCTCCTCGGTGGTCTGGTGCGAGATGACGACCGTGTCGATCGCGACGGGACGTCCGTCCTCGTAGACGACGGAAAGCTGGCTCTTGGAGTCGGGGCGCAGGAACGGCAGCTTGCGCGTCTTGCGCAGGCGCGCGAAGTGGACCAGCAGCTCGTGCGCGTACATGATCGGGGCGGGCATGAGCGACGGCGTCTCGCGCGTCGCGTAGCCGAACATCATCCCCTGGTCGCCCGCACCCTGCTTCTTGGCCGACTTGCGGTTGACGCCCTGGGCGATGTCGGGACTCTGCCCGTGGAGCGCGCTCACGTAGTTGAACGTGTCCCAGCTGAAGCCCTCGGCGGGGCGGTCGTAGCCGATGTCCTTCACCACGCGGCGGGCGATCTCCTGCGTGTTGACCGTGTCGAACCCCTCGCTGGTGATCTCGCCCATGTTGACGACGAGGCCGGGACCGCACATCGTCTCGCAGGCGACGTGCGCGCGCGCGTCCTTCGCGAGGCAGGCGTCCAGAATCGCGTCGGAGATCTGGTCGGCGACTTTGTCGGGGTGGCCTTCCGAGACGGACTCGGAAGTGAAAACGTGCCGTGCGGCATGTTTGCTCATGTTCTACTCTCTTTCTTCGTACTTGCGAAGCGCATCCGGGGGAACATCCCGAACCACCGTGGCTGACGCTCGGTTGGCGCAGAGGCGACCCGCCCCCGCTTCCTGATGCAGAATCGAATGGCAAGAGTATACCACATCCGCCCCCCGATGGCGAGTGCAAAGTGGAGTTGACCGGGACGGGGGAAAGTGCTAACATATCGCCCGTCGGCGCGAGCCGAAGGAAGACGAAATGAAGAACACTGCAAAGACGAACAACCTGAAACGGCGCGTGTGGGTGGAGATTGACGTCTCACGCCTCCGCGCAAACTACGCGAAGATCGCCGCGGCCGTGAAGCCGCTGGACGTGCTCTGCGTGCTGAAGGCGAACGCCTACGGCCTCGGCGTGATGCCCTACGCGGCCGCCCTCGCCGAGACGGACTGCGCCGGCTTCGGCGTGGCGGAGCCGTTCGAGGCCCTCCAGCTCGCGGGCGGGAAGAAGCCCGTCCAGATACTCTCCTCGATACTGCCCGACGAGATCGAACCGATGGTCGCGGCGGGCGTCACACTCCCCGTGATCGACCTCCCCACCGCAAAGCTGATCAGCGCCGCCGCGCGGAAGCTCGGCCGCACCGCCACCGTCCACTTCAAGCTCGACACCGGCATGGGCCGTCTCGGCATCCTCGCCGCCGACGCCCCCCGCGTGATCCGCGCCGTCAAGCGCCTCCCCAACCTCGACTGCGCCGGCATCTTCTCCCACTGCCCGATGGCCTACGACCCGGCGAACGAGTTCTCGAACGACCAGATCGACCTCTTCTGCGCGATCCTCAAGGACGTCGCGCGCGACGGCATCCGCTTCAAGACCATCCACATCGCCGCCTCGGACGCAATCAACAACTTCCCGCGCGCCGCAAAGCGCCCCTTCACGATGGTCCGCACCGGCATCAACCTGCACGGTTCCTTCGACCCGAACGGACGCCGCGCGCTCAAAGTGGAGTCGGTCCTCACCCTCAAGACCCGCGTCGCGCAGGTCCGCGACCTCCCCGCCGGCACCACGCTCGGCTACGGACGCACCTGGTGTCTCGCGAAGCGCACGCGCGTGGCGACGATCTCCGCCGGCTACGCGGACGGCCTGCCCCTCGCCCTCACGAACCGCGGACACGTGCTGATTGCCGGGGTGCCCTGCCCCGTGATCGGGCGCATCTCGATGGACTACACGACCGTCGACGTCTCGCGCGTCCCCCACGTGCAGCCCGGCGACGAGGTGGTGTGCCTCGGCGGACGCGGCAAGTACGCCATCACGCCGGATGACTGGGCCGCCCTCAAGGGCACCCACGCCTATGACATCATCTGCTCCTTCGGCAATCGTGTCGAGCGCGTCTACTGCGGGCGACCGACTTCGAAGTCGTGCTGCTGACGCTCGACTTCCCGAAGGCGGGCGTCGTCTGACTTGGTTGCGGACGACTTTGCCTTCACGTCCGGCGAACCCGGCGTGAACGTAAGCTCACCTGCGGCGGGTGCGTACTTGCCCTTGCGGACAGTCGCGGCGTGGACGGTGATGGCCACGAGATCGCCGCCGTCAGCACCGAGATTCGAGGTGATCCGCACGCCGCCCTTGTCGGTGTCGGATACGTACGCCTCCCCCGTTTCGATCAGGTAGGCGTCACGGTAGATGCCGCCGAAGTGTTCCGCCACCTGTTTCCCGTTCAGCGTCACGCGGCTCTTGCCCATGATCGCCTCAAAGTGCAGGAACTGGCGCGTCGGCGGTCGTGAGGCGACACGCCCTACCGGTAGGGCGGGCGCCCCGCGCCCGCCGCTCGACCATGTGAAACGGCGACGGTACCAGGCGGGTTGCTGTCGGTTGACGCAACCTGATGCCTCAAACCCCAACTCGCCCTCGTCGATGCCATGCGGCAACGTGACGGTCTTGCTCGTCTTGAAGCCGTCAAGCGAGAACTCCCAACCGGTCGTCAGCGTTTCGACGCGACGCGGAGAGCCCTCGGCCTCCCAGTACCCGGCCTTCGAGAACTCGGCGGCATCCGCCGCCGCACAGAACGCAGCCACCGCGGCCAACAGCGCGGTACGACATCTAACTTTGATTGCCTTCTTCGTGTTCGCCTCTCTTCTTTGCACGCCGGCTCTATTTCCGCTCGATCTCATACAAGAAAGTGGCCTCGGACGTGTCGCGCGCCGTATTGGCCGTGAACGTGAGCGCCTTTCCGTCCCATGACGACGGAACTTCGCCACGGCGCGAACCGTCCGCGCTAAGCGCGTAAACGCGTGGCACGGCATTCCCGTCAAGTCGGATCGAAACCAACGCGCGCCCGGCGCGCATCAGGTGCGGAAGCTTTCCCCACTTGAGCAGTACCTTTCTTTCTTCGTCGGCGTACGTCGCACCTTCATCCTGAACGTCCGTCACATGCGTGAGGAGCAACCTCCCCGACCGCGCCACAGGCGCATCGTCGAGCGCACTCACCCACACCGCCGCCGGGGCACCGGTGATGCGCGCGGAAAGCACCCCCGCCTTGTGGCGTCCCGACTCCGCGAAGAACCCCTGCGTACGCGGCGTATCGACGACGAACGTCCCCTCGTCGCGCGAGATGGCGACCTGCCCGTCGCCCATCCGACGTCCGGACGCAAGCGCCTTGAAGTAGTCGGCCTTGAGCGAACACGCCTCGGGAAACTCTGCGCCGTCGTTGGCGAACGTGGGTTTTCCGTTTCCGACCCATGTCCCAAACCTCTCGTACCACCCGAACCACATTTCATTGATGTCGGCGTGAGGGCCGACGCCGAGGGTCGTGCGCACCTTCGATTCGGGGATCGTCACGGCGAACGTCCGCCTCAGGGGCGTCATGTCGCGCCGCATGTAAAGCGTGAGCGCGGCGCGTTCCGTCGCGCGCTGGAGCGGGTCGCGTGCGACATCGAAGTACGTCATCGGCTTCGATTCGAGGACGCCGTCGTGCGAATGGCTCCACGCAAAGCGCCAGATCGCGTCATATTCCTGCAGCGCGGCCTGTGCGCCGAGCATCATCCCGCCGACGCCACGGAACTGTCCCGGACCCGAGTAGTTGAACTCCGAAATCGTGAACGGACGGTCCAGCAGGCGATGCCGCGCCACGCCTTCGAAACCCATGCTTGCGCGGCGGACGGGATTTGCGTTCGGACACTTCGACGGAAGGTTCCAGGACTTCTCAAGGAACTGCGGGTGGTCAATGTAGAAATGGTCGTCGACGTAGTCGTAGCGCGTCCGCACGAGCTGGTACGCGATGGGGTTTCGCCAGCACGACATGTCCGTGAGAAGCACCTTCGATCCGATTTCGTCGCGGACGAATTTCGTCATCCTCTCCGCGAAGGACGATTCAAGGTCTGCGAGGAAGAGCGTGAACGCGCAGTTCTGCCGCGAGTGCTCCCAGGCGTTGCCGGGGATCTTCTCGGTGATGTCGCGGTAGAGGTCCGGGGACTCGGCGCGTCGAGCCGACAGCCACGCGCGCCACTTCTTTTTGAAGGTTTCCTGACTTGCAAGGACCGCATAGCCGTGGTTGCCGAGGTTACCTTCGTTGATCAGCGCGAGGAACGCGAACGCCGGTTCATCCGCCCAGCGGCGACCGGTCTTCGGGTTGACGTGGCAGAGGAGGTTCCGGGAGAACTCCAGATAGTTGCGGAACACCCTTTCGTCAAACAAGGCGAGCGACTTGAACTCGTCCATCCCGATCGTCCCGTCGCGGTCGATGCCACACGTGCGGCACTTGACGCGGCGCGACACGAAGAGGTCCGTCGTCAGGTAGATTCCGTGCTTGATGCAGGCGTTGAGGAGTCCGTCCAGCTGCGCCATCTTCTCGGGGAGAAGCGTCGTCCCGTCCTTCGGATCGCACAACGTGCTTTCGTAGTGGTGGATTCGGAGCGCGTTGTATCCCATGAGCGCGAGGCGTGCGCAGAGCGCGTCGGCCTCGTCGTCGGAGAGGTAGTTTGCCGTGAAGCAGAGATTGCATCCGTAGAAGCGCTGGGGGACGCCCGGCTTCCCCTCGAACTCGAAATGCGCCCCCTTCGCAACGACGCGTCCGTACTTGCCGGCCGGCGCGTCCACCCAACCGAGCTTCGAGAAGTCGAGCGCGGAGCCGGGCGCGATGTCAGTCGTATCGTGCAGCGGCACCCACTCCGCCGAACGCGAGATGACGAATGGCCTGCCGACGACGCGGTCGATCCCGCCGGGCGCGTCGAGGGTCATCTCGATGCGACGGCGTTCCCCGGCCTTGAGCTGCGAACCACCGATCCCCACGCGGAGCGCGAAGTGCTGTCCGCCCCACTTGCGGTCGTCCTGTAACATCACAGATGCGTCTTTCGCGAGCGTAAACGAAAACACCTCGCCCTTCGCGTCGCTCACCTGTACCTCGCGACACTTTGCGTTACCGATCCACGGCTCGCCGCCGAACGTCGCCGGAAGCGCGAACTTTCTTTTTCCGAAACGCACCTCTCCGCCGCCGAAGCGGGACGTCGGCAGCGACAATGCGATGCAGAATGCGGAGGACGAATAGTCGCGGCGAACGGAAAAATCCCATGCAAGCACGGCCCGCCGGCCCTGTCGTTCGACTGTGGCACGCACGTCGGCTATCTTGTCGTCTCCGTCGAGGATCGAGAACCCGTACGCGCCGTCATGCCCTGGCGTCCATCCGCCCTTGAGCTGACAGCGGTTCCAGTCCTTCTTGAAGAGCGTCGGCGAGAAAGTGACTCCCGCACCCTTCAATGCGACATCGCGTCCGAACCCCGCAGACACCGTTTCACCCGCCCATGCGCCGAACGCACACGCCACCGAAGCCGCATAGGCCAAAGCCCTCTTCACGGAAAAGCGCCAGACCGCACACGCAGTCTGTTTCATAGACTCATTCTTGATCATACCGCCGAACTCCTTTTTGCTTTTGCGGCGTATTATACCACATAATCCCTCATGCGACGGCATTATCTGCCCATGGAAACACGATCGTTCCCTGCGTTGTTCTAACCGCAGGCCATTTCGCCCCATTTCAAACGACCCGTGCCACCGAAAATCCGAAGTGCGCTTCACCCTTGATTTTATTGGATGAAACGCACTTTTGAAATGGTCGGACCGAGGGGATTTGAACCCCTGACCTTTTGCACCCCAAGCAAACGCGCTACCAGGCTGCGCTACGGTCCGAAAACGGCAATTAGTATATCACAATTCGCCGTGGCGGTAAAGGGGGCACTTTCGCTTTTCTGCATCGCGGTTACTTTTGGATGGGACAGGGGTTCTGTAGGGGTTGTGCATGAGCGGAATGTCAACCGGGGGCCCAGACATCGTCCTCGTCACACTTTCATAAACGCCTTCTTGCCTCTGAGCCAAAGCAGGAAGGCCCAGAGAATCAGGTAGAGTCCCAGCCCGCTCACGACCTCTGCCCATGCGCCGCAGTGTCTGCTGAGACCGGAAAGATAGAATTTCCAGACGACATGCAGGATTCCTGTCATGTGGAGCGAATAGGCGAGGATGGCGTTCTTCCCCACGGGATCGAAAATCTCCGCCCACCGACGGAACTTGAACACGTCGATGATGACATGGAAGAGGCAGAGCATCGCGAACGAGTAGGCCGACGTGACGAGGATGAACGACGTCGTGGAGAGGTTCTTGATGACGGGATCGCCGAGGTAGCCCACGAACAGCCAGCCGACAAGGCCGCACCCCGCCGCGTATGCGGCAAGCAGTGCAGGCGTGTGCCACACGGGACGCTCCGCGCGGCTCTTGAGAAACGCGCCGGCGATGATGCCGAAGAGCGCAAGGACGGTGGACGACGGGATCTGGAAGATCGACTGCGGCTCGGTCTTCCAGCCCTTGATCATGTAGTTCGGATAGAAGGCCCTGTCCCAGTATCCGATGATGTTCCACTCAGGCGCGTAGGTGCTGGCGCCGGCCGGCGCATTCGGCGCGATGCTGAAATGCAGAAGCGCATAGTAGCCCACGAGCAGAACCGCCGCAATGGAAACGAGCACCCACTTCTTGCGTACGAACACGTACAGCGTCGCGGCGAGTCCCCAACTGAGCGCCAGGAACTGGAGCACGCCCATCACCCTGAAATACGGCTTGAAGTTCAAGATGCCGTAGAACGACAGCCCGATGAGGAAGAGGAGCGCCGTCCGGGTAAATATCTTCAGCAGGATGCGCCACGTGGGACGTCCCTTCGCCTCCTGCGCCGCGAGGGAGAACGGCCAAGAGACGCCCATCAGGAAGAGGAAGAGCGGCAGGATTGTGTCGTGTTGCGTGAGCCCCTCCCACCGTACATGGCGCATCTGCGCCGCGAGCCAACCCTTGGGGCTGCCAAACACCTCGCAAAACCCCAGGATCATCGCCGAGCCGCCGGTGATGAAGAACATGTCGAAGCCCCTCAGCGCATCAAGCGACGCAAGCCGCTCCGTACGCGGAACTTCATTGGCTACTGCTTCCTTACTCGCCATTGCTGCCTCATTTAACTCCGCCGTCTAGTGGACACAAGCATTCCAGAAGAATGATGAATACCTGCTGGTCATTGAGGTTTCTGGTAGTACTCGTCAACAAGCCTACGCTCCTCTTCGGTCAGCGCGGAAAGTGGAATTGGTGCGTCCTGCGGACGCCGCCGCTTCTGGTTGATGCGGTTGATGAGGCTCCAGTTGCGCCTGGGCTTCTTGACCGAGGCGTCCGGCGGCTCCTTCGCGGGCAAGTCGTAGCGCGTGAAGTCGATCACCATCTCCGGCTCGTTCTTCGTCCAGTCGCGCAGCGTCGCCAGACGGAACTTGCGGTTCATGTACCAGCGGATCTCAAGGTTCGCATCCGAGTAGATCTTGGGCAGGCCGGTGCCGCGTTGGACGAAGCGGTAGTCCAGCTTGTCGTTGTTCGGGTTCTCGCGCCGCCACGCCTCGCCGAACTCGCTCATCAGCGGCACGATCGCATCGGGGAATTCCTTGCGTATTTCCCGCAGCCACGAGGTCATCATGGCGGTGACCTCCGGCTTGAATTGCTTCACGAGGCAGATTTCCCAGTTGACGACGATCCAGCCGAAGCCGTTGCGCCTGAAGTTGTCCCCGAAGTGCGAGCGGACGACCGCGAGCGACTCCTTGAGCCCGTTCTCGAGGCCCATCCTTTTGTAAGTCTCAATGGGCCCCACGCCCGTGCGGCTGTTGCCGCCGAACTTGCGCGCGGAAAGGAAGTCGCACGTCCAGCCATCGAGGTTCACGCAGTCGATGAAGTCCGCCTTGCCCTGCGCGGGTTTGCAGGCGTGTTCGCGGCTCGGATAGTACGGATAGCTGATGGAACCGTCGCCGTCGCCGTTGTCGATGCCGTACTGACTCCAGATCGTGCCCTGCGCCACGTGGATGCCCTCCTCTTCCGCGAGAAAGCGGAGGTTGTCCGCCGCAAGGAACCCGGCGATGACGCTGCGGGGGCGGTACCCGCCGCCAACCATCTCGCTCACGAGCTTCAGTCCGTCGTGGATGTCTCGGTTCGTCTGCGCGCGCGAGTTGTACATCGGCGCGAAATACGCGCCCGGAATGAACGTGATCTCGTCGCCGTACTGGCGGTGGTATTCCACCACGCGCTTGCGAATGGCGACGTAGTTGGGACGCGGATCCTGCAGCGCGAGCCACGAGAACGACCACGTGACCTTCGCTTCGGGAATCGCGTCCGCCACCGCCTTGCGGAACGTTTCGACGGCCTCAACGGAGTGGTCGCGCGCCTCGTCCTTTCCCCTGTTGGTGTCACGTGAAACCTCGATCTGGTTCACGCGCACCACGGTGTTGATGTTGATCACGCGCTTGCCCTTGACGGGCCAGTTGGAGTTGAACTCAACTCCGCCCGCCGCCGTTCCGGCCAGTAACGGAAATGCTGCCATGCATATCGCCGCGATTGTCTTCAGTCTTCTTATGTTCATTGTTGTTTTCCTTTTGTGAAGGTAAATGTTTGAGAGGTCATTCTCCAAACCGCCAATGTTCCACTAGCATCCCATTCATGACCAGAGGGATGCAGTTTAATGTTGCTTTTCGGGCCGGTTCCGTGTAACCTACACGGGTGTGAAAAACACCAACCCGAAAGCAACGAAGACAGTATACCCGATTATCTGTCAGATAGTCAACGTCATTCCGCACCAGTTCATCGCGGAAGCCGCGAAGGCGCACAAGGTGCAGAGCCGGACGTTCACCCCGAAGAGCCACGTCGCGGCGATGCTCTACTGCCAGGTGTCGAAGACCGAGTCGCTCAACTCGATCTGCGACGTAGCTGCCGCGAACGAGGCGCTCTGGACGTCGATGGGCGTGACCGTGCCGAGGCGCAACACCTTCTCGAACGCGAACGCGATGCGCCCGTCCGCGATGGCCAAGGACCTCTACTGGAGGACGTACAACTACCTCATCGGCATTGCCCCGGATTTCGGGCGCAGGGCGCACAGAGGCTACTGCTCCAGGGTGAAGGCGCCCATGTTCGCCGTCGACTCGTCCACGATCAAGCTGACCATGAACAGCTTCGACTGGGCGAGGCACCGCCGCGAGAAGGCCGCCGCCAAGCTCCACATGACGCTCGACCTCGGCAACAGGCTCCCGTCCTTCGCCGTCGTTGAGGATGCCGCGCACCACGACTCCGTGCGCGCCGCCGAACTCACCGCGCACCTCAGGCGCGGCGACATCGCCGTGGCGGATCGGGCCTACACCGACTTCGGGTTCATGAACGGCCTTGACGCGCGCGGCGTGTGGTTCGTGACGCGCCAGAAGCGGAACATGAAGATGGAGGTCGTGAGGCGGCTCATGGAGCCCGCCGCGGCGACGGGCGAGAGGAAGACGCAGATCCTCGCCGACGAGATCGTCGTCCCCGCGAAGAAGTCGACTGCCGCGAAATACGCGGGCACGCTCCGCCGAGTCACGGCGGTCGTCGAGATCCTGGGGCAGATGAAGGTGATGATGTTCCTGACGAACAACCTCAAGTGGTCCGCGCGCACGGTCGCCGAGATATACCGCGACAGGTGGGGGATTGAGACGTTCTTCAAGGAGCTCAAGCAGACGTGCCAGATACACGACTTCATCGGCTACAGCGAGAACGCCGTTCAGTGGCAGGTGTGGACAGGGCTCCTGGCGCACCTGATCCTCCGCTACCTGCGCTACCTCTCGAAGTGGGGCCTGAGCTTCTCGCGGCTCGCGGCGCTCGTGCGCGGCACGCTCTGGAACCGGCGCAGGCTCATCGAGACCCTGCGCCTGTATGGGACAGCAGGTCCCGTGAAATCTCCTGCCAGGAAGCCGAAACCGCTGTATTTCCAGGCGGTCTTCGACTTCCCGTCTGCCGCAGTGGGACAGCAGACGCCGTGAAATGCCAGCAAGATTGGGAGATTCCGACATTGACTTGAAAAACCTCTTCTAGGCAGCTGTCAGATAACGATTCTTTTGGGACGAGAATGACGCTTTATACGGCGTCATACGGTGATGTTTTGTCTGTGTGGGACGGTGGTGCCAATGTTCATAAATCGTACATGGCGTAGACTCATTTCATTTGTTCCTTTCGAGTTTCACAGGGCCGAAGAGACCGGACTTGCGAAGAGGCTCAGTCGCCTTATACGGATTCACGGTCGTGCGCGTGAGACGCTTCTCGGGAGGAAGCGACGCGTCGCCGATGAGCCTGTTCGCCCAGAGGTTCGCCACTTCGATTTCAAGCAGATTCTCGCCGTCCTTCCACACGCCCTCCGGCACCGCCACGCGCCACGGCCAACACCACACCGAACCAAGGTCTTTCCCGTTCAACTTCACCCGCGCGAGGTTCGCCACGTCGCCGAGGCTGATGTGCGTGGGCGCTTCCTTGCTCGTCACCATCTTGCGATACGTCGCTATGCCCGAATAGTGCTGGATGCCCCACTCCGGACGCTTCGTCCAGTCTTCAAGCGACTTGAACTCCACTTCGCCCTCCGGCCCGCCCCACGCCGGATCAAACGAAACCTTCCATGGACCTTCTATTGTTGTGGCGGCTTGCCCGTTGCGGCGCGCTCGGTGATCGCGCCCTACCGACGGTAGGGGCCGACCACCGGGCGGCCCGTAATTCCGGCGCGCTCGGTGATCGCGCCCTACCATCTCGGATGGCGATTCCTTCGAGAGCACCACGAACCCGCTCTCACCCGGCCCCAGCGCCAGCTTCGCTTCCACTACGCCGTCTGTGCACTTCCAATCCGTCAAAGACGTGCGCTCGCCGTTGAGCGGATTCCACCATTCAACCGACTTAGCGTCGCCAATCCTGAATCTGCACGTCGCCGTCTGCGGCGCATCCAGACGGTTACCCACGAAGTAGATGTCCTGTCCGTCGAGCCGGCGGTGGATGAAGCGCAGATCGCCATCCGTCTCAAAGTCTGGACGTAGTTCCGTATCCGACAACAAGCCCGCACTCGACACCAAGTACGACAATGTCGAGTATGACACATAAAGATCCTTGCCTCTAGGACGCAGTCCCCACGGACGCATCGTAAACGGACCAAACTCCTGCACAACCGCGTCTTGCTCACCATACTGCCCACGGTTTCTCGTACATGTCCAGGAGGCGTCGGTCTTGAACGTGTCAACGTGTCCGTCCCAATATCTAATGGCGCAGGCGGCGATGAGCCCCGCTGGATTGGGCGTGTTGTCCCAGTTGTCGGCAAGTACCTCGATCACGTTCGGGCCGGACTTCAGCGGTCCCTGCTTGTATTCATCCTTCATCGCGTGACTTCCGACATCGTGGAAATCGATCCCATCGCCGATGCATCTGCCGTTGACGAACAGACGATAGGCATTGTCGGCTGTAATCGAGACAAAAGCGGTCTGCACCTTTGACACATCGTCAATGGTGAACGTCTTCTTGAACCAGCGTGAACCGTGTGCTTGCTTCATCACGTCTTTCTCACCTGCGTCCCATATCCACTTGGCTTCACGCACAAGCACTTCCTGAGCCTCTGAGGAGGCGCTGTTTCCGAAATATCTTAGGCGAGGCGTAATGCGATCGGCAAGCATGGCGACCTCTTCGTCGCACTTCGGATAACCGGAAAGGCTGGGTGACTTGCGCGGTACCCCGCCGACAATCTTCACGCCCGCCTCCGCACATTCGAGAATCTTCTTCATCAGCGCGGGCGTCATCGCATCGACCTTCGGCAGCACGAGTACGCTATACGTCGCGCCACCCTCGAAGTCGATCTTCTTGTCGATAAACTTGGCCCGCGACATGAATACCTCGGGCGAACAGCCGTCAAACGAATATCCCTTCCGGTCCGGGAAGTCGCCCTCCATGAAGGCGTCCTTCGGCGGCTGGAACACCATCGGCGCGCCTTCGGGTAGGAGGTAGAGGATGTCCGCCACGGGACGCCCCTGCCGGAGCAACCACTGGCAGCGCGTGAGGTAGCGGTGGTAGGAATCGACCATCGGCCACCACGTCTGGTTACGGTGCCAGTTGACGCCGTAGTACCCGCACATCGTCATGCCGGGCTTGTCCGTGAGGCTCGGCTGGTGCTGGTACGTGTGGAACTTGAAGCAGTTGATGCCGAAGGCGAGCGCCCAGTCGCCCTGCGCCTTCATCGAGCCGGGGTACTGCTTCCAGTACTCCGCGCTTGCCGTGAACGCCTCCGCGCCCACGACGGGACGCCCCATCGTATGCGCGATGGAAACCGACTCCACGCAGCTGTACTCCGCCGGACATCCCATGCCCTTTGACCAGAACTCGCACATCGGCACGTCCGCCACCGCGCCGGACGTGATGTCGCAGCACGGATTCATGTCGTAGGGTTCACTCGACATCACAAGCCCCTTGCTGTGCGCAAACTCCTTGATGGGGAGAAGCTGGTTTTCGATCACGAGCTCTTGCGCTGTCTGCCGCCAGTCGAAGAGGAATCGCTCGGTGATTTCCGTTGAACGCACGATGCGTCCGTTGATCGCGGGAATGTACGGAAGCGGCGAATAGCCGCGCCGGCGCTCGAACTCCTTGAAGAACTCGGCGGAACCGTTCTGTGCGCTCATCTCCCAGCTGTCGAAATGGAGCGTGGTGAGGCCGCGTCCGGGGCGACGCGGACCGGCGGCGGCGAGGATCTTGTCTGCATAGTCGTGCAGGTGACGTTCGATTGCGCCCCTGTCGAACTTGCTCGTCTCGAATCCGAGACCCGGCTTGGGCGCGGGACGCGTGGTCTGTCCGGTGAGGCGGCGCCCCACGCGCAGGATCGTCCAGCGTCCTTCGGGCACGCGCCAGGTGAGGCGTCCGGAGGCGTCCATCTTCGCCGTGAGGTTCACCACCTTCGCGGGATCGACGCACTTCTCCGGCGGCACCGCCTTGCGCGACGTCGGAAGGTATGGTTTCACGCCGGGCCGGGACGAAAACGGCGCGCGCTGGTAGATGGCCTTTTCGTCCGCATCGGGAAGACGCTCCGCGCCTTCCGGCTCGGGGAACGCCAGCACGGCAACGTCGCGGTAGTAGCTCTCCCATTCCTTTCTCAGTTCGGACGTGAGCGTGCGAACGCCAAAGAACGGCGCGCGCGGTGCGGGGATGGGCAGAACAGAAGAATAATCGACAGGACCCGTCATCGTCGTCTCGCTCGCGACGGTATGCTGCATCGCGTCGTCGGGCTTGACGGACTTCCCGCCCGCGCCGCACCAGCCGGGGCCTGTCCCCACCGCCACCTCGATGCCGAGGCGGTCGGCCTCGGCGATCGCGTAGCCGAAGAGCTCCAGCCACTTGGGACTCAGGAACTCCACGGGGCCGCGCGGGGGACGTCCCGCGCCGATTTCGAGAATCAGCACGCCGCCGATGCCGGCCTTCTTCATCGCGTCGAGGTCCGCCTTCATGCCCTCGCGCGTCGTGTTGCCGTCCATGAAGTACCAGTACACCCACGGGCGGGCGGAGTCCGGCGGCGTCTCAAACGCCTGTTCAAGCGAAGTCGCCGTGACGACAGATGCGGCCAGCGTAAACGTTGCAAGGATTGTACGTGAGCGCGATCTTTTATTTTTCATTTTTCTTCTCCATATTGAGGTAACGAGGGACATGAAAACGAGCGGTCACTTCCTTTGTGGGCCGAAGGGCGTGGCGCAGAAGTCGAGGAAGAGCTTGAAGTCGTAGGGCGTGAAGTCGTGTTCACCCGGGCGGACGTGTCCGCCGACGTGTCCGCGATAGCCCCAGCCCTTCAGGTTCATCCGCTCCCACGCGCGGGACGCCATTTCGGCCGCGAACTGTTCGCCTTCGGGCCCCGCCCACACATCCTTGCTCGCGCTCGCAACGTAGAGGTAGCGCGGCGCCATGAGGGCAAGGAACTCGTCCATGTCGTGCGGCATGTTCCGCTCGTCCGCCTCGAACTTCCGCGAGTTGAGGCAGAGCCAATGGAGGTGGTATTTGTTGACAAAAGAAAGCTTGCACACGCCGGGCTTCCAGAGGCGGTGCGGATGCGCGCCGCCCACGCCGGAGTCGTTGGAGTAGGCGACGAGAAAACGCTCGTCCGTAACGCCCGTGACGAGCGCCACCTTGCCGAGGCGGGAGTGTCCGCACACCGCGACGCGCTTCGCGTCAAGTTCCGGACGCGACTCGATCCAGTCCATCACGCGGCTGTGTCCCCACGCCCAGGCGCGGATCGTGCCCCACGTGTCGCCCGTGCGTCCGTCCGGCTCGCCGCCGTAGAGTCCGAACACGCCCCAGGCGTTGGGCGGAAGTTTTTCCGGCTTCATCTTGATGTAGCGGTCGTAGAGCCAGCAGTCCGGCGCGGCGTCGTTCACGTTCCACATCACGAGCGCATAGCCACGCGCCGTCGCCATGCGGCGGAACTCGTCCTGCACGGCGAGAATCTTCTTCAGCTTCTCCGGCTTGATCGGCGTGGGGAAGCACGAGCGCCTGTCGGCGACAAGCACGACGGGGCACGGCCGATCCTTCGACGCGCCCGGCGGCAGCGCCACGTCGAGGCGGAACTTCACCTTGCCGCCGCCAATCCAGATTTCGTTACCCTTGAATTCCATGTCGGCAGGACGCCCCACCGGTGCGCGCCCGTAGTAGTTCTCGAGAAACCACTCCTTGATCTCCTGCTGCGCCGCGTCCTTGCGCGGCGGCTCGGCGACATCCGCGATCACCGCAAGTGTGCCAATCAGGCATCCGCCAATCAACATTGTTTTCTTCATTATGTTAACCTCCGTTGTTCAAGAATTGTCCGCCCAGAGAGAGGACCTTGACTGCTGGCGGGATGAGATCCGGATCGGATGTGTGCAGGTTTCCTTCGCGCACGCGAATCTCGTCCACGCCCACGGGCGGCGACGTGAAAATGAGATCGTTCGCCCCCGTCTTCTCGACGACGGGCGCCCCCAGCAGGTCACGGCCCGAAATCCGCACCAGGCCATTCCGCGTGTCGATGAGAAGCGCGCTCCCCGGCGCCCACGTGACCATCCCCGCGAGCGCCGCATGCGCCGCCGACAGATTCTCGCCGAAGAAGCCCAGCTTCGCCTCGCCTGCCACGTGGATGGACGCGCTCCGGCCCACCGCGCCCGCATCCTTCACCAACAGACAGCCCCCTTCGACGCGCGTTGTGCCCGTGTACGTATTCGTACCCAAAAGAACGAGCGTACCGTATCCAGCCTTCGTGAGACCGCCGCCCCGCGACGACGAATCCTCCGCGAGCACGCCCGGTAGCTCGGCCCACGCGCAGGCGAGCGCCGCCACGCCCATCAGGCAAACAAGGCGACGTGCCATCCGGCTCACCAGATGGCAGCGTCTCTTCGCCTGAACGAGCCTCTCGCTGCGCATGACATAACCTTTATTTTTTTCGCCGCCCAGTGGCGAGGTCGCCGAAGAAACGACCCAGCATGGTGAAGAACGAAACGATCACGCTCCGCCAGGTGAGGCGGCGCGGACGTGCGCGCGGGCGCGGGTATATACTCCAAGGTGAACGTGCCATGGCCATAGTATACCACAATTCCGCCGTGTGGCACCCCGGCGAAATCAGACCTTTTTCTCGCGGAGTGTAACTGGTCACTTATCTGGCCATACCAACTTTTACTTTGCCCGGAGAAGCTCCAGCATCTTGCGGTCGACCTTGCGGCCCATGACCTCGATGTACTCGGCGTCTGGACGGCCGGATTCAACGAAGCCGAACGGCCCGTCGTAGTCCCAGATCGCCCAGCCGTAGCCGCGCGAGCGCCACTTCGCCATGTTGCTCTCCATGAACTTCAACGCGGATTCGTGGGACACGCCGCAGGCAACGCAGCCGAACTCGCCGATCATCACGGGATAGTCCTTCGGAACGCAGTCCTGCAGAGAGAATTCCTTCGCCTGCTTCTCCTGTACCCAGAGCATGTCCTTGTCGTCCGGCCCCTTCGGCCAGCGCGGCACGGGCCCATTGGCCTTGCCACGGAATCCGTAATGCGTGAACTGGTGCGGTTGGTAGCCGCGGAAGCACTGCCCCGTGAGCGGCACGTTAAAGAAATGTTTCACGGGGACTTTGCCTGTATTTTTTCCGTCCAGCCAGACGAACCGACCGGGATCCACCTTGTGGATTTCGTCGACCGTTTCGCCGAACACCTTGACGAACTCCTTCTCGTTGAAGCCCACTGATTCGTTCACGAGGTTGAACGTCAACTCCGAATTCGGAATGCCCCTGTAGCGTCGGGCGAACTCCCGCCAGATGCGCTTGAACGCCTCCTGCGCCCTGGGATCGTTTTTCAGCGTGATGACGACGTCCTGATAGTAGTAGCGGTAGCCGGGCGCGCGATAGAGGCTGAGCATGATGTGGATCTTGTGCTTGCGCCCGTACTCGATGGCGTTGTCGACCTTTTCGAGGCCGTCCTCAAGCCAGTGCTCCCAGTCGTCCGCCGACAGGAAGAAGCGGTAGTCGATGGGAAGGCGCGCGAAGTTGAGTCCGCATTTCTCAAGAAGCTCAAGTTCCACCTCCTCGATGTAGCGGCCTGGTGCAATTGGATCGGACACATTCCACGGCGGAAGTAGCATTGATATGATATTCGCGCCACGCCACGTGCCGAAGGCAGGGACTTCCGGCGGCGTATCGCCATCGGCGAGGCGGCGCGTGAGAATCTTCTGCGCCCTGCCGCCCTCGGCCACGGCGAACTGCGTGGGGCGCGTGAGCGTGAGGTAGTCGGCGCGGATACGGTCGGGGGAAAGCGCGGCCTTCGAGAGACGCACTTCGTCGATGTAGCCGCAGAAGAAGCACTCATGGCCCTGCGGCTCGAGACGGACGGCGTCGCCGTAGTGCCCGATCGCGAGCGGCCAGTCGGAGACCGTCGGCGCGAACGCGGGGTTGCGCGCCCGCGCGCCGAGGCGTCCGTTGTAGTAGATGGACGCCTCCTGCGCCGCGCCGTCGTAAACTACCGTCACATGCGCCCAGCCGTCGCGGAACGAATAGAGGTCGTTGCCGTAGTTCTTGGTGACGTTGTACTCAAGGTTCGTCTTGAACTGTCCGCACAGCCAGAGCGCGCTTCCCCCTTCCGCGACAACCTCGAAGCCCGTGGGGTGCCCCTTGAACGGCTTTGTGGAGACGACGCGGCCCCAATCGGAATTGTCGTGCGGGATGGCGCTGTTCAGGAGGAACGAGACCGTGAGCTTGCCCGTCTTGCCGTAGGCGGTCCAGCGGTCGTCCTTCTCCACCTGCAAGTAGGGGCCGGACTTCGTGGTCTGCGACGACGAGAAGTAAGACTTCCCCACGAGCCCGTCGGCGTGGATGAACTTCCGCATGTCCTTCCCGCGCAGCGTGGCGGCGAGCCCGTTCTTGGAATCCTTCGTGACGCCCTTCTTGAACTTCGAGAAGTGCCACACAGCAAGATAGTCGTCGTTCCAGGCCGTGCGTGGCGAAGACGTGAACGTCTTCGCACAGGACAGACCCCACCGCGCCGTGATGGCGGTCGCCTTCGTCAGCTCAGGTATGCGCACCCACACATACGAATCCCCTTCCAGATCCCATGTGTCGATCTCGTGCGCGAGTGGCTGGCCGTCCACACCAAAGAAAGCAAGATCGCTCCCGTCGGCGGCCGAATCCCTGTAGTCAAATCCCGTCAGCCCGTCGGGGATTTTGATGAGCGCGGGAAAATCCCTCAGCGTCTCCGCGCCCTCGTAACCAGAGAACACTAATCGGCACTCATGTGTCCCGGAAGGGCGAGCGTCCCCGCGAGCCGCCGCGACCACCACCGCACTTGCCGCGGCCACCACAACGCAGATGATTGTCTTTGCTTTCATTGATTTCTCCGTTTCAGCGCATGGCTGTTCTTATCGTATGATCAAGACTGTTCCTGTTGGTTTGACGTCGATAACCAGATTGCCATCGGCGTTGACGGAAAGGCGAATGGAGGTGGGTGTCAAGAACGTTCTGCGAGGCGATGCAAATCTGTAGGTTCGGTTCCTTCCAGCGCAACTGATCGAGGGCCTGCTCGCGGGAATACAAGCCTTGCAGATAGAGATCTACCGTGTCAAACACACGGTCGTCGGCGATTCCGCCCTCGATAATGTCGTATTGCGCGTGGGGAAGCCCCTTGCGGCAGGCGGTTATGTAGTCAAGCCATTCGCCGTCGTATGCGGGGAACGTCTTGCGCGTGGCGTCACCGATGTCGTCAGAGAAAAGGTAGACGTTCATTACGGCAGGTTCGCCACGGCGGATGAAACGCATTCCGTAGTTCCGCGCCTGAATCTCCAGCGGCGTGAAGTAGAATCCGCGCCCGAAATCGAGGTGGTCGCGCGAGTGGCGCGTGTCCGGCGAAGGTACGCGAACGTTGGATGTATGGTACAGTTTCATGCCGCTTTCAGCACGCCTCTCTTCCGCATGAGACCTATCAAGTCCTCGACGATGTATTCGCGGGAGAACGTATGCAGAACATCATAGCAGGGGACGATGATGTAGTCCATCAGTATACCGGACTCCTTCAGGCGTCCGTACACATCGGCCTCGCTCATGCCCAATGACGAGGCGACACTGCCGATGCAGAATGTGGAGAAATCTACCTGGCTAGAGTTCATAGGTTTTACATCCTTTGCTTTGCGGCACATATTATACCACATTTCGTCGTATCGGTGTTGGATGAAATGAACGCTTGCATGTCGGGAACAAACTTTTAGGCAATATCATTTCCCCTGTAGGCGGACATGGAACAGCCGACGATGGACTTGAAGCGTTCGGGGAGATGCTTTGCGTTTGCGAATCCCTCCGTGGCCTCGCAGAGGCCGCCGAACGCCCGCGCGCGTTCGGCCGCGCGCCTCTCACGGTTCGCGATGCGCCGCTCGTGCGCCTCGATGACCTCGCGCTCGACCGGCTCGTACCTCGCCAGCCACGCCGAAAGCCCGCCCGACGCCCCGGGCCTGGCCGCCGCAGCCGCCACGCTTGCCGTGACGTAGAGGGAGGGTGAATTGCGCAGATGCGCCCCATTTCGACGATGAGCCTGCGTTCACTGGTGTGCCGCATGCCCTTGGAAGGAAAGATGAGGCAGCTCTCCGTCTCCTCGCAACAACTGTCAGTGCACGATTATCTTCAGACCGGAGCCACCATCGTACCTACACGAGACCCCTGAAACGAGTGCGTTCGTCACTGCGGGAAGGTTTTGCATCGGATATTCCCTCGTCAGCCCGCCCGAGGGGACCGGCGTCTCGGTGAAGTCAAAAAGCAATCGCCCATTTGGCTTCTTGTATGGGACCTTCTCTGTGGGGATACTGAATGTTACATTGTACTCCATTGAAACATTCGAAGCTACATTCATAAAGCCCGCATCCGACAACCCCTTGCAGACCTTTCCAAGCGCAGCATCGAGCGTCCCGCCATCTGGTGCAGTAACGCGCATAGCGACTTCCACACCTTTCACACCATTTGTACCAGTGTTGGGCCATGCAAGGTATCCCATCGGTGTCGCGTCGAACTCAACCGGATTTCCATAACGCGAGAGCACGCCCTTCAATGCTGACTCGTTAAGTGACACTCCAGCATCATAGTACGTCCCTGCATCGTCTGCATGCAGGACAGCGTCCGCCACTTTTACATCCCGCCATGCAGGCAGCGTTGTATTAAACGGATCGAGTGTCCAGAGCGTTGCATCAGGCCACGTCCCCCACATTGGGAGTTTACCGTCGTTGGTTCCCGATGTCCTTTTCCTCAAAACGCGATTGTTCACAACACTACCTCGGTTGAATCGAAAAAGAGGGAAGAAATTAGTCGTGACAATCTGTACTCCGCCAAGCGGGCGAACGCGCTGATGCCCATGCGCAAAGTTAAACTCCTTGCGACGAATCTCAATTGGCGCGAGTACGCCGTCTGCGATGACATGCTCAATAAGGCAGTTCGTCGCATTGGAGGCGTTGCCGTTTGACGCCCAAGCGCCGGTGGACACCTTGGGCATTCCCTGAATGCGGAAGAAAAATGGGTAGTTGCCGCCAAGCCAAGTTTTTGTCGCACAAAACTCGCCGCCAGAGATTTCATAGCGGGAACGCCCGTTAATGCCACCCCAAAGATGCGTATTCGTGTGGACACCTCCTGTCTGGACAAAACGAGCGTTCTCGCTCGAAGCGAACCAACCGGACGCGGATTGCGAATCCACCTGCGTGTTGGTGACACAGAGCGTGCCCCCGGCAAGATAGAAAGTGTTGGTTGTGTTCGCGTTTCCGCCGGACCAATATAAGGTTATTCCGCCGGTTATCTCTCCGCCGGTCATCTTCACCATTCCACCGCGCAAGACACCAAGAACAGGAACGTCCAACTCACCGCCCTCAAACTCATACGCCGCGTTTTTTCGGATCCAGATGCCGGCTTCGGCCGTCCACTTTCCACCCGCCTGAATGATACGCGCCGTGCCAGCCGTGGAATTTTCAGTGGAGAATGCACCCGCATGAACATTTACCCTGCTACGAACATTTCCATTCGAAAGAGCAAAATAGCCGGTGTTGCCAACGGCATACGATGCAATGGAGAATTTCCGGTCCACCACGAGGTTTCCACCCGTCATGAACACACCACCCTCGGCATTGTCATTCGCCGCACCATACGCGATGCTGAGCCCCGTGTAGCTAAGGTCACCAACGACGTTGCGGCCCACAGTGACGTCGCCGCCGTTAATGTGCAACCGAGCGTTCCTACCATTAAGGCTACCCCCGTTGCGAAACCGAGCGCCTCCGACCACAATGTTCACGTTGGAAATGGCACCCCCTTCGTCGACACGCAGGACGGACGGGTAGGTTTGCGCAATACCAAGGCGTATCTCGGCAACGTTCGTGATACACGTGTTCACATAGGCACGACCGCCTTGATTCCATTGCACCAGCACGTTTTTGCCATAAGTATTGGGATTCACCCAACTGCCGGTTGCGGACGTCATGTTCTTTTCATTCCACCAATAACCGTTCACGGTGTTAAGCGCATTGTCATTGTCAAACCAATTACGCCAGGTTGTGAAATCTCGCCCCGTGGCGGAAGTAGTGGAATACGTGGTATTGACGCGCCAACCGCACCAGTTCATCGTTGCGTCGGTATTGGTCGTCCCCTCTTCCTGAGTCGAAGCAGCAATCACGCCATAGTAATAAAACGAAACAGCGACTATGAGGAAATGACAGAGCACCTGTCTCCCCTTTAGCTTGCCCCCGAGTCCGTTACGGACGAGAACGCCCTTCTGCTTGATTCTAATTGACTGATTTGTTTGGCGTGTCATTGAGCCTCCTTACATCCTATTCTATGCGGTGGTATTAGTATACACCATAAGATAGGAAGCCACAACCCGGAAGCAAGCAAATAATAACCCAATTTCAGGCAACTTATAAGCGAGAACTCACCCTTCTCCCATTCCTGTATGCGGAGATAGAACATCCAATTAACGCCTTGAATTTCTCTGGCAGGTGCTTTGCACTTGCAAACCCCGTCCGCTCCGCTATCGCGTTGATCGAAAGATTTGTCGTTTGGAGAAGGCGGCACACCTCGTCTATCTGGACCTTGCGTATGGCATCTAAAATGGACGTTCCCTGTAGTTCACGGAAACGGAGATCGGCCAGCCGACGAGAGCATTTGAGATGCACGACCACGTCACTGACACCTATCCCCTTCGTTGCGTTCGCCTGAATGTAGGCGAGTGCTCGCTGTACGAGCCGCCCGGCATTTGAGGCTCTCGGCGTCGATTCGCGCACCGCCACTTGGATGATACCACATAACTCGCGTCGAACCGTACGGCTAGGCCGCCCATCCATCATACCGCACAGCAGTTCCGCCGCGAGCCGCCCCTGTGACACGTGGTCAGGCTGTATACTCGTCAATGCGGGAACTGTATGTTCGCACAACATCTCGTCATTGTCCACGCCGATAACCGCGACGTCCTGTGGCACACGCATTCCAGCCATGCGACAAGCCTCCATCACGTCCAGAGCCCGATCATCGAACGCTACGAATACGCCACAGGGCTTCGGACGGGCTACCAGCCATTTAGCCAATTCCGCAACATCGTTCGCCGTCCCACGCGGACGCCGGTAGACATCTGCCGTGAATCCATGCGCCTTTAGATGGTCAAGAAAAGCCCGCCCCCTCAGTTTACCCCAGACGCGAAAATGCACATCTGGCACGAACGTGAAACTGCGGCAAGTGCCGGAATCCAGCAACAGGTCAGCCGCCGTGCGACCGACAATCTCACAGTCACCAGTCACAAGTGCCAGATTGCGCGTTCGACCACAAAGTGGCGACTGGGCGTACACGTCGAGGCCGACAGTTGGGATATCCGTCTTCGCAAGTTCCGCCTCCACAGTCGGTACGGTATCAAACGAGTAGAGGATACCATCTACTGGGTCGACAGCAAGCGAACGCACGAAGTCGGACGAAAAGTCCTCGCGATGCCGCACGAAACGAAGGTTCCAGCGTAAATCTTTTTCAGCAAGATAATCGAGAATACCTGACAGTTTCCGCTGTCCGGGCCTACCCTCCATCTGCAGGGCGAGTACAACACTCTTTGCCTTTTTATTGAGCATGAAACGGAAAGCGGGTGAATTTATCTTCGTCGGCCCGCGGAGGACGTCGTTCGTCCGGAGCGGGTCGAACGTCCCGTGGCGAGGTCGCCGAAAAAACGACCCGGCATGGTGAAGAACGAAACGATCACGCTCCGCCAGGTGAGGCGGCGCGGACGTGCGCGCGGGCGCGGAAAGATACTCCAAGGTGAACGTGCCATGGCTTAGTATACCACAATTTCGCCGTGTGGTACCCCGGTTAATCAGACTGTTTTCTCGAGGACGGAGAGGACGTTCATCGACTCGTCGTGCGCCTCGAGGAGGTATATCCGGTAGGCGTTGCCGCCGGGCAGGACCTTGACGACGACATGTGCGACATCCGGCACGAGGATGTTCTTCATGTACGCTTCGTCGATTTCCTTCGCCTTGCGCTTGGCCGGCATGAGGTTCGGGAGAATCGCCGGATCGGCGTACTTGCTGATCGTCCTGAGCGTCTTCGGCGCCAGCTGTCCCGGACACCACATGCACGCCACGTACGCCTGCGCGCGCACAGCCTTGACGAACGCCTCGTCCATCGAATCGGAGCAGCCGTGGTGGTTCATCTTGCAGACGGTCACGGGCCCCACGCGCTCGCCGACGAGCCCTTCGTAGTTGACGTCGCCGCCGCCCTTGACCTTGAACCGCCGCCCGACGTCGCCGCCCGCATAGTAGCGGAACTTTCCGTACTGGATCACAAACGCCAGTGAAAGCGGGTTCTGCGGGATTCGCCCGTCCTTCGTGACGGCCACGTGTTCCGCGGCGTAGTCGCGCACGCCGTCCTTGCCATCCCACAGCACGCCCTTCGCGCAGATGTTGCGGATGGAGAAGACGTCCTTGTAGCGGGCGGGGTCGCGCTGGAGCGCAATCTGGTTGAGCGCGCCGACCCTGAACGGCTCGACGATCAGCCCCTTCTTCTTCTGTTCCGCGATCCACGGCTCGAGCAGCAGCATGGACGAGTCCTGCTTCTTGTACTTGCCGTGCTCCGGGTACTCGTGGTCGAAGTAGTGCTTGACGTCGAACTCCTCGGCCACGCAGAGGAAGCCGTTGATCTTGCGTCCGTCCGGCGTCGTGCGGTAGCGGAGCCCCTCGTAGGTGGAGGTAAACGTCGCATGGCCGACATGGTCCCAGTGCCAGTGCGAGAAGATGGCGTAGTCGATCGCCTTCTCAGGGTACACGCGGTGGATGTAGCGCGCCATCCATTCGCCGCCGAGGCGGTCGGGCGACGGCAGCAGCGGAACCTGGTCATGATCGCGCGGACGGAAGAAGTCGCCCGTGTCGTTCAGGATGGCCGTGCCGTCGGGGAGGCGGTAGAACATGTTCTCGCCGCAGCCCGTATAGACGAAATGGAGATCCATCTCGCCCGGCTTCCAACCAGGGTATGGCTTGCCGACCTCGTCGGATGCGCCACGAGCAATGCCGGTTGCCGCAAGCGCACCAAACGCGGTTGCGTTCTTGAGAAAATCGCGTCGATTCAGTATCAGCATGATTTACTCCTCAGTAACGCCTAAGCAGTTCGAGCATCTTGCGGTCGAGCTTGTGGCCGTTGAAATCCTCGTATGCGACATCCTTGCGGCCGGAATCCATGATTCCGAAACGTCCGCGCAGGTTCCAGAGAGCCCAGCCAATTTTCTTGCTCTTCCACAGCTTCAGGCAATGCTCCATCCAGGCAAGCGCCACGGCGTGCGGCGTCCCGTTGTTGCAGCCGAACTCGCCCACCATGCAGCATTCGCCGGCGTCGAGAGCCTTCTGATACCTGGAGACCGACGACTCTGGCGATGCGCACAACCCGCCCGGAGCGTACTTCGGCGCAAGCGGCCAGGTGGGCGGAGCCTTGGGAATGCCATGGATGTAGTCCGTCCCGTAGTGGGTAATTGCCATCGGCGTATAGCCTCGAAACGCCTGTCCCACGGACGGCACCTTGTACAACTCCGGAACAGGGGTCCCCGCACAGTAGTTTCCGTCCACCATGATGAAGCGCGCGGCGTCCTCGTTGCGTATCGCCGCGATGAGCTTATGGCAGAGCGGCAGGTAGTTCTTCCCCGCCGTGTGCCGCGTCGGTTCGTTGAAGAGGTTGAAGGAGAGGACTTCGTTTGGGACGCCCTTCCACCGCTTGGCGAACGTCGCCCACATCTTGCAGGCGGCCTCCTGCGCCACGGGACTCGTGCCAAGCGGGAACGCCTCCGTCTGGTCGAGAATGCAGTAGCCGGGAATACGGTGGAGCGCGATCTGCACGTGGATGCCGTACTGGCGTCCCCACCTTACCGCGGCGTCGAGGTGCTTCATTTTCTGCTCGCTCAGATTCGTCCAGCTGTCCCCCGCGATCAGGATGCGGTAGTCGAGAGGAAGTCGCGCGAAGTTAAAACCCCAGTCGTGCAACGCCTTGAACTCCCACTCGACGAAATGCCCGTCCACGCGCGGATCGGGCTTCAGCCCGTTCGTCGGGCAGCGGAACATGCCCAGAATGTTGAAGCCGCGCCATCTCTCGGCCGGACGCCAGTCCGTCACGGGTTCGGCGGCCATACCCCATTTCGCCATCGCGGACGCGCCGATGCCGGCGAGAAACCCTTTCCGGGTGATGCCATTTGGCTGATTCACTTTGCTTGTCATTTTATTTCTTGTCTCCTTTTTCATGTGTGATTTTTCATTAGTTGCCATCCTTCGTAAATCTCGTCGAGAGATTCACCATTCTTATCGTCTTCGATTCCATTTCCGTTCAATGCGCAGGCCTGTCAGTTTATCGAACGATGACGACGAGGCCTTTCCTGACGACGTAGATGCCGTCCTCTTTCACGGCGATGCGGCATTTCAAGCGGTTGCGGCTCTCCTCGTCCAGCACGAACGTGACGTTCTCGGGCTGCTCGTACCACGCGACAAGCCGCTCCTTGTTGCGGACCTGGCGTTCCCCGAGGTGAATCGTGATGGTGGAGTTCTCTTCCGCCGTTCCTGGCTGGTACGTTGTCGAGTCGCATCCCTTCACGTACCCCGGAAAGGTTGTACGTCTCGTTCGTCTTCACGAGCGTGACAACGGTGCCTTCCACCGTGTACACGCCTTCGACCGTTGAGAGACTGTCCGCGAGATTGATTGCGGTGTCGGCGAACGCCGTACCCGCCGCGCCTGCAAGAGCCAAAACTGCCGGGAGGGTCGCGCTTGTCGCGACCTTACGAACCAGAGCACCAATCAAGGCGAAACGAGAGGTTTTCGCCTTCCCCCGAGGGGCGTTGCAGATCACTTTTTCCATCGCTTTACCTCTTTGTAACTGCTGAAGATACCTTCTTGACGATTTGAACAGGCATAATGTTACCATAATCTCACCGCCGCCCGCAAGCCGAAAATCCCGGCTCGCGACAAGCGCGAGCCCTCCCGGTGGGGCGAGCCGCACAACTTGCTGTTGTACGCTTGCTGTCACGGCTCGGCGGGACGCCTCGCCCCACCGCGCTTTCACGGTCTCCGTCAGCGGATCAATACAACCAGACCGCGTGGGGCGGCGTAGAGGCCTCCGTCGCGGACGCGCGCCGTAAACTCCTTGCCGTTCACGGTGAGGGACTTCGGCTTGCCGGTGAGGGTCGTTGCCGTGAGATACGGGGTTGCATACGGATTCGCCACTGTCCCGCGCACGGTCACGGCCGAATCGGCGGCGAACGTCGCAGACTTCACGAACGGCGCGGTGCCCGCGTCGAGCGCCAGCGTGGCCCCGGCGCCCACGCTGATCACGCCGCTCCCGTCCCAGCTCGCGCCGGGCAGGAACTCGAACGTGGCGGTGTCGGTCACGTTGACCGTCTGGTTAAATGCCTTCATGTTGTTGACCTCACCGCGCAACGGAACTGCGCGCGCCACCTTGACCGTCCCGGCCCCCTTCACGTTCAGCACGCGGTTGGCGTTGTCCGCATTGCGCGACGAAAGGCCGCGCACGAGCGTGAACGTCCGCGCCACGCCGGACGCGTCGTCCGTGTCAATGTCCAATTTGCCCTCCAGCGACACGTAGTCCTCCACCCTCACGTCGTTTGCAATGGGCTTCCAGATAACCGTGTCGTAGATGCAGTGGAAGTAGTGCATATCGCCGGCGATGTCGCCGCCCAGCATGAACGTGGCAGTCCCCTTCCAGTTGCAGCTGCCGGTCAGATACGCGAGGTCCAGGCCCTGATCGAAGCGGAACATACCCGTACCGCCGAACTGCACATAGCTATTGCCGCTGACGTAGAACGAGGGCAGATTGGGGAAGCAAACCTCTCCGTTGACGGCATCGAGATAATGTCCGCCAGCATAGCTCTCACCGACTACGCGGGCGCCCGTGGCGATTGGGAGGGGGGCATTCGCCGAGCTCGGGAAGGCGAATTGCCGGATGAGGATCGTCCCGCCGCGCACCTGGGCACCGTTCGTAACCGCGAGCGTACCGTCCACGTATGTCGTGCCGAGGGTAATGCCGTCGCCGTCGAGCATCAGATCGCCGGTGGAGACGATCGGCCGGCCGGTCAGCGTCACCGTCCCCGTGCCGGAGGTGTTGCGCAGCCGTGTGACGGCGATCTCGCCAACGTCGTTCACGAGCGTACCACCCGCCTCAAACGCCACCGCGCCGTTTTCGTCCACGGCGTTGAGCGTCCCCGCCCAGTTGCCGGGATCGGAGAAGGTACTGCCGTCGCCCGCGCCCGTCCACACGAGATCCACAGGGTCGTACGCATACTTCTTTCCGCTGCCGTTCGGGACGGCGCTGAAGTGCGCCCTGCGCAGGGAGTCCGCCGTCAGCGCGACCTGCGGCGTGACGAACACGTCGTTCTTGGAGGTCGTGAGGAACACCTTCCCTTCCGTCCCCGGCACGCCGACGAACTTCACCTGCGCCGCCACATTCGGCACGGAGGTGCCGATGTCGTTGTAAACGCTGACGCTGCTGACGGACTGCGGATTGACGTAGGAGGTCGTGACGGTCGCCGCCGAGGAAATCGTCACCTTCACGTCCGTACACTTGCGTCCTCCGCCGATCACCGCTCCGGTGAAATCGGATCCCGCAGTGTTGTTGGATCCCTTCGTCGTCGCCACGACCGTGCCGCCGTTGATCTCGATTTCGATGGACGGCGTCCTGCCGTTCGCGGCCTCGTGTCCGCTTCCGATCGCCGCACCGCCGCTCTGGCTGCCGGTCGCCGTAACCGTGCCGCCGTTGATGGTGATCTTGCCGACCTGCGGGACCTGCGCATAAGTGTTGTTCGCGCCGCCGCCGATCGCCGCGCAGTGGGTGGCGTTGCCGCAGTCCACAGTCACCACGCCGCCGTTGATGGTGATCGTGCCGCAGCTGCCCAGACCGCCCGCGCCAATGCCTGCGCCGGCCTGTCCGCCGGTCTTGTTCGACCCGTGCGCCGTCACCGTGCCGCTGTCAATCACGACGTTGCCGGCCATGCCCATGTTGAAGTCGCCGCCAATGCCCGCGCCGCCGGCCGTGCCGCTGGCCACGAGTGAACCTGTCGCGTCGTCGCCCTCATCCACCGCCTTGATGGTGAGCGTGCCGCCCTCGCGCACGGTCACGCCCGCCTTGCCGGACGCGCCCGTGGATGCGCTCGCGCCTAAGAGCACGAGCGTCACGTCGTTCGCGCCCGCGTCGAGCCCCGTGAGCGTGGCGCTGTCGAGGATGAGCGTGCAATCCGCCGCACAGGCGAGCGACTTGCCGGAACCGGTCACCGACAGCGTCTTGCCCGCAGCAGCCGCCTTGACCGTCACCGCGCTGCCGCTCACGGAATAGAACGCGCCGTCCCCGCTCGCCGTCGAGAGGTTGATCTTGGCCGCCTCGGGACTGAACACGCTCGTCGCCACATTGCCCGAAAGCTTGGTGGCGACCGTGCCGGACGCGTCGAGCGCGTCCACGACCGCGAGCCCCGATCCGTTCGCGCCAGCGAGCTCGTCCCCGAATTCGCTCCGGAAGAACACCCGGCTCTCGACGATGCCGGTTGAATTGGTGATGACGAGCGACCCCTCGTGCCCTGCGGCGATGTCGCCGACGCCGCCGATGCCCCACGCGCACTTGGTGTCGCCCTTTTGGACGACGAGGGTGGCCGCCACGTCGAGGACCACCGTCGGCCCGTAGCCGCCCTGCTTGCCACCGCCGATGACGGCGGCATCGGAATCCTTCTGAGCACCCTTGGCATAAACCGTGCCGCCGAGGAACTCGATCAGGCCGCCGCCGGAGGAGTTGCCCGCGGTGGAGTGTCCGCCGCCGATCGCCGCGCCGCCGTCGCGCGCGCCGCACACGGACGTGCAGCCGCCCTTGAAGACGATGTGCCCGGCGTCCAGAACCGTCCCCGCAGGGCGGTTGTAGGAATTGCCGGCCCCGATGCCGCAGCCGTGGTTGTAGCTGCCGTTTCCGTAGTAGCCAACCTGCAGCCAGCCGTCCCTCATCTCGAAGAGCACCGGGCCGTCCGCGCCGTAGCCGCCGCCGATTCCCGCGCCGGCCGTGCCGGCGCCGCCGGTCGCAGCCACGACGATGTCGCCGCCGTCGATGATCACGGTGCCGCAGCGTTCCTCGATGTTGCCGCCGATGCCCGCGCTCTTCCCGCGCCCGGTGACGATCAGCTTGCCCGCCGTCGCGCGGTCGTCCGCAAGCCCCTTGCCCTTGATGGTGAGCGTCGCGTTCTCGTCCACGCGGATGCCCGCGTTGTTGCCGTTGTTGTAGAGCTGGTAGGTGTATCCGTCCGCGACACGCACCATCAGCGCGTGGCCGTCCAGGTCAAGCGGCGGAATGTCCGAGGACGGGGAAAGCCTGCCGTCATCCGCGAAGACCAGCTCGTTGCCGCCCGTGAAGTCGCCGGTCACCTTCAGCGCGTAGGCGTTGTTGGCGCTGCCCTTCACGATCACGCTCTTCGTGCCGTTGAGTTCGATGATCGAGCCGTTGACGGCATAGGCGGACTGGTTCGTGGCGGGGCTGTCCACGTAGAGGTAGTCCGCGTCGTTTGGCAGATCCAGGAAATACGCGCCCGCCTCGCCGTCGGCAGAGGCGGGAACGTTCCTGTGCAAGGTCACGCGTCCGGCGATTGCCGGTTCGATGACGGGCACGACGGGGTTGGCCGATATTTCCTTTGCCGAATAGACGAGGAACCGGCGGAAGCCGGTGGTGTCGAACTGGTTTGTGATCGTCAGCGTGCCCTGTGCGCCGGACGCGCTCCGCCGCGCGCCAAACACCACGGTGAGGTCGCTTTGGCCTGACATGACCACGGTGGCCGCCACGTCGATGGTCACGTCCATGCCGGCCGTGGCGTTCTTGCCGCCGCCGAAGATGGCCGTCTCGCCGCTCGCCGCGCTACCCTGGATGCCGCCGGAGGCTTTCACCGTGCCACCGTTGATGACGAGCGTGCCGCCGGTGAAGTTGTCCGAGCCGTCGTTGCAGTGTCCGCCGCCGATCGCCGGACCACCGTCCTTACCGCCGACAGCCGTCACCGTGCCGCCGTTGATGGTGATGTGCCCGGCGGAGACTTTTGCTGTGCTGCCGTGCGTCGAACCTGCGCCGATCGCCGCGCCCCAGCTGGCTGTATGGTTCGCGTCAAGTGTGCCGCCGTTGACAACCACCGTGCCGCCAGAACCGCAGTAGCCGCCGCCGATCACCGAGGCCACCTTCCCGTCCGCGACCTTGACTCCAGGACGAGCCGTCAAGAGGCCGCCGTTCATGATAAACGTGCCGAGCATGGACTTCCCGTTGCCGCCGCCGATGGCCGCCGACCCCTTGCCGTTCGCGTAGATGGTGAGCGAACCGGGGCCTTCGAGCGTGAGGCTGCTCGCGGCGTCCTCCAGCGAAATCGCCGCGTAGTCGCTTTGATACGCCGCATAGAGCCAGTTGTCCGTTCCCTCCGCCAGACGCAACGTGCCGGTCTGTCCGTTCACGTCGATGCCGGCAGTGACGCCGCGGATCTTCGCGTTGGACAGCGTCACGTCGAACGCGCCCATCATCTTGAGCGTCGTGTCCTGGTTGTTTTCCACGTATCCCGTGCCCGTCACGATCACCTTCTTGTTCGCGGCGATCTCCACCGTGCCGTTCGCGAGCACGGCATACGCGCCGTGGTCGCCCACGGGGAGATCGTCGAGGTCGATGTGCGCATCGTATCCGGAAGGAGGAGCCGGCTCGGCCGCCCGCGTCGCCCAGTAGCGAACCTTGCCAGGATACTGCACGCAGGAGACGTCGGCGGCGGCGAAACCTGCGCCGAGGGTTGCCGTGACGAAGCCCGTGCGCGTGGAGAGGTAGTCGGTCTGGTCATTGCCCGCCAGGGTGAGGAACGCCCGGTTGGAGAGTCCGCGCCTGTTGGTGAAGACGAGCGTCCCCTGGCCCACGCCCGTGCTCCTGTTGCCGAACTGGTGGTCGTTCGCGCCTCGCGCGTTCATCGTCACCGTCGCCGCCGCGTCGATGGCCACGTCCAGACTCGTGCCCGTGCTCTTTCCACCGCCGACTGTGGAGTAGGTGTCGCCTTCGCCGGAGTTCAGCGTGACCGTGCCGCCGTTGATCGTGAGAGAGCCGCCGTTGCGCGAAGTCGTGTCCTGCGCACCGTGCCCGACGCCAATCGCGGGGCCGCCGTCGTTTCCGCCCGAAGCCGTGACCGTGCCGCCGTTGATGGTGATCTCGCCTGCGCTGACAAACTGCACGGCGGATGCGTGTATCGTGCCGCCGCCGATCCCCGGCGCATGAGTGCCGCCCGTGGCCGTCACCGTTCCGCCGTTGATCGTGACCATGCCGCCGCTTCCGCAGTACCCGCCGCCGATCGCGGCGCCACGCCTGGCATTGGTGATGTAGTTCGGGGCGTTGGCGGTGACCGTGCCTCCGTTGACGGTGATGGAGCCGGCATTCTTGTAGGCTGCGGCGCCGAGAGACGCCGCGCCGCCGTTGCCCTGCAGGGTGATCTTCTGCGTGTCGCCGTACCCGCTGAGCGTGAGCGTGGAACCTTCGTTCACCTGCAACCCCGCGTAGGAGTTTGCGCCCGTCAGCTTGCTGTCGCCGGTGAAGGCGACATCCGCGCGATGGCCGTTCAAGTCAATGGCCGCGCCGGAGGCCGGCGTGAGCGTGACGGCGTTCAGGTTGAGGAATGCGTCCGCGCCGAGCACCACAGACCACGCCCCGCTCCCGGAAAGGTTGTACGTCTCGTTCGTCTTCACGAGCGTGACAACGGTGCCTTCCACCGTGTACACGCCTTCAACCGTTGAGAGACTGTCCGCGAGATTGATTGCGGTATCGGCGAACGCCGTACCCGCCGCGCCTGCAAGAGCCAAAACAACAACACGAACGAAGCGAGAGGTTTTCGCCTTTCCCCAAGGGGCGTTACAGATAAGTTTTTCCATCATTTTTCCTCTTTGTAACTGCTAAAGATTACTTCTTGACCAGTTGAATTGGCGCAATGATACCACAATTTCACCACCAAGCGCAAGGCGAAATTGCGGTCAGGGTACGTGAGACGAGAGACATGAGACGGAATGTCCCGTCTCACGTCTCAACTCGTCTCACGTCTATCGTCTCACGTCTATCGTCTCACGTCTATCGTCTCACGTCTATCGTCTCGCGTCTATCGTCTCACGTCTACTTATATTCAAGCTGAATAAAATCGTAGGATATTTCGCCACTGTTGATTTCAAGTGTAATCTTGTTTTGGCCGGTTTTGAGCAATGCCTTGTCAAACTCAATCGGGTTAAATATCAATTTGCCGTATGAGTGTGTCCTCATGACCATCGAGTCGTCGGCTGAATAGTCCAGCGTCTTAATCAGAGACCCGTTGACAGACACCTTAAGTCCGTAGCCGGACGTGTTACGCGAGCTGCAGGTTACAACCGTGAGCACGGGCTGGCCGTCAGGTATTTCGTCCATGTTCCAGACAATGCTGAAAGGGAGAGGCGTGGTACGGTAGGTGTCCATCTTTATCTGGGCGTAGTTCCAATCGTACTTGGGCAGGCTTTCCCCGACCTTGAACTCAACGTCGTTGGGGAACCGTATGGGGTAATAATGAAGCAGTTCCCAGCCGAAGTTTTTCTCGGAATCGTAAAGCCAGGTTCTGTCGGCATCGCCCACGCGCCAGGCAAGCCTGCCATTTGAATATTCTCTGAACACCAGCGTGCCCACATCGGTGTTGCGGGATTTCTCCACAACAACGTTTTCCTTCGCGACTTCGCCTGGATAGCCCTCTTTCCATACGGTCACGGTGTAGGTATCGGCATGGACATTGTCTATGCTCCAACAGCCGTTCTCGTCCACACGCGTCCAGTACTGATACGGGCTGTTGCTCTGATTCCACGTCACGTAGCGCTCGTCTTTCTTGCCTCTCGTCTCGCCCGGCACGTTCACGACAACATAGGCACCCTTGGGTGACGAGCCGTCGAACATTTCAACTTTGCCGCGTAGTGAGCCCCGTTCAAAATAGTGGGCGTCTTCCATCCAGGCATAGGGCCACCGCGCCTGCTCGCAGACAAGCTTGCTCTTGGCGTCTTCATATTTTGCCATAAGCGTGTCGCCCCTGTTGAAATAGACCAGGATCGGACCGTACACCTTATGGTACCTGCCCTCCGGAATGGGGCGCTCGGACCAGGTGAAGTACTCTCCTTCAAACATCCCGTTGTCGTTCTTGAGAAGTTTGCATATCGAATCCTTCGACACCGTCAGAATCCACATGCCCAACCGGTCGTTTGCACTGCCGCTTATGGATGAATCCAGCTGATAGGGGTTCCGTTCGTGCTTGGCGTTGAGCTCGCCGTTCTGATTGCGGTAAACCGACTGATAAATGTCTTTCCTGCCGTACTCCGTGTCGATCGGCCGGGCATCCTCGATTATTCTGCTGTTGAATTGAAGTTTATCGTGCTCGATCTGATATTCCCAGACGTCCGAACTCTTTCTGAACATAGGCGCACAGTACAAATGCGAACAGGAAGCCGTGCCCTCAGCCTTGTCGACTGTATAATACAAATAGAATCCGCTTTCACCCCTCGGAATCCTGTACACGACCTCCAAAGTATAGGGGAAACGCTCCGTGGGAGAATATGTATACGCATATTCGGCGTAATCGGCATTTGCAGTTTTCAAGCCACAGGTTCTTTTTCCGTCGTGCTCGATTATGCGGCCGAACGCACCAGAATTCCATGTGATGAAGCCGTAGCCTTTCAAGAGGCTGTTTGTGCTGTCGCAGGTTGTAAGCTTCTTGACTCCGGCCCACGAATTCCTGTCGCCTGCGTCGAACATCAGGCAAATGTTGCCGTTGCTGATCGTCACGACCTTGTTCGACGGGACTGCGTCGCCGTATTTGTATTCGACGCCGTCTATGATCGTCACGACATCCTGCGTACTGTCGTTGTAGGGCGTGAGAGCGGATGTTGGCGTCTTGTCCGGCGTGCCGCCCAGGTCCTTTATGGCAACGCACGCCCTTTCTGCAACATGCGGATTGCCGTGGCCGAGCAGCTTTTGCAGGGCGGGAACGGCTGCTTTCGCCTTTTCTTCCAACTGAGGGTTCCGGCCCTTTCTGCCCAGGGTGTCAACTGCCCGCAGGACGACTTCCGCATCCGGATTTGAAAGCGCGTTTACAAGAGCGTGGACAGACGCTTCGTCGTCTGTCATTTCGAGTATGTCCTGCGCCTTGTTGAGCAGGTGACGTGTAACTTTCATCGCCTTTGTCTTGAAGGCAAGGGGCCAGGTGTCTTTTTCGGCAAGGTCCTCTCTGTCCAACAGATACAATGCACGCAAGGCGTACAAGCGCACATCCTCGTCCTCTTCGGGATTGTTCGCCAGCATGGCCATATTGCCAGCAGAGAGCAGATTCAGCCGGCCATACACCAATTCCATGTAGGCCTTGTCCGTCTTGCCGATCTGGTATTCCCTTAAGTCGAATATGATAAATTCGGACAGTGCCCGTATGGCGCGGATTCGCTCTTCTTTGTCCGTGCTGCTCAGCACGACATCCAGCATCGAGTTGAAGACTCGATACGGAGTGATGTTCTCAAGCATCATGGTCTCAAGCGCTTCTTCGCGGTAGTAATAGTAGTCCTGGAGCATGGCGTCTATAAAGGTTCGGCCAATGCTCTCCCCTGCCTTGTCCGAATGCAGGTTATACAAAGTTTTGTCCGTCCCTTTTATCTGCACGCCCAATGCGTAGAACATGATTTGCGCAGCCAGACCTCGTGTCGCCAGCTCGCCGATGTGCACGTTCAGGCCTCTGGAGATGTATTTTTCGTTGCCGACCCTTATGTATCCCATGGGATAGCCGCCCTTTGCCACTGCCTCGTCGCCATAGCCGAGCGCTTCCACAACCACCTTGACGGCGTCTTCTTCCTTGAGGGGGGCTTCAGATCCAAATCGTCCGTCGCCAGGACCACGCTTGAACGCCCGTGAAACGACTGCCGCAAATTCCGCTCTTGTAATTGTATTGTCTGGCCTGAACGTGCCATCCGCATAGCCGTTCATGAGGCCAAGATGGCTTAAGGTCAAGGCGGCGATTTCAGCAGGGTGGCCGTTGAAATGTCGTGAACCCTTTCTGTCGGGCTTCCCCACCATGTCGGAGAATCGATGGTCCAGAACTTTTGCCGTGGGCTCCCGGGCAAGGAGCCCTTCTCCCTTCGAAGTTTGCGCAGAGCGAGAAGCCGGCTTGGGGGACCTCCGAACCTTTTCAAAATCTGCACCGCTGACAACGGTTGCCATTCCAATCATCATGGCAAGCGTACACTTGACAGATGCAAGAGTGCAGGGTCGCCTCATTTTTTGCCCCCTTCCTGCCAATTTGCAAATCCTATTTCTCGATTAGGCACCAGCTACGGGCGGGAATAACGCCGGACGGCATCTCGCCGGCGACGCGGTTCCCGTCGGTGAGCTGCGCCGTATAGTGGAAGAGCATCGTCAGCGTGTGCGGTTTCGTCCCATTGCGCACGAGAAAGCGGTTCATGTGCAGACGCGCGTCACCGCGCTGGTCCATGTACCAGGACTCGTCCGTGCCGTTGAGGGCCGCCATGAAGTGTATCCCGTGAATCCCATTCTTCCCCACGTCCGCGCCGCCTTTTGCCTTCTTCCAGTCGGGGCGGCGAATCATGCCGCAGTCGCGGGGAAGGAACAACTCCGTCGTGTCCGTACGCGGGACGGTGACGGCGGGGAACCAGATGTCCCGTATGTGGAGGCCCGATTCGTTTCCCGCGTACCGGAAGGAATACGCCCAGCCGTCCTTCTCCGGCGTCGGCGTCAGTTCGGCCGTGACGGTGAAGCCGTCGCCGCAGAGCGGATGTCCGCGCCACACGAGCGACGTACGGCCGTCCTTTTCGTCAACCCTGAACGACTTCATTTCCGAGGATGTCACCTTGCTTTGCGGGCTGTTCGTGACAGCCTGGCGCAAGGTCAGCTCGAAACCGATCTCCGGCAGCGTCGGCATGGCCGTCGCGACGGCGGACGCAAGTGCCGCAATCGCCACGAATGGCAGCACGCGCAGTATTCTCTCTTCGCTTGTTTTCACGCTTGTCCTTCCGCCTTTGTAAACGTAACGGTCACCGAACCTTTCCATGTCATCAGACGATGCGATCGCCCCACACGGGCATGGCGGCCTTGAAGCCGGCGGCACGGAGCGAATGGACGATCTTCAGCGGTTCGTCCTCGAACGCCACGCAGCGCCAGCGGCCGACGAGGTGTCCAAGTTCCTGATGGTGGAGCGGGACGAACAGCTTCGCCGGCATGGTCGACTGGGCCGCAGCCATGAAGTTGAGGCCGATGGCGCAGTGTCCGAAAAACACGTCGGGCTTGCCGCGCGGCTTGAGGTGGTCGGCCCGATGGCAGTCACCGGAGTGGAAGAGGGTGAAGGCGTCGGGACCGTCCCCGCACACGACCTCGAAGTTGGTGACGGCATACGGCAGGTACTTGTTGTGGTCGGCGGCGGTGCAGTGGATGGTGACGTCCTTGATCTTGAACGTCTTCTCGAACTCGCGGCAGTACCAGTTCCAGGCCAGGAGGAAATTGCTGATCACGGGCTTCTCCGCAGCCGTCATCTTCTTGAGAAGCCCCATGTTGAAGTGGTCGCCGTGGTTGTGCGTGACAAGGACGAAATCCAGGAACGGGGCCAGCTCCGGCGCCCTGCGGTGGCAGATGTCTATCCCGAAGGCGCACGTCTTGGTCTTTACGACGACGCCCATGTTGTAAAGGTACCAGATGGCCGGCTTGTCGCCGTCGGGCTTCGTCCGCTTGAATTCCTCGAGGACGCGGTCGAACGCCCTCTCGTACCAGCGCATGACGGGGAACTTGTCGAGGGCGGCCTTGACCTTCTTTGCGGGGGACGCCTCGCGCATCGCGTCCAGGAACTGCGGGGCGGGCTGCATGAGGTTGATGGCGCGCTGGATGACGCGGAGCGCCTCGATGCGGCGTTCGTCGTCCATCATCGAAGTCTCCTCGATCGTTTTAAGGGCGGCGTCGAACTCGGGGTCGGAAACAGGTGCGATGTCCGCGAATGGATTGGCGTCGCCGTTTTTGATGCGCTTCTTGACCGCCAGGCTCTGTGCGCGGACAAGGCCGGCCGTGGCAGCCGCGCCCATTGCGAGAAATGTTCTTCTGTTCATTTTATACTCCTCTGGGTTGAAAATATCATGCTCGAATCGAGGCTCCCTGGCTTCTTCGCCGCACGGGCCCCTTTTATGGTTCAGGTCGGTAATGCAGCGCCCAGGCGTGCGGGTCCTGCTGGCGGATCTTCAGCTCCTCGGCGCGGTCGACGTGCAGCAGCACCGCCACGTGCAGCCCCGCGCGCTTGCCCTTCAGCTCGGGGAAGGCGGACGTGGGGTACAGCACCCCGCAGTTGAACGGGTAGATGTGCCGCTTCACGTGCGGCAGGAGACGGCGCACCTTGACGCCGAAGCCGTACTTGTACACCTTCTCCTTCACGGTGCAGACGTCCGGGTTGCGGAAGCGGTCCTCGACGGGGAGCGCCGCCGCGTCCGAGACGAACAGCGCGTTCTTGCCCGCCTTCACCGTCCCGCGCCGCACGCACAGGCGCCACGTCCTGCCGTCCGGACCCGCCACGCGCACCATCGCGTACGCCTCGTGCGCCTTCGGCACCTCCTCGTACGCCGTGACCTTCACGATGCACGCAAGCGGCACGTCCCTCGGCGGACGGTCCCCGCCGCCCGCGCGGAGCGCGTCGAGGTACGCGATCGCCGCAAGGTCGGCCTCCGTCTTCGGCGGCTTCTTCGGCCACTTGGGCTTCGCCTCGGCCTCCCGGCCGGCGTTCTGTTGCTCTTCCGACATGCGATTCAAAGGTTGAAACGACACGATGATACCATATCCCCGCGCGAAACGCAAGGCGGACTTGCCCGCCCACAGGCCCGCAAAATGTGATATACTATCCACGTTCAACGAAGGACAAGCGAAGATGTGGAATTACTCTGAAAAGATGATGGACCACTTCCGGAACCCCCGGAACGTGGGGACGATCGACCACCCCGACGGCACGGCCACCGTGGGATCGCTCGCGTGCGGCGACGCGCTCACGTTCCAGTTCAAGCTGGACGACGAGGGGAAGATCAAGGAGGCGAAGTTCCAGACGTTCGGCTGCGCGAGCGCCATCGCCTCGTCGAGCGCCCTCACCGAGATGGTGATCGGCAAGACGCTCGAGGAGGCGTCGAAGATCACGAACAAGGAGATCGCCGACTACCTCGGCGGGCTCCCGCCCCAGAAGATGCACTGCTCCGTGATGGGACGCGAGGCGCTCGAGGCCGCCATCAAGAACTTCAAGACCGGCGAGAACTCCGACCGCAACCTCGAGGACACGATGCTCTGCACCTGCTACAACGTGAGCGAGAACGAGGTGCGCCGCGTGATCACCGAGAACTCCCTCACCACCGTGGAGGAGGTCACCAACTTCACGAAGGCCGGCGGCGGCTGCGGCAAGTGCAAACCGAAGATCCAGGCCATTCTCGACGAAATCAACGGGGGAACCAAATGAAGATCGGCTTCGACAACGAGAAGTACCTCTCGGAGCAGAGCGAGGAAATCCGCCGCCGCGCCGCGAAGTACGGCAAGCTCTACCTCGAGTTCGGCGGGAAGCTGATGAACGACTTCCACGCCGCGCGCTGCCTCCCCGGCTACGACCCGAACGTGAAGCTCCGCCTCCTCCAGTCCCTCAAGGACCAGGCCGAGATCATCCTCTGCATCTACGCGGGCGACATCGAGCACAAGAAGATGCGCGCCGACTTCGGCATCTCCTACGCGGACGACGCGCTCAAGCTCATCGACGACCTCAAGCGCCTCGGCCTCCTCTTCCGCGGCGTGGTGATCACGCGCTATACCGGACAAGTCGCCGCGCAGCAGTTCCGCCAGCGCCTCGAGAACCGCGGCATCAAGGTCTATTTCCACTACGTCACGCAGGGCTACCCAGCCGACGTCGAGACGATCGTCTCCGAAGCCGGCTACGGCAAGAACGAATACGTGCCCACCGAGCGTCCCATCGTGGTCGTCACCGCGCCGGGACCCGGCTCCGGCAAGTTCGCCACGTGCCTCTCGCAGATCTACCACGAGCACAGACACGGGAAGAAGGCCGCCTACTCGAAGTTCGAGACGTTCCCCGTGTGGAACATGCCGCTCGAGCATCCGCTCAACGTCGCCTACGAGGCCGCCACAATCGACCTCAAGGACTGCAACATGATCGACCCGTACCACCTCCAGGCGTACGGCAAGACGACGGTGAACTACAACCGCGACGTGGACGCCTTCCCGCTCCTGCGCGCCATCTGGGAGAAGATGACCGGCGGCGAGTGTCCCTACAAGTCGCCCACGGACATGGGCGTGAATCGCATCGGCTTCGGCATCATCGACGACGCCGTGGTGCAGGAGGCGTCCAAGCAGGAGGTGATCCGCCGCGATTTCCGCTACATGACGGACTTCGCCCTCGGCACGACCGACCGCGACTCCGTCGCCCGCGCGGACGCGCTCATGCAGAAGCTCGGACTCAAGCCCGAGGACCGCATCCCCGTCGAGGCCGCGCGCCAGGCCGCCCAGAACGCCAAGGAGGCCGGCAAGGGCAAGGCCGGCGGCGAGATCGTGTCGGGCGCCGCCATCCAGCTGAAGGACGGACGCATCATCACGGGACGCAACTCGGACGAGATGCACGCCGCCGCCGCGATGATGCTGAACGCCGTGAAGGAACTCTCCGGCATCCCCGCGCAGATTCCGCTCATCGCGCCGAACGTGATCCAGTCCATCGCCCACATGAAGCACGACATCCTCAAGGGCGGCTACACCTCGCTCAACCTGGACGAGGCGCTGATCGGTCTCGCGATCTCCTGCACGACGAACCCCGCCGCGCAGATCGCCACCGAGAAGCTGAACGAGCTGCGCGGCTGCGAGGTGCACATGACGCACATCGTCACGCCTGGCGACGAGGCCGGCCTCCGCCGCCTCGGCTGCCGCTTCACGAGCGACCCGTACTTCGCCTCGAACGCCCTCTTCACCGCCGGCCAGTAGCGCGGCCCCGCTGGACGGAACTGCACATGGGCGTGTTGCTCGCAAGCGAACGGCATACGGCGAAGGGACGCATCTTCCTCGCCATCGTCTATGCCGTGCTCGCGCTCGGCGGCCTCACGATGGTGCTGCCGTTCCTCATCATGCTCGCTTCGAGCATCTCGGGGCCGTATGATTACAACCGCCATTCACCCGTCGTGCGCGCGCTCTGGGACCGCAACGACCGCTTCATGCGCTCGCTCGCCACCTACTTCCCGCGTTTCCCGCGCGAAATCTATCCCGACGCCCCCGCATCCTGGGGCAGCTGGGCGACCGTCGCCCGCGATACGGACGGCATCGCCGCCTTCGCCGCGCAGCACCTCGAGCCCGCCTGGACGAACCTCGCCGTCCGCGCGGACTGGAAACGCCACGCCGAGACGTTCCGCGACCGCACGCTCGCCTGGGACATCGACTACACCACCTGTGCCTACGACGCGCGCGACGTGGCGCCGTTCGTCAAGTCCCAGACCACGCTCGACGACCTGAACCGCACGTGGCCCGTGCGCTACCGCAGCTTCTTCGACATCTCCTTCACCGCCGAGTCGAAGATCCCCCTCGGACACGCCTCGTGGAAACCGCCGAAAGACGACCCGAAGTACGCAATGTGGTGCGCGTTCAAGGATTCATATCGCCAGCGCATGGTCGCCGACGGCGACTACATCTGCCGCACGCTCCCCTTCCCCCTCACGGGCACGAATGAGGTAAACGAAGCGGGAGCGGCCGCGCTTGTCGCGGCCGACGCGGCCGACGTCCGCGCCGCGCTCGCCATCCAGTTCATCGAACACGGCGACCGCGACTTCTGGCGCAGCGCCTTCGCGAACTACCGCCTCGTCGCGGACTACCTCTTCGTGCGCGGACGCGCCTTCCTCAACACGCTCATCCTCGTGCTGCTCACCGTCCTCGCGCACCTCACCGTCAACCCGCTTGCGGCCTACGCGCTCTCGCGCTTCAAGATGCGCGGCACGGAGCAAATCCTCCTTTTCCTGCTTGCCACAATGGCGTTCCCCGCTGCCGTCACGGCGATTCCCGGATTCCTCCTCGTGCGCGACCTCGGGCTTCTCAACACCTTCGCCGCGCTCGTGCTGCCCACGGTCGCGAGCGGCATGTCGATCTTCATCCTCAAGGGGTTCTTCGACGCCCTTCCGCGCGAGCTCTACGAGGCCGCCGCGATCGACGGCGCGTCCGAATGGCTCGTGTTCCGCAAGATCACGCTCCCGATGACCACGCCCATTCTCGCCGTCAACGCGCTCAACAGCTTCCTCGCGGCGTACAATTCGTGGGAGTGGGCGTTCCTCGTGTGCCAGAAGGAGTCGCACTGGACGCTTGCCGTGTGGATGTACCAGATGAGCCAGCAGTTCGCGGGACAGCCCTGGTGCGTGATGGCCGGCTTCGTGCTCGTCTCCATCCCCACCGCCGTCGTCTTCCTCGCCTGCCAGAAGGTCATCCTCCGCGGCATCGTCCTCCCCTCGATGAAGTAGCGCGCTTGCGCCGTCACCACACGTCGATCTCGGCGACGGCCACGCGGTCGCTTCCTGGCCCGGCGAGCGCGCGCGTGGCGGTAAAGCGGAAATACCGCGCCTTCACGGGTTTCGCGAACGACACGCGCTGCTTGACGGGGTTCGCGGCGAGATTGCCGAACTCGCCCTCGCCCGCAAGCGACCAGGTCTTCCCGTCCGCGGAGACGTGGAAGGCGTACGCGTCGACCATCCCATGCCTGCAGCCGTCCATGCGCGGCGTGTAGTCGAACCCGTGCATCAGGAGCTCCGTACCGCAATCGACGGTGAAGCTCTGCGGCGGCGGAAGCGGCCCCGTGGACTTCCCGTGCGAGTGCCAGAGCGACGCGTAGTCGCCGTCGATGGCGCAGGACGCGTTGCGCGGCGCGGAACAGCTCTCGTCGACGACTTTCCACCACGTCTTCATATAGGTGTCGCTCGCCTTCAGGTCGTCCTTTCCGGCCACACGTGGCGACATCCGCAGCGCAGGGGCGAGCATCTGCGGCGGCGCGATGCCGTCCAGCGTGATGCGCACGCGGTCGCTCGTGACGGCGGGGAAGCGGGCGAGCCGGCGGTAGCCCACCGTCGTCCCCTTCGCCATCTCGCGCCAGGCGTTTCCGTCATGCACGTCCACGCGGAACGCCTTGACGCGCTGTCCACCCGCGATGTTCTCCTTGAAGTCCGCGCAGTCGAACGGAGCGGGCGCGGGAAGCGCGATCTCGACGACGAGACGGTTGCCGTCCCTCCGCTCGGAAACCTTCGCCCCGTCCGCCACGTTCGTCGCGTTGAACGCCCTCACCCACGCGCCGAACTCCGCAAGGCGCCGCTCGTCCGCCTCGCACACCCGCCCCTCGGTGTCGGGCGCGATCCCGATGTCCATCACCGCGCCGCGCCCCACGGTCTCGAAGTACGCCTTGACGAGCCTGTCGAGCGACTTCGGCCGTTCGTTCGCGTGCCAGTACCACCCGCGCCGCAGCGGGAAGTCCGCCTCCGACGGCGTCCAGTGCTCGCGGCCGTCCTCGCCCTTGCGCGGACACCACCACGTCTCCGGGCTCCAGCCGCTTTCGTTTCCGCACCACCTGCTCGACCAGTCGCCGTCGCCGCCGAACGCGACGGCGAGCGGATGCTTCTCGTGCAGGAGCGCAAGGAGGCGCGGCTTCTGGTAGTAGCCCCTGGGGATCGCGCGCCGCTCGCCCTTCCCGCCGTTCGCGCCGCCGTACCAGCCCGTCCCGCCGTTTGCGCCGTCGAGCCAGATCTCGCAGATCTCGCCGTAGTTGTCGAGAAGCTCATTCCACTGGGCGAAGAAGTAGTCGATGTACGCGGGCGTCGCGTAGTCCGCCCGGTTGCGGTCCCACGGCGAGAGGTACACCCCGAACTTCAGCCCCTCGCGGCGGCAGGCGTCCGACATCTCGCGCACGAGGTCGCGCCCGGTGTTGGGGGCGGGCACGTCGGCCATCGAGTAGCCCTTGTTGTACTTGGACGGCCACAGGCAGAATCCGTCGTGGTGCTTGGCCACGAGCACGGCGCTCCTGATCTCCGCCGCCTTCATCGCGCGCACCCACTGCGCGGGGTCGAGGCGTTTCGCCGTGATCTTCGACGTGGGCACGTTGCCGAACCCCCACTCCTGGTTCGTGTAGGGATTGAGCCCCCAGCACACGAGCGCCATGATCTCGCGCCCCTGGTACGCAAGGTGCGCCGGGGAGGGAACGCAGACGTCCGGCGGCGCGTCAGCCGTCCTTTCGCCCGTGGCCTTGGCAATGTGAAACTTGATGTCGTCCCAGTCGTAGTAGGGGCCGGAGACGGGCTTCGGGCCGCGCACGAGGGTCTCCCTCTCGTTCCAGAGGATCTTCACGAGCACCTTTCCCCCGGCGTTGCGGAAGAACACCATCTGGAGGTTCGAGGCCATCGACATGTACTTCCACGACGGACACTTCTCCCACGCCTCCTCCATCGGACAGCTGTCGCCGGGCCCCACAAGGTCGAGAAGCCCCGCCACGGGCCAGATGCCGGAGTCGTGTCCGAACCTGAGGTCCGCGGCGACGGACGGGTCGGCGATCGCGCGGTCGGCGCGCTCCACGATGTCCCGCACGGCGGAGGCCGCCTCGCGCGCCGCTTCGCCCCTGAACTCCTTCGAGTTGCCGAGCACGACGTACTCCATCGCGGACACGCACCGGAACAGCGCCGCCAGCTCGTCCTTCGTGAAATACCTCCAGAGGTCCAGCTCCCCGATCTCGCGCACGAGGCACTGGCAGTCGGACGCGCAGACGTAGAGTTTCTGCATGAACTCGTACGGCGTGTCGCCGGACTTGACCTTCGAAGGGTCTGCGAACAGCGACTTCAGAAGCCGTGCGGAGTCCACGCTGCGCGCGTAAAGCCTGTTACCGAACGCCTTGCGCCGCTTGACCGCCTTCTGGTCGGCGAACGCGAGGCCCGTCAGCATCTTGTGGATTTTCTCCCCCGTCGCGTAGGAGATGTCCAGACCGGGCGCGACGGTGGAGAGCGCGAGCGTGAAGTTCGCCATGCTGAGCAGACACCGCGGGCTTCGCGTGGCGCAACATTCCACGCGGCGTCCCGGCGCGAACACCTCTGGCGTCCGCGCAGCCATGCGCCGCGCGAGCGTGCGGTGCTCGTCGACCCCGCGCTGGGTGAGTTCGCCCTGAAACCCCGCGCTCGCCTTGTCGAAGCGCGCGATGTCGGCAAGCAGCTCCCTGCCGAGCGGCGTGAGGTTGCCGTCCTTCTCCGCGTCCTGCAGGAGCTTCAGCAGCCAGTCGCCGTGGAGCCCGCCGAGCGCGTTGATGCGCCGCGAGCCGTGGCGTCCGTAGTGGCTCACGTAGAACGGACGGAATCCCTCCGGCGGGGGCGTCCACGCCACGTCCGCGAACTCGTATGAATGGTAGCTCGCCGCCATCCGGTCGGTCGCGGCGCTCTCCTCGGCGGGGAGCACGGTCATGGTGGAGAGCCTGCGCCCGGCCGGCGCGTAGCTCCACAAGACCTTCCCGTCGCGCGTCACCTCGAATGCCGTCGTGCGGCTCCCGTCCTCCACGCCGTTCGCGTATGTGCCCACCACGAGGTTGCCGTTCGCCCGCTCGTGGATTCCGCAGAGGTTCGCGAGCTTCAGCTCCGGCGCGTCGGAGCACGTGAAGCTCCACACGGCCCTGTGGTCGGGCGTGTACTCCGTGATCGCGCCGAGGTGCGAGACGAGCGTGTTGCCGTTCGCGCGGCGGAACGCCTCGAACGCGAGCGCCGGCGTGGGCTGCTCCCAGACGAGCTTCCCGGCGGCGTCGTACTCGCGCACGACGTTCGCGCCGGAGCAGCACACGAGGTACGTGCCGGCAGCCGTCTTCTGCACCATGCGGTAGTGGTGGTGCGCGCCCGGCATCTTGCCGTCGATCCCCCTGGGATCGCCCTTGAAGCGCGTCACGACCTCCTTGCTGCCGAGCTTCAGCTCGGTGATGTAGTCGGTGGCGTTCTCGGAGACGACCATCGTGCCCGCGTCGGTGATCCAGAATCCGTACGTGCCGTTGCTCTTCGCGGGGCTGTAGAAGAGCTCCGTCTTCCGGGACGGGATGTCCGTGACCCACACGTTGCCGTTCGACCAGTAAACCTTGTCGCCGCGCCTGACCGCGCGGTGGATGTTCCCGCAGCCGTCCTTGCGCCACGTCACCCGGCCGTCCGGCGCGAGCAGCCAGACGCTCCCGCCGCCGCACGCGATCAGCGTCTGGGGCGGACGCCCCTTGAGGCGTCCTCCGCCAAGGTCCAGTCCGGCGGCCTGCGAACGGACCGCACACGCGAGCGCGACCGTCGCCAGGACAGCCGCCGTTGTCTTCATCTTCATTTCGTCGTCCTTCTCTGCTTGCTGACGCCGCGAATTATACAACAACCTTCATTTTGGTGTCAATGGATGCACGCGTGTTCGTCCTGCGCCGCCAGACCGAAAAAGAGACATTGCGCGCCGTGTGAACCTTTGGTATCATAGAAACATGAAAACATCAGCAAAGTTCTGCATCGGGGCGGTCGCACTCTGCCTCGCCGTCGGCGGCGAGGTGGTGTCCTTCAAGGACGCGGCCAAGATCAAGAGCTGGGACGCGTGGCAAGACCACCAGAAAAAGGTGCCGCGCAAGGAAAGGCCCAGCGTGACCTGGGCGCGGCTCAACAAGCTCGACCCCGGGCTCAAGGAGGTCGGACGCCTCGCCGTGCGGAACGCGAAGGACGTGAAGTCGTCCAAGTGGTCCGTAGGCTGCGAGACGATGGACCGGGACTATGCCGACTGGGACGCCTACAAGCACCTCATCGCGCCCCTCGGCGTCAAGCACGGGCGACTGTTCTCCGGTTGGGCGAAGACCGAGCAGGAGAAGGGAAAATACGATTTCACCTGGTTCGACCCGCACGTGCGCGAGATGGCGGCGATGGGCGTGAAGCCCTGGATCTGCCTCGCGTACGGCAATCCCGTGTGGGGCAGCGACTTCCGCCTCGGCATGCGGGTGAAGCAGGTGACGGACAAACCGGAGGCGTTCGAGGCATGGCTCAGGTACTGCACCGCGTGCGTGGAGCGCTACAAGGACGTGGTGGACGAGTGGGAAATCTGGAACGAGCCGTTCGGCCAGGGTCCGGAGTACGCCGAGATGTTCTACCGCACCGCGAAGGCCATCCGCGCCGTGCAACCCAACGCGAAGCTGTATTGCACGGCCGTCACGTTCCCGAAGGACTACACGTGCGTCCTGGAGAAGCTGAAGAAGGAGAACGCGCTCGATCTCGGTTCGTACTTCATCTACCATCCGTACGATCCGAATCCCGACAAGACATACGAAAAGACAGTGCCGAACCTGCGCAAGCTCGTGAAGTCGTACAGCGACACGTTCGACATCATGCAGGGCGAGGTGGGATGCCCCGCGCAGCTCGAGTTCGGCCATGCGCTGAACAAGATCGAGTGGAGCGAGTACGCGCAGGCGAAGTGGCTGTTGCGGCGCACGATTGGCGACGCGGCGCGGAACATCCCGTCGAGCGTGTTCACGATGATCGACCTCCAGTACACCTTCATGCTCCAGAGCTTCGGTCTCGTGCGCTCCAACACGCTCAAGGAGTTCGTCTACCGCCGCCCCTCGTACTTCGCGATGCAAAACGTGTTCGGTCTCATCGACGACGAGGTCCGGCCGGACAAGATCGTCGTCGCGCCCAAATTCAAGGTGACGAAGCGGTTCGACCCGCGCGACAAGCGCGCGCGCACGCTCACGTCCGTGCGCTTCGTGCGCGACGGCCGGCCCATCCGGTTCTTCTGGTTCTCCGACTCCCGCCCGTCGTCCGACCTCGGCTTCGACCACGTGACGGTCAGCCTGCCCGGGGAACTCAAACGCCCCGTATGGGTCGAGATGATCACGGGCCGTGTGTTTGAAATCCCCGCGTCGTCCGTTGCGTACAAAGACGGCCACACGGTGCTCTCCGGCCTACCAGTATGGGATTCGCCCGTCATGGTGGCGGATCCAGAGGCCGTGCCGCTGCGAACACCCGAGGCGCAGACGCACTAGGTGCGCATGTCACACCGTGAACTCGGCGGCGACGAATGCGGCGAGGGCGTCCTGCCAGCGCGGCATCGCGTAGCCATGCGCGGCGAGGACCGTCTTCGCGAGCGCCGAGTTCGCCGGACGCGGCGCGGGGCGCGGGAACTCCGCCGTGGTGCAGGGCGTGACGGGACGTTTCAGCCCCAGCAGGCGAAACAGCTCAACCGTGAGGTCGTACCACGTGCAGACGCCTTCGCACGTGCCGTGCACGACGCCCGTGATTTCAGGATGGTCCAGCAGGAAGGCGATCGCGCCCGCCACGGCGTCCGTGGACGTGGGATTGCCGCGCTGGTCGTCCACGACCTTCAGAGGCGCACCCTCCTGCGCGCCGAGTTTCGCCATCGTGTGGACAAAGCTCGGCCCGCCCGCGCCGTAGAGCCAGGCGATGCGAAGAATCGTGGCTTCCGGAAGAATGTCGAGCGCCGAACGCTCGCCTGCGAGCTTGCTCTTGCCGTAGACGGTCTGCGGGCGCGGGAAGTCCGTTTCGGCGTAGTCCCCTTCCACGCGGTGGCCGTCGAACACGTAGTCGGTGGAGATCGCAATGAGGCGCGCGCCGTGGTCGCGGCACGCCCGCGCCACGTTCGCGCTGCCCATGCCGTTCAGGCGGAAGGCCAGTTCCTCGTTTGACTCGCAGTCGTCCACCTTCGTCATCGCCGCGCAGTGGATCGCGGCATCCGGACGGAACGCGCCGAACGCCGCGTCGAGCGAGGCAGGCTGCAGGATGTCGGTCTCCGGCAGGTCCGCAACGAACAGCTCGTGTTGCGGCGCGAGTCGGCGCTGGAGCGTACGCCCCAGCATCCCCTTCCCGCCCGTGACGAGGATCTTCACGGAACAAGCCCCCTCAGGTACGCGCCATACGAGGACTTGCCGTAGCCGTCCGCGAGCTTCTTGAGCTGCGCGGCGTCGATCCAGCCCTTGTGCCAGGCGATTTCCTCGATGCAGGAAAGCTGGAGTCCCTGACGCTCGACGATTGCGCGCACGAAGTTCGTGGCGTCGGCGAGGGACTGGTGCGTGCCGGTGTCGAGCCAGGCGAAACCGCGGCTCATCTGCTTCACGCGCAGGCGGCCCTGGCGGAGGTATTCGCGGTTCACGTCCGTGATTTCGTACTCGCCGCGCGCACTGGGCTTCAGGTTCGCGGCGATCTCCACGACGTCGTTCGGGTAGAAGTAGAGGCCCACCACCGCGTAGTTGGACTTCGGCTCGCGCGGCTTCTCCTCGATCGTCTCGGCGCGTCCGTCGGGCCCAAACGAGACGACGCCGTAGCGCTCCGGGTCCGCCACGCGGTAGCCGAACACGGTCGGCTCGGGCGCGGCGTTCGCCTCGCGGAGAAGGTGCGGCAGTTCCGCGCCGTAGAAGATGTTGTCGCCGAGCACGAGGCAGGCGTCGTCGCCGCCGAGAAACTCGCGCCCCAGCACGAACGCCTGCGCGAGGCCGTTCGGCACCTCCTGCACCTTGTACGAGAACTTCATGCCGAGATCGGCACCGTCGCCGAGCAGCCGCTCGAAGTTCGGCAGGTCCTGCGGCGTGGAAATCACGAGCACCTCGCGGATGCCGGCGAGCATGAGCGTGGAGAGCGGGTAGAACACCATCGGCTTGTCATAGACGGGCAGCAGCTGCTTCGAGACGACACGCGTGAGCGGGTGGAGACGCGTACCCGCGCCGCCCGCAAGAATGATTCCCTTTCTCATTTCAGCACCTCCTTACTTGAACACGTAGAGACGGATGGAATCCGGCGCGAGCGGACCCGTGGTGCCTTCCCCGGCGGGCGCGAAGACGCCCTTCGGCCTGCCGAGGGCGGAGAATGAGACGGAGACGGGCTTGTCCGTGACGTTCCACACGCAAACGGCGCTCGTGCCGTCGTCCGCGACGAAGCGCTTGGCGACGACTCTGTTCCGACATGTGATCCCTTCGTCGTCCACGAACCTGCCACGCAGGAGATACTTCGCGTGCGTGCGCTGGAAGTCGCCCACGGCCTTCATGTACGCGCTCGCGACGGCGGGCGGCTCGGCCTGCATCGCCTGAAGAGAAGGCAGGTTCTTCACTTCGCCGTAGTCCTTCTTCGTCGGCACCTTGCCGTCGAGCGCGTACGTGCGGTCGGGCATGTAGCGGATCTCGATCTCGTGCCGGAGCCCGAACACGGCGGCGTAGTTCACGAAGGAGCGGAGCGTCATCGGCGTGGGGTTGCGCGTGGTGGTGACGAGTTCCGGGAACGTGTAGCGGAAGAGCTCGGGGAACGGCTCGGCATTCGCGCGCGACGTGGCGCGGCTCGCCTTCAGCGCATTGACGTCGCTCATGAACGAGCCGGGCTGGCACGCGTGGAACATGCCGATGGTGTCGAGAAGCCCGTCATGGAGTCCCTCGGTGAAGACGGCGAAGTCCTTGTCGGTCGCGTGCATTTCGTCCGCGATGCGGCGGACGAATCCGGGACGATCCTCGCAGTGGCTGGTCCACGGGACGGGATGTCCGTGCCCTTTGCCCCAGCACTCAAACGGCGTCGTCACGCCCAGCTGGTCGTAGAGGATCGCGTCCGCGCCGAAGCTCCGCGCCTGCCGGGCGAGCGCGAGCATCCGGTCGTGCCACGGCGCGGCGTGCAGGCAGCCGAGGGCGAACTGGTAGACGGGGATGTCCTTGTACTTGTGGTACGTCTGGATGTACGGCGAACCGTCGCGCTTGCGAATGGCGATCTTCTCGCCGTGTTCGCCCCAGAACTTCGTCGCGCCGATCTGCTGGAGTTGTCCGTTCGCGTAGATGCACACGCGGATGCCGCGTCGGTGCGCCTCGGCGATGCCGGCCTTGAGCGCCGCCGCGCCGCCCATCTTCGGGTCGGCGTCGTAGTCGGGGTAGAGGTGGTCGTGTCCGCCCACGGTCCAGCCGAAGAGCCCGATGGAGTTGAGTCCGTTGCGCTCGGCGACGTCGCAGAGCTTCGGGATGTCGGTGTAGGGCCACATCAGCTCCTCGTTCTGCTGCTTCATGATCACGAGCAGCCAGCCCGTGAGGTCGCGCGTCCAGTCCGGCGCGGCGGACCTCACCGCCTTGTGCGCGGAGTCGAACCAGGCGCGGTATCGCTTCGCCGCGGCGTGCCAGTCGCCGTCGACCTTCTCGAACACCGTCTCGGGGAGCTCCCACTTGTCGCCCGCGCGGATCGACACCAGATGGCGGAAGCGCACGTCGGTTTTCTTCTCGCGGTTATACCACCTGATGCCGATGCGCTTGAAGCGCTCCTGGGCGTCGTGCACGGCCGCGTACCATGTGCCGCTTCCCGTGTCGATCGCGATCCACGGCATCGAAAGGTAGCGCGAGGGATAGGGGCTTGTCTCGAGGTACATGATCTCGTTGGACTTCTTCTCCCACGGTTCGAGCTTCTTCTGGTCGGTCGGGAAGTAGTTGAGGCGGCGTCCGAACCCGGCGGGGATGTAGATGTGCGCCTTGGCGGGGTCGAGGGCGACCCTGTCGAGCCTCGGTCCGTTGAACATCGTCACGCGCACGCGCTTGTCGTTGTTCTCCACGACGCCCGAATAAGCTTTCCCGGACGGCGTGTCGCGCACGTTCACGACCACCTTCATGTCGAACGTCTTGTCGCCGCACGTGAGCGGTCCGTACATGAGTTTGCCGCCTTCCGTGCGACACTTCTGCTTCACGCTCTCCACCGCAAGCGGCGTCTTCTCGCCCTCGACCTCGACCTCCATGTTCCAGAACACCTTTTCCGGGGCATAGACAATCTTCACATTGTCGAACTCCGCGTTCTTGATGTCCTTGAACACCTCCTGCGCCGTCTTTTTCGCGCCTTCGTCGATCTCGAAGACGACGTCGCTGAAGCGCCAGTCGCGGACATTGTTCCGCTCGTGGAAGCTGACGCGCGGCAGGTTCGGCGACTTGAAGCGGCAGTGCGAGAAGGAGATGTTCCTGATGTAGTCAACACGCTGGTTGCCGCCGATGGAGATTTCGAAAGGCGTGCGGGAACCGAATACCGTCATGTTCGAGAAGTGGATGTTCTCCGCATAGAACGGCAGCCGTTCCGAAAGCGGGGGCGGGACGAGTCCGCGTCCGCGCGGCGGGTCCATGTACTCCCTCGGCGCGGGCGGCTCGGGCGGCAGCGTGAAGCCGACGCCGGCGCGGGAAATCGTGCTCACGATGTTGTTCACCGTGATGTCGCGCACGGGGCCGTCTCCCGTCCAGCCGATGCGGATCGCGAACGCGCCGTAGGAGTTGAGGATGCAGTTGTTCACGACCACGCGCTCGCAGGGGCGCGGTTTCTTCATCTGCTCCTGGTGGGTGCGGACGACGAACGCGTCGTCCTGCGAATGGACGATGCAGTCACTCACCGTCACGTCGCGGCAGCCGCCGAAGTGGAGGCCGTCGCCGTTGGGGAAACGCCGGTCCGCCTCGATGCGCACGCCGCGCACGCCCACGCGGTCGCAGTCGAGGAACCACGTGCTCCATCCGGCGGGGTGCAGGATCAGCACGTCGTCGAGGCGCACGTCGCGGCAGCCGACGAAGAACACGCAGCGCCCCGTGATGTTGGTCGCGCTGTTGCGGACCCAGGTGTAGCCGGTCCAGGTCTTCCTGCCCGAGTCGTGGTGGAACTTCTCCGCGTTGCCGTCGATCGTGCCCGCGCCGGTGATGGCCACGTTCGTCTGCCCGACCGTGTAGAACATGGCGCGGCGGTTGAAGCGCGGCGCGCGCTCGGCGTTCCACACGGCGTTCGTCTCGAACACGGGGTACTTGAGCGGGTCCTCGCCGCCGAGGAGCGTCGCGCC